>ENA-ORNW01002775-ORNW01002775.1-human-gut-metagenome-genome-assembly--contig:-NODE-2775-length-11034-cov-4.511613_pt1 | contig 11034 bp, 4 predicted proteins | sample MGYA00242121_ERZ509034 | MGnify/ENA primary metagenome ERZ509034 (study PRJEB26280, sample SAMEA2338689) | human gut metagenome | biome: human gut; feature: human-associated habitat; material: faeces... | reverse complement strand
AAATTCAGATGTTTGATTGCAAAGAGTTCCACAGCCTGTCCTCCCTTCGGTCGAGAATCACCGGCGTCAGCACCAGCGCAAGATAGACGAGCATAAAACTGACCGTCATCGGCGTCCATGCGGTAGCTTTTATGGTCGGATAATACCGGAAATATGTTCCGCCCGCCATCCAGCCGGAAATGAGATAAGCCCCGCAGAAGATCAGCCACGCAAGCGCGGACTTGTCCCGGTCGTCAAAACGATAGATCGAAAATGCCGTGCGCCCCGGCAGGCCATAGCCGCGTGAGCGCATGGAGTCCGCCGTTTCAATGGCATTTTCGAGCGACCATGTGACCATGATTGAGAAGATTTTGACGGCGTTCCCAACGCGGCGGAATACGCTTCCGTTTTTCGTATCGCGTCCGATACAAGCCTGCGCCTCCGAAACCGTCTGCATCTGCGCCCTGAACTTCGGAATGAACCGCAGGGCCATGGACAAAACAAGCGACAGCGCCGGAATCACGCGTCCAAATAAATACACAAACTTGTCCGAAGTCATAACCTCGTTGTAGCTGGAAAACCACAATACGACGCTTGCCAGCATGACCGCTGCCGACGCACCATAGAGCATGGATTCGAGCGTCAGCGGATTCCCGGAGGGCAGATACGTCAGAATCGTCGCGCCCTCATGGTTAAACGCCGGGTTCAGAAGCGCGGCAAGCGCCGCCATAGGGAGAAGCCCCATGACGGCAAACCGCACCGCTTTCCGGCCTTTCAGATGAATATCGTAGGCCAGCGCCCCCGTCAGCGAAACCGCCAGATAGACCGGGTGCATCAAACACATCGAAAACAGCAGCACCAGTGCGTAATATAGAAAATTGATCACGGGATGATATCCCGAAAAAGCGTCTTTGTTTCTCATTCGCCCTCTGTCCAGCCGCCGCTGCCGACGTCCCTGCCCAGCTCACAAGTATAAACCCACGTGACCGTGTCTCCGTCCTGCAGCGCATACTGGCTGCATCCGTAATTCGGGAACCAGCCGTTCACCGCGTACATCCAGCCGGATTCCGCCCCGCAGTCAAATTCATAGAGGTTCCCGATGCCCTCAATGTAAGCCGAGCCGTAAACCGGCGTCGTGGAAAATTCCAGATGGAGTTTATTCTCCCGGCAGACCTGCTGCAAAACGTCAAAAGCGCTCTGGCCCTCCTGAAAGCTGACCTCTACAGACTCCAGCAGCCAGCCGTCCTCCGGCACCAGCTCCCGCTTTTCTTCGCTGCAAAGCTCCATGTGCTCCAGAATCGATGCACAGGAAATGGAGACGGTGCAGTGATAGCTCGGCCCGGCCTGCGGCGCTCCGCACCCGGTCAGCAGCGCAGCCGTCAGCACCAGCGCCAGCACCGCCCAGACGGCGGCCTTTTTATTTGTTTTCCAGACGTTCACGCAATTCAACTCCATATGTGTTGTATCATTTCAAGTATATCTGAAAACCGGTAATCTGTCCAGTGGCGCAATAGCTGCTGCCGGTCTGGTTTACCGGCTTTCAGATATGCTCTGAAATACAGCACGCAGGGCTGCCCCCCCAAAAAGGGGGGCAGTCCTGTGCTGCAAATTGGGATTATGAGGTCAGTTCAGTACATTTTTCACGAACCGGTGGAGGATCGCGGCGACCTGTGCTCTGGTCGCGTCGCCCTTCGGCATGAGCTTGCCGGAAGCACCGTTGATCAGGCCCTCCGAGACAGCCCAGCCGAGCGCCTCGCTGGCATAGGCGGAAACGCTGTCCGCGTCGGTGAAGCTGTTCAGCTTTGCGCTCGCATCGGTGTCCAGCTTCCTGTACTGCGCATAGCGGTACAGGATCGCGGCAAGCTGCTCGCGCGTGACCTTGGCGTCGGGGGAGAAGGAGGTGCTGTCCGTGCCGGTGACGATGCCGTTGGCGGCTGCCCAGATGACAGACTTTTCGTAATACGCGCCGGAACGCACATCGGTAAAGCTGCTTCTGCCTGTGACGGTGGGTTCGCCCTCAAGCCGGTAGAGAACCGTGACGAGCATGGCGCGCGTCATGGACGCGTTCGGGCTGAAGCTTCTGCTGTCCGTGCCGGAGAACAGGCCGTTTTCGTATACGAACGCAACGTCGTCATAGAACCAGTCGGACGTGGAAACGTCGGTGAACGGAAGCTTGACCTCGGGCTTCGAAGCGGGCTTCTTATTGTCGACACCCGGAGTGATCGGCTCCGGAAGCGCGGCGGTATTGACCGTGACGGTGTAGACTGCGGTGGTCACGCCGTCCTCAGCGGTGACGGTGAAGCTCCAGATATTTCTGGTGTTTGTCAGAGCGCTGACAGTCGCGCGCGGATGCCTCGTGACGATCACGAAGCTGCCGGTCTTGACGACCGTGCCATAGGGAACCGTGACGGTGTAGCTGTTGTTCGCACCGGCCACAGCCTTGAAACCCGCAACGGTGATGCTGCTGACACCCGCGTCATTGGACTTCGGGGCTTCGGTGAACGAAACGGTGACGGTGTAGGTCTTGGAGGTCACGCCATCCTCAGCGGTGACGGTGAACGTCCAGACATTGCCTTCATTCGTCAGAGCGCCGACAGTCGCGCCTGCGTCGCTTGTGACGATCACGAAGCTGCCCGCTGTAACGTCCGTGCCGTAGGGGAGGGTAACGGTGTAGGTGTTGTTCTCGCCAGCAGTGGCCTCAACGCCCGCAACGGTGACGCTGCTGACATCCGCATTGCTGGACTTCGGAGCTGCTGTGACCGTGACGGGGAGCCACGGGGAGAAAATGTTGGTGAACTCGTTGCCCATTGCGGACAGAACATAGCTGCCTGCGGCGGCAAACGAGAGCGTGACCTGCCCATTTTCGCCGATGACCTTGCCCTCGACCGGCGTGAGCGTGCCGTCTTCGCCGACTGTGCAGATCTGGATGTCCTCAGGATCGAGCGCCGCTCCGTGCGTTACACGGTCCTCGGGCTTCAGACCGCCGCCGTAGGCGTACATATAGCCGTCCATACCGAGCGTGAAGTCGGTTCCGGCCTGAACCGTAAAGGTATCCAGACGGTTTCCGTCCGTATCCGTGAACCACGTATAGTAGTCCATGTACATACTGGTGTCCTGATAGAAGAAGAACTCAACGGTGCCGTTCTCCGCAACGGGGGTCTGGCTGATGGTGTAGCCGGTGTAGCCGTACTGCGTGTTATATTCGCCGTTCTTGTCGCAGGGGAACTCGCCGTTGACCGCGAAACTGAACGCGGAGGTTTTTTCTCCGTTGACCGTGGTGATCGTGCCGTTGCTGACGACGAGATAATCGCTCTTGCTGTCCTTCGTGAAGTCCTCACCGAAGGTGAGCTCGTGGTACTTCACGAGCACGTCCAGCGCGGAAACGCCGTCTGTGACATCATCGGCGTAGCCATAGCGTTCGGCGAGATCGCTGGAGACTTCCACGCGGGTCGGAACCATGATAAACATATTTTCTGCCTGCATGGAAATGGTCGCGTGGATCGTCTTGGCCTCTTTCACCGTGACCGTGACGGAGTAGGTCACGGCAGTGCCGTCCTCAGCGGTCACAGTAAACGTCCAGACGCCGTCCTCACCCTTGGCCGGGCCGGTAAGCGTGGCCTTGCTGTCGGAAAGTGTGATCTCGAAGCTGTCTGCCGTGACCTCCGTGCCAGCCGGGAGCGTTACGGAGTAGCTGTTTTCAGCCGTACCGGCTGCTGCCTCAACGCCTGCGACCTTGACGGACGCAACACCCGCGTCAGAGGACTTCGCGTTCGGGTCGATCACAGTAAGAACGAACTTGTATTCCGGAGATTCTGCCTTGCCGTCGCTTGCTTTGAAGACGAGCGTATACGTACCGGCAGCGCTGGGCGTATATGTGTAGGAGGCCGGTACATAGAACGGATTCTCGGCATCACGCCAGACGCGGTAGGTGAGCTTATCGTAGGCGTCCTCGTCCTCAAAGATCTGCGTCATATCAAACTGATAGCTTTCGCCAAGGTTGATCGAGGCCGCAGCCGGGGTGATTACGCCGTCCTTCAGCCTGGGGGCATGGTTTGCCTCGGTCGGCATACGCAGCTCGTAGACCCAGACGTCGGAGGCGTCGGTCTTGTTCGTCAGCGTAATGACCGCGACCAGACTGCCGGAAAGATCGGGATTGATGATGGCAATATTCTTCGCGTGCGGGGCGTCCACTGCTTTTGCAGTTCCGTCGGTCGTCGTGAAGGCATATACGGCGGAATATGCCGTATTGTAGGATACCTTAACCTGGAACTGAATCCCGGATGCGCCAGAAACGATTCGATACGGAGAAGTCAGCACATTGCTGCCCGCTGTTTGATGCAGCGTAAAGCTGCGCGTTGTCGTATCCTCCAGGCTTGCCCTGAGCATGGAGAGCGTAACCGTCCGCAGTGGGGTCGTCTCAGATGCGCTTCTGCGGGTCACGGTGACGGTATACGCTGCGGTGGTCGTGCCGTCCTCGGCGGTAACGGTGAACGTCCAGACATCGCCGTTGGCTGTGGGAGCGGAGACGCTGGCCTTTTCATCGGACAGAACGATCTGGAAGCTGTTTGCCGTAACCTCGGCGTTCGTCTGTAGCTTGACCGTGTAGGCTGTCTCACCGGTCTTCGAGGCCGGGGTGTGCGCGACGGAAACGGAGGTCACGCCTGCGTCAGAGGACTTCGGCGCTTCCGCGACGGTCACAGTGACGGTGTAGGTCACAGCAGTGCCGTCCTCAGCGGTTACGGTGAAGCTCCAGACGCCGCTTTCGCCCTCGGTCGGGCCTGCGGTGACGCCGGCCTTGTTGTCGGAGAGCGCAATAACAAAGCTGTCTGCCGTGATAGCCGTGCCGTAGGGTACAGTGACGGTGTAGGCGTTGTTCTCACCCGCGGCTGCCTCAACATCCGCGACCTTGACGGACGCAACGCCTGCGTCAGAGGACTGAGCTGTGCCGAACACTACGTTGATGGTATAAGTGCGCTTGCCGTCGCTCGTTTCATTCATGGTGGGCCAGCTGTCGTCTGCGCAGACGACGGTGATGACGCTGCCATTTGCGATGGGGATCAGGGACGTGCGGGAATATTCGCGGCCCGTAGCCTGCGTGCCGAGATAGGCGCGGACCTGATAGTTCTTGTTTGCCGCCGTCGGTGTGACGAGCAGCGAGGTCGTGCCTTCCGGCACAGTCAGGGTGTAGGTGAAGGTGTCGCCGCTGAACTTGGGCGCCAGCTTACCGGTGCTGAATGTGAGCGCTTTGAGGCGGGTGTCGGAATTGTTCCAGCTGCCGCCAAGATCCTCAACGGTACGGGTGTACATGATGCGGATCTCGTCGCCCGCGCAGAGCGTGCCCTTTGCAACGGTAAATTCACCAAAGCCAAAGTTTGTGAACCAGTCGTTGAGTGTGCCCATCCAGCCGGACATGGTACCGCCGTCAAACGCCTTCAAGTTGTCAATGGAGGAGATGTAGTTGCTTTCCGCGCCGACGACGGTGTGGCCATCCAGTGCTTCCACAACGCAGCCCATCATGGTCGATTCGCCAGTCAGCTCGATCCAGGTGTCGGCCAGCGTGCCTTCCCAGACAGCGCCCTCCGCCTTCGGGAACGTGGTGTTCTCCACGATCACGCGGGCCATGCCGGCCAGCGTCAGAACGCTGACATACGCCATATCCGAGCCGCCCTTGGAGGCGTCGTCCTTCACATAGGACAGCGTCAGTGTGTAGCTGCCTGCTGCAAGCTGCTTCTTGATGCTGCCGCTCTTCTCGCCGCTGACAGCGTCGGCCAGCGTTTCCGTGCTGCCGCCGTCTTCTGCGAGCGTGATGGTCAGCTTGTCATAGCCGTTTTCCGAGGAAACGCCGTAGCCGAAGCGCAGAACGGTGGGTGCGCTCAGCGTAAAGGCAAACGAGGTCGTGGAACTTGTCTTGTCCTGCTCCTGGTTGCTGCTCTCAAAGCGGTCCAGATCGGCATTGTAGACCCAGGGGTAATTGCCGTTGTCGGAAACGCTGATAGAGGTGACAGTCTGCTCGGGGTAGGAGACGTGGCCGAGGCGGTCGTCGTCCCAGACCGTGTAGGTTTTGCCGCAGACGGCGCATTCGTAGGTCTTATAGCCGGTGAAGACCTGCTCGGTGCCGTCCTTGGGCGTATGGCCCTTGGCGGGAACGATGTCTTCCTTCGTTTCCGAGCAGCCGTCTCTGCGGCAGGTACGGACGATCTTGCCCGGCTGCGTGCAGGTGGGAGCCGTCAGGACACAGCTGTTGTCGCTGCCGTCCAGATCCTCGCAGAAGTCGTGGCCGAGCGGTGCGGTATAAGCCGTGCGGTAGCTTTTGCCGCACTTGCTGCAGGAGTAGCTGGTGTAGCCCTTCACAGTGCACAGCGGAGCCGTGACTGTGCCCTCGCCAGCTGCTTCGTGGAAGGTCACATCGGTCTGCCATCTGAGCGCGGGATAGCCGCCGCAGACCGGGCCGAACGCGTCGGACAGGTCGGCGTCCTTGAGGTCAGCTTCGTTCAGCGCTTCGGCGTTCGCGTCCGCGTTCAGCGTGTTCAGATAATAGCACTTGGAGATCTCGGAGGAAGCAGTGTCAACCGTGCCGAATACGGCGCTGCCCGCTTCGCCGGTGGAGTAGCAGCTGGAGATGGTGATTTTCCCCTGCACAGTGCCGCTCCAGTTCACATTGCCCTTGACCTCGCCCGCGATGCCGCCGGAGGTCGTGCCGGAGATCTTGCCGGTGTTGTAGCAGCTTGTAACAGTCATTTCGCTGCTGGTGCCGCCGATGATGCCGCCGGCCTTGCTGCCGGTCGCGGAAATTTCTGCGGTGTTATAGCAGCCGGTGATGGTCGAGCCGTTGCTGACTGTGCCGCCGATAATGCCGCCGACGCTGCTGCCGCCGGTGACAGCGCCGAAGTTCGCGCAGTTCTCGATCACGGCGTTCTGATAGGTGTATCCCACAAGACCGCCGACGTTGTTGCCGGTAGAGGTGATGACTGCGTAGTTGAAGCAGTTCGCGATTTTCGGTGCAGTGCCGCTGGCATAGCCGGCGATCGCGCCTGCGCTGCCCTTGCCGGAAACTGCGCCGCGGATGGTCAGATCATGGATGTAGGAATTCGAGCCGATCTGCGCAAACAGGCCAGCCGTGGCGTTCAGGCCGGTGATCTCAAAGTCTGCGCCGTCAAGCACGACCTTCTTGCTGGAGGAGATGTTCAGCCATGCGTATTTGCCGAGGTTGATATCGGCCGTCAGAACGCCGGAAACGTCCGCGTCCTTGCTCTTCGCGACGAACCATGCCAGCTCCGCGCCGGTGCCGATCTGGTAAACGCCGTTTTCGTCGGTCTGCGGTTCGGTCTGCGTCTTGCCGTCCCATGCGCCCGCTGCGGTTGCCTGCAGGGTGATGGTGAATTCGTTGGAGCCTTCCTCCTTCATGGTGACGCTGCCAGTGGCGTATTCAACGCCGGCACCGGAAACGGTGTAGAAGTATTCCTCGGCATAAGCCTTGAACGTGCCGTCTTCCGCGACCGCAATGCCGTTGCCTGCGCTGTCCTTCAGCGTGACGGTCAGATCCTTGCGGTCAATGGACGTGCCGTTCTGATCCTGGAAAAGCAGCTTGCCGGTCAGGAAGTCAAGCTTTACGACCGGGATCGTGATCTCCGGCAGACGGCTGAGAATGCCTGCCGTCTTGGGCGCGTCGAAGCCGGGATTCGTGCCCACAGCATAGGTGATGCCGCGGTGCGTCGGAACGCCGGGCCAGCCCGCCTGCTTGATCGCGCCGCTCAGCGTGTAGGTCTCCTCAGCCCAGAACTTTGGGATGGTGACAGTCAGCTTCTGCCGATCAGGGTTGCCGCTGAAGTCATAAACGCCGAAGTTTCCGCCGGGATCACTCTTGAAGAAGGTGCCGTCCGGGCCCTGCATATACAGGGAGAAGTTGAAGTTATACGCGCCGGAAAGCTTTTCCTTGGGGCTGATCAGGTTGGAGAACTGGATCGTGACGGAATCGCCCGGCTTGATGGCAGCCAGCTCTTCCTGCGTCAGCTCCGTGCCCTCCGCGTTAACAAACTTGTAGCTCACGCCGCGTGCCGTCACGACCTGATAGGTCGAAAGGCCGCCCTTCGTGACCTTGATGATATTGCGGCCGGTGATCAGACCGCTGACGGTCACAGTGCCGTCTTCAGCGGTTGTGACGCCAGTGTTTGTGAAGCCGCCGGAATACGTCATAGACGCAGCGGTCACAGTGGGGCGCAGGACGCTCACGGTGCAGCCCGCTTCGGGCTTGAAGCTGTAACTTGCACCCTCTGTTCCAGTGTAGAACAGAATGTCATGCTCCGCATCGAGCTGCCGCGCCTCATCCTTCTCGATGACCGCATCCATGCGGTCAAGATTCATATTGGTCTGGATAGCACTGCCGTCCGCGCCGACGGTTACGACAAACACGCCCGTCAGCTCCGGCCAGATGGCGGAGAAGCGATGCGAGGCCGTGCTGGTCTGGCCGTTCATGTGCGTCATCGCGTCATATGTGACAAGGACGATGGCCGTGCCTTCCTTCTTGGCCTCCATCACGGCGACGTTGCTGTTCAGCGCGTTCGGCGTGATGGTCACGACGTCGCTGGCATTGCCGTTCACGTCGATGACCTGATAGTGCATCTCCGGCAGTGCGACCTTGGCGTTCATAAAGCTTTCGATCGCGAACCAGTTGCGGAAGGAGTTGAGTTCAAACGTCTCGCCAACGGCCATGTTTTTATAGCCCTTGGTGTTGATGTTCAGGTAAATGCCTGCACGGTCGTAGACGTTGTTTTCAAAATGATAGATCGTGCTCTTGCTGAAATCACCGGTCAGGCCGAGATCCTCTTCCGTGATCGTGTACGCTGCGTCGGCGCTCAGTCTGACGTAGTTCCAGTATGTTGCACCCTGCGGATGGCGGACACGGTAGAAGTAATCCGTGTTCTTGTCGAGATGGAACGTGGCCGTGCCGTCCTCGACGGAACGCGCGAACGGCTCAAGGAAGCTGAACACATAGTATTTTGCGAGCGTACCGGCGTCGATGGTCGAGCCCTTCGGCGCTGTGACCGTGACCGTGACGAATTCCTTGCAGGTCAGGCTGAGGCTGTCGTTCATTGTCGGGGTCTTGGAAGCGGTAGCCGGGTTGTAGTTCGGATGCGTTTCCGCGTTCGGCGTGGCTGTCACGCTGACTGTATCACCAACGACAAACAGGCAGCTTGTGTAGGTCTTGCCCCAATTTACGGCCGAGCCAAACTCCGCCTTACGCTCCGCACCGGAGGCGTCGGTTACGCGCAGCGAAAGAGTATAGTCTGTGTCCTTAACCCATGAATTGGGGTTGACGGAGATCTGATACATCCGCTGCAGCTTGAAGCTGCTGCTGTCGCTGCTGACGTCGATCACCACGCCGCCGTTGCGGTCATTGTTCGCGTCATAGCCGTCAACCCAGTAAGCGCCGGGCGCAAGGTCGATGGTATACGCGCCGTCTGCGGCTGTCTTTTCAGCCAGCAGATCGTCCGCACCCTTCACGCCGTCCATGTAGGTATACAGCTTCAGGGACTTGACCTGTGCGTCGTGCATACCGGACAGTGTGACGCTGACATCGCCCTCTGCTGCCAGAACGCCTGCGGGCAGCAGGCTCAGCAGCATCACAAACACGAGCAGCAGACTCAGAATTCGTTTCTTCATACATTTTTCCTCCAGAATCAAAATATCTATCGCAAGCTCCTTATTAAATAGGAGCGGAAACAGGGGGCGCAGACGGCTTTGGGAGAAACAAAAGTCCGCCATTCTTGACAAAATGGCGGGCGGATCTCCAAAGAAACAAAATACGCTGCTTTTCCTGTGAGGAAAAACGGCGCACCTGTTCCGAATGCTACAGGCAGAGCTCGTCCCACGCATTCATCCTTTCCGCCGCGAATGCGGCGCAGACAGCAGTTCTTCTGACTTGCACTCTGGAAACAAACTCTTTGTTTCCACGCCCGTTTCCTGCCTTCTCGCGGATAAATCCGCAATGACTGGCTTTCGCCCAGACAGCTTTCGCTGCTTCGGAACGGTCTTGTGCGCACAGCTCCGGTCGAGTGGTTTTCCCTTTCTCTTGCGCCGAAGCCTGCCCTGCGGCGTGCTTCGGTTACTGTACATCGGATGGCAATATCAAATTGTTAGAAAAAGCAAAATCTTGTGCTTTTCCGTCTGCTACTATACACGATATGGGCGTGATTTGCAAGCGGTTTGAAAAAAATATACCGCATTTGTCCCACCCTCTTGAAAAAAGCCGAAAGCTGTGTCAAAATAAAGAAAACCGCCCCGGCGGTGTTTTGACAGCACAACGGTTAGATGAAACTAACTGATACGGAGGAAGCGATGAAATACCATATTGAGAAGAATACCGTGCAGGAAACGCTCGTCATTCCGCTCTACGGGCGGAAAATGTGCTCGGAACTGTATCCGAACCTTTACCGCGACGAGACGGCCCTGCGCCTGATGGAGCAGATCGATTACGATTTTTCGCTTCTGTCCCAAAAATCAAAGAGCCTCATGCAGCAGTTCGGCTTTCTGGAGGCCGCCATGCGCCAGAACGACCTTGCATGGGAGGTGCGGGACTATCTGCGCGAGCATCCGAACGCGGCGGTCGTCAACCTCGGCTGCGGACTGGACGACACGGGCCGCAGCTGCGACAACGGCTCCTGCAGGATCTATAACCTCGATTTTCCCGGCGTGATCGCCGTGCGCGAATACACCCTCGCCTCCGGCGGCCCCTACTGCGACTGCGGGTATCATAAACGAAATAAGCAGAATAAAGGCTCCACCGCGCCAGCGTAGGGGTCGATGCCCACATCGACCCGGCAGAGTGCACCGTATTTACGGAAGTCTTCGGCAAATCCGTAACTTCCCACTGGGCCGACAGAGTTGTTGGCCCCTACAGCGAAACTTCATTTTCTCACGTATCCCGTAGGGGCGGACGACTCTGTCTGCCCGCAGGATGCACTGATTTTTATGAAATCTCCGGCGAATTCGCAGCTTCCCAACGGGCCGATGTGTACCGGCAAGCGGCAGACCCACATCCGTAACGCTCCTTCGTCG
>ENA-ORNW01002773-ORNW01002773.1-human-gut-metagenome-genome-assembly--contig:-NODE-2773-length-11038-cov-2.454156_pt1 | contig 11038 bp, 10 predicted proteins | sample MGYA00242121_ERZ509034 | MGnify/ENA primary metagenome ERZ509034 (study PRJEB26280, sample SAMEA2338689) | human gut metagenome | biome: human gut; feature: human-associated habitat; material: faeces... | reverse complement strand
TTGTGGCTGTTACAATACTCTCATCTTCTGCCTTCAGATAATAAGAATGTACAAAATACACATATGGATTACCTTCCAGTCCCTTAAAAAGTCTCGCTTCAGGCTTAATATCAAGAGAATTCCATCCCATATGCGGAATCTTGAAACCATCCTTAGCAGGAATCTTTAATATCTTTCCCGGAAGAATATCAAGTCCCTCCGCCCCCGGAGTCTCATCACTTTCCTTAAATAAAAGCTGTAATCCCAAACATATTCCAAGGAATGGGATTCCATTACCTGTCACCTTCTTAATAGTATCAACAAGTCCGAACTTATCAAGATTGTTCATTGCATCACCAAATGAACCAACTCCCGGAAGAATAACCTTATCAGCCTGTAAGATTTCACTTGAATCTCTTGAGACTAAAACTTCCTCTCCTAATGATACCAGAGCCTTTTCAACACTCTTTAAGTTACCTGCGTCATAATCGATAATTGCTATCATTGTACTGCCTTTCCGTATTCTTCTATTCTGTAATAATAATTAGTAAAATCTGTATCTGACATTGATGATAATCCTATTGCTTCTGTTTCAGATATCTTAAATGTATCCTGTAAAGCCAATACTATCTGCTTATATACAGCAGTAAACTTATTATCAATGCCTAACTCCTGTGCCTGCGGACGAAGACTATTATATCTGTTCACTCCCTTAATAAGGCTGTCAAGTGCTTCTGTCTTCATGTTAAGTTTCATATAATTCTCATATGAATCATATTGTTTCTGAACATACATAATTGTTGAAGCCTGCTCATAAAGAGTCTTATCACTGCCATTAAGCTTTATTCCGCTTAACTTATCATAAGCCTTCTCATACTGCTCATTGCTGTAATAATCTTTAGCCAAAGAAACACTGTTGTTATAATAAAAGCCTGAACTTAAAACACTTATAAGTACCGAAACACCTGCTACAAATAATACAAGCATAACAATTGAAACAGGCTTTATCTTAAGAATATCCTGCGGTTTAGGTGGTTCTTTCGGTTTCTTTACCTTCTTAGGCTTTACCTTCTTAGGTTTATTAGCCTTCTGTGCTTTCTTAGCCTCTCCTGCCTGCTTCTTTTTCTCTTTCTTCTCTGTTGCCGCAGCTTTCTTTAATTCCTTATTCTTCTGCTTTTCTTCTTCTCCAAGTCTTTCAGCTTCTTCCTCAGCCTTCTCCTCTTCAATGTGCTTTGCTTTCATCTGTTCAAGCCTGTACTTAAGTCTTGCAAAAAAGCCTTTCTTAGGAACCTGTGACTCATCAAGCGTACTCTTGTTTCCGAACACATCTTCTATAATCTGCTCATTCTCATCTTTAGGCTCATCTCCCGATGATGAATTTCCTTTATCAGACGAATCTTTTACTACATTCTCTTCTATACGTTCTTTCTCTCCCACAGCTTCTGATGTACCCTCTGCAGCTTCTGATGCACTCTCTGCAGTTTCTGTATCATCCTCAAGACTGTCAAAGAACACTTTCTTAATCTTCTTGAAAAAGCCTTCTTTCTGTGGTTTTAACTTTTTCTTATCATCTGCACTAATCGTCTGTGCCTGAGTATCAGCACTTTTTTCATTATGTTCTGTTTCTTTATCAGGAGAACTTCCAAACAGATCATCTATAGACGCACTGTCTGACTTAACATCATCAATAATATCATCAAGATTCATATTCATAAGTCTTTTCATATCGTCATCTGAAAGTTCTGAATTATCATCTGATGTCAACTTTGCCTCCGCTGCCTCTTCTAGCGGAGTATTATCAAGAAGCGCCTCTAACTTAGCGTCTGCATCAGCTTCACGCTCTGGCTCATTAGCCTCTTTAACAGCATTCTCAGCATCAAGCTTCTCTTTAGCCTGCCTTGCAATTGTCTCTGGATCATTATAAGACTGGCTCTCCTGTTCCTTTTCATTCAGCGCATTAAGCATATTACTAAGATAATCATCCTGCTGTTCATTATCAGCCAAAATTCTTACCTCCCATCCAATCAAAATATACTAAAATATTATCATAAATATTGATTATTAACAACATTTTACAAGTTCTTTTATAAACTGTGCTCCATTCATCTCAAAAGCACATGCCCTGTCCCCGATTTCCTTAGGAATCTGGTAAAATGTACTGTGAACACGATACATCTTAGCCTTCTGATTAATCATCACAATTCTTTCAAATGGCCATCTTATAACATTAGGGTTAGAAAAATCTTCTCCCAGTTCCACAATAACCAGCTTCTTTGCAAGTGAGGATGACAGCCATTTATTGTAGAAATCCCACTGCTTCTCCTCTTCCTCTGCATTGTTTTCATTGACCGGACAGACAATTCTTCTTTCATTAAGTCCACAATTCCTGATCGTACCAGCTTTATCAGTAGACACAATAAAGTAATTCACATGTTCCATAGATGCAAACAGCTTTTTCAGATTGTCATATATTTCTGTATCATCAGAAGAATATATTTCTTTCCCCAGGCCAAAAAGTACATAATCAGCACTCTTTATATCATCAATTAAATCACCATAAATCATAAGTACCTCCATTTCATAACCATGTGATTATAACATCTTTTTTGATGGTTGTCATCGCTTCAGTATTTTGCACGGGTGGCGCTCCGCGACAATCCTTTTTGCGCGAGCAGCGATATGCCAGAACTATGTTCTGGCATTGTCGCGGCGCTCCTCGAAAATCTATATAAAGTTCACAGTTTGTGCAAGCACAACTGTGAACTTTCCATATCTTCTCTCATCGCTGCTCGCGCAAAAAAGGACACCGCCCATGTCAGGCGGCGTCCCATAAGAGGAAGTGTAAAATGAAGAAAATTATCTGAGTAATTTATCGATTTCTGATACAAGCAGTCCAATTTCTGGCTTTGACAACTGAACATCTGCACCAAGTGATTCTCCCTTTGCTCTCATCTGTTCATTAATAAGTGATGAGAATATAACAACCGGAATATTCTTTAACTTGTCATCAGACTTAATAAGCTTTGTAAGTCTGTGGCCATCCATAAGCGGCATCTCCAGATCAGTGATAACACAGTCTATATCAAGCGGTACTTTTCCTGCCTTGGCATCTGATATAAAATCCCATGCTTCCTGACCATTATGACATAATGTAAGATTATCATAACCTGATTTAACAAGTGAATCAGATATCAGCTTAATAAGAAGAGGTGAATCCTCTGCTATGACAATATGTGCTTCACTTCTTGGTCTGCCTTCAAGCTTGAGAATATCAGAAGTCTTAAGACCTGTCTCCGGACTTATATCTGATACAATACGCTCAAAGTCAAGAATAATAATAAGCTGACCGTTAATCTTAACAATTCCTGTGGCAATTCCGTTGTCAGCAGTACTTATTGTTGTATCTGGAGTAATAATATCAGCCCATGATACTCTGTGGATTCCAACAACTGTATGTACATGAAAAGCGACATTCAATTTGTTGAAATTAGTTATAATAAACATATCCTTCGAAATATCTCCTGAAGGAGCACTTTTAATAACCTTAGCAAGGTCTACAACTGTTATCATTAAATCTCTTGGCATGAATATTCCTTCTACACTAGGATGTGCATTCGGAACCGGTGTAACCGGACTATATGGCACAATCTCTTTAATCTTGGCAACATTAATACCATAATGATTATTCCCTATTGTGAATTCAAGAACCTCTAACTCATTAGTTCCACTCTCTATCAAAATATTAGTTTCCATATTAAATTCCTCCATGTTGTTCACGAACAACTTCTATGTGAAGATTATAACAGAAACATATTAAAAAAACAACGAAATAATGAAAAACTTATCTTACCGGTCTTATAATGCTTCTGCTGCACAGATAAGTTATAAGGAAATATCCTCCATAAATAACTGCTACGAATGCCAGTGTAAGCCCTATAGATGTTGCCATTGAACTCATTCCCATAGTTGCAAGAATTATGTTAATAAACTTAATTCCAAACACAGAATGAATAAGTGCGAGAATCAGTGGAAACGCAAAAAATATTCCAATCTGCTTAAAAAGCGCCATATCAATCATTCTCTCATCAACCCCAAGCTTCCTTAACATTCCATATCGTTCCTTATTGTCTGCACTGTCTGACAATTCTCTCAAAGCAAGAATTGCCGCACTGCTTATAAGGAATATAATTCCTAAATATAAGGCAATAAATGTAACTAATGCTCCAAGCCCGACACTGCTTTCAGCCAGGTCAATTCTGGAATTCCAGCTAATGAAACTCGTTTGAAATGATATATTTTTCATTAAATTGTCTAACTGTGTTTCAATAGAATATCTTTCTTCCTTAGTATCTGCCCTATAGTCAGCACTAAGTCCCATATTACGTACCTGCTGTGGTTTTACCGCGTTATCAGGCACAACAAGAATCCCGTCATTCATATTCTGAACACCAATATGTACAAAACCATCCATGCATTCACTATATCTTGGTTTATACTCTTTTCCATTGACAGATAATGTAATTCCTTTCTTTAATGCCTGATTTCTAATCATAACCATGTTCTTATAATCTGCCACTATAATATATTCATCGTCATTAAGTTCATACGTACTATTACCGTACAGTCTTGCAACAGAATTATAATCGCCAATAGTCATTACCGGCATAATAGTATCTGCCATAAACTGATAATCATCTGTATTAATATCCCCTAATGTATCTTTAACTGTCAATCCGGTGTTGTATATATTATATTCTGCAACATCCTTAAAATACTTCTGCGCATCAAATCCACTGTTATTAAGTGTTTCTATTATACTTAATTTGGAATCTTCCAGCATTTCCCTGTCTTTTTCATTCATATCCTGTGATGTGGCATATGCCTCGCTCATCGCATCATATGAATATTTTGCAAGCTGTACATCAACAGGACACATACTGTCCAGATCCTTTGAAAGCGAATCCTTCATTGAAAGTGCTGCAGAAAGCACGCTTATTGTAATAAAAAGCATGATACATATAACAGTTGTCGAGAATACAGTAGTGTTAATCTTGCTGCAGAACTGCCTTAACACAAAGCTGTTCACACCTTTATAATACACACTCTTAATACTGGTAAATATCTTTATCATAAAACCTGAGACTGACCAGAATATTAAAAATGTAGCAACACAGCCAAGTGCAATAGGAATACCTATTTTATTAAAAGTATTTAAAGTTCTAACACCCCTTGTAACCATCCAGTATGCATAAGAAAGAATACCAACACCTATGACGAATACTATTGTACATATAACCGGGTTCTTCATAGTAACCTTCTCAGTTTTCCTGCCTGCATTTAGAAGGTCAATCAGCTTACATCTGCTGATACTGAACGTGTTAAATATCATAACTAACACATACATAATTGCAAAATATATTAAAGTCTTGACGCATGCCTTCATTGAGAATATGAATTTAAACTTAGTCATATCAGCATCAAACATATTAGCAACAATCACACTCATAAACTGTGAAAGGATTGTACCAATAACAAGCCCTGCCACAAGTGAAACAATGCCGATAAGCAGTGTCTCAAAGAAAAGAATCACTGAAATCTTTCTCTTGCTCATTCCAAGTGTAAGATATATGCCAAACTCCTTATTACGTCTTTTAATAAGAAAACGGCTTGCATATATAATCAGAAATCCAAGTATGCACGATACGAATACGCTCACTCCTGAAAGCATGTCATTCATGAGCTTAATAATATCCATCATATTTTCTCTTACATCAAGCATAACGCTCTGGCTGTCAATTGCATTAAACACATAAAATATTGCAACACCAAGAATAAGAGTGAAGAAATAGACGGTATAATCCTTTAAACTCTTCCTGATGTTCTTTAAAGATATCTTAAAGAGCATTATTAAGGTCGCCTCCTAACAATGTCACAACATCAATGATTTTATCAAAAAATTCTTTTCTTGTAGATTCGCCTCTGCGTATCTCATTAAAGATTTTACCGTCCTTGATAAATATAACTCTTCCTGCGTAGCTTGCAGTAAATGCGTCATGTGTTACCATAAGAATTGTTGCCGAAAGCTCAGTATTAAGAAAATTAAAGCTCTCAAGTAACATCCTTGATGACCTTGAGTCAAGCGCTCCTGTCGGCTCATCAGCAAGAATAAGCTTTGGGTTCGTAATAATGGCTCTTGCACTTGCTACCCTCTGCTTCTGTCCGCCTGACATCTGATAAGGATATTTGTTTAATACATCTTCAATGCCAAGCTCTCTTGCAGTCTGTCTTACTCTTAATTCAATCTCCCTTGCCGGAACATTCTGTATAGAAAGTGCCAGTGCAATATTTTCAAATGCTGTTAAAGTATCAAGAAGATTAAAGTCCTGAAAGATAAAGCCTAACTCCTCTCTTCTGAACTTGTTAAGCTTATTGCCCTTTAACTGGGTAATTTCATTGCCTCCGACATATATCTTACCTGTAGTCACCTTATCAAGTGTTGATATACAGTTAAGAAGCGTTGTCTTTCCTGAACCGCTCGCTCCCATTATAGAAACGAATTCTCCCTTTCCAACCTCAAACGAAATATTGTCAATCGCTTTGGTAAGACTTGATTTGTTTCCATAATACTTTTCAATGTTATCAATCTTAAGTATTGTTTCCATAATAATTAATTCCTTTCATATAGATTAATTATGTTTTACCACTTAACTAATCCGGTGTCGTTTGTTCAATATTACGGAACATTACATTTTTGTAACATTACGCCAGTACTATGTAATGATACTACTAACAGGTTTTATTGATAATTCTGCCATCTGATATCTCTATAATCTCATCAGATAGCTGGTCAAGTTCTTCTTTATCATGGCATGCAATAATTATTACCGCTCCTCTTTTCTTCTGTTCTTCTAATATATCATGAACCTTCTCAACACTTACCTCATCAAGTGCATTAATCGGTTCATCAAGAATAATAATATCAGGATTTTCCATAACTGCTGCCGCAATTCCTAACTTCTGCTTCATTCCCAGAGAATACTTTCTGTAAGTCCTCTTGTCATCCGGATCAAGTCCGATATCTTCAAGTGCCTTTCTTATCTGTTCATCACCAATTCTGTTCTGAATAGATGCCAGCACCTTAAGATTCTTAAATCCTGTATAATTACCTATAAATGCAGGATTCTCAATTAACACGCCTATACTTTCCGGAAAAGATATATCTTTTCCAAGTATCTTTCCATCAATATCAATTATTCCTGAATCCGGAGTAATAAGCCCGCATATAGCACGCATAAGCATAGTCTTTCCTGAACCGTTCTTTCCTCTTAATCCATATACCTTTCCACCTGTAAATTCCAGATTGATATCCCTTAATATTGGTGCTTTCTTAATCGTTTTATTAACATCTGTTATTTTAATATACATTTTTTAATCCTCCCTCACAAGAATATCTTTTTTCTTAAATCCAATCATTCCGACCACATACACGACAATATATACAACAATGCATACCGCAGCTGACTGCCATACCTGTATTCTCTGTGTATTATACACACTGCTTCTTACCACCATCGAATTATTTCCTATCATAATCGGATTGTTTATAAATACTGACATAACATTCCATGCCATAACTGCGAGCATGCCAATCATCGGATTCGTAAACATGGAGATTGTCATCTGAACCAGCGCTGTTACCAAAGAAACAACAACCGGCATTACAAGCATATACACTATAATCCACACATTTGCCGGATTATCCGGAACAGACTTATTACTAATCTTTTCAAAAAGCTCATAATTAACCTTCATGCTCAGATTTCCATTACATAATCCATATACAAATGCTGTTGCATACTGAATTGCATATACAGAAAGCACAGTCAGGCAGTTCCACAGACATTTACTGTTCCACCACAGCCTTCTGCTTCTGCATTTCATAAGAAAATCAATTCCTACAGGTCTTATTCTTCACAGTCATCATTGCAATAACTGTATATCATGAATGGAACAAGAAACTGAATCAGCATCCACACAAAAGGAAATACAATCTTTCCCTCCTTAATAATAAGAACAGGATCATAACCGCCCTGAATAAAGAATATCGTATCCATCATTCCGAATTCATGATTTCCTAATATTATCAGCACTCCGGCAAGCATAAGAACAGCGATTAAATATCTGAATCTGTCAGCATAGAAACCTCTTGCAATATCATGCCATATAACGCCTCTTATACTTTTGTTACTCATCTTCTTTTTTATATTCATAATACTCACGCTTTCTTTGAAGAATAAGACCTGCAATAATCAGAACAGCCATAATTAAAGCAGCTATGCCAAGCTTTCTGGCGCACTCTCCGTAACTATACCATGCAGCCCCGAATATAATCAGCTTATGGTAGGTAAGCGGTATAAATATATCTGCTCCTGCAAATATAATAACAGCCACACCTGATATAACATCTGACGAAAATATTATTTCAAATATAATTCCTATAAAACATGTTATTGCAATCACCAAAGCCATTAATATCCAGTAAACAAACATTACCTGCATACCTGTTACCTGACCTGCCGGCAATACATCCAGATTCATTAATTTATAACTTGAATAACTGTTCCAGTTAAAAAACACATCAAACTTAGTTGCTGCATATGCAATTGCAGCCAGTTCATATATTAACGACAGCACTGCCGAATACACTATCGTACAGATACTCTGCCACAGATATATTCCTGCTCTCGAACTGTATTTCAGAATTATCATTGGATCTCTGTCACATTTCATCATTCTCTGATTGCAGACAGATGCTATAATCATCATAAGAGGAAATACATAATTCTGTGACATACAGGTCAATACATCTAATACACATGGTGTTCCCGACACATTTCTCTGTAAAGTTCTTAAGAAAACCGTAAGCAGAACTTCCTGTGAAATAACTGCTCCTGCAATCCAGAACAGCATTTCCCTGTTAACATATCTTCTTCTTAATTCATTCCACATATTATTTACCCAATCTCACATACTTACCCGGAGTTACTGAGAAATACAACTGCCATTCTTCTTTGTTCAGCTTATCAGCATTTATGCTGTGAGGAAATGATATGCTGTGGATAAGGAAAGGTACATCTACAGTAATGCTTGTCCCCTGCTCAAACTTAGAAAAATTAACATCTTTGTTAATATCTCTTATATAATCATTAGATATTCCCTGTGAGAAAGCTCCCGATGCAAGTCTGATATCTGCATAAGGAAATCCTTTCATCTCACCCGTTATATCTAAAGTACATTCAGCAACCATCACATATAAATCATCCTGCTCATCACTTATGTCTTTTCTTTTGTCAATTCCATTGACATAACCTTATAACTGCTGACAGATGCCGAATATCCGCTAAGTTCAACCTGTTCATTAATCTCATATTCAGTTACACTTCCCTGGGGATACATCTTATTGACTTTAACTATATAGAACGCTGCCACTCCCGCCAATATACATACTAACGCTATTATTAATATTTTCTTCTTCATATCAGATTGCATCCTTTCTTCTGCTTCGTACAAAATACGATACTGTTATCAGCACTATTAACATCACCATATCAATTATCATAAATTTCAGTTCAGAATAACGCAGTTTGGATGCTGTCAGATATTCCATAGGGCCATCTCTTCCAATAGATGAACAAACAATATAATAAAAGAAATACATCATGAATGGTGTAAGTGCGACCATAAACCTGTTATTTACAAGGTCTGCAAATATGTATGCAATACAGTTAATAAGTCCAAATCCCACAAATGCAAATAAAAATACTATAACAGCCATTGCAAACGGTGCTTTAAAAAATAAATCTCCAAAAACTGACAGTTTTGAGAAATTAAACTGTGAGCTGACCGATTCTGGCTTAAAAGCTGGCAAAATCATAGCTGTCACAACAAATGATATAACAAGCGGAAAGCTTGCCACAAAACCACCTACTATAAACTGGGCAAAAAGCTTCGCTTTGTAATACTTCTTTTTATCAATTCTTGTAAATATATTATTAACATAATGCTTCTTCACATCCATCAATATACTTATAGAATATGGCAATGCTGTCAGCAGCGGCATAATAAAGTAATAAAGAAATACATAAGACCCCGGTCTTACTCCCATCCACTTCATATATAGTCCCGGAAGCTGTATACCGCTGTATTTTCCCATCTCAAGCAGTTTATCTAATGTTTTTCTTGCAGGAATAATCTCGTTCCATATATTAAATCCAACAATAACTAATCCTATTACTACAGATATTATAAGCATCTTATTCTTAAATGCTCTTTCCATTTCTATTTTAATTAATTTATTCATTTTCTCCTCCCGGTTCATGTATGATTGCTAATGGTCCTATATATGGTGATGTCCTATCATGAAAACTCAAAGCAATTGTGTCATTTTCAACCTCTTCGTCTGTAAATATACAATATAATATTAATTTTTTTGTTTCACCTTTTTCAAAACTGAAATATGTTTTTCCCATTTGATTGGCTTCTGCATCAGAGCCAACCGTTCCTGCATTTTTAATAGGCGGATGTGTTCCATCATCTTTTAAACTTTCTATATACCAAACAGTCTGAAAAATATTATCATATACACCAGATGTTTCGTTATCATCAACATCCTTAGTTATTTCTAATTCTACTGCTGCATAGTAATAATCTGATATAAAGTTATTATTACTATCCATGCTAGCCTTCTTATTTTCTAATCCATAATCAATCCTATTTATATCAAAGTCACACTGTCTCGATACTTTACAATCATTAACTCTTACATGAAATATGTTATAAGTACTTCTATCATTTTCATCATATTTACCAGATGTCAAAATATGCAATTTTACATCGAACTCTTCTCCATATCCAGCAATTTCTATTCCTTCATATGGTTTACTTTCTGTAGAATCATTTTTAACATTTACTGTAGTCTTCTCTGTCTCTTCCTGACTTGTTGCAAGTGTCGGCATTTCTTTTGTCAGCTTATCAAGCGTACCATTCTTAACCCCTATTA
>ENA-ORNW01002751-ORNW01002751.1-human-gut-metagenome-genome-assembly--contig:-NODE-2751-length-11140-cov-4.269824_pt1 | contig 11140 bp, 7 predicted proteins | sample MGYA00242121_ERZ509034 | MGnify/ENA primary metagenome ERZ509034 (study PRJEB26280, sample SAMEA2338689) | human gut metagenome | biome: human gut; feature: human-associated habitat; material: faeces... | reverse complement strand
CCTGCCAATAGAGATATGGCGCGACGAAGACCCGCACGGAATACCCCACTTGGAAGGCAACAGGATATCGACAAAGATTCCCAAATGGGTGACCGAACAAAAAAAGTGGAAAGAGAACAAACATAAAATTGAATCACAACAAGAAGGTTATGGCTATGAACTGGAATAAGAAACTATTCACATATCGCATGTTGCCATTGGTCATGGCAATGTCAGTGCAGTTGTTGTGCTCATGTGACGACGACAACCCGTATGCAATTTCAAACGATGACGCGACAATACAAACACGCGCCATAACAGCGCAAGCTAGCTAACAACCTGGATCATCAAGACAGACGGCTCTGCCAGACCGCGCAACTGGCAGCTAAGGGAATTGGAAAACAAAGGCTACGTAAAGACCCAATATTACCCAAATTGAACGCCTGCCACCAAACAGAGCACCAATATAACCACAACAACATAACACTCAATATAACAAACGAACATGAAGATGAAAAAAAACATAAGCCACAAGGCAAGCCACAACAAGTGGACAGGATTTATGCACACATTGCTTTCGCTATTGTGTATGATTGTTGCAACAACGGCAACAGGCGGGTGTGAGGAAGACAACCCCAAGCCCGAAATAGAGCTACCAAAGGACATGACGCTGCCGGAGCACATGACACTCAACGCCCGAGACAGCCTCATGATGGCAAAGATATATGATGTAATAGGCCCTTGGTACCTTTTTGGATGGGACTTGCATGACCAGCGCACATGGATTGGAATGGAAGTGGCTTTCGACTTTGACGCTAATGAGTTGCGGATTGTGGCAATTAACGTTCCAGATGGAGACTTCAGAGGGATAATGCCCAAAGAAATAGGATATCTTGACGAGCTGCGGAAGATTGTAATCAAGGGAGGCACTCTGCACGGCCCTATCCCTGAATCAATCGGCAGGCTGAAAAAGCTGGAGACCCTGAAGCTTGGCGATAACGAGCTGAACGGAGAAATACCGTCGAGCATAGGCAAACTGGCAAACCTAAAAAACCTTGAGATTGTAAATTGCCATGTCTCCGGGCCTATTCCGGAAACCATTGGCGACCTCAAAAACCTTGAAATGCTGAGGATACAAGGCACGGACATCAGCGGCGAAGTACCCAAGAGTATGGGCAAACTGAGGTTTTGCAGAATAGACCTGTCATACAACAAGCTGTCTGGAACATGCCCTTTGGAAATAGCCTCAAACAGGAATGGCGCGAACTTAGCGTATAACAACATAGAAGACCTGCCTTTAGAGGTATGGAGCGACGACAATCCGATGCGCGTTCCATATCTGGTAGGCAACAGGATTTCGACCAAAATACCCAAGTGGGTCACAACCCAAAAAAAATGGGCGCAGGACAGCTGCATGATAGGATCACAGCAAGAAGGTTACGGATACGTGCAGGAATAGCACCATGGCAGACCTGTACAGACACCAACAAAAGCCCAAGGCAGCTGTGCCATGCCAACAAACAGAACATGCACGACAAGGAAATATCGCATATAAGAATACCAAAACCTAACAAACACAATAAAAACATGAAACGGAAGTTATTGACAATAGCTCTGCTAACAACAGCAATGGCTATGAACGCAGCATTGAAAATCGACCGAATCGACCCCACCGACTGGTATGTGGGGATGAAAAACCCGTCGCTGCAACTTATGGTTTACGGCAAGGACGTAAGCAAAGCCGAGGTAAAGACCGACTATCCCGGGGTGAGGATAGACAGCATCGTGAGGCTCGACTCACCCAACTACCTGCTCGTTTACCTCAACCTCAGCGGCGCGCAACCCGGAGAGATGACGCTCAATTTCTCGGGGAAGAAAGTGAAGTACCAGCTGAAGAGGCGCGACAAGCGCGGCGACGAGCACATGGGATTCACCAACGCCGACGTGCTCTACATGCTTATGCCCGACCGGTTTGCATCGGGCAAGACTGACAACGACCAGATTAAAGGCATGATGCCCTACAAGAACGACCGCTCGCAACCCAGCCTGCGCCACGGCGGCGACCTGGAAGGCATACGCCAACACCTCGACTACTTCAAGCAACTCGGAGTAACCGCGCTGTGGTTTACGCCGGTGCTCGAAAACAACAGCCCCGACAACGGCGGCAACAGCACCTACCACGGGTATGCCACAACGGACTACTACAAGGTTGACCCGCGCTTCGGCACCAACGAGGAATACCGCCGGCTGACCGACGAAGCCCACGGCAAAGGGCTCAAAGTGGTGATGGACATGATATTCAACCACTGCGGTTTCGACCATCCGTGGATAAAAGACATGCCCAGCCACGACTGGCTCAACCAGCCGCAGTGGCTCGAGAAGTCGGGCGGAACGCCGAAACCGAACGAAGACTACCTGCAGACGAGCTACAAGCTAACGCCGGTGGTAGACCCATACGCTTCGAAGATAGACACGAAAGAGACCGTAGAGGGATGGTTTGTGCCCACAATGCCCGACCTGAACCAGCACAACCCGCACGTGATGACCTACCTCATACAGAACAGCATCTGGTGGATTGAGACGGTGGGAATAGACGGAATACGCATGGACACCTATCCCTACGCCTTTGCCGACGGCATGGCCCGCTGGATGAAAGAGCTCAACGACGAGTATCCCAACTTCAACACCGTGGGCGAAACGTGGGTGACGGAGCCTGCATACACGGCTGCCTGGCAGAAAGACTCGAAGGTGGCCAAGGCCAACAGCCACTTGAAGACCGTGATGGACTTCAGCTTCTACGACAAGATAAACCAGGCAAAGAACGAGGAAACCGACGACTGGTGGCAGGGGATGAACCGAATATACAACAACTTTGTATACGACTACCTCTACCCCAACCCCGAGAGCGTGATGGCATTCATAGACAACCACGACACCGACCGATTCCTGGGCAACGGCCGCGACACCCTCGCGCTGAAGCAGGCACTGGCGCTGCTGCTCACCGTGAAGCGCATTCCGCAGATATACTACGGCACGGAGATACTGATGAACGGCACCAAGCAGGTGACCGACGGCAACGTGCGCAAGGACTTCCCCGGCGGTTTCCCGGGCGACAAGCGCAACGCCTTCACTGCCGAAGGGCGCACACAGGCCGAGAACGCCATGTTCAACTGGCTGAGCCGGCTGCTGCATTGGCGCCAGGGCAACGAGGTGGTGACCAAGGGAACGATGACGCAGTTTATACCGATGAAGGGCGTTTACGCCATCAACCGCTCTTACAATGGGAAGAACGTGCTCGTGGTCATCAACGGAAAGAAGTCTGAGGCCACGTTCACTGCCGCCCGCTACGCCGAGGTTGTGCCGCAAGGCACCGTGGCGCGCGACGTCACCTCGGGCCACAAATACGACATAAGCCACGACTTCAAGCTCCGTCCGCGCCAGACGCTCGTGCTGGAGTATTGACAAGCATCTTGGCTCTCATGGCCTTCGACGGCAGATGGCGCAAAACCGGCGTAACGCCCCGCAGCCATCACAACCGGCCATCAACAGGCCCAACTTATCTCAAACAGCCACTATCGGGAGTGCCGGCGTATGCAATGGCGCTCCCGATTTGCTTATCCACTGCGGCTTCATTCACCCCGACAGACACGGATTACCCTGCCGACGGCCCTGCCTGCACATTCCGGCCACACGCAAAGCCACACAATCAATCAGCCCGGCGGCACACTGCAGCCCGCAGCCTCGCACCAACACATTACACAAGCCGAAGCACATCACCGCCCTCCCTTTCGGCGGTTGCAGTCGCGGCAGAGCATCTGGCAGTTGTCGGCCACGGTGCGCCCGCCTTCGTGCCACGGAGTGATATGGTCGCCCTCCATGCCCGACAGGTCGAAATGCAGGCCGCACGAGGGGCAGATGCCGTGCTGACGCTCGTAGGCCTCGCGCTTCATGCGGGGCGTAAAGGCGCGTATGCTCAGCTGTCGCTCGTCGCCGGAGAGCACGTATGGGTAGACGCCGGCCTTGCGGCTGACGTCCTCATCCTCCATCAGCGCGGCCATGCGGGCCTCAAGTTCGGTTGCGCTGAAGTCGCGTTCCTTGTATTTATCGTACAATACGCCCCAGCCAACGTCTTTCATTTCGCGGCGCACACAGGGGAAAACCGACTTTATCCACGCCACCACGCGCTGGAAATACTGCCACTCGCGGTCGGCGTTCGTGTCGCGCTGATGCCGCGCCATGTATGCCGCCACGTCGCCGCCGCTTATCCATCCGAGCACCGTGTGGAGCACGTCCTGGCGTATTGCCGAGCCTTTCACGTAGTCGCCGCCCAGCTTCATGGCCACGCAACCCGTCTTGCTGAACTTGCGTTTCAGCTCCGTGACCCACTCGCCGCAGTATATCGCGTTGAGAATCTCCTGCCCGGTGAGCTTCTCACCGGCTATGTTGATGGTCTGAAACCACTCTATGCGCTCCGAGTCTGTGCCACCCGTGCAGATGTAAACCATCAGATTGTACCCGAGAAAACGCTCGCGCTCATCGCGGGTCAGGTTGCCGTAGCCTTTCAGGTTGCCGTCGAGGTCAACAAAAAACTCCCCAGCAAAGTACGAACAGATGCTCATCGTGCGCTGCTGCCCGTCGAGAAGTTCGTAGGCCTCATCCCCGGTCTCAACCCAATACATCACGTTCAGCGGATAGCCCTTGAACACAGTGTCTATCACCGCCATCTTTTGCTTGTCGTCATAAACAAACTCCCGCTGGTACTTCGGGCGGATATTCAGTCGCCCTCCATATCCCGTCACGCCCTCCTCGTCGTTGTTCGTGAACCCCTCAACGAGCTGACGGATGGTTATTCTTTGCAACTTTATTTCCATTTCTATATATTTTTGTCTTTAGTTCTTCTTCTTTCTGATTAGTACACGCTTGTATTCCGAATGCACGATGTGCCCCCTCTGCATTTCGGTAGAAAGTTTTCTTGTTTCCCTCACCGGCAATCACTGCATTCTCGTTGGTCTTTCTTCCCGAAGCGCCAGTTGCCTTACCGGTGCTTCGGTTCACCTCCACGTAGTCGTCGTAGCGGCGCGTGTCGGGCACGAGGTCATGGCATCCTATCTGGGTCAGGCCAATAATTTCAAACTGTTCGGGGTTATACTTGTCCATAAAAGTGATTGGAACGCCCATCACCCCATCATAGTCATAAGGTATGTCGGATGTCTTGTTGATATTTATTGCATTGTAGTTGTCAAAGGTTTGATACTCTTCCTGGCTGTACATTTTGTAGAGATCAATTTCCTCATGGCGCTTCTTGTGGTCTATGTTTGTGTACCAACGCACCCCTTTAATGCGAATGAATTTGTACCCTTCGCTGTCAATGCCACAAGTGGAGGCGTTCAATGGATAGTCATCTGGCACACGGAAAGCCCTGTCCCCGCTCGTAATGCTTGGGCCAAACCATACTTTATTGGTCATGATTAGCGGGAAAATGTCTTTTGTGGTGATAGCATTTAGATTCCCTATTATCAAGAACTTCTTGTCATACTTTATAAGTTGTGCGAGGTATTCGCGGAAGAGCGAGAACGGCGGGTTGGTCACTACTACATCCGCCTCGCGCAGCATCGCCACGCATTCAGGCGAGCGGAAGTCGCCGTTGCCATTGAGGCGGGTTAGCACGTTGGCCCGGTTGCGTATCAGCATGTCTACGTCTGCCATATCGGTTGCCCCGTCGCCGTTGAGGTCGGGCACCTCGGTTATCACTATCTTGTAGGCCGTGCGCAGCCTCACCGGCTTCGGGTAGTCATCGAAGGGCAGCCGCAGCTCGCTCCAGGCCACAGGCGAACCGTCGTAGCAAGTGGCCACGAGACGGCGCAGCCCCCACGAGTTGAAGTTGAGGGCGAAAAACTTGAAGAAGTTGCTTTCGTAAGGATCGTCGCAGTTGCACAGCACCGACTTGCCCCGGAAAAAGTCGCGATAGTGGCGCAACTCGTTGCTTATGTCTTCGATGCAGGTGTAAAACTCATCCTTCTTTGCCGCCTTTGCGTCATGAAGATTGTTGTTTGCCATTGTCATTGATAGCCTTTGCGCACCGTGCTATCAATCACTTGGCAAGGGGAAACAGAAAAAGGTGCAGACCTTTCTCTCGCGTTCACGGGAAGCCTGAGAAACAAACCCGCCATACACCAAGAATAGGCCTACACCCGATATGGGTGCAGACATCAACATTATGGTGTAGATGGGAAAGCCTCCCGGACTCTCCGTGAACATCGGCACTAATTTCCCGTTGCTTCAGAAATCAGTTTCTCAGGCTTTTTCTTGAACGCGAATAATAGCCAATGCTGTTGTTTATAAATGTCATTTCTGCCCTCACCGCGCCGACGGCGGCCTCTCGCGGCCGCCCATTGTGGCCCTTGGCTCCGGGCATCATTGCGCTGTGCGCCGGCCGTCCCGTGCTTGCCGCACGCTGCAACCGCCGCATTTGCGAGTGCAAATATACTAAATAATCGGCAAACGCGAAAGCCGCGAGGCCACAAAAAGCCCCGACCCGCACAATGTTTCACGCCCGCTTGCGCGCGGCCGGAAGCGCGTCAAAAACCAACGGTGGGCAGCTTTGCACTCTGAAAAGTGCCGTATTGCAGTCCAATATGGCATGTTTCAGATTGCAAAAACGGCCGTTTTGTCCATAAAAACGGCACGTATTGCAAAGCATCTGACAATCAACCGCTTACAGCGGCAGCAAAAACAGCGTGCAACAAGGCTGAAATCAAACTCTGAAGCACCGCCTGTACCATTGCGCGAGCATGGCTGTAAGTGGGAATTTTGTGCAGGAAATGCAGCCCGCCCACATTTTGCCGCAAAGCCATGTTGGCGCACCCATAATAAAAAATGGCACGAAGACATGTCTGCCCCCGGGCTATTTATAAACAGGTTTTATTCTACAATGACCGAAATTAGCTGAATTTTATATGCCCGTTTGTCCGTTTGCCAAAGGGCATAGCGTGCTGCTGGATAAAACCAATGGGCTGACATGACTCCAAAGGCATTCAATCCGGCTGGCATAAAAGGCCTGCATGATAATAACCAAACAGCCGTTTGGGCGTTTTGCCCAATGCCGTCCGCCGCTATCGACAGCACCAGCATGGGCATACTGCGCCTAACATAGGCTCCACTTCCTCCAATTCCTCGATGATGTCAATCAGTTTCTTTCCGTCTATTTCAAACTGCTCAATCATCGTGTTGGCATCTGGAAACAGCTGATATTCCTCTGTGTAGTGGTCGTCGCATAGGGCGACGTGATCTTTGCCGGCAACAAAATGACAATCACATCATTTGTAATGAAAATACAAGTCGTAGTTTTCGACAGCAAAAGTGTGACTTTCTGCCGGCAGTATCCTCTGCTTACTGCACTTATACTGTAAGATTTGAATTTCTCCGAGCGTATCTACAGTGAAAAACTCGCGCGCCGCCGCATTGCCTTGTCATGCACCGGCAATAGAGAAAGGCAGCCCGCCGACCGCTCACTTAAGCCACGACCAGCGCTCGCCCCAGTCGTCCATCACCTCGGTGCGCCATTTATATATTGTTGCCCCGCCCTGCAGGTAAGAGTGAAACAGCTCGGGCGAGCTCTTGTCTGTCCACCAATTGCGGCCCAGACTATAGTCGGTGGGCCTACGTCGGCCGGGCCATGAGTTCGCTATAGTCACCGCGCCGCTCTGCACCGGGAATCCGTCTACATCAGAAACGATGGTGTAAGGCAGCGTGCCGAGGGTGTAAGTGGAATATCTCGCCATATAGTCGCCACCGCCCATGTAGTAGCCCGGCCAGCTTTGCCGCGCAATGTTGAGCGTCACGCAGGGCCGCCCAACCATTGAGTCGGGCAGTTCGGGGCCAGCCACAAGAAACTCGATGATGGCGTAGTTCTGCACCGTGTCGGCAGCGGTAGCCGCACGTCGGAACACCACCCTCGGGCTCCTGTCACACGGTTCGAAGCTCCCGCCCCACGACTCACGGGTGGGGTCGGCCGGGTCGCCGTCCATCATGTAGAGCAATGCCGGCGTGTCGCCCATCTTGGGCCGCCCTCCCAGATACGAGCCGAAGTCGGCCCCGAGCGCCCCTGCCCCCTTGGCAAAGTAGTCATAGAAGCCCTTGTTATACTTGTCGTCCTTCTTCCCGTCGGCAATGAAAGCGCGATAGGCCACGTTGTTCTCAATGAACCACAGGTCGGGGAAGTTCTCAACGATGTACACGTAGCTGTTTATGCTCCACTTCTTGTTAGGCCCTCCAATCCAATAGACGCGTATCTTCCGGGCTATGTCGGGCGCGTCGTGCAGGGCTTGGGCCAGGTCGTCGAGGCCGCCCCACACCAGCACATACAGCGGTTTGGTGCTTTCCTTGCGGGCGCATCTCACAATCCAGTCAGAGCCTTCGGTCGGCGTGGAGTATCCGCAGAGCGGGGCAGCCCCCTTGCGCCCCTGCTTAGTCACCGCGCGCAGGCTGTCGGGATGGGCCAGCCCCGGCGCATGCTGCCTCAGCCGGGGCAGGTCGCGCTCATAGACGCCTATCATGCGGAGTATCTCATCGGTGCTGCTATCGCCGTAAGACGGCGACGACACGATGCCCTCGGTTGCGAACTCGTCGTTGTACATGAGGAAATGCGCCATCGACTGGTTGTCGTCCGGGTCGGTGCCTCCGATGTCGGTGCTTATCAGTATGCGCGGCTTCTCTGTCGGCTTCACCCTTGCCTGCACGCATGAGCATACGCCCATCAGCAATACGGCCATTGCCGTTAGTATGGTCTTTGTCTACATTTTATATAGTTTTAGTGTGTATATAATATCTGTTATCAAGCATTGATACGGCCACGTTGCGTCTTCCATAAGCTGCTATGTATGCTGCTGCACTATGGGTGCAGGCGCATGGGGCCGATTAGGCATTTGCAAAAATAGCAAAAAACAACGTAACGGCCAACTGCCCTCACATAATTTTCACATCATACGACACTATTCCGAAACTTCACAAAATCTGATTATAATGCTAAATGCAAAAGAGTTGGCCGGAATTAGCATGAGTTATCACTCAATGAGCTCGCTCTTGTAGGTAGCAGACATCCCCCCAAAAGCTGCTGTCCGCCAAATTCGGGCTACCACAATGAATCCCAACTCCCGCCAACTCAATATAACCACCTGGCAACTTGCGGGCATTCATAATTGTTCTTGTTGCAAAACAGCATTCTCTATACAGGAACGCCAAGACCGTCAACGCCGCATGCAGCCGCGGCATAAAACAATCCCCATGATGTGGCGGGCACAGCCCTACCGCACCATGGGGATTTTGTAAAAGCGGAAGCGGCCGGAGGTCACTCCCACTCTATTGTCGAAGGTGGTTTTGAAGAGATGTCATAGCAAACGCGGTTGACCCCTTTCACCTTATTTATAATCTCGTTTGACACCTTTGCAAGGAAGTCGTAGGGCAGCCTCGCCCAGTCGGCCGTCATGGCATCGGTGCTGGTCACGGCGCGCAAAGCCACGGGATGCTCATACGTGCGCTCGTCGCCCATAACGCCTACGCTGCGTATGTTTGACAGCAACACGGCCCCGGCCTGCCATACCTTGTCGTAAAGCGGCTCGCCGTCTTCGCAGATGTAGCTCACCAGATTGTTCAGATAGATGTCGTCGGCCTCCTGAAGGATGCTCACCCTCTCGCGAGTTATGTCGCCAAGTATGCGCACGGCCAGGCCCGGTCCGGGGAAGGGGTGGCGCTTGATGAGCCGTTCTGGCATGCCGAGCTCGTAGCCCACGCGGCGCACCTCGTCTTTGAAGAGCCACTTCAGCGGCTCGCACAGCTTCAGGTGCATGTCCTTGGGCAGTCCGCCAACGTTGTGGTGGCTCTTTATCACCATGCCCGTGATGCTAAGGCTCTCTATCCTGTCGGGGTAGATGGTGCCCTGGGCGAGCCACTTGGCATCGGTTATCTTCTTGGCTTCGGCGTTGAACACCTCGACGAAGTCGCGCCCTATTATCTTTCGTTTCTGCTCGGGGTCGGTCACACCGGCAAGGTCGGCAAAGAACTTCTCGCTCGCGTCGATGCCTATCACGTTGAGCCCAAGGCCCTGGTATGCGTCCATCACCTTGTTAAACTCGTTCTTGCGGAGCATTCCGTGGTCTACGAATATGCAGGTGAGGTTGTGGCCTATGGCCTTGTTAAGCAGCACAGCACACACCGAAGAGTCTACCCCGCCCGACAGGCCGAGTATCACCCGGTCGTTGCCAAGCTGCTCCTTGAGCTCTGCCACGGTGGTCTCTACAAACGAGGCCGGGCTCCACTCCTGGCGGCTGCCGCAGATGTCGACCACGAAGTTGCGCAGAAGCTGCTTGCCCTGGGTGGTATGGAACACCTCGGGATGGAACTGCACGGCCCACAGCGGATTTGTGTCGCTGGCGTAAGCGGCATACTTCACGCTGCCCGTAGAAGCTATTACGCGACAGTCGGAGGGTATGGCCGTGATGGTGTCGCCATGGCTCATCCACACCTGCGAGTTGGCGTCGAACCCCTTGAAGAGCGGGTTCCCGGCTTCAAACCACTGCAGATGGGCACGCCCATACTCGCGGGTATCGGTCTTTTCGACCTTGCCGCCACCCGAGTTGGCAATGAACTGCGCCCCGTAACAGATGCCAAGTACCGGCAGGCGGCCCACAAACTGGCTGAGGTCGGCCTTAAACGCCTCGGGGTCGTGCACCGAATAGGGTGAGCCGCTGAGGATGACGCCAATCACAGACGGGTCGTCTTTAGGGAACTTGTTGTACGGAAGAACCTCACAGAATGTGTCGAGCTCCCTCACGCGGCGCCCGATGAGCTGCGTGGTTTGTGAGCCAAAGTCGAGGATAATGATCTTCTGTTGCATACTATGTAATTAAAGTTATTAGCCCAACACCCGACATCGACAAGACATCAGGTTTTTAAATGCAAAGTTACAACAAAAATGCAATACCGCCAAACGGGCCGCTGTGTATTTTAGGCAGAAGCAAACGGAAATGGCACGGCAAGCCCGGGCGACGCCCGTTTGGCCCGGAAAACATGCCCGCTGGCGGCTGACGCCAACCATGGCCTAACACCCTCGAGCCCGAACGGAGCCCGCGGCCACCATGCAGCCGGCGTGAATGCTGCCTTGGCG
>ENA-ORNW01002750-ORNW01002750.1-human-gut-metagenome-genome-assembly--contig:-NODE-2750-length-11142-cov-2.719221_pt1 | contig 11142 bp, 10 predicted proteins | sample MGYA00242121_ERZ509034 | MGnify/ENA primary metagenome ERZ509034 (study PRJEB26280, sample SAMEA2338689) | human gut metagenome | biome: human gut; feature: human-associated habitat; material: faeces... | reverse complement strand
CCCCATACAAAGCTTTTTCCTTCGGTAAAAAATGGCAGAAATGCCACGATACACATCAGTAAAAACATCAGTGTATAGACTCCATAGCAATACTTTCTTTGTTCTTTTATCATTATACTTTTCCTTTATCCTTTACCCTTTTTTGTTCATTATCACGCTTAGTATACCACATTTTGGATTGAAAATTCCTGAAAAATGTCTTAAGATATTGGATGTATGTACATTTTAGAATATTTTATATCTATCGGAGGTAATATGCTATGTTAAATTTGATAAAGAAATTATATAATGATTCGCGAATTCGTTATTTGTTTTTTGGTGGATTGACAACCCTCGTTAATCTTGGAATGTTTGCTTTATTAAAGGTTACTGAAAGAAATGTGATTATAACCGAAATAAAACTTAATAAAGCTACAGCACTGCTTAACAAAGTAAAGATTAAGTTCATTAATGCAGCAAATACGCTGGATTATGAATATACAAAGTTCGGAGTTAAAAGTTCATATGAACTTGATAAGAAATACAGGCTGTACGAGGAGATGAAAAAAGAGCAGATTAGAATGCTTGATATGACATCATCACTTAATTCTGCTGAAAATGAGCTTGAGAATATGCTTAAGAATTTAGGACTTTACAGTCCACATATATGGCTTGGAAGAGTGAGGGCAATCATTAATCCTAAGGAAATGGTTGAAGTGCGGCATGAAATAAATACTCGCCGTTATAAATTAAGGCAGCAGATAGAGTATAATGAAAAACGTATTGATGAAGCAAAGGAAAATATTAAAAAGATAACGCTTTCAAATCCGGCACACAGCGATGGTGCAATGCGCGTAATTGAAATGTATGAGAAGCGACATTCACGGGTTGCAAAATAAAATTGATATGTTACAATAAACAGTGGCTTTTTACGCATATGAATGATAAAAAGCGAAAGAAGTATGGAGGCTATAAGGATGAAAGAAAGACTTGAAGCAATTAGAGAAAGAGCTTTAGCACAGATTAATGAAACTGATTCGCTTGATAAACTGAATGATATCAGAGTCGCTTTCCTTGGAAAGAAGGGTGAACTTACAGAAGTACTTAAAGGTATGAAGGAAGTTGCACCAGAAGACAGACCTAAGGTTGGTCAGATTGTTAATGAGACAAGACAGGCAATTGAAGAAGTATTAGATAAGGCTAAGACAGAATTAGCTGCCAAGAAGAGAGAACTTCAGTTAAAGAGTGAAGTAATAGATGTTACTCTTCCATCTAAGAGGGATGAGTTAGGACATAAGCATCCTAATACACTTGCATTAGAAGAAATCCAGAAGATATTCATCGGAATGGGTTATGAAGTAGTTGATGGACCAGAAGTTGAGTATGATTACTACAACTTTGAGGCACTTAACATACCAGCTAACCACCCGGCTAAGGATGAACAGGATACATTCTACATTAATGATAAGATAGTACTCCGTACACAGACTTCCCCTGTTCAGGCAAGAGTTATGGAGAAGGGCAAGCTCCCTATCAGAATGATTTCTCCAGGACGTGTATACAGAGCAGATGAAGTTGATGCTACACATTCACCATGCTTCCATCAGGTAGAAGGTCTTGTAATTGATAAGGGAATCACATTTGCAGACCTTAAGGGAACTTTAGCAGAATTCGCTAAGGAGCTTTTCGGACCTGATACTAAAGTTAAATTCAGACCACATCATTTCCCATTCACTGAGCCTAGTGCCGAGATGGATGTAAGCTGTTTCAAATGTGGTGGTAAAGGATGCCGTTTCTGTAAGGGCGAGGGATGGATTGAAATCCTCGGCTGTGGAATGGTTCACCCACATGTATTCGAGCTTTGTGGAATTGATAAGGAAGAATATACAGGATTTGCCTTTGGTGTAGGACTTGAGAGAGTTGCTCTTCTTAAGTACGAAATCGATGACATGAGACTTCTTTATGAGAACGATATCAGATTTATAAAGCAGTTCTAAATCGATTCATATAGTGGTCTAACGACTGGAATAAGATAAAGTATATTTAAGGAGAATGACGATATGAATACATCATTAAATTGGATAAAAGCAATGGTTCCAGGTCTTGAGTGTACAGATCAGGAATTCAGAGATGCTATGACACTTTCAGGAACTAAGGTGGAGTGTTTTAATGCATTTGACAAGAACCTTGATAAAATCGTAGTTGGACAGATTCTCTCAGTTGAGAGACATCCTGATGCAGACAAGCTTGTAATATGCCAGGTTAATGTTGGCAGTGAGAATGTGCAGATTGTAACAGGCGCACCTAACATTGAAGTTGGTTCAAGCGGACAGAAGGTTCCTGTAGTATTAGACGGAGGTAAAGTTGCTGGAGGACATGACGGCGGCGCACTTCCAGAAGACGGAATTAAGATTAAGAAGGGCAAGCTAAGAGGAGTAGAGTCATGCGGTATGATGTGCTCTATCGAGGAACTTGGTTCTTCAAGAGAATTCTTCCCGGATGCACCAGAGGAAGGAATATATATATTTGGAGATGATGCTGTTGTTGGTTCAAGTGCGGTAGAATACTTAGGACTTAATGATACAGTATTTGAATATGAGATTACTAATAACCGTGTAGACTGCTACAGCGTTATCGGTATCGCAAGAGAGGCTGCTGCTACATTCAGAAAGCCTTTCAATCCACCGGTTGTTACTAAGACAGGTAACGATGAGGATGTTAACACAATGGTTTCAGTTGATATTGAAGCTAAAGAACTTTGCTCAAGATATGTTGCAAGAGTTGTTAAGAATATCAGACTTGCTCCATCTCCAAAGTGGATGCAGCAAAGACTTATGACAGCAGGTATCAGACCAATCAACAACATTGTTGATATCACTAACTATGTTATGGAAGAATATGGTCAGCCAATGCATGCATATGACTATGATACTATTGCAGGTCACAAGATTGTTGTAAGAACAGCAACTGATGGCGAAAAGTTCGTAACACTTGACGGACAGGAGAGAACTCTTGACGCACAGACACTTCTTATCTGTGATGGTGAGAAGCCGGTTGGTATCGCAGGTATCATGGGTGGCGAGAATTCAATGATTACTGATGATGTCCAGACAATGCTTTTTGAAGCAGCTACATTTGACGGAACTAACATCAGAAAGACAACTAAGAAGATTGGTTTAAGAACAGACGCTTCTGGTAAATTTGAGAAGGGACTTGATCCAGAGAACGCAATGGAGGCTATCAACAGAGCATGCCAGCTTATTGAAGAGCTTGATGCAGGTGATGTTGTAGGAGGCGTGGTTGATGTATATCCTGACCCTGTAACTAAGAAGAGACTTCCATTTGAGCCGGCTAAATACAATGCTTTACTTGGTACTAATGTATCAGATGAAGATATGCTTTCTTACTTTGAAAGACTTGAAGTTGAATATGATAAAGATGCTAATGAGCTTATTATCCCAACATTTAGACAGGATCTTAACAGAGACGCGGATATGGCAGAGGGAGTTGCAAGATTCTTCGGATATGACAACATTCCTACAACTCTTCCTAAGGGAGAGACAACAATGGGGAAGATTTCATTTGAGCAGAGCATTGAAGATGCAGCTTCTGAGGTTGCCCAGTTTACAGGATTCTCACAGGCTATGACATACTCATTCGAGAGCCCTAAGGTATTCGATAAGTTAAAGCTTCCTGCTGATTCTGTATACAGAAAGACGGTTGTAATCTCTAACCCATTAGGAGAGGATTTCTCAGTTATGAGAACACTTCCAATCCACGGAATGCTTACATCATTATCTACTAACTATAACAGAAGAAACAAGAATGTTAAGTTATATGAATTAGCTAAGGTTTACCTTGCAGCAGATGATGTAAATGAGCTTCCGGACGAAAGAGTTGAATTCACACTTGGAGCTTTCGGCAGCGTTGACTTCTACTCAATGAAGGGTGTTATTGAAGAATTCCTTGAGAAGATTGGAATGAAGAAGAAGCCAACATATGATGCTAAGGCTGGTATTCCATTCTTACATCCAGGCCGTCAGGCTGATGTATATTACGCTGATAAGAAGATTGGTTACATCGGAGAACTTCATCCGGATGTTGCCGATATTTACTCAATCGGTGAGAGAACATATATTGTTGTTATTGATATTCCAACAGTTACAGAAATGGCAAGCTTCGATAAGAAGTTCACAGGAATTGCAAAGTTCCCAGCTGTAACAAGAGATATCAGTATGGTAATGCCTAAGGAACTTCCAGTTGGTGAAGTTGAGAAGATTATTGAAAAGCGCGGCGGCAAGATATTAGAAAGCTACAATCTCTTCGACATCTACGAAGGAAGCCAGATTAAAGAAGGCTTCAAGTCAGTTGCTTACTCAATCGCATTCAGAGCTAAGGACAGGACACTTGAGGATAAGGATATCACACCAGTAATGGAGAAGATATTCAAGGATCTTGAGGCTGATGGAATCGAGCTTAGAAAGTAATACAGACCCAGCTGTTACAGTGGTCGGTAAAGGGGCGGCGTGTGGCGCCGCCCCTTTGCTTTGAAAGGAGTAGTACATGGATTTACATGATTTTTATTATGATCTGCCAGAGGAGCTTATTGCGCAGGATCCTTTGTCTGACAGATCAAGTTCAAGACTTATGGTGCTTGATAAAGAAACAGGAGAGATTGAACATAAGATATTCAGAGATATCGTAGATTATCTTAAGCCGGGTGATTGTCTTGTTGTTAATGACACTAAGGTAATACCAGCGAGACTTATAGGTACTAAGGCTGATACAGGAGCTACTATTGAAGTGCTTCTTCTTAAAAGACTTGAAGACAGACAGGATACATGGGAAGTTCTTGTTAAGCCGGGAAAGAAGGCTAAGGTTGGTGCTAAGATAAGTTTTGGCGAAGGCAAGCTTATAGGAGAGATTATTGATATAGTTGAAGAAGGAAACAGACTTATTCAGTTCACATATGATGGAATATTTGAAGAGATTCTTGATGAGCTTGGACAGATGCCACTTCCACCATATATAACACATAAACTTGAAGATAAGAACAGATATCAGACAGTATATGCAAAGCATGAGGGCTCTGCAGCAGCGCCTACTGCCGGATTACATTTTACAACAGAGCTACTTGAAAAAATCAAGGCCATGGGAGTTAATATTGCAAGAGTAACACTTCATGTGGGACTTGGAACATTCAGACCTGTCAAGGTAGAGAATATTCTTGACCATCATATGCATTCGGAGTTTTATGTTGTTACACAGGAAGCTGCAGATATGATCAATAATACAAGAAAAAATGGCGGCAGGGTAATTGCTGTTGGAACAACAAGCACAAGAACTCTTGAGTCAGTCGCACTTGAAGATGGAACAATTCCAGCCAAGAGTGGATGGACAGAGATATTCATATATCCGGGATATAAGTTCAAGGCAATCGATTGTCTTATAACTAATTTCCATCTTCCAGAATCAACACTTGTTATGCTGGTATCAGCACTTGCAGGAAGAGAACATGTGCTTCATGCCTATGAGGTTGCTGTGCAGGAGAAATACAGATTCTTCAGTTTTGGAGATGCTATGTTTATTAAATGATAATTTACAAATAATATATATTTATAGAAAAGACTTGAACATAAAAATAAAAAATGATATATTAAATGAGTAAAATGACTCATGAACACAGACGAACCCCCTCGGTGCCGTTTACGCCGAGGGGGTTCTGCTCTGTTACGATGTGATGATAAAAATATTTTAACACAATATAATTAATGAAGTAATAAAGGTATATAAAAAATATATTTGAACTTCCAATAAGTTAATGATATCATTATATGGATTAAATGAAAGAGAACAGGTATAATCCTGTACAGTACAGAGGGAATCATGGGGATTGAAAAGAGAAAATCAAGAAGAACTGATGTCAATGTTTATATATCATTAAGACAGCTTGATGATAAATATGTTTCTGGGTATGCTGGTGATACAGTAGACGTGAATGTCATTAATATATCAAAAGATGGCATGGCATTTAAGTCTGATTATAAGTTTAAACCTAATACTTATTACGATACAATTGTTATACTTGCCAATAAAGAACGATTTGCAACTGTAATAGAAATTATACGAATGAGTAATTCAGGGGATATAGAGACAACATACGGCTGTAGGTTTGTTGGTATTAGTAAAGAAGATCAGTTTAAGATAGAAGTTTACCAGATAGTAGACGAAAGCAAAAACAACTAAATATTATGAGTAGCACAGATGATCGCGGCTGCATTCGTGCAGGTGAGGAAAGTCCGGGCTTCACAGGGCAGGATGCCGGATAACGTCCGGTGGAGGCAACTCCAAGGCCAGTGCAACAGAAATATACCGCCATGGCGAAAGCTATGGTAAGGGTGGAAAGGCAGTGTAAGAGACTACCGCATTGCTGGTAACAGCAGTGGCACATGTAAACCCCATTCGAAGCAAGACCAAATAAAAGCGATATAAAGGCTGCCCGCCAAGCTTTAGGTAGGTCGCTTGAGCCTGCTGGCAACAGCAGGACTAGATAGATGATCATCACAGCTTATGCTGACATAACCCGGCTTATAGTGCTGCTCATTTTATTATATTCAATCCGGCTTATGCCGGATTTTTTTAGGTAAGGATTAAGGGTTACTATGAATTATAATATTAGAAAAATGATTTTTTTGATAATTGCACTTATCTGGGCGATAGTAATATTTGCTTTTTCGGCAAAACCAGGAGATGAATCAGAAAACCAGAGTATTAAAGTTGGAATGACAGTGTGTAATATATTTGTACCCGGTTTTGATAATCTGCAAGAATATGAGCAGGTTGATATGGCAAAAAAGATTGATTATCCAGTAAGAAAAACAGCTCATGCAACAGAATATGCAATTCTTGCAGGATGTGTGCTGGGAGCAGTGACACCAGGTTTTATCAGGTGGAAGAATGGATTAACTGCAATATGTACGGCGGTAATATATGCAGCAACAGATGAAATTCACCAGCTGTTTGTGTCAGGAAGGAGTGGAAGGATTACAGATGTGCTGATTGATGGGTGTGGAGCTGTTGCTGGTACATTAATTATACTGTTAATATCAAGAATTATAGTTATGTGCAGAAAAAAGAAAACTAACTTATAATATTTCTTGCTTTTTTTGTCTGTAAGTCTATAATATTGAATGATTTATATTTAATTCAATATGGGAGATATATATGAGCAGGACAGAAACACTTGATAATACAAAAATGACTAATGGACCGATAACAAGGATTTTATTATCATTTGCAGGACCAGTGCTTTTGGGTCAGCTTCTGCAACAGCTTTATAATATTGCAGATGCAGCAATTGTTGGACAGTTCTTAAGCTCTAAGGCACTGGCAGCAGTTGGTGCAACTTCTTCTCTTACGTATATTGTATGTTATTTCTGTATAGGTTCATGTATAGGAATAAGTGTTCCTGTGTCACAGGCATTTGGAGCAGGAAAGAATGATGATTTAAGAAAATATTTTGTTAATGGAGTCTACTTTGCGCTTGCAATCGCGGTTATTATGACAGCAGTTACAGCGTCTATGAGTGGACTCTTTTTAACGTGGTTAAAGACACCTGAAAATATATTTAAGGATGCACATGTGTATCTTGTTATTATATTCTTAGGACTTCCGTTGACGGTTCTGTATAACTTCTGTTTTGGGATTCTGATGGCATTTGGAGACAGCAAAAAGTCAACAATGTTTATGGCAGTATCAACTGTTATTAATATATTTCTTGATCTGTTTCTGGTTGTTGTTGTGAAATGGGGTGTTGCCGGAGCTGCAGTTGCTACTATATTTTCACAGGGAATTGCAGGCGTTCTTAGTGCTGTATACATCTTTAAGAAGTACAAACTGTTATTTCCAGTTAATGCAGATGAAAGAAAGTTCCATCCGTATTACATGAAGAACATTATTAAAATGTGCATGCCAATGGGACTGCAGTATTCTATTACTGCAATTGGCGCAATTATTCTGCAATTTTATGTAAATGCACTTGGAGAAGACGCCATTGCAGGATTTACATCCGGATATAAGATTAAGAATCTGATTCTGTGTCCGTTAAATGCGTTGGGAACAGCTCTTTCATCATTTATCGGACAGAATTTCGGAGCTAAGAGATTTGACCGTATCAGTGAAGGATTTAAGAGAACTTTAGAGATTGGTCTTATTTATTCTGTAATCACTATGATAGTATGTTTCTTTACCGGCAGATATATGGCACTTATATTCGTTGATGCAGCTGATACAGTTGTTGTCGGTTACACTGTGAAGTTTATAAGATACATAAGTGTGTTTAATGCAGAACTGGCACTTTTATTTACTGCAAGGTATTCAGTTCAGGGTATGGGCTATGGCAAATATTCTATTCTCTCAGGACTTGCTGAGATGGCTGGAAGGGCGGCTGTTGCTGTGCTTCTGATACCACATTTTGGCTTTGATGCAGTGTGCTGGAATGAGGGACTTACATTCCTTGCAGGAATTGCAGTTATTCTGCCAATTTATATTAAACTATTTTGCCATTTGCGTAAAAGTATGATATAATTTTTACGATTTTGGGATGAGGAAAGGTGGCGCTTATGTCTAAGATTATATTAACAGGTGACAGACCAACCGGAAGACTTCACTTAGGTCATTATGTTGGATCTTTAAAGCGAAGAGTTGAATTACAGAATTCAGGTGAATATGAGAAGATTTTTATTATGATTGCGGATGCACAGGCATTAACAGATAATGCTGATAATCCAGAGAAAGTAAGACAGAACATTATCGAGGTTGCACTCGATTATCTTTCAGTTGGTATTGATCCAGCTAAGTCTAATATATTTATCCAGTCACAGATTTCACAGCTTACAGAGCTTACATTTTATTATATGAACCTCGTTACAGTTTCAAGACTTCAGAGAAACCCTACAGTTAAATCTGAGATTCAGATGCGTAATTTTGAGGCGAGTATTCCGGTAGGATTTTTCTGTTATCCTATAAGCCAGGCAGCAGATATTACTGCATTTAAGGCTACTACTGTTCCTGTAGGAGAAGATCAGGAGCCTATGATTGAGCAGTGTCGTGAGATTGTAAGAAAGTTTAATTCTGTATATGGAGAAGCATTGGTTGAACCAGAAATTCTTCTTCCGGATAATAAGGCATGTTTAAGACTTCCTGGTACTGATGGTAAGGCTAAGATGAGCAAGTCATTAGGAAACTGCATCTACTTATCTGACACTCCAGAGGAAGTTAAGAAAAAGGTTATGAGTATGTACACAGACCCTAACCATATTCAGGTATCTGATCCTGGACAGGTTGAGGGTAACACAGTATTTACTTACCTTGATGCTTTCAGCAGTGATGAGGATTTTGCTGAATTCCTTCCTGATTATAAGAATCTTGATGAATTAAAGGATCATTACAGAAGAGGTGGTCTTGGAGATGTTAAGGTTAAGAAGTTCCTTCTTAATGTTATCAACAAGGAGCTTGAACCAATCAGAGCAAGAAGACATGAATATGAAAAGGATATTCCAGAAGTATATAATATCCTTAAGAGAGGTACAGAAGCGGCTTACGCTGTTGCACAGGACACTCTTGATGATGTCAAGGCTGCTATGAAGATTGATTATTTTAATGATGCAGAACTTATTAAGGTTCAGTCAGAAAAATACAGCAGAACAGAGTAATTATTTTAATTAAATATACACACGGAGGCTTTTCTATTATGAGACATTTACTTAGTCCGCTTGATTTAAGCGTTGATGAACTGGCAAGATTATTAGATCTTGCAAGAGACATTTCAAAGGATCCATCAAAGTATGGTCATGTATGTGATGGAAAGAAGATAGCCACATTGTTCTATGAGCCAAGTACTAGAACAAGATTAAGCTTCGAGGCTGCCATGATTAACCTTGGCGGTCAGGTATTAGGCTTTTCTGAGGCTTCTTCAAGCTCAGCGTCAAAGGGTGAAAGTGTTGCAGATACTATAAGAGTTATCTCTTGTTATGCAGATATATGTGCAATGCGTCATCCAAAGGAAGGTGCTCCGATGGTAGCTTCCGAGTATTCACACATCCCTATTATTAATGCAGGTGATGGTGGACATCAGCATCCTACACAGACACTTACTGATCTTATGACAATAAGGGAGCTTCGTGGTTCACTCGATAACTTTACTATCGGTTTATGTGGTGACCTTAAGTTCGGAAGAACAGTTCACTCACTTATAAGTTCATTAGTTAGATACAAGAATGTAAAGTTTGTCCTTATATCGCCTAAGGAGTTAAGAATTCCTGATTATATCAGGGATGATGTGCTTAAGGCTAATAACTGCGATTTCGTAGAAGTTGAGAATCTTGAACAGGCTATGCCTGAGCTTGATATTCTCTATATGACAAGAGTACAGAGAGAAAGATTCTTCAGTGAAGATGAATATTTAAGAATGAAAGATTTCTATATACTTGATGAAGATAAGATGGCACTTGGAAAGCCTGATATGTATGTTCTTCATCCGCTTCCAAGAGTTAATGAAATATCTGTTGACGTTGACAATGATGACAGAGCTGCTTATTTCAAGCAGGTTCAGTTTGGTGTATATGTAAGAATGGCACTTATACTTACTTTACTTGGACTTGATACAGTGGTTAATCCATCATTAGCGCATGTACTTGATTCACTGGATGCATAAGGAGGAAAATTTATGTTAAATGTAGGCGAACTTAATGAAGGCTTTGTTCTTGACCATATTGAAGCAGGAAAGGCCATGATGATATACAATTACTTAGGACTTGATAAGCTTGACTGTCAGGTTGCTATTATTAAGAATGCAAGAAGTGGTAAGATGGGAAAGAAAGACATTATTAAGATTGAAGGTGGTCTTGATCTTGTTGATCTTGATGTTTTAGGATTCGTTGACCATAACATTACTGTAAATATTATTAAGAATGGTGAAATAGTAGAGAAGAAGAGACTATCTCTTCCAAAGCAGGTTACTAATATTATCAAATGTAAGAATCCAAGATGTATCACATCTATCGAGCAGGGCTTAAAGCAGGTGTTCGTACTTGCTGATGAGGAAAAGCAGGTTTACAGATGTAAGTACTGTGAAGAGAAATATTCATAAAAATTAATGGCTGT
>ENA-ORNW01002744-ORNW01002744.1-human-gut-metagenome-genome-assembly--contig:-NODE-2744-length-11167-cov-4.623020_pt1 | contig 11167 bp, 9 predicted proteins | sample MGYA00242121_ERZ509034 | MGnify/ENA primary metagenome ERZ509034 (study PRJEB26280, sample SAMEA2338689) | human gut metagenome | biome: human gut; feature: human-associated habitat; material: faeces... | reverse complement strand
AACCAGACACTGGCGATGGTCACGCTGTGGATGATTACGGCCTACCTGAACAAACGGGGCCGCAACCGCTGGGTGGGGCTCCTGCCGGCGCTGGTCATGACCTACGTCTGCATGTCCTATGTCTTTATATCGCCGCTTATGTGCGGCATGCGCGACCGGGCAGCGGCCTACCTGCTGGGCGGCGCGCTGACACTCGCTATACTGATAACCATGATTTTTAAAATGCGCCGCGATGCAAAAAGCATATCTTAACCCCACGCCCGACCAGACTTTCGAAATCGTCGGCGACGGGCCGTATAATTTCACCAGGGTTTTGGCACACACCCGTGAGCTGGAGGCCGCGGGGAATGTCGAAGATGCCTGCAATGAACGTTACCAGGCATTCCAGCGGCTTGCGGGGTTGCTGCCCGAAGACGAAGAGATCAACCTCGAATGGAGCCACCGCAATTCGCAGTCTGCGCTCGAACTGATCCGTGCCTCGGCCATCGACCACTTTCTGATCAACGATTTCGAGATGTCTGCGGCGCTGCTGGAGATGCTCCTGGAGCTGGATCCCGAAGACCACCTCGAGGGGAGCGAACTCTTGGCGTTCGATTACCTGGCGATGGACGAGCAGGAACTGTTCGACGAAGTGATAAACGACGTTTCGGACAAATGTGCCAGCCGCGGGATATTGCTGCTTTGGTCGGCATTCCGCCGTGACGGGAAATTCCCCGAAGGGGAGTTGCTGCATTTCAAGACACGGTTTGCGCCTTTCTTCCGGGAATTTACGGCCGCGGAACACCCTGCCGACGATGCTTACCTGCGCGATATCGAGAGCGAACGTCCCTCCGTGCAGGCGCAGGCGCGCGAACTTTGGTTGCAGACCGAGAACCTGTGGGTATTGTGGCCCGGGTTTATCGCTGCGCTGCGGGCTGCGCAGTAGGCCGCAGGTGTGTCCGCTATTCTTCGCAGGCTTCGGCAGGGCGGGGTTGTTGCCGACTGCGATCCGCATAGGCCATGCGACGTTTGAAATGTCCTTCGGTGGCGCATTTGTAGCCCTCGGTGTGCTTTTCTTGGTGTAGGCTGGCAGGTGCCCGGTTCCCCGTGCGAGCCCGTTGCGCTTATTTCTCTTTTTTGTTACGAACCAGCTCTTTGAAGCAGTGCCGGCAGATGGCTTCGTAGGAGTCCGTTTCACCCAGTACGACCAGCTTTTCGTCCTGTGTGAGGCGGTGCGAGTGATGGGCGAGGTTGCCGCAGCGGACGCAGATGGCGTGTACCTTGGTGACATATTCGGCCGTGGCCATCAGCGCTGGCATCGGCCCGAAGGGTTTGCCGGTGTAGTCCATGTCCAGCCCTGCGACGATGACCCGCACGCCGCTGTCGGCCAGTTCGCGGCAGACCTCGACGATGCTGTCGTCGAAGAATTGCGCTTCGTCGATGCCCACGACGTCGACCTCCGAGGTCATCAGCAGGATGTTGCGCGGCGAGTCGACCGGCGTGGAGCGGATGGCGTTGGCGTCGTGCGAGACCACCTCCTCTTCCGAATAGCGCACGTCGATGCGGGGTTTGAATATCTCGACTTTCTGGTTTGCGTACCTGGCGCGTTTGAGGCGGCGTATCAGTTCCTCGGTCTTACCCGAGAACATCGAGCCGCAGATCACTTCGATCCAGCCCTTGCGGCTGGCATTTTCCAAAAACATAAGCTCCCAATCGTGTTTCTTAATCTTGTTTCAGTCCTGTTCCCCGCTGCGGCGCTGCCGTTTGGCTTCCCTCTTATTCGCAGTCGTCGATGCGGGTAATCCGTGCGCCGAGGGCGTTCAGACGCCCGTCGATGTCCTTGTAGCCGCGGTCGATCTGGTCGATGTTCTGGATCGTCGAAACCCCTTCGGCAGACATGGCGGCGATCAGCAGCGCCACACCCGCACGTATGTCGGGCGAGGTCATGCGCGTGGCCCGCAGGCGGATGCGGTGGTCGTGACCGATGACCGTGGCACGGTGCGGGTCGCAGAGGATGATCTGCGCCCCCATGTCGATCAGCTTGTCGACGAAGAACAGGCGGCTTTCGAACATCTTCTGGTGGATCAGCACGGCGCCGTTGGCCTGCGTGGCCACCACCAGAAAGATCGACAGCAGGTCGGGCGTCAGTCCCGGCCACGGGGCGTCGGCAATGGTCATAATCGAGCCGTCGAGGAACGTGTCGATGCTGTAATGGTCCTGCTGGGGGATGTGGATGTCGTCGCCTCGCTGTTCGAAACGGATGCCCATGCGGGCGAACTGCGCGGGGATGATGCCCAGGTTCTCGAACGACACATCCTTGATCGTCAGCTCCGAACGGTTCATGGCGGCCATGCCGATGAAGCTGCCCACCTCGATCATGTCGGGCAGCAGCCGGTGCTCCGTGCCGCCCAACGCTTCGACGCCTTCGATTTCGAGCAGGTTCGAGGCGATGCCCGAAATCTTCGCGCCCATTCTGTTGAGCATTTTGCACAACTGCTGGAGGTAAGGTTCGCAGGCCGCGTTGTAGATCGTCGTCCGGCCTTTGGCCATCACGGCTGCCATCACGATGTTGGCCGTGCCGGTCACCGACGCCTCGTCCAGCAGCATGTAGGTCCCCTTCAGCTCCCGGCCTTCGACCATGAAGAACTCGTCGGCGATGTCGAAGTTGAACTTCGCGCCGAGTTTCTGGAATCCGAGGAAATGGGTGTCGAGCCTGCGTCGGCCGATCTTGTCGCCGCCCGGCTTGGGGATGTATCCCACGCCGAACCGCGCCAGCATCGGGCCGATCAGCATGACCGAACCCCTCAATCGCGTGCAACGTTGGCGGTAATCGTCCGATTTGAGGTATTCGAAATCAATGTCGCGGGCGCAGAACGCGTAGGCGTCCTCCGCGAGCTGCTCCACCTCCACGCCCATGCAGCGGAGCAGTTCGATGAGCTGCATCACATCGAGAATCCGGGGGATGTTCCTGACGACGACCCGCTGGGGCGTCAGCAGCGTGGCGCAGAGTATCTGCAACGCTTCGTTTTTGGCTCCCTGGGGCGTGATTTCGCCCCGCAGTCGGTGGCCACCTTCGACTTTGAAAACTGCCATATGTGCTGTCGTGTGTTATCCGTCTGAAAAACAAACCGCTCCGGACCGGTCGGCGCTCATGCCGGCTTCCGGAGCCTCCTTTACTTTACAAAGGTAGAAAAAAGAACGGACGGAAACAAAACTGAATTGCATGCCGTCCGACAAAATTTCCGACCCCTGAAAGTGCCCTAACGGCGCCAAAGATAGTGGGATTCGGGGCTTTTTTCGGGGTTTTGGAAAATATTTTCGCGAAAAACTTTTGCGGATAACTTTTTTGTTGTACTTTTGCAATCCGTAAAAATGTCTGAAACAATAAAAACTATATAGCTATGGCAATGAAGAGAACATACCAGCCTTCGCGTCGCAAGCGTATCAACAAGCACGGTTTCCGCGCTCGTATGGCTACGGCTAACGGTCGCAAGGTGCTGGCTGCGCGCCGCGCAAAGGGCCGCAAGAAACTGACCGTATCGGACGAGTCGACGTTCAAGTACGCTTAATTTCCTGCAGGAAAGATTTAAGGTCGGCTTTTTGCCGGCCTTCTTTCGTTTAATGCCTGTTGTGCCGTTATGCTTTCGATCCGCCGGGCTTCCGAAGCCGATTGCGCGCTGATCCGCCGTCTGGCCGGGGAGGTCTTCCCCGCCACCTACCGCGAGATCCTCGCGCCCGCGCAGTTGGATTACATGATGGAGTGGATGTACTCCGAAGAGAGCCTGCAAGGGCAGTTCCGTGCGGAGCATGTCTGGTTCATCGCCTCGTCCGACGGCGAGCCGTGCGGCTACGTTTCGGTCGAGCGGCAGGGCGAGGATCTGTTCCACCTCCAGAAAATCTACGTCCTGCCCCGTTTTCAGGGTCTCGGCGCCGGGGAGTTTCTGTTCCGCCGCGCCGTGGAATACATCCGCAGCGTGCATTCCGGACCCTGCATGATGGAACTCAACGTCAACCGCCGTAACCGCGCGCTGCATTTCTACGAACGGATGGGCATGCGCCGCCTGCGCGAGGGCGATTTCCCGATCGGCGACGGTTATTATATGAATGATTACATCATGGGGTTGGAGATCGTCTGACCCCGTTTTCAGTTTTCTGCTTATTCCTCCAGCACCCGTTTCACGCCGCGGTTTCCGACGACCGATATGCGGCTGCCTTCGATCAGCACGGCGCGGCCGCGGTTTTTCCGCCGGTTGAGTTCGTTCTGTACGTTGACCGCTATCACGCGGCCGTCGTGGAAGGTCGAAATGTCGGGAAAAATCGTGTGTCCGACCAGGAGCCGGTCGGCGTCGTAACGGCGCAGCAGCGCGTCGGTCTGTTCCGGCGTCAGCGGATCGTATTTTTCATCCGTGCAGACCATCCCGCGGTACCAGACCGGCCCGGCCGAGCGGTACAGGAATTCGAGCGTCGGGTCCTCCCTGCGCTCCTTCGAGGTCCGGTAAAGCCCTTCGCTCATCCGGGCGTTGAGCGTATCCATTTCCAGATTGCGTTCGAGCAGTCGGGCGCTCAATCCCGCGTGTACGAAGAGGTTGCGGCCGATGCGCAGCATCGTGTTGCGGGTCGCGAGCCAGCGGCCGAGTTCCGTGTCGGGCGAAAACAGTTGGCGGTAATTCTCCATGCCGAGCTGCCGCGCCGTTTCGAGGTACTTCCCGCGCGTGTAGCGCACGTCGCCGGCCAGCACCATTCCTTCGTGGTTGCCCAACAGCAGCACGGCGGCGCCTCCCGCGTCGGCGGCCTCCTGTTCGAGTTTGTACATCAGCCACAACAGCGGCAGCACGTCGTAGCCGCGGTCGAAAATGTCGCCGATCACCGCCAGCTGGTTGTTTCCGTAGCTCCACCGGCAGTCGCCGTCGATCACGCCGTGGGCCTGGAGGAGCGTCGCAAAACTTCGGAAATCGCCGTGAAGGTCGGACGTGACGAACAGTTTCGGGGCCTGCGGGAGTTCCCGGGGACCTCGCTCGACGGCGTGCGGCGTGACGCTGAAGAGGTATGCGCCCCGGCTCGACCGGACCTCGACCGGGCCGCCTCCGTAGAGCATCACGCGGACGCGCCCCCGCTTGTCGGCGGTCGCTGCATAGGCGCCCTTTTTCGCGTCGTAGACGATATAGGGTCCGTCGGCCGGGTGTTTCCGGCAGAGGTTGTATTTCGTCGGTTTCGGCTGTGCTGCGGCGTCCGCCGCCGGGAGGGTGCAGAGCGCTGCGGCCAGAAGCGCTCCGAACAGCAGGGTCAGGCGTTTCATCTTCCGGTGCGATTCGGGGGCGTTATTCGGCCTCCGTCTTGAACAGGTTCACTTCGCCCCGCTCGACCTTGCCGTGCATGTCGGCCAACTCTGCGATTACGGGGGATATGTATTCCAGCGTGTCCGTCACGGCCGATTTGTCGCCCTCGCCCTTGATGCGGTAGAGCATCGCGGCGTAGAGCGCGCGGAAGCAGAGTTCCGTGTCGTTCATCCCCGGGTTGCCCAGAACGCTCCGCAGGCGCGGCAGCTCGGGTTCGAGGCGGGCGTACGTCTGGCGGTAATGCGCGCCGACGGGGAGTTTCATCAGCTGGAGATGCAGGTCGTGCAGGTCCTGAATCAGGTGGAGCGTATGTTCCAGATGCCCTTTCTCCTCCTTGCCTTCCTGACGGAGCAGGTTCGCCAGATCCATGTACCAGAGCAGGAAGACGTGCTTCTGCTCCTCGCCGATGTCCTTGCGCGGGGCGATCAGCGTCGAGAAGATGGCCTCGGGGCTGAATTGCAGCGCCCGGAGCAGATCCTCCAGCTGCCAGAGGTAGAGAATGTATTCGGCGATATTCTCCCGCCGTTTTGCTTTTGCGATGTCCATAGTTAGAATTCATAATTCACAATTCATCATTCATAATTTTACTTTGCTGAAATAATCAGCATCCGCAAACTCAACAATTGTGAATGATGAATTGTGAATTTTGCATTATTTAATCCACGTTTTCGGTCCCGTGAGGTGCTTGAGGAAGTACTGCTGCGATTTGAGGAGGTTGCGCGACTGGAGCACCATGTTCTTGGTCTCGGTCAGGATCGTGAGGTACAGCATGCTCGCCTTGGTGTTCGAACGGGCCTCGTTGATACGCGTAAGCTCGGATTTGATGGCTTCGGCGATCGACTCGAACAGCTGGTCGCGCATCGTCAGCACCGTTTCGATCTCCGAGAAGTCGCCCTCGCGCAGCATCAGGTTGATGTGGCGGTAGATCGACTCCACGTCGTCGTTGATCGACATCAGGTCGCGGGCCTGCTCCTTCGAAAGCCCCTCGTGGTTGTTGTCGATATGTTCGAACGCCGGGCGGGTGATGTGCATCAGCGCCTTGGTCATTTCGTTGAGGTAATCGACCACCTGCACGTAGTAGTGGGCAGTGTTGACGTCGCCGCCCTGGAGCTTCTTGAGCGTGGGGAGCAGCGAGTATTTCCGTTCGCGCGACTGGTAGAACAGGTCGTTCGACTCCTTGACCATGTCGCGCAGCACCTTGCGGTTCTCTTTGAAGACGGCGATCAGCGTGCGGTCGTAAATCTTCGTGGCGCACTCCATCGTGCGGCACACCTCGTCGCGCAGGTTGGCGATGATGTCCTCGTTGGTGTCTTCATGCTCCTTGACGATGGCGCTCTCCTTGTCCTTTTTCAGGAAATTGCTGTGGATGAGCATGTACCCGCACAACAGCGTGATGACGATGAAGGCCGGGGTCCCGCCGTAGATCAGCGCCAGTCCCACCACGAAGGCGATCAGGAATCCGCCCAGCGCGGTGATGAACCACCCGGCCACGACGGTCATAACGCCCGAAATGCGGTACACGGCGCTTTCGCGTCCCCACGCGCGGTCGGCGAGCGACGAACCCATCGCCACCATGAAGCAGACGTAGGTGGTCGACAGCGGGAGTTTGAGCGAGGTGGCCATGGCGATCAGCAGCGCCGAAGTGGTCAGGTTGACCGTGGCGCGGATCATGTCGTAGGGCGCGCCGCTGTGTTCCACGTCCTCGTATTCGAAACGGCGCGAAATGCTCTCCCGGAGGTGTTTCGGGACTACGCGCTCGATGCCTGCGCTGACGTTGAGGGCCGCGCGGACGATCGTCCGCGAGAAGACCGACGAGCCGTACTGCTGCTGGCCGGCGTCGTCCTGCGCCGAGAGCGAAAGCTCGGTTTCGGAGACGTGCATGGCCTTCTTCGAAGTCCACAGCGTGAGGATCATCAGGATGCCCGCCGTCAGCAGGATCAGGAAATTGGCCGGGACATTCTCGTTCAGCGCGCCCATGAGCATCTGCGTGTCGCCCGCTTCCCGGGCGATGGTGTAGGCGTCGAACCCGGCCACGGGCACGCCGATGAAGTTCACCAGGTCGTTGCCCGCGAAGGCGAGGGCCAGCGCGAAGGTTCCCGAAAGGATCGTGATGCGCAGGATGTTGACTTTGAAACGCTGGATGAAGAACAGCAGCAGCGAGCAGACCACCCAGCAGATGGCGATGGCCGAGGGCAGGTGGTTGTCGATCAGCTGGATGAAGGCATGGTCCGCGAGTATGGATTTGAGACCCTTGAAGACGGCGAAATAGACGATCGCCGTCAGCGAGGCCCCGCACCAGAGCGATCCGTAGCGGCGGAAAAGCGCCGTGTAGCGGAACGAAAAGATCATGCGCGAGACGTACATGACCAGCGTGCCGCAGGTGAAGGCGATCACCACCGACAGCAGGATGGCCGAAACGATACCCATGGCGCGCGAGGTGTTGATGTAGTGTCCGAGCGAGGAGACACCCTGTTCCGGGTCGTTCGAGATTTTGTAGATCGACACGGCGATCGCTGCGCCCAGCAGGCAGAAGATCAGCGATACGGTGGTCGAGGTCGGGAGTCCCCACGAATTGTAGAGGTCCAGCAGGATGACGTTGGCGAACATGACGCCCAGGTAAAGCATCATCACTTCGTGGAAGGTGAACAGTCCGGGGTTGAACATGCCGCTGCGGGCGACCTCCATCATGCCGCTCGACGTGACCACGCCGATGATGATGCCGACGGACGCCACGGTGAGGATAATCTTCATCGAGGCGGCTTTGGAGCCGATAGCGGAGTTGAGAAAATTGACTGCGTCGTTCGTGACGCCGACGAAAAGACCTGAAACAGCGAGGATTCCCAGAATGCCGACAATGACGGTGTAGATTTCGCTCATGTTGGGGTTTTAGTGCAAATTGTGAACAAATTTACGCCATTTTTTCCGATGAAATGGTTATGACATGGATTGTTAACATTAATTTAACACAGCGTCCCGGCGGAAGATGCCGGATGTTCCCCTGACTGCCGGCCCGCTGTCTGCTGCGGGGCCGTTTCCCCTCCTTTGCTCGGGGCTTTCCCTATTGCCGGAGCCTGTTCTCGCGGCCGCTTCTGTTCCGCCTGTTTTGCCTCTTCGGGTTGCGCGTTCGATTCGCCCGGCGCCCGCGATCCGCAGGTCGTGGACAAACTTGCGGCCCTGCGGCGAAACCTTGCCCCCCCCCGGCTGACGCAAAAAAACGGCGGACCATGATTCGGTCCGCCGTTTTTGCATTATCGGGCGCAGCGCCGGATGGCGACATCCGAAGCCTGTGTGCCGCCTCCGGACCCGGCTCTTTGCGGGGGGCGTGGAACCGGACGGTGCGCGGAGGGCCTGCTGCGGTCCCTGAAGCCGGTCTTTTAAGCGGGGCCGGGCGCAGAATGGGCTGTGCCGTTCCGACAGGCCTCTCGCCTCCTGGAGCCCGGCCTTTGCCGGGTTATTCGTCGTCGGTGTCGGTGTAGGCCTTGAGCAGTTTTTCCTGCACGTCGGCGGGAACCTGCTCGTAGCTGCCGAATTTCATCGAGTAGGTGGCCGAACCCGACGTCAGCGACGAAAGGGTCGTCGAATAGCGGTACAGTTCAGCCAGCGGAACCAGCGCGTTCAGCCGGTCGAATCCCTTGTCCGACTCCATGCCGGCGATCATCGCGCGGCGGTTCTGGAGATCCGACATCACGGCGCCCATGTATTCGCTCGGCACGAGCACCTCGACGCTGTATATCGGCTCCATGATCTTGGGCCCCGCGTTGCGGAAAGCCTCCTTGAAGGCGTTGCGGGCCGCCAGCTTGAACGAGATTTCGTTCGAATCCACCGGGTGCATCTTGCCGTCGTAGATCACCACGCGGATGTCGCGGGCGTAGGAGCCCGTCAGCGGGCCTTCGTCCATCTTCTCCATGACGCCCTTGAGGATGGCGGGCATGAAGCGCGCGTCGATGGCGCCGCCCACGATCGCCGAGTAGAACTGCAACTTGCCGCCCCACGGCAGGTCGTACTCCTCCTTGGTCTTGACGTTTACCACCATGTCGCCCTTGCCGGGGACCTTGTAGTTCTTCGGTTCGGGAATCCCCTCGTAGTAGGGTTCGATGATCATGTGCACCTCGCCGAACTGTCCCGCGCCGCCCGACTGCTTCTTGTGGCGGTAGTCGGCCTGCGCGACCTTCGTGATGGTCTCGCGGTAGGGAATCCGCGGGGCAATGTATTCGAACTGGAGCTTGCCGTTTTCGGAGAGGATGCGCGACCGGAGGATGTTGAGGTGGTGTTCGCCCTGGCCCTGGACGATGGTCTGCTTGAGCTCCTTGGAGTACTCCACCAGAATCGTCGGGTCCTCGAACTTGGCGTCGTTGAGCAGCTTGCCCAGCTTCTCCTCGTCGCCCTGCTCCTTGCACTTGACGGCGGCGCGGTAGCGCGGTTCGGGGAAGACGATGGGTTCGATCGTGACGGGAGCCGCCGCGGCCGCGAGGGTGTCGTTCGTGCGCGTGCCCTTGAGTTTGACGGTGCAGCCGATGTCGCCGGCCGAGAGCTCCGTGACCTTGATGCGGTTCTTGCCCGCCACGGCGAAGAGCTGCGAGAGCTTCTCCTTGTTGCCCGTGCGGGTGTTCACCAGCTCCGTGCCTTCGGCGATCCGGCCGCGGACGACGCGGAAGTAGGTGATCTCGCCGATGTGCTGTTCGATCTGGCTCTTGAAGACGAACGCCGCGGCGGGCGCCGTCTCGTCGGCCGCGATCTCCTCGCCTTCGGTCGAGAGGAACGCCGGGGCCTTCAGCGGACCGGGAGCCACGTTGATGATGAATTCCATGAGGCGTTTGGTTCCGATGTCGTACTTGCCGCTGGTGCAGAACACGGGCATCACCTCGCGTTTCGAGACGCCGATCTTCAGCCCCGCGCGGATGTCGTCCTGCGTGAGGGTCCCCTTGTCGAAATAGAGCTCCATGAGCGCCTCGTCGTGCTCGGCGGCCATCTCCACCAGCTCCTTGTTCAGCATCTGGGCCTTCTCCAGCTCCCCGGCGGGAATCTCCAGCTCCTCGCGGTGGCCGTCGTGGTCCTTGAAGCGGTACATCTTCATCATCAGGACGTCGATGAACGAGTTGAAGCCCGGGCCCTGATTGACCGGATACTGCACCAGGACGGGCTTCACGCGCGAGGCGGCCCTGATCGACTCGAAAGCCGCTTCGAACGAGGCCTTGTCGGCGTCGAGCTGGTTGATTACGCCGATGACGGGTTTCTTGAGCAGCCGGGCGTAGCGGGCCTGGATTTCGCTGCCCACCTCCCAGCCGTTCTGGGCGTTGAAGAGGAAAACCCCCACGTCGCCGACCTTGAAGGCCGAGAAGAGGCTGCCGCAGAAGTCGTCCGACCCCGGGCAGTCGATGATGTTCAGCTTGCGGTCCATGAATTCCGTGAAGAGGATCGTGGAGTAGATCGAGCGTTTGTATTCGTGCTCGATGTCCGTGTTGTCCGAGAGCGTGTTGTTCGTCTCGATACTACCCCTGCGGTCGATGACCTTCCCCTCGTAGGCCATCGCTTCGGCAAGGGTAGTCTTTCCCGTGCCGGGCGCGCCGATGAGTACGATGTTCTTGATCTCTTTTGCTGAATAGTTTTTCATATTCCGACTATGTTTTAAGGTTGATTTCCGGTTAGCCGACTATAAATATACGAAAAAATCGGAACAAACAAGTCCGCCGCCGCTTTTTTGTGGCTTTCGGACGGGTAATTTGTCTGTTTTCGGGGATGACGGGAGCGCTCTCCGTATGCGGTGCGGGGGATTCGCCCGGCCCGGCGCCTCCGGTCTCCGGGCCGGCCGGGCTTTCCGTTCCGGCGGGGTCCGCCGCCGCATGGTGTCTGCC
>ENA-ORNW01002742-ORNW01002742.1-human-gut-metagenome-genome-assembly--contig:-NODE-2742-length-11173-cov-3.005397_pt1 | contig 11173 bp, 10 predicted proteins | sample MGYA00242121_ERZ509034 | MGnify/ENA primary metagenome ERZ509034 (study PRJEB26280, sample SAMEA2338689) | human gut metagenome | biome: human gut; feature: human-associated habitat; material: faeces... | reverse complement strand
CCCGCCGCTGCCGGCGGCAGCCCGCAAGCGGCCGTCACTCCCCAAGCGACAAGCGGCAAAAGCATCAGTCTTTGCACGGCGCCGATGAGAATAAGTCCCCAGCTTCCGCGAAGCGCTGCAAAGCGCAGACCGGCACCGATGCAAAGCAGCCCCATGGCCAGCGACGCATTGCCAAGTCCCTTTAAGAAGTGATGGATGGTTGCTGGTACTGTGATGCCGAGAAGATTGCAGCAGAGTCCAAGAACCGTAGCAATAATGAGCGGATTTTGGACAACCGCTTTGCCCGTAACAACCATGAGACTAGGCTTAGAGCCGTTTATCTGCTTACCTAAAGCTGCATCACGTTTGGCCACAGCACCAGCGAGCGCACTCACCGCAATGGTGTTTGAAATCGGCACCCAAAAAGCGATCAAAAGTGCCAGAAGTGCAAAACCCTGGTCACCAAAAAGCTTCAAAGCAAGGGCAAAACCAATATAAGTGTTGAAGCGAAAGCCGCATTGAAAGAGCGATGCATGGGTGACCGGATCAGCCTTCACCAAAAAGCGAATACACCAAGACGCGCAGACGCCGATCAGCATGGCTCCAATGCCTGCAGTCAGGAACCCAGCAGACTCTCCGAGCGAGAGGCTGGACCCAGAGATGGAGGTGAAAAGCAGCGGCGGGAAAAGCACGTAGAAAACAAGCCGTTCGGCCTGTTTCCAGAAATCGTCTGAATATTCGAACTTCAGCCGCAGCAGCAATCCCAGCAGAATGATCGAAAAATCAGGTGCGATGAGCGCAACGCTGTCCATGATGTTAGGCAGTTAAATAAAGACGTAATACTCTATTCTCACTACAGCAGCAAAGCCGTGCCATGCGGAGATACGTGAGTCGTCGAAAAGGAATACCATTCCGGTCGAAATCGGTTTTGGAAGTCGATAATAAGAAACCCGACTGCGGCTTATGCTCAGCCGCACAACGAATCTGCATTTTTGTCATGATCTGCAATCTTTGCCCTCGCCGCTGCGGCGCGGACCGTTCGACCCCTCAAGGTCTGAAGCGCAGCATCTGCCGCGCTACTGATGACGTTGAGATCGCACTGGTCAGTCTCCACGCTTGGGAAGAACCGATCCTTGAGAGCGGAAACGGTGCCGGCACCGTTTTCTTTTCACACTGCAATTTACGGTGCTGCTTTTGTCAAAACTATGAAATCAGCGCCGGGGGCAAAGGCCTCAAGGTCTCCGCGGACAGACTCACCGACATTTTTCTTGAAGAAGCTGAACGCGGCGCATCATGCATTGAGCTGGTAACTCCCGGTCATTACACCCGCCAAATTCGTGAAGCGCTTCTCTCTGCCAAAGCTCAGGGCTTAAAACTTCCAGTTGTCTATAACTCCAACGCTTATGAGCTTCCTGAGACGCTCAGGATGCTCGATGGCTTGGTGGATATCTTTCTGCCGGATCTCAAGTATTTCGACAGTCGACTGGGTGAAAAATATTCTGGCGTTCCGAAATATTTCGAATATGCCTCCGAAGCTATCCGTACGATGTTCGCGATGACGGGACCTGCCAGACTTGGCGATGACGGTCTCTTAAAACGAGGCATGATCATCCGTCATTTGGTTCTTCCCTGGCAATGGAGAGACAGCTGCCGCTGTCTGGATTGGATTCATGACACTTTCGGCGATGATGTTTTCGTTTCGGTTATGAACCAATACATGCCGATCTATAAAGCATGCCTGCATCCGGAGATTAATCGCCCTTTGACAACACTCGAATATCAGAAGGTTATTCGTCACGCAGATGAGATCGGCATCACCAAAGGCTTCATGCAGGTGGGAAAAACGGCCGAGGCGAAATTCATCCCAAACTTCAATGGCGACCATGTTCTGGCTGACGCACTTCATTCTTGATAGTGGAAGAGTACATGACGCAGTTAGATCAGTCTCAACTAGACCTAAGCATGCTCACGAGGAGGTGTCAGCAAGCAAGTAAAACCAACCGCTATCGACGGCAAAGTTGGTTAGTCTGTCTCTGATGAGATATCCGTGGTGCACGATGCCGTCAATCATGACCATAAGCACTACGCACTCATCGCAAAAGACCTCGCTTCACTCCGCCGCGGGCATGTTGGCCGTCAAAATGACGCTGCAGCACACGCAGCAATCGGCGATGACGTCAAATAACAAGCGAGCTCCCTTAACAGTGACGGGTAATCGATGGCATGTCCTCCGAGAGCACTTGTCAATGTACCCTACTGGTAGCGGAAAACAATGTACTCGTCTTTGATATCCGTATCGGTGATAAGGACATTGCCGAAAAAGTACGAATCGCCCTCACGTGAATGGCGGGACGTACGAATTACACCAGAACCGGAAACCTCTTTTACCTTTTTTGCGATCAGTCGCTTCAAAGCCGCTTCTTCCCCAATGTCCTCGGTGTATTGACCGTCAATGTACCCAATGACAGTGAATGGCTTGGAGGGTGCACCCTTGATCCATATCTCGACCCCATTAGCGATATCGCACGCACCGCCAGAGCCTTTAAGAACTTGCTCATCTCCTACGAATGGGTGATATTCAATCGCAGCGGAGCAGCCTGAGATGAGCGCGACAAGAAACCATGTCAAAAGTGATCGTTTCAAATCAATCTCCCTCCGAATAATGCCGGTCATGCAAGCATTGCCGGCGAAGCGTCCCTTTTCACAGAGCTCGCAGAAAACGAATCAGCCGAATTTCTGAGAGAACAAAGCAGCGAAACAAAGTACCTGAATCTCCATGACCGTTTTCTGCTCCATCAGCATGCCCCGAGTGGACACAACCCAGAGTGCATACAATCTTCGCCATTATTGGCTAAAGTCGACTCTGACAGTGCATTTGTGTACCAATCTTTGGGTGCTAACCTTGATGGAACATCCATGACACATATCTTCGGTTACTTCCGCGTCAGCTCAGATCAAAACACCGGCCGGCCTGAGCCCGACGAACTCCTCGACGAAGTTCAGTACGGCGACACAATCGTCCGCTGCAGCCTCGACCGCCTCGATCGAAGTCTTGCCGATTTTCTCCGCTTGGGCGAAGAATTGACGCATCGCGGTGTTACGCTCCAATTTATGAAAGAAGGTTTGCGCTTTGAGGACGAGGAGAACGTCTCCAGCACCTCGAAACTTATGCTGACGCTCGTCAGTGCGTTTAACGAGTTCGAACGCAACATCGTCAAAGAGCGGCAGCGCGAAAGTATCGAACTTACCCAGAAGCGCGGAGCTTTTAAGCGCGGCGTGTGCCAAATCTCCGACGAAAAGGTATCGCATATGAAGCATCTCCTCAAAGAAGGAGTGTTACTTGCCAAAGTTTCCCGAATCATTGGCATCAGTCGAACGAGTGCATATCGCTATTTGGAATGTGGCAAGTCCAAAGAATAAAAAGGAAAAGGTCATGACCAATTTGAAACCCGAAGAAAGAGCGCGGGAGTGGATTGACCGCAAGTTGGAAGATGCGGGTTGGAAAGTCATCAACCGTGACGAGTACGCCCCCGGCATGAGCGCCGTCGCGGTCCGTGAGGCCGCCATGCGCGGCGGTCTCGAAGCGGATTACCTGTTGTTGATTAACGGGAAGGCGGCTGCCGTTCTCGAAGCCAAACGCGAAGAGATTTCGCTCAGCAACCCGCACTTGATCGCTCAAGCCGAGAATTACACGAAGCAAGTGAAGCCTTGGTACCCGACATGGGTTTTGCCGCTGCCGTTCGTTTATCTCTCAAACGGCAGGGAGATCGCCTTCAAGGATTGCCGCAAGCCGGACGCGAAATACGAAATCATTACGAAGTTCCCGCGTCCGTGGGATTTAGTTCGGCGTCTTCATCTCGGAGAGTTTGACGGATTGCCGTACTTGTCCCCGAAGGGACTTCGCAAGTGTCAATACGAAGCACTTAACAATCTGGAAGCGTCCTTCAAAGACGGCAAGCGCCGCGCAGTCATGGTTTTAGCGACCGGCTCAGGAAAGACCTTTACAGCGTGCATGATGGCATACCGAATGCTGTCCTTCACGCCGATGAAGCACGTGCTCTTTCTCGTGGACCGCAACAATCTTGGAACGGCTGCCGCTACAGAACTCAAGACCTTCAAGTTGACGGAAAGCGGTAAGCCCCTCTCCGAAATCTTCTGGGTCGAGCAGCTGACGAATAGACCGATCGATCCTCGCACGCGCATCGTCGTCAGTACGATCCAGCGGCTCTATTCGCTGTTGACTGGAAACACCGATTCGTATTCCGAAGAAGACGAAGATGCCGGTATGGGTCATCACGAAGGGGATGTGGTGGAATTGCCGGCCAACCCTACGTTGCCCCCCGATTTCTTCGATCTCATCATCATTGACGAGTGCCACCGTTCGATTTACAGCGACTGGCAGAAAGTGCTGACCTACTTCAATAGAGCGAGACTCGTCGGGATGACCGCCACGCCAATCCCGGAAACACTGGCGTTCTTCGACAATAACCGCGTGGCGAACTATACCTACGAGCAGTCCGTTCTCGATGACGTGAACGTATCTTTCCGTATATACCGAATCAAAACCGAACTCACCGAAGAGGGAGGAACGATTGAAACGGGTGACAAGCTCGAAGTGACGAATCGCCTTGATGCCAAGAGGCATCAGCAAGTTGCGATCGAAGAGCGTGAGTTCTCAAAGGCCGACCTCAACCGAAGCGTTGTCGTTCGGGACCAGATCCGAAAAGTGCTTCAGGAATATAAAGATGCGGTCTATACGCAGTTTTATCCGGAGCGAGAACCGAATTTCGACTATCTGCCGAAAACGCTGATTTTTGCCGTGTCGGACGCTCACGCCCAATTGATTGCGGAGGTAGCAAAAGAGGTCTTCAATCGGACGGACGATCACTTTGTTCAGAAGATCACCTATTCGATTGGGAACCCCAACGAACGCATCAAGCAATTTCGCTACGACGTGAAGTTTCGCATTGCCGTGACAGTGACGCTGGTGGCGACCGGGACTGACGTGCGTCCGCTCGAAGTGCTGATTTTCTTTAACGACGTGCACTCTGAAACGCTTTACGCGCAGATGAAGGGACGCGGCTGCCGCACCATTGCGCCGTCGCAGCTGCAGGCTGTCACGCCAAACGCCAAGAGCAAGGAACTTTTTTATATCGTTGACGCGGTCGGTGTGACGGAGAGCGAGAAGTACGTCCCCAGCTTGGACGGTAACGACGGACCGCATCCGATCAATCCGACGCTTGAGGCGCTCTTTGAACAGATGGCATTAGGTCATCTGCCGGACGATTACTTCCATTTGTTGGCTTCAAAACTCAGCTGTATTGGCAACCGAGCGGATCCTGAAGACTTGCAGGAGTACGCAGAATTCTCGCCAATTTCGCCGCTGACGTGGGCGAAGACCATTATGGATGCGTTGGACAAAGGCAATTTGCCGCCATTTGTCTCGGCATCACATGAGAACCGCGAACGCATGGCGGTTGTTCGTGACTTGCTCACGAATATCCCGGCCAGAAAGAAGTTGGTCGAAATTGCCAAGGGTTACGTCAAGGAAATTTTGGGCAAGACCGACTCAGTTGTCTCCGCTGGGTTCTCGATGGAAAACGCTAAGGCTTCAACGATGGCGTTCGAGGAATACGTGCGTGCACACCGCGACGATATCGAGGCCCTGCGACTGATTTACAACCAGGAGTCCGGGAAGATCACACGAGCCGCCATCGATGATTTGGCGAAACACCTTTCGATGTCGTTGCCCGGGTTTCATGTCGGACGACTCTGGAACGACTATGCCCTCATCTGCCCAGACAAAGTGACGCCCTTGCGAAGTGACCAACAGGCTGTGACCGACCTGATACAGTTGGTGCGATACGCTTTCAACATGATCGATTCGCTCTATACGCTCACGTCGCTTACCGCCCAACGCTTTGAACTTTGGTGCGGTCAGGTTCAGCGTTCAATCACAACAGAGCAGAAAGAACTATTCCGTAAAATCGCCTTCTACATTGCACAGAACGGCAGCTGCGAACTTAAAGGTCTGATCCAAATCATGCCGGAGCTGGCGGGCGGTCTTCTTCGCTTCTGCCGTTCGCCGGACGCAGCAAATAAAGAACTCTTCTCTCTTAACGAATTCATCCTCAAAGCAGCATAAGAAAAATGGCCAAATCCAAAGTCACCGAAGCATCCCTCATCAAAAAGGTCTGGCAATTGGCCGACATCATGGCTGGCGCAGGAGTCGGGTTCACCGACTACCTGACACAGCTGACCTACATGCTCTTTCTCAAGATGGATCGCGAACGTGTTGACTTCTTTATGGAAAAATCTGCCGTTCCGGAAGGCTACCGTTGGGAAAACTTACTCAAGGAAACCGGTGAAGACCTGCTCTACCAATACGAACGTACGCTCGATGTGCTGAGCCGTCGTTCGGGCCTCGTCGGTACGATCTTCACGAAAGCGGCCAACCGAATCGAAAGCGCTGTATATCTTGAGAAGCTTGTCTCCTTTATCGATCAGCAGCAGTGGCTCTTGATGGACGGTGACTTGAAGGGGGCACTCTACGAAAGCATCCTTCAGAAAAACGGTCAGGATAAGAAGAGCGGGGCGGGACAGTACTTCACACCGCGTCCGCTCGTCGATGCCATTGTGGATGTCGTCCAACCACGCATCGGTGAGACAGTGACCGACCCGGCTTGCGGGACCGGCGGTTTTTTGCTTTCAGCCTTCTCGCACATGAAAGACCAGTCCATGGACGAAAAACTGCAGACGTTCCTGAGAAACAATGCTCTGCATGGCAGTGACATCACCCCGCTCGTCGTCACGATGGGCTCGATGAACATGTACCTCCACGGCGTTGGTATGAACAGCAGCCCAATCAAGTGCGAAGACTCGCTGTTGCGGGAACCGTCGGAACTTTCACGGGTGGTCCTTGCAAATCCGCCTTTTGGTGCGCGTCCGTCCGGTTCTGTTGAGATCAATCGTCCGGACTTCATCATCGAAACGAAGAACAACCAATTGAATTTCGTTCAGCACATCATGTCGATGCTTGAACGCGGAGGGCGTGCCGGTGTGGTGTTGCCGGACAATGTTCTGTTTGAACGTGAAGGTGCGCCGATCCGTAAGAAGCTCCTGACGGATTTCAATCTGCACACGATCCTTCGCTTGCCGACCGGCCTCTTCTATGCGCAGGGTGTTCAGACGAACGTGCTCTTCTTCACGAAGGGTGAACCGACGAAGGACGTTTGGTACTACGACTACCGAACCGATGTGAAGCACACGCTCGTTTCCAACCCGCTGACCCGCAAGCACCTTGACGATTTCGTGACGTGTTACCACGCTGAGGATCTCTCAAAGCGAAAGGAGACGTTCGATGCGGAGTCGAATCCGAACGGGCGTTGGCGCAAGTATGCCGCTGAAGATTTGCTCAAGCGCGATCAGGTCAACCTTGACATCCAGTGGATGACCGAAGCGAAGACTGAAGAAGAGATGCTCACAATGGATGAGGTGTTTGAGCGTATGGCCGAACGGGTAGCCATCATTGAGGATGCGTTCAGCAAGCTCAAGAAGGAACTTCATCATGAACTTTGATCGGATGAGAGCTTTGCTGTTGGAACAGGCTGTTCAAGGAAAGCTCGTTCCGCAACTGGAAGACGAACCCGCCGTTGAACAAATCGGTGAAGCGCCGGAGGATGTGCCGTTTGCCATCCCTGCGAAATGGAAGTGGTGCAAGTTGGAATCTGTATTTGAAATGAAGGCAGGGAAATTTATTTCTGCTTCAGAGATCAAAGAAACAGGTGACTATCCTTGTTACGGAGGAAATGGACTAAGAGGGTACGTGGATAGGTTTAATCGCGAAGGCAATTTCCCGTTAATCGGTCGCCAGGGAGCTCTATGCGGAAATATCAACACTGCTTCAGGAAAGTTTTACGCAACTGAACACGCTGTTGTTGTCGACACGAAGAGACAGGATTGCGCCTGCATGGCACTATTCTTGAAATCTTTGAATTTAAATCAGTACGCAACAGCAACGGCGCAACCTGGGTTGTCGGTGAAAAAAATTGGCACTGTCTGTATTCCCATTCCGCCACTCAGCGAACAACGCCGCATCGTTGCCAAGCTCGAAGAATCCTTCACTGAGATTAACCGTGCTGAGAAAGCCTATCGGGAGTTGCAAACACTCACCGCTGTACTGAGAAAGAAGATCATTCAGGAAGCGGTGATGGGGAAGCTCGTCCCGCAGCTAGATGGAGAACCGGCAGTAGAACAGATCGGTGACGCACCGGAGGATGTACCGTTTGAGATTCCTGAAAAATGGAAGTGGCTGACATTTAACGAAGTACTATCTTTTGAAAATGGGGATAGAGGGACAAACTATCCTGCGAAAAGTACTCTTACAAAGGATTCTTCCTCGGGTCAACCGTTCATTAGCGCAGTTAATCTGCAAAATCTTCACATCTCAAATGACAATTTGCTTTATTTATCAAAGGAACAGCAAAGAAAATTACGATCTGGACATGTGAAAGCTGGGGATTGTTTATTTTGTATTCGGGGAAGCTTGGGAAAGTTCGCGTTTGCAGACAAAGATGGTGGAGCTATAGCCTCCTCGCTTGTTATCCTGAGACCCAAGCCATGCAATTGCATCATGCAAAAATATTTGTCATATGTTCTGCTATCTCCTTATTTCACTGCATACATGAATGACAGAAGAAATGGCACTGCTCAGCCAAACCTTGGTGCCAAAGAGTTGAAGACATTTCCTATCCCGATTCCCCCCATCGAAGAACAAGGTCGCATTGTTGCAAAAACAGAAGAACTTATGAAGCAAGTTGAACGGTTAGTCAGTTAACTGCTAAATATGAATTGATGGATGTAACTCGAAATGAAGAGAACGGTTCAGCTTCTTTTGATCGATGGTGATGGCGCTGGTCGTATTCAAGCACAGCTCGACAATTGGACGGGGGTTGCTTACAAAATTCCAAAGCTGTTGCTTTCGGAATGCAAAGAGCGATCGGAGTTGAAGCACTGTGGCGTCTATTTCCTTTTTGGCGAGGACGAATTGACTGGAACACCGATCGCGTACGTTGGTCATGAACTGGTATTGAAATTTTGGACAGGTTGAAAAAGCAAATTTTAATTGCGTTTTGACCTGTTCAATTTATCGACCTGGTGATTGGAAACGTCCCTTGCGATCGGTCACTGCTATGCAATGTGCAACGCTTCAGCGTACTCATTCGTTACTTGTCACTGCCTGATGCTCGCGTCAAGTCCTCAGGAAGGGGCCGTAGAACTGCATGCGATACGCCGCAGGCGTTTGGTTATCGATTACTGAGCACGGGCGCTCGTTGTTGTAGAACTCGACGTAGCGGCCAATAAAGTCGTTCTGTGCCTTGAAGCTTGGCCTGTCCTGTGTCAGCGCCGGGTTATAGAGCGCCTCGACTTTGAAGGTGCCGTTGAAGCACTCCATCGTGGCATTATCGTGGCAGTTAGCCGTTCGCGAGAAACTTTGCGTCAGGCCCATGCCGTCGGCCGCATCCCTGAATGCCTGAGCAGTGTAGATACTGCCGCGGTCACTGTGGAGCATCGCTCCCAGAGCCAAGCCTCGGCCTGATAAAAGCCGGAGTGTCGCCAGTCCCAGCCGAACATCCTGCTTTTTGGAGTAGACCCAAGCGACAATGGCGCGATTAAAAAGGTCCTGCACGAGCGACAGATAACCCCAGTGCCATTCGTCGTTTTCGAAGTACGGCACATAGGTGACATCGGTAACGAGGCGGTGCATCGGCCGATCTGCTTGGAACTCACGGTTGAGCAGGTTATCCGGCAGCTGCTGCCGGGTTGCCTTGCGCACCTGGCGGATGCGTGCAGTCAAGCCGCGGCGGCTCATAACTCGCTGCAGCGTAGCCTCGCAAACCTCTATGCCGTAACGCTTATGCAGGACGGCACCCATGCGGCGTCGGCCAATTGTGAAGAAGCAGGAGCTTTGAACCTCAGAAATCTTCTCGGCCAACTCGTCTGTTTTGATTTGCGCCGGCGTCGTCTTCTGTGAAGCGTAAAAAGTGCTGCGGGACAGGCCCATCAATCGACAGGCGTGAGCGACGCTAAGGCCTTTCTCGTGAGCTCTAACTGTCGCTGCAATTCTTTTTTTTGAGCTCGTCTTTACAGCCTTCAATGGCAACCTCCAGAATGGATTCCGCACAGATCAGGCGGCCTCGTGCGTCCTGCATCTCTTTGAGGAGAGCCTTCCGTTCTGCAAGCGTTAAGGGACGATCGGCAGGAATGTCGGAGAGTTTTTCGATGGCCATTCTGAAAGTTCCAAGGCTGGTTTCTGGTTTGACGTCCCAGAATAGGATGCGCTTGGGGCGCAGCTGCTCGGGGAGTTTAGCAACTGTGCGGCGGATCTTTTGGAACAATGTGGCCGGTCTCACGCCAAACTGCTTAGCAACATCGCTGTAGCCAATGGGGTAATGCTCGAACCAGTAATCGACGGCGCTTTGGAGCAGCTCAGGCCAGCGTGTGACCCAAGGCTTATCGACCCAATCGAAGAAACCGTGCTGGATATAAATAGCCCTGTCTCGGATCGAACCAACGGAAACACCCAGCTCTCTGGCCAGTGCCTTCTTCGGGGTGAAATGCAAAAGTCCTTCGCAGGCTTGCTGTCTCATTTCTTGCGTTTTGTGCATGGTGTGGATTCTGTATGCGTCCAAAAAATCCATACCACTTCAAGCCGCGATACAGAATAAAAAAGCCTGAAGCAGTAAGGGCTTCAGGCTGATCGTATGTATTCGTTTTTATTCGCACGACAACGTTTCTAATCGTGCGTGGCGGAAGGAGAGAGATTCGAACTCTCGGGAGTTATTAGCTCCGCCGGTTTTCAAGACCGGTGCATTAAACCGCTCTGCCATCCTTCCTGAATTCAACTTCGCGGTGAATCGAGCGTTGAATTCTACATATCCTCTGTCAGAACCGCAAATCTTATTGACTACTTCGCGGCATTGACCTCATGAGCATCCTCAACCTCGTCAGACTTGGCTGCTGTTGCGGGCTCCCCAACCACCTCGAAATCTCCCATGCGGCGCAGACGTTCTGAGCGACGCTCCATCAGCGTATTGAGCGGAAGTTTCAGGAGTGCCCGCAGTTCGTCAATTAAAACCTGACGCAGACTCGTAGCCATCAATTTCGGATCGCGATGAGCGCCGCCGAGCGGCTC
>ENA-ORNW01002741-ORNW01002741.1-human-gut-metagenome-genome-assembly--contig:-NODE-2741-length-11176-cov-2.610107_pt1 | contig 11176 bp, 7 predicted proteins | sample MGYA00242121_ERZ509034 | MGnify/ENA primary metagenome ERZ509034 (study PRJEB26280, sample SAMEA2338689) | human gut metagenome | biome: human gut; feature: human-associated habitat; material: faeces... | reverse complement strand
TGCAGCGAGGCGCTACTTTACCGACTATGTGCCAGCGTGGCAAGCCGGATTCCGAAGGTTTTCACCCAACCGTCATTGAGCAAAACTTTTGTCGGCAGGGCTAATTACGCATAGACATCTGCGCCTTGTGGGACAATGTCGGCTTTCGGCTCTATCCATCTCGTTCGACCGCCACACAGGAAAGGCCTCTCGGCTGCTTAGCCGCAAGCACAGGTCTCTGCCGGCGGAGTAAATTGAGCGCTTTCGTCGATCCCACTCATTGTCATGCAACACCCTCAACTCTTTCGTCCCGCGTTTCCGGCTCGCGCAGTCTTTGCCGCAGCCGTTTCGTTTGCGTGCACTGCTCAGGCAGGCCTCTGGGAAGCCGTAGTAGACACGACGCCGGCAGGCTACGCCCGTCAGTCGTCTGAACGTCCGGGCGATTGGGCCTCTTTTTGGAGCGACACCAAGGAAGGAACCAAGCGTATCTTTGAGGAAGGCAACTCGGTCTGGATCGTTCCGACCTATACCAACCATCCGACCTGGGCTTGGAAAAAACGTCATGAAGAAAACGGCTATCCCTTCGGCATGGGCTACGCCCGGCAAGTGATTGACGATCGCGGCAATGAACGCCTGCTTTTCGCCGTTAACTTTGTGGATTCCAACTACCGCATAGAGCCGATGGTAGGCTACTCCTGGCTCGCTCGATGGCCGATCGGCTCTACCGGACTCCATGTAGGGGCGGGCTATCTCGCAGGCATCACGATGCGCGGCGACTATCTGTGGGCGCCGCTGCCGCTGCCGCTGCCCGTCGCCAAAATCGGCACCGATACAGTGTCCTTCTACGGCACCTACATTCCTTTCACCAACGTCTTCTTCTTTTACTCGACGATTACCGTCGACGACGCGAAAGGCCGCAAGATGCCGCTCGCATCTGACAGTCCTTGGGTAAAGTCGCCAAATCTGCTCTACGGGTCCTATGGCTGGCAGTATGTCGACAATGGGGAAGAGTATTCCAAGAGCCTGATGAAGAACGATACGATTTGGAATGTTGGTCTGCGCCGATACTCTGGGCGCAGCTGGCAGACGGATCTCAAATATTCTCGGGCTCAGCACGATGTCGCCTATGCCGACGGCTCAGGCAAACAGTCCGTCGATTTCCGCACCTATACACTCACCATCTCCTACAACATCGACGTGACTAAATCACTGCGCCTATTTGCCGGCGCCGGTGTGGGCTACGGCAAAGCCGAAGGTCCCTACAACTCTGACACCAGCATCTTCCCTGCGCTCACGCTCGGCGGTACCTGGGCCCTTACAGACCACTTCTGGCTCACCGGTTCGATGGATACGAACTTCCCGCGCTACAAGGGCGTGCTTGCCGACCGCGACAGCGAATATGTATTGAAGTCCATGCCGACCGCCTTCACGCTCGGCCTCGGTTTCGCGTTCTGACGAACAGCCACGCTTTCAGCACTGTCTACAAACCGTCTGGAATCACATTTCCAGACGGTTTCTTTTTCCGGCTTAACACTTAGAAAAGGCCAACTCCATACAATTCACTCTGACCCAATTTAATGGGCGCCCTGCAAAGCCTGCGGCGGCGCCTTTTCGTTGTGCCCGCAAGCGCTCTCTGATCCAAAACGGATGAGCGTTTGCCGCACTTCGGCTTCACCCCACATTTCATTTCCCAAAGGACAAGCAGTCATGGATCTCAATCAAGCGCTCATCGAACGCGCCCAACACGTCATTCCGGGCGGCGTCAACTCCCCCGTACGAGCTTTCGGCTCTGTCGGCGGCGCTCCGCGCTTTATCGAGCGCGCCAAGGGCCCTTATATGTGGGATGTGACAGACAAGCGCTTCACGGACTATGTCTGCTCCTGGGGGCCGATGATTCTCGGCCACAATGATCCGGAAGTCGTTGAGGCGGTTCATGCAGCAGTGGATCGCGGCCTTTCTTTCGGCGCTGCTACGCGTGCTGAGGTTGAAATCGCCGAAATGATCACGAACATTCTTCCGGCAATGGAGGAAGTTCGTCTCGTCTCCTCCGGCACGGAAGCCGGCATGTCGGCGATTCGTCTTGCCCGCGGTTACACCGGCCGCAACCGCATCATCAAGTTTGAGGGCTGCTACCACGGTCATTCCGATGCACTTCTGGTGAAGGCCGGCTCGGGTCTGCTCACCTTCGGCAATCCGTCATCTGCGGGCGTTCCGGCTTCAGTGACCGAACACACAATGGTGCTCGAATACAACAACCCCGAACAGCTTGAAGATGCGTTTGCTAAGTACGGCGACGAAATCGCCTGCGTGATCGTTGAAGCATTCGCAGGCAACATGAACCTCGTTCGCGGCACACAAGAATTCATTGATACGATGCGCCGCCTCTGCACGAAACACGGAGCGCTCCTCATCGTTGACGAAGTCATGACAGGCTTCCGGGTTGCTTTGAAGGGCGCTCAGTCGCTCTTTAACGTCACGCCCGACATCACCATGCTCGGCAAGGTCATCGGCGGCGGCATGCCGGTCGCCGCCTTCGGCGGACGTCGTGAAATCATGGAAAAGATTGCCCCCTGCGGCCCGGTCTATCAAGCCGGCACACTGTCGGGCAACCCTGTTGCCGTCGCCTGCGGCATGGCGACCCTGAAGAAAATTCAGGCGCCGGGCTTCTACGATCGTCTCGGCGCTCAGACCAAGCGTCTGGTCGAGGGACTTCAGGCCGCCGCCCAGGCTGCCGGCGTGCCCTTCACCGCCGACAGTGTCGGAGGTATGTTTGGTCTCTACTTCCTGCCGCAGCGTCCTCAGGGCTTTGCGGACGTCATGAAGGCCGACAAGAATGCCTTCAACACGTTCTTTCACGGCATGCTCGACCGCGGCCATTACTTCGCGCCGTCCACTTTTGAGGCGGGCTTCGTCTCTATCGCGCACACGGATGAAGTAATCGACAAGACGATCGCCGACGCCCGCGAAGTCTTCGCTTCAATGGCGAAATAAAATATCTCTTGCTTCGCACCATTTGGTTCTGCGTGCACTGACAAAGCGTCAAGCCGCAGAACCAAAGAGAGGGAATGCTTCCACTTATTCGATCCCATCTTGTCAATCCGTCCCATGTCCCTGCTGTCCGCGTTCCTGAAACATGCCAAATCCTCTGTTGCCTTTGGGCGTCTGGGAACTGCGTTCGTTATCGCCGCCGCACTTTCTGCCGGAGCGCTGACATCGAACTGCGCCCTTGCAGCAGGCGATGACGGCTGGTTCTCCGCCATTGACGCCGGCCGCGGAGAAAAGAAGGCCGGTCCGCATGTCACGGTTGACATCATTGCCGAAAAAACCTCATTGACACCGCAGGCGGTCAACCGCTTTGCAGTTCGTTTCCGTCATCAAGAGGGCTGGCATACCTACTGGAAGATGCCGGGGGATGCCGGGCTGCCGCCAGAATTTACCTTCACGCTCTCACCGAGTGAACTGAAAGCCTCTGCACCGCTGTTCCCGCTGCCAGAGCGAACAGTAACCTCCGGGCTCATCACCTTTGGCTATGGCGGCGAAACGCTTTTCCCCTTTAATGTGGAATTGCCGCGCGGCGCCTCCGGACGCGCGCAAATCGCGCTGCACGTCGAATATCTAGCCTGTAAGGACATGTGCATTCCGGAGTCGGCCGACGTCAAGTTCTCCCTTCCAATTGATGTCAAAGGAAAAGATTCAGATGACGCAGCGACCGTTGCTGCTGCTGTACGCGCCATTCCCGAACGTGTTCAAAACGACGGAAGCATCAAAGCAACCATTGACGGCAATCGAATTCGCATTGATGTTGCGGGGAACGCGATTGTCGGCAAGTCGCTTGATTTTCTGCCGTCCGAAAAAAATGTAATCGATCTGCGTCAGGCCCCGCAAACCGCTGTTGGCATCACGCAAGGCAACGAACCGCCTTCTGCGTCGCTCTGGCTTGCCGCGGCTGAACGATTTGCCAAAACCCCTCAGCCCGCACTCGAAGGCGTCCTGGTCGCTGACGGCGGTCCGGCCAAAGGCGGTTGGGCGATTGACACGACCGTGCCGCTGCAAACCGGATCGGTAGCGCCGCCTCCGGCAGCCAATACTGCAGCCGCCTCATCCCAGGCCGACGCGGCATCAGCTGCTGCCGACCTGAATAACAGCGCCCAGATGACGGCAGGAACCGGCGCCGCGCTTCTCTTCGCATTTTTGGGCGGTCTGATCCTCAATCTGATGCCCTGCGTCTTTCCTGTTCTTTCGCTCAAACTCCTCGACCTCGTCCAAGGCGCCCACCAGTCGCAGCGTCTCGTTGGGCACGGCTTGGCTTTCACGGGAGGCGTATTGCTCTCTATGGTGCTTCTTTCGGGCACCTTGATGGCGCTTCGCACTGCCGGTCACGCCGTAGGCTGGGGATTTCAGCTGCAGTCGCCTTGGGTGGTTGCGGCCTTGATTCTCTTATTCGGAGCCATCGCCTGCAACCTTCTGGGACTTTATGAATTCACCTTCGGAAGCCGTGCTGCAGACCTCAAAGTCGTGCGCAGCCTGCCGCAGTCCGGAATCACTTCGTCCTTTTTCTCCGGCATTTTGGCGGTCATTGTGGCAAGTCCCTGCACCGCTCCTTTCATGGGAGCCGGAATTGGCTATGCACTCACCCAGCCCGCCGCAGAAGCCATACTCGTCTTCCTCTCGCTGGGTCTTGGCATGGCAACGCCTTGGCTGCTTTTGTGCCTGTTCCCCGCCTGGGCCAAAAAGCTCCCCAAACCGGGACCTTGGATGAACACCTTCAAGAAGGTGATGGCTGTCCCCATGCTTCTTGCACTCCTTTGGCTCGCCTGGGTGCTTACCAAGCAGGTTGACTATCGCGGTCTCTTGATCGTCCTTCTGGGACTCGCCGCGCTTGCCGCGTTTTGCTGGTTATTAGGAAGACGCCAGTTTGGACGGTCCTCGAGCACCCTGGTTATGGCTGCCCTCGGAACACTTACGGCGGCTTCACTGGTACTGACGGCTTGCGGCATTTTCGACCGCCAGTCGGTTTCAACAGAGGAGGGATGGAGTACGTGGAGTGCCGAAGCCGTACAGCGTGCTTCCTCAGCAGGCCGCCCTGTTTTCATCGACTTTACTGCTGCCTGGTGCATTACCTGTCAAGCCAACAAGCTTGCTGTGCTCGACCGTGAGGAAGTCGTTACACGAATGAGTGAACTCGGCTACGTTCGTTTTCTCGCCGACTGGACCAATAAGGATCCTGCCATCACCAAGGAACTGGCCAAGTATGGCCGCACCGGCGTACCGCTCTACGTTCTTATTTATAAGGACGGCACGGTCAAAGTGCTCCCTGAACTCCTCACAACCGGCATGGTTTTGGATGCACTGAAATAAATCCACTGCCGCCGCAGTCCGGCGCGTGCAAAAAGACTATTTATAAGATCAATTGGGCCTGCCGAAGCGTTTCTTCAGCAGGCCCGATTCTTATTTATCGCGTCTTCTTTTCGGAATAGTCGTAGACCCAATCGATAACGATGTTTAGGAAGGGAATCCCGTTGGGCACGTTTTTAGCGCCCCGCACACTTGCGTAGACAGCATAGCGCTGACCGTTTTGCGCCTGAATAAATCCGCCGATGCTTCGCACATCAGAGAGGAACCCCGTCTTGATGCGGCCGCGTTCCTCTGCCACCTTGCGTTTGGCCATGGTCCCGTCTCTGCCGGTAATCGGCATGGAAGCCAAATATTCCGGCATGTAGGGACCGGACCACCCGGCCGCCAGAAGTTGGGTCATTGCTCGGCCGGTCACACGAGTATCACGCGAGAGTCCCGATCCGTTGTCAATCCATATCTCCTGAGACGTGATGCCTTTCGACTGCAGCCATTCGTCGAGCGCCGCACGCGCATCTTCAAGGGTTGCGCCTCTTGGAAAAACCAATTCCGAGCGTTGAGCAGCCTTTCCCGCAGACTTAAGCTTTCCCGTCGAAGACTCATTCTTTTGCGCTTCATTAAAAGCCTCTCGAACCCGATCAGCCCCCAATGAAAGGAAGATATGCCGCGCCATTAAGTTGTTAGACCACTTATTAGTGAGTGCCACCACTTCACCCAAAGGCTGCGAAACACGGGAAAAACGCCGTTGAGCATCTTTGGGTACGTTTCCCGACACCACGTGCCCCGTCCAGGTGCGGCCGTCGCGCTCCCAGAACGCACGAAAGAGCCGCTCGAGGTATTCGTTGGGTTCTAAGGCGATAACGTTGAAGTTTTTCGGCCCGCAAGCTGCCGGAAGCTTGCCGGTAAAGGTCACACGCTTGCGGCCTTTGCCCAGATCCTTCAGCTGGAAACCAATTGACGTCTTCCAATCACCGCATCCGCCTCGACCGAGCGGGATTGTCTCTGGAAAAGAAATACCAGCCAATTTCGGCACGGTCACGATGCGGGCCGTTTGGGTCTCCTTGTCGGGGATAAATTCGAAGCTTAGATTTCGAAAATTGATGAGCGCAGGATCTGGCTGCAAGTTGTAAGGACGAGAGCTGCGGCCGTCAAACGCTCCTGGATCCACCTGAGGAATATTGAAGTAGGAACGGTCAATGACGATGTTGCCTTCAATCCGCTTGATGCCGGTCTGAGCGAGTTTGTCTACCGCCATAGAAAAATCCTCAACCACGAAGGCGGGATCACCGCCTCCGCGGATAAAGAGACCGCCCTTCAAAAGCCCCTTTTTGGTTGGTTCTCCCAGCGTATAAAAACCCGTGTACCAGTGATAATTAGCCCCCAGCGTTTCGAGCGCAGCCAGAGTCGTCACAACTTTGGCCACCGAAGCCGGTCGATCAATGCGGCGGTCATTCCAAGCGAGGAGAGCGGCCTTCGGCGATTCAACCGGCACTACTGAAATCACAATATCGTCAGGATTGATTTTCAGCCGCTTGGCCGCTTCTGCGAGCGGAGCCGGCAACGGCGACTGCGAGGCAGTTCGGCCCGCAGCCGAAGTTGCCGCAGACGCCGTTGGCAGCGCAACCGTAAACGAAAGCAGTGCTGCAGCCGTCAGCGCTTTTGCAGCAAACAGCTGCACCCGGCGATTCAGCATCAACTTCGCGCTTTCACTCAAGCATTTCCCTGCACACATCAATGGATCCTCGCAGCGGATGAAAAAAATTTTATCTCCAGCCCTTGAAATCGAAAGAGCCGTCCCCATATAGGCAAGTAATGGTAGCGGATGTGCCTGTAAGGACATTCCGCCCGTATGAATTTGTTGCATGCCGAGCTCTCCGCCATCAATTAGGCAGTGCGATTTGAGCACGGCATCCAAGCTTTTCAAAGAATCTTTTGGAGATTTCCCAGATGCAGATCCGTCCTTTGCATGACCGCGTCATCATCAAGCGCCTTGAGGCCGACACGACGACCGCCTTCGGTATCGTCATTCCTGACACGGCCGGCGAAAAGCCTGATCAGGGCGAAGTGATCGCCGTCGGTCCCGGCAAACGTGATGAAGCCGGCCGCCTTGTGGCGATGGACGTCAAGGTCGGCGACCGTGTCCTCTTCGGCAAGTACTCCGGCCAGACCGTCAAGGTTGACGGCGAAGAGCTCCTCGTGATGCGCGAGGAAGACATCATGGGCGTGCTCGAATAAGCCGCCCCCGAAAGCACTCCACGTACAGATTTCTAAATAATTAAGGAATTACAAAATGGCTGCTAAGCAGGTTCTTTTCGGTGATGATGCCCGCACGAAAATGGTTCGCGGTATCAACGTTCTCGCCAATGCTGTCAAGGTAACGCTCGGCCCGAAGGGTCGCAACGTTGTGCTTGAACGCTCTTTCGGCGGCCCGACGGTCACGAAGGATGGCGTGTCTGTCGCCAAAGAAATCGAACTCAAAGATAAATTTGAAAACATGGGTGCCGCCATGGTGCGCGAAGTCGCCTCGAAGACGAGCGACAACGCCGGTGACGGTACGACCACTGCTACGGTTCTCGCTCAGGCCATCGTTGATGAAGGCATGAAGTTCGTTGCCGCCGGCATGAACCCGATGGACCTTAAGCGCGGCATCGACAAGGCTGTTGCCGCCGCCATCACTGAGCTCAAGAAGCTCTCCAAGCCCACTACGACCAACAAGGAAATCGCTCAGGTTGGCGCCATTTCGGCCAACTCCGATGAAGAAATCGGTCAGATCATTTCCGAAGCCATGGATAAGGTCGGCAAGGAAGGCGTGATTACGGTTGAAGACGGCAAGAGCCTCAAGAACGAACTCGAAGTCGTCGAAGGCATGCAGTTCGACCGCGGCTATCTCTCGCCCTACTTCATTAACCAGCCTGAAAAGCAGGCTGCAGTTCTTGAGAACCCGTTCATCCTGCTCCACGACAAGAAGATCAGCAACATTCGCGAACTTCTGCCGGTGCTTGAACAGGTCGCTAAGGCTGCTCGTCCGCTCGTCATCATCGCTGAAGATATCGACGGCGAAGCCCTTGCCACGTTGGTCGTCAATTCCATCCGCGGCATCCTGAAGGTTGTGGCTGTCAAGGCTCCGGGCTTCGGCGACCGCCGCAGCGCCATGCTCGAAGACATCGCTGTCCTTACGGGCGGTACGGTTATTTCGAGCAACGTCGGCCTTTCGCTCGATAAAGCTACGCTCGCCCAGCTCGGCAGCGCCAAGAAGGTCGAAGTCACGAAAGAAAATACGACCATCATCGACGGTGCCGGTGATGCCGCGGCCATTGAAAACCGCGTCAAGAACATCCGCACGCAGATCGAAGGCGCCTCGAGCGATTACGATCGTGAAAAACTTCAGGAACGTGTGGCTAAGCTCGCCGGCGGCGTTGCACTGATCAAGGTCGGTGCCGCAACTGAAGTTGAAATGAAGGAAAAGAAGGCCCGTGTGGAAGACGCTCTGCACGCCACTCGCGCTGCTGTTGAAGAAGGCATCGTCCCGGGCGGCGGCGTCGCGCTCATCCGCGCCAAACTCGCCATCAAGGACATCAAGGGCGACAATGACGAACAGAACGCTGGTATCCGCATCGTTCTGCGCGCCATGGAAGAGCCGCTGCGTCAGATCGTCGCAAATGCCGGCGATGAACCGAGCGTCGTGGTGAACACCGTCGCTCAGGGCGAAGGCAACTTCGGCTACAACGCTCAGTCCGCCAAGTACGGCGATATGGTTGAAATGGGCGTGCTCGATCCGACGAAGGTGACCCGCACGGCACTTCAGAACGCCGCATCTGTCGCTTCGCTGATCCTCACGACCGACTGCATGGTTGCCGACCTTCCGGCCGACGACAAAGCTGTCCCCGCCGGCATGGACGGCATGGGCGGCATGCCCGGCATGATGTAATCAACTGCACAATGCCCTGACACGTTTGGGCGGCCGAACAAACCGCTCAAACGTGGCCGCAGACAATGCAAAAATCCTCCGCAGCGTGCACGGCTGCGGAGGATTTTTTATTCAGGATCGTGCAAAAACGACGCTGCATTCAAAAACACAGCGTCGATTGGACATCCGCTTCCTCGTTATTCGGGCTTGAGCCCTGAAAGTTTGGCAAACTCTTCCGTGGTCACCTGAGGCACCGGGATATAGCGTCCATCGGTGGTCTTCAGGACGCCGAAGGGCACCGAGATGCCGCACGCACGGCGGAAGGCTTTGGAGTAGTCCCAGACCTTCTTTCGTGCATCAAAGGGCAATTCGACATTGCGGACATCGAGCCCGCGGAAATCCTTGTCGTGGAAATGCGCTTCATGCTCGAGGAACTTCGCTTTGCGGTCCTTAGCAGAGAGAATTGCTGCGCCCTGAAGCTCACTCCAGGGGTTGAGCACCGCGACCGGATGCCAGATAAAGGTCACCTGCTTAAGGAAAGGCTTAAGCTGTTCATACTGCCAGACGCACCACGGGCACTGCGTGTCAAACGCCAGACGAACCACCGGTCCGTTTTTCGGCCCTTGGAACACAACACCATCACCGGCATCCTGAAGCTCAACAAAGCAGCGTTCGGCATTGAAGTCCGTCGGCACTGTCGGCATGTCGGGCCAGGTACGCTTAGCCGGCTTACTCGTCTTACCGTCAGCTGCATGGGCGGCGGTGATTGACGAAACGGCGGCGGCGCCGGCGATCGTCAAAAGTGTGCGGCGGCTGCAGAGTCCAGTCATAAATGTTCCTCCTGTCTCTTTTCCTTTTTTACTGATCGAGGGTCAACACCCCGCGAAGTCCATTTTTCATCCTACGCCACCGCAGCCGATGTGCTTGATGAGCAAGGCGCAGAAAAAATGTTTCGACACACTTGTTGAGCATTTATGTTGCGGTATTGCCGTCATGGAGACGATATCCGAGCGATGAATTGAGCCAAAGCTTCTCGTTTCTGTGCCTTTGTCGGCAAGATTCCTTGACCGCCCGCACGCCGGCAAGGACAATGTTGTCTATTCCTTGATTACCGCTCGGCGGCGCCCAAAGCTATGATTTCACGGACGTCTGCCGGCCTCTCTAAAGAAAACTGAGTTGACATGAAGTTCACCGAGATGCTGCGCGCCCGCTGGCGCAATGCCGACACGCTTCTGTGCGTCGGTCTCGACCCCGATCTGGCACGCCTTCCTGAAGAACTAGCCGGCAAACCCGATGCCATCTATTCCTTTTGTACCGGCATCGTTGATGCAACAGCAGACCTTGTCTGTGCCTTTAAGCCCCAGATTGCCTACTTCGCATCCGAAGGCGCGGAAGACGCGCTCAACCGCGTCGTCGCCTACATTCATTCCAATCATCCCGGTATTCCTGTCATCCTTGATGCCAAGCGCGGCGATATTGGTTCGACGGCCAAGCACTACGCCGAAGAAGCTTTTGATCGCTATGGTGCCGATTGTGTGACGCTCTCTCCCTATATGGGCGGCGATACGCTGGATCCATATCTGGCATATGCCGAAAAAGGCGCATTCGTTCTCTGCCGCACTTCGAATAAGGGCGGCGATGATCTGCAAATGATCGACCTCGGCGGCGGCGAACGTCTTTTTGAACGCGTAGCCCGCTTGGTCTCACATGAGTGGAACCGTACGGGCGAGCTGGGCCTCGTTGTCGGCGCAACCTACCCCGATGAGCTTGCTGCGGTACGCCGCATTGCGCCGGACATTCCGCTCCTTGTGCCCGGCATCGGCGCCCAGGTGGTGTCCGCTCTGGACAGCCGGGACTATCCTCTGGTCCAGGGCTGCGTGCTGGTATTTTCCATTTTCGTAATGATTGTCAATCTCCTGGTGGATCTGGCCTATAAGT
>ENA-ORNW01002738-ORNW01002738.1-human-gut-metagenome-genome-assembly--contig:-NODE-2738-length-11181-cov-7.524987_pt1 | contig 11181 bp, 13 predicted proteins | sample MGYA00242121_ERZ509034 | MGnify/ENA primary metagenome ERZ509034 (study PRJEB26280, sample SAMEA2338689) | human gut metagenome | biome: human gut; feature: human-associated habitat; material: faeces... | reverse complement strand
AGTCTGGGCTTTGCGCATAAAAAAAAGGCTGTGTCAGCGTTTTGACACAACCTCATGAATGCGTTTTTATTCTACACTTGTAGTTGATACACTGAAATTCTCTACTAATGTACTACCTTTCGTTATATATTCCTTTTCTAAGCGGTTAACCTCTTTGTTGTCTATATAGGCAATAACAGAAATTTTTAGTTTTTTGCCTGCTTGTTCTGATGTACTTATTACTGATCCTGCACAAGTCATCATGGAACCTTCTTTACCTGTCTGGCAGCTTATCTTATTTTCTGTCACTTTATTTACCAAATATGAATCACCTAAATATTCGCCATTTTCATTGTATAATTTTGCAACTCCGCTGGTGTTGGCTGCTCCGAATGCGATATTTAGATCAAAATCGTCTGTATTTCCCGACTGCTCTATAACAATTTTGTGTACTCCTGTTGTGTTTTTATTATCGTCATCGTTTCCACAGCTAACTAGGATGACTCCTAAAAATAGGGCAATTATGCCTAATAATGATAATATTCGCTTCTTCATGTTTTTTTGTTTATTATTACTTAATTATTTCTTCTTCCTGTGCTTCAAAGGACAAAGATACGTATTTATTTTTGAAAACAGAGGCTTGTAAGGATATTTTTTATTCTGATTTTTGGATTTAAGAGATGGGGTGTTGGGGGCCGGTTTGTCCGGATCAGTCAGCCAAAGGACATTTTCTTCTTTATAAGTATAAGTACTAGGAACATTTCGGAATACTATCTTATAGCTGCCATCATAATTCTGGCAGCTTTCTATTTCGGGAGTCTTGATTTGACCTTTTATAATAATCAGATTTTCGGAAGTATCTATCATAGGCTTGTGTGTAAATATAATAAGTCGTGCAGCTGTTTTTATTTATTATTTGGGATATAAAAGTAAGAATATTTTCCAGAATATCAAAACCGAAGTCGAAAAAACAGTGAATGACTTTATTCAGCTTTGTATTGTTATAAATATAGAGTGAGATTCGGTTTGGGAGTATTGAACGTGATAAAAGAGATTTGTTTTGCCAATGAAATCATTATCTTTGCAAGGTATATATTAATGAACGAGGAGGATATTATGCTTGCATACACATATATTGAACACGGAAAGTTTGAATTGCGAGAGAAGGCGAGACCGGAAATAAAGGATTCACGGGATGCAATCGTGCGTGTAACACTTGGTAGCATCTGCACCAGTGATCTTCATATTAAACATGGCAGTGTGCCGCGTGCTGTGCCCGGAATAACTGTCGGGCATGAGATGGTAGGTGTGGTAGAACAAGTAGGGGCTGATGTCACTTCGGTGAAGCCTGGTGACAGGGTGACTGTGAATGTCGAAACTTTCTGCGGTGAGTGTTTTTTCTGTAAGCATGGATATGTGAATAACTGTACTGATCCTAATGGCGGTTGGGCTTTAGGTTGCCGAATTGATGGCGGTCAGGCGGAATATGTCAGAGTTCCTTATGCGGATCAAGGTTTGAATCGTATTCCGGATACAGTGAGTGATGAACAAGCTTTGTTTGTCGGTGATGTGCTTGCAACAGGCTTTTGGGCAACACGCATCTCGGAAATAACCGCGGAAGATACTGTTCTTATCATCGGTGCCGGGCCTACTGGGATTTGTACTTTGTTGTGTGTGATGCTGAAGAAGCCCAAACGCATTATTGTCTGTGAAAAGTCTCCTGAAAGAATTCGGTTTGTCTGTGAGCATTATCCTGATGTGTTGGTGACTGAACCGGAAAACTGCAAGGATTTTGTTCTCAAGAATAGTGACCATGGTGGTGCAGATGTCGTTTTGGAAGTGGCAGGGGGTGACGATTCCTTCCATTTGGCTTGGGATTGTGCCCGTCCTAATGCTATTGTCACGATTGTAGCCCTCTATGATAAACCACAACTTCTTCCTTTACCTGATATGTATGGCAAGAATTTGGTTTTTAAAACAGGTGGAGTGGATGGCTGCGATTGTAACGAGATTCTCAAGCTGATTGAGGAAGGTAAAATTGATACTACTCCTCTTATTACACATCGATTTCCGTTGAATGAGATTGAGGAGGCCTATCGTATCTTTGAAAACAAATTAGATGGAGTTATTAAAGTAGCTATATCAGGAAATAAATAAAAATAGAATTTGTGTATGAAGAATATACTGATAGTAAGTAATAATGATATGTGCCGCAGTCGTATGGCACAGGAAATTTTGAACTCCTTCGGTAGAGGGATGAAGATTAGTACTGCCGGTATTTTGGCTGGAAATTCTGTCCCTGACGTTGTTTGCCAAGTGATGGAACAAAATGGATATGACTTTTCGCGTAGAAAGCCCTGTGACGTTGCGACATATGCCCAACAGACGTGGGATTATGTCATTACCCTTTGTCCGGAAGCAGAGGAAGTGCAAAAGGAAATGCAGGGTGTAGTGAGAAAATACGTTTCTTTCAACTTTACAGATCCCTTTCAGGGAGGAATTCATGTAGAAGATGAGCAGGAAGAACGGGTTAGGGCACTATATGACATCATGCATAAAGAACTGTATGAGTTCTTTCGAAGTGAATTGATGGAAAAGTTGTTACCTCGCTGTTCCTGTGGCGCAAATACGTATTGTAGGTGTGAGTAGGAATATAAGTAAAATCATATATGTACATCATCCGGTGATGGTGGCAGATCTGTGTCATTTTGAACGCGAAGTTGCCAGAAAGCAATAGCGGATGCGGCGGCTACATTGAGAGAATCGACACCGTTTGCCATAGGAATGCGGACTACATAGTCCGCCTCATTGATTGTTTCGTTTTGAAGACCATCCCCCTCTGTTCCCATTACGATGGCTAACTTGGGTTCGGTTGCTAAGATAGGATTATCGATAGAGATTGATTTCTCCGTGAGTGCCATAGCGACTGTACGGAAACCCTGTTTACGCAACTCATTGGGAGAACCGTCCAACCAAGTCCATGGTATCAGGAAGACAGAACCCATCCAAACCCTGACTGCACGTCGGTTTAACGGATCACAAGAATTGCGTGTTAATAATATAGCATCTATCCCCAAGGCGGCTGCGGAACGGAAGATGGCTCCGATATTAGTAGCGTCTACCACGCCCTCAATGACTACGATCCGTCGAGCTTTCCGACACACCTCCTCTACACTTGGTAGTGCCCGACGACGCATGGCACAGAGGACACCGCGCGTCAGTGTATATCCGGTCAATGTGGCAAGTAACTTTCTTTCACCGGTATAGACAGGTATATCACCACAACGTTCAATGATGCCAGCGGCATCACCAGTGATATGCTTCTGTTCACACAAGAGGGCTAAAGGCTCATAACCAGCATTCAGAGCTACATGGATAACTTTGGGGCTTTCTGCAATAAGCAATCCCTTATCAGGCTCGATACGATTCCGTAATTGAGCTTCGGTGAGGGTACTGAATATTTCTACTCCGGAGTCTGTTAAGGATGATATTTCTATAATGGGCATAGTGATTTCTTTAAACGATCTATTTTATTGCAGCAATGATAGTATGCGCTTCTTACTTACCAATACAACATGTAGATATAATTGATAATCAAAAACTTATATTTTAAACGGTAGAAAAGTATTTTTTAGGCTATAATGGGTTGTTTTTGAATCTGAATTTACTGTTCCTACGTTTATTCTTCAACATAAAATTAGAGCCGTGGAAAATCTAAATTTTCCAACTGAAGTTCACCTGTTTTCTGTCTACTTACAAAGGTACAAATAATACGTGAGTTTTTCGCCAAGTATGTCAACTAAATGCAAGAGAGTTTCGCGTATATTGTTTTGCTTAACAGAGGGAAGAAGGTGAACTATTTTCTCTTTTCCCTTTATTTGACTTTATTTTAATAGACGTATATATGAATACGGCAATAAAGTAAAGGTAGAACGCAATATTAATTTATAATTGTTTCCCGTTTTGGAAACTTTGTTGTGTATTTGTTAGCGAGTAAATATATATGGTATGACAAATAGGTTAGAAAATATTGGTTCGATAATTCGTAATGAACGTCTTCGCAAAGGACTTACTCAGGAGGAACTCGGTGAACGGGTAGGAGTCGGTAAAGCTCAGATCTCAAAAATAGAAAGTGGAAAGGGACTCACAATAAAGACTGTTACAAAAGTGCTCGATGCCCTTGGCATATCTGCTTCTGTTGTTTTAAAAAACGAGCCGGAAATTGATAAAAACGTGATTGCATATATAGTTGCTACCATTAGTGAATTTGCCAAAAGCCATCATCTTTCTGTTCGTGAGGCAAGTAATTACCTGATACGCTTTAAAGGTATTGATTTCCTTACGGAACATTATGATGCAGAGCATTTGCTTTCATTCGATGACAGTGTGCAGGATCTTACGCAAGTATGTTTGAATAATGGAGGAGGTATTCGATGAAACTATATCATGGTTCGAATATAATAATTGAGCAGATAGAACTATCAAAATGCAAACCTTATAAGGATTTCGGACAGGGATTTTATCTGACAGAGATTAAGGAGCAGGCGGAACAAATGGCCAGACGTACATCTGCTATTTATGGTGGAGAAGCCGTTGTTACAGAGTTTGAATTTAATGAAACAGCTTTAAAGACTCTTTCGGTCAAAACATTTGAAGAGCCAAATGAAGAATGGGCTTTATTTGTGATGGCTAACCGTAGCAGAAAAAACATGCAACCAACACATTCTTTTGACATAGTAATAGGTCCTGTTGCCGATGATACCATTGCAACCTTGTTTCGTAATTTTGATGATGGAATTATTGATTTGCAAATGCTCGTGAATGGTTTAAAATACAAAAAGGTTTCATCACAATATTTGTTTCATTCGGCAAAAGCCATTAAATACTTGCACAGGTTATGAATAAACGAATGCAATATCTGGTAGAAGGTATTACTAAAGATGTAATAGGTTATCTTATAGAAGATAACGGGTATGATTTGCCAACTGCTCTCAAAGAATTTTATAACTCTGAGACTTTTGTAAAACTTTCAGATGAAACAACCGGACTCTATATTGAAAGTTCGGCTTATGTTTATGAAACATTGAAGAATGAATTGAAATATGGGACTTTGGTATAAAAATCAAATACCAGTTAATATTTAATATATATGCAATTTAATTTTAAAAACATTGTATTTTTAGGACTTCCCCAAAAGGAAATTACCGAAAAAAGTATTCATGATTTCATGAATGATAATGATACAAAAAGAATACATTTTGCTTCATCTCATGCCAAAGCATTAAGAAAAGTTGAAAATAGAAAAGGGGGAAAAAGTGTTTTACCTTTCTCAGACACCATAAATGCTATTATTCAAAGTGAAATGGGGAGTGACGTTGCATTATTCCAGTCAAAATATGGAGGGATTTGGAGAGATATTAAAACTGAAAAGGAGTATTTAGATTTTGAAAAATTTATAAGAGAATATAACGACATAGTATTTCTTCGCGATAATCTAGACTTGTCAATTGCATTATCTATGAATTTTGATGAAAATAAGCATACTGAAATAGGTGAATTAGAATATCAGGCTAAATTTAATAATAATACTGAAGCCCAATATAAATTAATTAATATAATAAAAGAATGGATCGAAAAACTCCTTTTTTACAAATATGCGGATTATATATGTGCAATGCCTAGTAGTAAGCCTGGCAAGAAAAGCTTGCCTGAAAATATTGTTGCTTCTTTATCAAGCTTTGACTTTGTTGATATTTCAGAAAAAATAGCTTGGTCTTCAAAAAAAAGAAGTATTAAAGAAGCAAAAAGTATAGAGGAAAAATTGGAAATATTAGAAGAGTCAAATCTTGTAATAGCTGACGATTTAGATGTAAAAGGGAAAACAATTATATTATTTGATGATCTATATATGTCTGGAATATCAATGCAGTACGTGGCTATGAAGTTGAAATCAGCAGGAGCAAAAAGAATATTTGGATTATCTATGGTTAAATCAAGAAGTAATACAGCAATATGATAAAATCTACTTTAGAATTAATAGAATTAATTTATCGATTTATGAAAGTAAAAGGCATTGGTACAGTTCAAACAAACAAACTTTTACTATCAATTAATGGTAAACTGGATTTTATTCAATTTGAGAAACAAATTAGAAAGGTTTTAGATGATTCACAAAAAAGAGAGTTTGATAACGAACAATTAAATATTAATTATTCAAAATTTAAATACCCTATTGGATTTATATCTTTGCTTGATAATGGATATCCAGAAGATCTAAAAAGAAACTTAGCAACCAACACTCCATCAGTGTTAACATACATCGGCAACTTAAGTTTATTGGATAAAAAGAAAGTTGCCTTTAGTGGTTCTCGTAAAGTTTCTGATAAGGGAATCGCCATAACAAAAGATTGTGTTGAACAACTTTCGGAAAAAGATATTTGTATAGTTTCAGGATATGCGGCTGGAGTAGATAATATAGCACACTATACAGCTATAGAAAAAGGGGCTTCTACCATAATTATACTGCCTGAGGGAATTGAGAATTTTCGAATTAAGAAAGATTTTAATAATATATGGGATTGGAATAAAGTCCTTGTTTTAAGTGAATTTATGCCTGCAGATAAATGGACTGCAAGTCGAGCTATGCTAAGAAATAATACAATTATTGGATTAAGTGATATTGTTGTTGTTATTGAAGCAGGAGAAACAGGGGGAAGTCTAGATGCAGGTCTAAAAACAATAGATAAAGGTAAGTATCTTTTTGTCCCTCAATATGGAATTGTGCCAGCTTCAGCTGTTGGTAATAACATTTTAATCAATAAGGGGGCTTTCCCTATAAGAATGAAGCGGGAAACAGGAAAGGCCAATTTGGCAAAAATGATTGAGTTACTTGAAAAATCAAATAAATATAATCTGTTTTATTAACCTTTATCTTTGTACGATTAGTACACCAAAGTACACTATGGCATAATTTTCAAACAAAACAGTAGCGACTAAATATTAGGATTATTGAAAGTCGCTACTGTTTTTTATATTATTCTATTTGTAATTAATTTAATTGTCTGCCTCAAATCAAATGCTTTTATAACTTTTAAAAGACTAATTTTCCACTTGCCCATATACTGAAGGAGAAAACTATATGAATCATTGTAAACTACAAATAATACGTGAGTTTTTCGCCAAATATGTCAACTAAATAATAGGATGTTTTAACATATATCATTTTACTGAACAAAGGGAAAAATAGAATTAATTCTTTTTCCTCTATTTAACTTTACTTTAATGGACGTATATATTAGTACGTGGATAAAGTAAAGTTGACAAGCGAATAATTTGATTTTGCTTCATTATAAATGGAATAAATGTAGTTATTTTACAAAAAACAATAGTATAATATTGTATTTTCTTGTTTTATTTGGTATTTTTGCAATCAAAGAAGAAATAGATTGATTATGATAGCAGAATTCACAGTAGAAAACTTCTACTCAATAAGGTCGACTCAAAAAATAAGCTTTGAACCTTCATCAGACAGTTTCATGTCGGATGAATACACTTATAAAGTTAAGGATGGTGTAAGATTACTGAAAATAGGAATAATATATGGGGCCAATGCATCTGGTAAAAGCAATGTGTTGGGAGCTATAGATTTTTTCAAAATGCTAGTGCTAAGGGTACCGAAAGGTCGTAATGATACTACTAGAGCTGTTCCTTTTCTATTAGACGAAACATCAAAGACTAAGACGACAAAGATGTCTATGTCCTTTTATGTGAACCAATTGAAGTATATTCTTAGCTTTGAGCTGGATAAAAAGCGTATATATTCCGAAACATTAACTGTATATGAATCCATACGCCCTACAAAACTTTATAGCCGTAGCTATGATCCTGATACAGATTCTTCAATTATAGAATTTGGAACAAATCTAAAAATGGCAAAGAAAAATCAGGATGCCATAGCAGGAAACACCATAAACAATTGCAGTGTGCTTGCTGCTTTTGGAAATAGTAATGTAGAGAAGACTAAGCTAAATGATGTCTATGACTATTTTGCAAAGCAGGTAAAAGATGTTCTTGCTCCTAGTATGCTTTTGTCGGGATATGTGAAACGTCATTTGGATAAGGACAAGGATGGAAATCTGAAAAAATTTATTTTAAACTTTTTAAAGGCTTCGGATTTTAATATTGAAGATGTTACTCTTCATGAAGAAGAGGAACTTATCACTCCTGAACTGGAACAGCTGATTCAGAAAGCTCCCATTGGTGAAGATGCAAAATCAGAAATGTTGAAGAAAGGTAAAATCACAAATACCGAATTGACTTTCACTCATAGGGCTGGGAATGGTTCGTATGAATTATCTGAAGAGTATGAATCAAACGGTACTATGAGATTTTTAGGAATGGCTGTAATACTGAATTTCCTTCTAAAAAAGAACCAGTTTGTACCAATAGATGAAGTTGAAACAAGCATTCATTATGAATTGCTATCTTATTTCATAAAAGTATTCTTGGCTAATAGTAATCAGACTTCACAAATGCTATTGACTACTCACGACATTAACCTATTAAATGAGGAGTTTATACGCCGTGATACAATATGGTTTACGGATAAAGATGAACAGGGAGAAACAAATGTGGTTCGCCTTTCAGCTTTAGGGCTACATAAGAATCTCTCTCCTTATAATGCATATAAACAAGGTAAATTAGTGAAACTGCCATTCCTGGGTAGCCAGTATTTTGATTTAAATGATTGATGCAATGGGACGAACAGTAACAAAAAGTATTGCCATTATAGGAGAAGGAGAAACTGAATGGTTCTATTTTGATTCTTTGAGAATAGCTTGTCGCTATCCATTTAAAGTGGCTCCTGATTTTCCACAGCATAGTGATATACGCCATATATTGAAATTGATTGAATCCTATTTGAATAAGCAATATGATTATATAGTATGTTTATTTGATATGGATAGATTATTACAATATCCTTCTGAAATGCAGCTTTATCAAAATGCTAAAAAGAAGTATTCTGCTAAAAAGTATGGAGATAAAATAAGATTCATAGAGACTAATCCTTGTACGGAGTTTTGGTTTTTGCTGCATTTTTTACCTAATGTAGTTTACCGTAAGTATGAAAGCTACGAGCAACTACTTCCCGAATTGCAGAAGTATATGCCTGGATATGAAAAGACAAAACGCTATTTCATTAAAACAAATCTCTATAAGTACTTGACAGAGACTGGTGATTTGGAAAGAGCAATGAATAATTCGCAGAAACTGTGTCTCTTATGTCAAGAAACTCCAGAAGATTTGAAAGCTTATTCTGAGATTCATCGAGTAATAGAATTATTAAATAGTGTTGTTTCAAAATAGACATTTTTGTAGTTCCCATTTTTAATATGAACAATAGGTAGAGCTATAAAACTAGAAATATGCTAACAAAATATTTTATGATGTTACACAAAATAATACATGATATTTTTCTATAGAAAATGGCTTTCCAAAGTTGAAAAGAGGAAATAATTGTATTATATGAATGATTTAAATGAAATTTTCACAGACCAATAATTAATAATATATATAGTATTGACATATAGCAGATTTTTTAAGGTAGGGCACAATGACTTTCTTCAAGGGGGGGGATATAATGCCTTTCTGAATCAAGATTCCTTGTTACATATAGATCCTCTTCTTCTGAAGGGAAGTGAGATTCCGGAGTTTGTAAATGCATATACAGAATTCTTCGATTATTTCAGATTGTTTATTCCTTTGGTGAAAGCCTCAAAAACGAATAACCTTAAGGATTGTTTTTTTAAGAAAATGGTAGATAGATTTACATTCAAAGAAATCCCAAATACAGGATTGGGATTCTCGAAAGGTAATACAAGGGGAAGAGGAATAAGTGGTTCTATTTCTATTCAACTTGCCCAAACTGCCTATACCATTATACATGCGGGACTTGAAGATCCTGAAATCTTTGGATTAATGCAGTTAATAGAAGATAATATTGCAGCTGACAGGATCAGCGATATGACTATTGCAATCCTTCAAAAGAACTTTTTAAAGTATACGCAAAGAATAGCTTTGGAAATGGGGATAAAGACTTATCCCTATACATTTGAATATGGGGTTGTATTTCAAGTTCCTTTCTATAAAGGAAAGCCTGTTCATTTTATTCCTGAATCGTTCTTAGCTGATCTTCCTGTCGCACATGATTTTGAAGGAATAGGAGATGTATGTAACTACAATAATAGACTTAAAAGAAAGATTGCAGAATTGATTGGCATTAATTGGGCTGATTATAGAAACTATAAGAAAAGAGACTGGAAGAATCTTATTGTAAGCAATAAGAAATGTTATGAGGCTGCTATTAATTTTTATAAGAACCTCAAAGCGATTCCATATGATTTTACCAATGATAATAAAAATCAATATAGAGATACTTTGCTTTACGAACTGTTAGACAAGATGCCATTCCAAAAGCCAACAGGGTATGAGAATGAAGATGATGAAATTTATAAAATAACATTAGCCATGTGCCATCAATTCAAGCATTTGGTTGAGCATAATAGATTATCTGAGTTATTCTATCGACATAATAGAACTCCAGACGAAACAGATTGGCAACTATTATTATATACTGTAGCAGATACATATAAGATTGCAGCTAATTTGGATTTAGCTATAACAAGAGAAGATAATCCAGGTGTCGGTGAGATATTTCATATAACTAAAGGCTCAAAAGCAAATACAGTTATAGAGATCAAACGTTCAACCAATGAAAACCTTGTTCATGGATATCGAGTTCAGTTATCAGCTTATATGAAGGCCGAGAGGGCAAAATCTGGAATATTTCTAGTTATTATGGAAAATAATAATATAGATGAAATTAAGTTGAAGATAGCAGAGGTTCAAAAGGATATGCAGGTGAAAAGTGAATACATACCTGAGGTTATTTATATTAATGGCATGCGGCAATATTCAGCAAGTAATAGACTTTATAAAACTCCGGAAATAGGTTGAAATATTTCACTCAGCAGGAGTTGTTAAATTCTTACATAATTGAATGAAAATGCAATATTGGGTTGAAAATATGATTTGTCAACAGTTGTTAAAATTCCAATAATCATGAAATATTAGCAAAAGTGCCTAATTGTAGATACTAATTGAAAAGTGCGCTGTATTCTAATTGAAAAGAGCTCCATCCAT
>ENA-ORNW01002735-ORNW01002735.1-human-gut-metagenome-genome-assembly--contig:-NODE-2735-length-11184-cov-4.414323_pt1 | contig 11184 bp, 9 predicted proteins | sample MGYA00242121_ERZ509034 | MGnify/ENA primary metagenome ERZ509034 (study PRJEB26280, sample SAMEA2338689) | human gut metagenome | biome: human gut; feature: human-associated habitat; material: faeces... | reverse complement strand
TACGGCGTAGTCCACCTCGGTGCCGGTAAAGCTTTCGGGGCTGTACTCGAACAGGAAGTTGCCCTCGTACTCCTCGCTGAGCTGCTTGACCAGCTTTGCACCGTCCACGGCGATCTGCTTGATCTCCTCTTTGGACTTGTGGAACACCTGCTCCCGCTGTGCCACGGAGGTGGAGTTGTAGAAATGGATCACCGCCCGGGGTGCGCCCTTGACGGCCTCGAAGGTGCGGCGGATGATGTGGTCGCGGCACTGGGTCAGCACCTGCACGGTGACATCGGCGGGAATCATATTCTTTTCAATCAGGGTGCGCAGGAACTCGTACTCGGTCTCACTGGCGGCGGGGAAACCCACCTCGATCTCCTTGAAGCCGATCTTCACCAGCATCTGGAAGAACTCCAGCTTTTCTGCAAGGCTCATGGGCACGATCAGTGCCTGATTGCCGTCCCGCAGATCCACGCTGCACCATGCGGGAGCCTTTTCAATATGGTCTTTTTTTACCCAGCTGTCATAACCGGCGGGTACCGGATAGTACCCCGGTGCGTACTTGGTAGCGTCCATCATCCTGTTGTCCTCCTGATGTTGTGGTGCATAAAAATGCACCCCTTCCGTCTGCTCGTTTCACTCGCATCCACCTTCCCCAAGGGGACGGCTTTCCGGAATGCGGTAAAGTTTGCGGCATTGCCCAAAGGCGCCCCCTTGGGGGAGCTGGCATCGCGTAGCGATGCCTGAAGGGGTATCCGCATACAAAAAGGCTCCCGTCTTTCAAGGCGAAAACCTTGAGAGACGAGAGCCTGTAAATTGCTTTTACAGGGCACCCGTGGTACCACTCTCCTTGCTGCACGGTCAGGTACAGCCACTTTGCACGATCGGCCAAAACAGCGAATCGCTGCCCTTGTAACGGTGGGCATCCGTCAGAACCTACTTGTCCGTTCAGTTCTGCCGCTCGGGGGCCAGTATCCGAAGTTCTCTGCACCCGCCTTGCACCACCCGGCGGCTCTCTGCACGCAGAAGAAAGATCGTTTTATCCCTGTCAACGCATTTGCACTTTGTTGAAAGTGAGATAATTTTAGCACGACTGCCAGAAAGTGTCAAGAAGTTTCGTTCAGGATAAAGATGAAAGCATTTCACAATACCATGGGGTAAATCATGCAAAATTGAGGTCGTTGCTCCCCTGCCCCCTCATCCGGCAAGCCCTTTGCGCACCTATAATATGGTAACTGAGCGGCTTTAGCCCTCTTTGTTAAGAAACTGCTAAGTTTTTGCAAAGTTGCCCTCGCTGCGCTGTTGCTAGGCGGTAAGGTGTGGTATACTGGACGCAGCAAACGGGTGGAAGCCCACTTTATATAGAAGGAGGAACATCCCATGAAAGAAGTCAAGCCATCCAAAAAGCCGCTGGCTATCTACTATGCCATCGTGTTGCTGGTGCTGCTGGTCATCAACCTTGTGGTCATGCCGTGGCTGGCCGAGCGTCAGGTGCAGGAGGTAGACTACGGCACCTTTATGAGCATGACCGAGCAGGAAAACATCGGCAAGGTGGATATCCAGTCCAACCAGATCATTTTTACGGATAAGGACAACAAGCAGATCTACAAGACCGGCCTGATGAACGACCCCGGCCTGACCGAGCGTCTGTACGATGCCGGTGCGCAATTCTCCAGCGAGATCGTGGAGCAGGGTTCGCCGGTGCTCAGCTTTCTGCTGTGGTTCGTGCTGCCCATCCTGCTGTTCAGCTTCATCGGCAACCAGATGAACAAAAAGCTGATGGAAAAAGCAGGCGGCGGCCCGGGCTCCATGATGTTTGGCGGCGCGGGCAAATCCAACGCAAAGGTGTATGTGCAGTCCACCCACGGCATCCGCTTTGCGGATGTGGCCGGTGAGGACGAAGCCAAGGAGAACCTGCAGGAGATCGTCAATTATCTGCACGACCCCAAGCAGTACGAGGAGATCGGTGCTTCCATGCCCAAGGGCATTCTGCTGGTAGGCCCTCCGGGCACCGGCAAGACCATGCTGGCCAAGGCCGTGGCAGGCGAATCCAACGTGCCCTTCTTCTCCATCTCCGGCTCGGAGTTCGTGGAGATGTTCGTGGGCATGGGTGCCTCCAAGGTGCGTGACCTGTTCAAGCAGGCCAAAGAAAAAGCACCCTGCATCGTATTCATTGATGAAATCGACGCCATTGGCCAGAAGCGCAACAGCGGCCAGTTTGGCGGCAACGATGAGCGCGAGCAGACCCTGAACCAGCTGCTTACCGAGATGGACGGCTTTGAGGGCAACACCGGTGTCATTATTCTGGCGGCTACCAACCGCCCGGATTCCCTCGACCCTGCCCTGACCCGTCCCGGCCGGTTTGACCGCCGTGTGCCCGTGGAGCTGCCCGACCTGAAGGGCCGCGAAGAAATTTTGAAGGTACACGCCAAAAAGGTGAAGATCGCCCCGGGTGTGGACTTCAACACCGTGGCACGCATGGCCTCCGGTGCCTCCGGCGCAGAGCTGGCCAACATTGTGAATGAAGCTGCTCTTCGTGCCGTACGGGCAGGGCGCAAGAGCGTGACGCAGGCCGACCTTGAGGAGAGCATCGAGGTGGTCATTGCCGGCTACCAGAAGAAGAACTCCATCCTGACCGACCACGAAAAGTGCATCGTAGCCTACCACGAGATCGGCCATGCCCTTGTGGCAGCCAAGCAGTCCAACTCTGCCCCGGTGCAGAAGATCACCATCATTCCCCGCACCTCCGGCGCACTGGGCTACACCATGCAGGTGGACGAGGGCAACCACTACCTGATGAGCAAGGAAGAGCTGGAAAACAAGATCGCCACCCTCACCGGCGGACGTGCCGCCGAGGAAGTGGTGTTCCACTCCATCACCACTGGCGCTTCCAATGATATCGAACAGGCCACCAAGCTGGCCCGCGCCATGCTGACCCGCTACGGCATGAGCGATGAATTTGACATGGTGGCGCTGGAGACCGTGAACAACCAGTATCTGGGCGGCGATACCTCGCTGGCCTGCAGTGCCCAGACCCAGCGCGAGATCGATCAGAAGGTGGTAGATCTGGTCAAGACCCAGCACGAAAAGGCCATCCGCATCCTGACCGAGAACCGCGCCAAACTGGACGAACTGGCCCAGTACCTGTACCAGAAAGAGACCATCACCGGCGAGGAGTTCATGGATATCCTCAACCGCGACGACACCGAAAATAAACCAGAAAATCCCTGAAAATAAAAATTTTTGAATCTTTTGCAATAATCCGGCCGCCGTATCCGTTTACAAAGCAGATACGGCGGTTTTCCATTGTGAATGCGCCGCAGCTGAACCATGGTTCCAAAAAAGATTATGATGCAAAAAACAAGGCAGTCCCTGCGGCTGCCGTTTTCAGGAGGTATTTCCTATGAAGATGCTGAACAAAAAGTTTGTCCGTACCCTGAGCTGTGCCGCTGTGGCGGTGTGTGCCGCTGCCATGCTGAGCGTGGGTGCATTTGCCGCCGAGGTGGATTCCACCTGCGTGGAGGGCTATCTGCCCCCGCAGGAGCAGATGGTGCAGGGTGACATCGCACTGCACAGCGGTGACGTTGCCGTGGGCGAAAAAGACCCCAGCTACGGCGGCTACGGTGCCCCGGAGGGCAATCCCATTCAGGGCAATATCATGCTGATCTCCGGCGATGAGCTGGCCGACACCGCAAAGACCGAGGCACGCTACACCGTCAAGGGTCTGCTGGGCAAGCAGCTGCTGTACACCGCCCGCCAGAAGGACGGCGTGCTGACGCTGGACGTCCCCGCCGAGGTGGCTACTTTCCGCACCACCATCGAGGATATGCAGACTTTGCAGGCCAACGGCGTGAAAACGCTGGTGCTGGTGACCGAGAAGAACACCACCACTCTGAACCTCTCGCTGCTGTGCGAGGGACAGAAGTCCGGCACCCGCGTCACCCTGCGGCATCTGGGCAGCAATGCTACCCTCTCTGTGGGTCTGCGCTGCCGCCGCGACCTGCTGATCGGCCGCTGAGTAAGACGGTTTGAAATGCCCGCCGCCTGCGCTTTGGGCATGATGCAAGGAAAAATTATTTTTATTAGAGCAATACCGGAGCGTCTGCGGACGCTCCGGTATTGCATTTTCACGGGTTGGGTCGTAAAAGATAAACGAGATGACAAGACCCCCGGCGGGCAGCCGGGGGTCTTGTCGCACACTTATGGAGACTTGGACAGGAATAAAAGGAAGATCACATTCCCTTTGCGGGAAAGAGAATCGCTGCTTACTTGCCGCGGACGGCTGCGAAGCCGGCTTCCAGATCGGCAAGGATATCATCAATGTGCTCGGTGCCGATGGACAGGCGGATGGTGTTCTGGTAGATCTGCTGCTCGGCCAGCTCGGCATCGGTCAGCTGGCTGTGGGTGGTGGAGGCCGGGTGGATGACAAGGCTCTTCACATCCGCCACGTTGGCCAGCAGAGAGAAAATCTTCAGGTTGTCGATGAAGGTAAAGGCCTCCTCGCGGCCGCCCTTGATGTTAAAGGTAAAGATGGATGCGCCGCCGTTGGGGAAATACTTCTGGTACAGGGCATGATCCGGGTGATCCGGCAGCGAGGGATGGTTCACCTTTTCCACCTGCGGGTGGTTGGCAAGGAACTCCACCACCTTTTTGGTGTTCTCCACATGACGCTCAATGCGCAGGCTCAGCGTCTCGGTGCCCTGCAGCAGCAGGAAGGCGTTGAAGGGGGAGATGGTAGCGCCGGTATCACGCAGCAGGATAGCGCGGATGTAGGTGACAAAAGCGGCAGGGCCTGCGGCATCTGCAAAGGAGACGCCGTGGTAGCTGGGGTTCGGGGCGGCAATGTTGGGGTAACGGCCGCTGGCCTTCCAGTCGAAGTTGCCGCTGTCCACGATGATGCCGCCCAGCGTGGTGCCGTGGCCGCCGATGAACTTGGTAGCAGAGTGCACCACGATGTCTGCGCCGTGCTCGATGGGACGGATGAGGTACGGGGTGCCGAAGGTGTTATCAATGACCAGCGGCAGGCCGTGCTTGTGGGCGATGGCGGCAATGGCGTCGATATCCGGGATATCGCTGTTGGGGTTGCCCAGCGTCTCCAGATACACAGCCTTGGTGTTGGGCTGGATAGCGGCCTCCACCTGTGCAAGGTCGTGGGCATCCACAAAGGTGGTGTTGACGCCGAACTGGGTCAGAGTGTGCGCCAGCAGGTTGTAGCTGCCGCCGTAGATGGTCTTTTGTGCCACGATGTGGTCACCGGCCTGGCAAAGGTTGAACAGGGCAAAAAAGTTGGCAGCCTGGCCGCTGGAGGTGAGCATGGCAGCGGTGCCGCCCTCCAGCTCGCAGATCTTTTTGGCCACCAGGTCACAGGTGGGGTTCTGCAAACGAGAGTAGAAATAGCCGTCTGCCACGCCGCCCTCCAGCGCTGCGATGCGCTTTTCAAACACATCTTGCGTGGAGTTGGTCAGACGGCCGTAGATGTTGCCTGCATCGGCCAGACCGAAGCGGTCGGCGGCGTGCTGGCTGTTGCGGAACACATAAGACGTGGTCTGGTAGATGGGCACCGCACGGGCATCGGTGGCGGGGTCGGCCTGCTCCTGACCGACATGAAGCTGCAGGGTCTCAAATTTATATTCAGACATTGTTATTTACCTCTCTTTATATACCAAAAGTATTATTATTGTGTATAAAAAATCCCGATGCGTTTTCAAAGGCGCACCGGGCAGTGTGGTCTACCGGAGCTGCTGCTGTCACATTCGGGTGCACATTCGCACAGCCGAGGGCAACATACAGTACACATCCGATGCCGGTGCCCGGTTGGTATGCATTCGCCCACAGCGATAATTTGCGTGCAGCAGTTCTTTCCAGATCAGCTTCATCTTTGTGCCCTCCTTCCGGTAAAACTTTTCCATTCCTCTATGTACCACCTGCCGGGGAACCTCTGTTTCATTTCCCTACAAGACTGGTGGATTGGATGTTTGCATTATATCCCGTTCTACCTAGTTTGTCAATAGGTTAATTCCACTTTTTTCAAGGATGTATTTTTTGCATGATAATTTTGCCTGTGCTACCCGCGTCCGACAGCATTTTGTACAGCGACCCCTCTGAACAAAAACGAAGCCCGGAACGTCTGCGGACGCTCCGGGCTTCGTTTTTTCATAAAATGGTCAGACCTGCTTTGTCTCTTCTGTCCGGGTGGAAATGCTGAACAGCACAAAGCCGATGACAAACAGGATGGCAATGGAGCCCACACCCACGTTGGCGCTGCCGGTCAGCTGGCTGCCCACGCTGACGATCATGGTGCCAAGGAAGGAGGCGCCCTTGCCGCAGATGTCGAACAGGCCGAAGTATTCGCCGGATTTTTCCTGCGGGATGATCTTGGCAAAGTGGCTGCGGCTCAGCGCCTGCACACCGCCCTGGAACATACCCACCACCACGGCAAGCACCCAGAACTGCCACTGACTCTTCAGGAAGAAGGCAAAGACGGCAATGCCGGTATAGGCCGCGATGCACACCGGGATCAGGGTCTTGGACGCGTATTTCTGGCTCAGGCGGCCAAAGATCAGCGCCGAAGGGAAAGCCACGATCTGAGTGACCAGCAGCGCCAGCAGCAGGCCGGTGGTATCCAGCCCCAGTGCCGTGCCGTAGGCAGTGGCCATATCAATGATGGTATACACGCCGTCGATGTAGCAGAAGAAGGCCAGCAGGAACCAGAACACCTGCTTGTCCTGCGGCAGATGCTTCAGGGTCTGCCCAATGCGCACAAAGCTCTGGCGGATGGCGTGCTGCTCCACCTCCACATAGTTGATCTGGCGGTACTTTTTCAGCAGCGGCAGGGTGACCGCCAGCCACCACACAGCAGTAATGACCAGCGCGATGGACAGCGCGGTCATCTGGCTGAGCCCCACCACACTGCTGCCCAGCACCAGCGCCAGACAGACCACAAAGGGCACGCAGCTGCCGATATAGCCCCATGCGTACCCGCGGGAGGACACCATGTCCATCCGCTCCGGGGTGGTCACATCGCCCAGCATGGAGTCGTAGAACACCAGACTGCCGGAGTAGCCGATCTTGGCAATGATAAAAATGACCAGAAAGGCCAGCCAAGTGCCCGCCAGACCCATGGCGCAGCAGCCGATGACGCCCACAAAGAGGCAGAGCATGAAGATGGGCTTTTTAAAGCCCTTGGTGTCAGCCAGCGTGCCCAGAATGGGGCCCAGAATGGCGGTGACCACCGTGACGATGGAGCTTGCGTAACCCCAGTAGGCCAGATAGTCCACCTTGCTCACGCCACCGGCCTCGGCCAGTGCATTGAAGAAGATGGGCACCAGCGTGGCGATCATCAGCACAAAGGCCGAGTTGCCCACATCGTATAAGATCCATGCCCGCTCCAGCGGTGTCACCTTGAATTTTTCAGTTTTCATCGTATTTCCCTTGTCCTCTTTGCACCGCCGGGCGGCGCGTTTTTTAAAACTCCCCAAAGGTGTGGTCGTAGGCGGCGTCCAGCGGCTCGTCCGTGTCCAGCTTTGCCACATACTCTAAGATCAGCCGCTCTGCCAGCGGCAAAGCCTTGGCGTACAGCGCATCCAGCTTGCGGTTGCTCTCGGTGCACTGCGGGTTCGGCTGCGGGTTTGCCACAAGGCCGTGCATTCCATCGTACTTGCCCAGCACCTTCATGCCGGTCAGCACCACCCAGCGCTTGACCGGGTTCGAAGCCTGCAGCACCTTATGCACCAAGATCATCCCCTTCAGGGATTCCAGCGCGGTCTGCTCCGAAATATCCTTGTAGAACGGCGCAATGACCCGGGCATTTGCCGCGCTGGGGTGGATATGGCTGGCGGTAAAGAAGGTCAGCGGGTCATAGCCGTCCCGGCGCAGCAGCATATTGTCGAACTCGGTCTCGATCTCACAGTGAGTCACACCGCTCTCTCGGGTAAACTGTTCCACAAAGGGGTGGCAGGTGCTGTCCAGCGCAAAATGGCACACAAAGCCCAGCGCGTAGGCCAGCGCAGCCTCGCGGTCGGCTTCCTCGTGCACCACCCGCCGTGCCCGGTCAAAGAACGTTCTGCCCGGCTCGTCGTGCATGGCGTTGCCCAGCGCGGCGACCGGGGTGGACTTTTCCGCATGGTAATAGAACAGCACATCCGGCCCGTGCAGGCCGATATCGTACAGCTCCCGGTGCGCCTCCAGCTTTTCCCGCAGCGGCGCGGGCAGATGGTCCAGCACATTTGCGCCAAAGCGGCGGTGTGCGTAGGTAGAGGGCATTTCTCATTCCTCCTTCTTGCAGTGCCAGCGCCCGCCGCCCTGTTCCGGCTGCACTGACCAAAAATTCTATCGTTTCCAGTATAGCAGAAAGTTTGCCGACCTTCTACCCTTTTGTGTCTGTTTTCTGTAAAAAGTTTTAATAATTTTGCTGTACCTCCCGCCAAATAAAAGAGGCTTCCGGAATGCCCGCAGACATTCCGGAAGCCTCTTTTCGATTATTTCAGGTTCACACGCTCTCATAGCCCTGCGGCATCTCGCTCTTGCGGTCGCGGGACATCAGGTTGCGCAGCGCATCGCTGGCGCTCATGCCCTCCTTGACGATGGCGTTCACCGTCTGGGCGATGGGCATTTCCACATGGTACTTCTCGGCCAGCTCCATGGCGGCGGGCAGGGCGTTGATGCCCTCCACCACCATGCCGACCTCCTTCACAGCCTGCTCCGGGCTTTCGCCCTTGCCGATCAGGATACCGGCGCGGTTGTTGCGACTGTGCATACTGGTGGCGGTGACGATCAGATCGCCGATACCGGCCAGACCCGCAAAGGTCTGGACATTGCAGCCCATGGCCACGCCCAGCCGGGCGATCTCGGCAATGCCGCGGGTGATCAGAGCGGCGCGGGCGTTATCGCCGTAGCCAAGGCCGGTGGAGATGCCGACACCCAGCGCGATGACGTTCTTCATAGCACCGCTCAGTTCCACGCCCTTGATATCAGTGTTGGTGTACACGCGCATACAGGTGTTGCTGAACACCTCCTGCACTACCTCGGCAGCCTCCAGATCCGGGCTGGCGGAAACGATGGTGGTGGGCAGATCCAGCGCCACCTCCTCGGCGTGGGTGGGGCCGCTGAGCGCCACCAGACGCACCGCCCGGGGGCCGTTCTCGTGGCTCAGCTCGTCGGCAAGGATCTCGGTCATGGTATATAAGGTATCGGGCTCAATGCCCTTTGCCACATCCACGATGATCTGGCCGGAGCGGATATAGGGCCGCGCCTTGGCCGCCGTGGCGCGCACGAACACCGACGGCACCGCAAACAGCAGCACGTCCTTGCCGGTGCACACTTCCTCTATGCTTTTGGTAAAACGCAGCTCCTGCGGGATGACCATTCCCGGCAGATTGGGGTGCACCCGGGTGGTGGAAAGGTTGTCCACCTCGGCCTCAATGGCCGACCACACCTGCACATCGTTGCCGCTGACGGTCAGCATCCGTGCCAGAGCCATGCCCCAGGTGCCTGCACCCAGAACACCAATACTAAACTTTTTCACGTTCGTATCCTCCGTGTCTGCACCGGGCAAGGGGCAAGCCCCTGCCGGTGGATTTGCGCTGCGCCGGGCCGTTGCCCCGCAGCCGCGCACTACTATGACCATTGTACACGAAAGCGCCCACAGCGTCAAGCATCTGCCGCATTGCACAAATATTTAACAAGTTTATGCCATTTTTCGGTCACATCACACGTTTTGTGCAAACCGTTTGCGCTGCGGGGCATTTCATGCTATTATAGTATTCTGGTAGGTTTTGTAGGGATTTGTGATTCAGTCTCTTGACTTTGACCCTACTTTAAGGTATATACTGCCTTAGTCGGCAAAAGCTTTGCCGACTTGTGTATTTTTTAGTTTTGAGGAAAAACCGATGTTTGAAGCACTTTTATCCAATCGCACGGTCAGCGTGCTGGTGGAGGCGCTGCCCCGCATCCTGACGGCAGGCCTGACCATGACCATTCCGCTGACCCTTCTCTCCTTCTTTTTTGCCATGATCATCGCAGTGGCGGTGGCGCTGGTGCAGTACGCCAATGTGCCGGTGCTGCGGCAGATCGCCCGGTTCTATATCTGGGTCATCCGGGGCACGCCGCTGCTGGTACAGCTGTTCATCATCTTTTACGGCCTGCCCAGCGTGGGCATCATGCTGAACGCCTTTCCGGCGGCAGTCATTGCCTTTGCCTTCAACGAGGGTGCCTACTGCGCCGAGACCATGCGCGGTGCGCTGGAAAGCGTACCGCAGGGGCAGCTGGAGGCCGGGTACTGTGTGGGCATGAGCTGGTGGCAGATCATGCGCCGCATCGTGCTGCCGCAGGCACTGCGCACCGCTGTGCCTGCGCTGTCCAACTCCCTTATCGGTATGATCAAGGACACCTCGCTGGCGTCCAATATCACGGTGGCAGAGCTGTTCATGGCCGGGCAGCGGGTAGCCGCCCGCACCTACATCTTTCTGCCCATCTACTGTGAGGTGGCTGTGGTGTATCTGCTGTTCTGTACCGTCATCACCAAGCTGCAGGCGCTGCTGGAACGTCAGCTCAACGCCCGCGGCTTCCAGTAAAAAGGGAGGTGCGCACCTATGGCTATGTTAGAGATCCGCAATGTGCAAAAAACCTTTCGCACCTACGCAAAGCCCGGCCTTTTCCACCGCCCCGGTGCACGGAAGGTCATCAGTGATCTGCCCGTGCTGCGCGGCGTAGACCTGACCGTGGAAAAGGGCGATGTGGTGGCCATTCTGGGGCCGTCCGGCTCCGGCAAGACCACCCTGCTGCGGTGCCTGAATTTTCTGGAGACTGCCGATGCCGGGCAGCTGGTGTTTGACGGCGAAAGCTTTGACCTTGCCCATGCCAGCCGCGCCGACATTGCCCGGCTGCGCAAAAAGACGGCCTTTGTGTTCCAGAACTACAACCTGTTCCGCAACAAGACCGCCCTGCAGAATGTGACCGAAGGGCTGATCGTAGCGCGTAAGCTGCCCAAAGAGCAGGCGGATGAGATCGGCATGAAGATGCTTGCCAAGGTAGGCCTTGCCGACCGCGCCGACTACTACCCCCGCCAGCTTTCCGGCGGGCAGCAGCAGCGGGTGGCCATTGCCCGTGCCCTTGCCGCCGACCCGGAAATTATTTACTTTGACGAGCCCACCAGCGCCCTTGACCCGGAACTGACCGGCGAGGTGCTCAGCGTGATGCGGCAGC
>ENA-ORNW01002728-ORNW01002728.1-human-gut-metagenome-genome-assembly--contig:-NODE-2728-length-11203-cov-4.166667_pt1 | contig 11203 bp, 9 predicted proteins | sample MGYA00242121_ERZ509034 | MGnify/ENA primary metagenome ERZ509034 (study PRJEB26280, sample SAMEA2338689) | human gut metagenome | biome: human gut; feature: human-associated habitat; material: faeces... | reverse complement strand
CGCCGGGCTCGCTGCCGCCGCCGTGGCGACAACGGTCGCCGGCGCGGCGATGCTTGCCAGTGACGGTGAAAACAACGAGGACGTTGTCGAATAGGCAAGCCGGCCTTTTAGACACATCGACTCAATCGGGGGCGCAGAACACCGTTCTGTGCCCCCGATTTTTACCTTGGCCCGAACGCCGCTATCGGCTACATCACCATGTTCAGCGCGTTAACAAACTCCTGGGCCTTCGCACGGCTGCTCAGGCTAAAGACGCAAGCGGTCAACAGACGATTGCGCAGAAAAACATCGCGGCCTTTGATTCCATTGACGCCCGTAATGTCCTTAAGATAAACAATCTCGGTGTGCTTGCCGCCAAAAGTGCCCTTCTTGAGCACCTCAATACGGTTGGGGTAGATCTTAACGTCTTTAAACCTACCCGAACCTTTGTCTTAGAACAGCAAAGTGTTGTTATCCATGCGTGTCACTCCCGCGGGGTTCGCTAAAACTGCCTCTATGGTCACATTTTAGTCGCCACAAACCCTTTTCGCGGTCGCGCACGGAGCACCAAATCGTGTCCGCACGAGCAAATAAACTAATACCACAAGGAATATAAGCCGCTATCCAAGGACGGCGAAGTGAGACAAAGGGTCAGCAATAGCTAAGATTTAAGTCTAAAACCCTTAGAAAGTGCTAATATATAGTTATTGAAAGAGGCTAAGATGCAGAGACGCGAATTGATCCGCATCCTCGAAGAAGCCGGCTTCATCTCGAAAGGAGGCACTAATCACGAGAAGTTCGTCAAAGGAGATAAACTCGTGCTCGTGAAACGCCACCGAGAGATTGAGGATCAAATTGCCAAAAGAATCCTAAGGCAGGCAGGACTTCGATAGCTCATCCTCATCACATTTCGCATCGCTTTTTAGAGGAGGTCTTACATGGTTTACGTATGGGAATTTGAGTTCTTTGATTCGGACGGCATGGTCGATGCCGTGCCATGTAGCTCGCTGGGCGGAGGAGGAACGTTTGGCTCCGACCTAAACGACGCTGTCGAAAGCGCCGCCGATTTTCTCGCATGTATGGTCGACGATCACCTTATGGGCGGCGTCGATCTTCCCGAGCCGGACTTTGGACACCAGCCACAACACGGCGGCAAGATTATCGCCGTGGCCGTCAGCCGCGAGCTCGGCGACATCCCCGCCGTCACCGCGGCGGACACCGCTCGCATGCTTGGCGTTAGCACGGCAAGGGTATCGCAGCTGATAAATGCTGGGCTGTTGGATTCTTGGAAGGACGGCACCAAGCGCATGGTGTCCAAAGCCTCCATCGAGGCACGACTCGCCGACGCCCCAAAGGCAGGGCGCCCCAAAGAGGTCCCTATTGCCGTATAAGGCGAGGCTACTGCGCACTTTTATTCCACACGATGTTTTCAGCCTGGTATAAACAAGTTCAATAACAGAAAGCAAATCCAACCATCGTGTCTAATTACGAAAGGATTTTCGCCTTTTCTGCAGCAAACTCTTCCTCGGTAAGTACTCCACTATCACGCAGCGCTGCAAGTCTCTCGGGCCTTGCAACTACATCACCACTATCCACCAGCGTCTCAATAGTCTGTGAAACCTGCGGATACTGCTCGAGCTCCTTCGATAGGGCATCGACTATCTCGGCAATATTCTTTGCATTTTTGCCCCCGTTTAATACGTTTGTCCTGACCTTAGATGACGAGTTGACAGTAACGCCAGATCCGCCTTCAACTGGAACAACCGAAATACTGATATTTTCACCCCAGGACCAAAGGCTCATACCAATCTCGGCTGCAACTGTTCTTGTTGCGGGCGATGCGCTATCAACTTTTACTTTAGGCAGCTTTTCCATAGCTGCCTTCAAGGCATTAAACGTGTCGTCAGGAGAATACGGTACCTGAATCTGAAGCTGCTGATCCGCAAAACCCATAATCCGGCCTCCGCTTCTACAAGATTAAGGCTATCGGCAATGGTAGCACGTTCCCAGCACTTTTAAATTCATCTAATGACCTTGTGATGCAGCCCGACACCCCGGCACCACTCCCCTACTTCCCAAATAGCGCACCCAGCAGGCCGCGACGTTTGGGCTTTTCCTCTCGGTAAGAACCCTCGGCCGCCGCTGCAACCTGGCGCGGCTGCTCGCCGTCTCCACGGCGCACAATCTGGTACAGGAACGGCGATTTAACGTATTTGACCTCGATGGGCGTGGCATGCACGGTGCTCTCGCCGGACAGATGCAGGCTCGGACTGAGCGGCGCCACGACATGCGTTTCGCGCTTGTCACTAAACACCACCGCAGCTGCACGACCCGTCTGGCCGTTCACGGCGATACGCACCTGCTCGCCATCGCGGCCATCCGTCGCCGGGCGATCGACAAAGTAGACCGGCACCATCACCAGGCCGTCCTTATGCTTTCGGGCCTTGCGTGCCCAGGTTCGGATACTCTTTTTATTGAGCCCCAGTACCGCCTCGGCATCGTTGCCGGCAATGTCGAGCGCCAGCTTATCAATGACCACCTGGTCCTTGGTAGACGCATCGACCGAGACGACACGGAAATCGCCTTCCTGCATGGCGGGATCGAACGGACCGACCTTGGCAAAGTCCCACGGCTCCAAAATGCCCATAAGGCGAACGTCCAGGTAGTTTGCCCGCGGATACGCCCAGTCGAGCACCTCGTAGTACACCAAGGTCTCCTTGCTCAAGCCCTTTCCCGGGAAGGACGCCATCATGCGCAGGTCCGCCAGCGCCATGGGGAAATAGAAGAGCATCATGTCGTTTTGGATCGCGTCTTCCACGTCGTGCCCGGCAAAGGCATCCGGGTACTGGCGCACCAGCTGCAGTGCGTTGGCACGTGCCTGCTGCGGCGAGATTTCGCAGGGAATACCCTGCTCGGGCACATACTCCGCACCAACGCCCATGGTCAGGCGCTTGCTAAACGTCCCCGGTTTGAGCAGGTCGGCAATGCCGATCTTGTTGCCGCAGGACGGGCACTCAAACACACGCTGCGTTGACTCGCCCTCAAAGGACGCTCCGCAGAAGGGACAAGGAATGCTCACATGCGTGGCCTCTTGGAACTCTTGCGCCGTGCCGCGATCCTCCCACAGCAGATGTTCCAGGACCGACTGATTGCGCCAGTGCGAATTGAAGAAATACCAGTCCGGGTCCTCCGGGCGCTCGAGTTGCGACACATGCGTGAGCTTGAGCAGTCCATCCACCACCGTCAACGGCGTATGGCGAATGCCCAGGGCGCTCTTGGGCTCCCCCGCATCAGCCTGCCACGGAATGACCGTGCCGCAATAGGCGCACTCAAAGCTGCGCTTAGCCTGGTGCGAGTACATAGGGCCGCCGCAGTTTTGACATTTAATGGCAAACATCTCGTCCATGGAAACGTCCTCCTTTGCACAGGGGCTGTCGACATTAAGTATGTCGAGCAAGCAGGCACATGCCCATACCCATGTGGCCCAAAATGGACCACTCAGGCAGACGAGAAGGCTCGCTCGTTAGCACCGGCAGACTATTGCTGCATTTTCTGAGCATCGGCGCACGGCGCGCCCATGCGAGCTACACTATCCCCTTAACCATGATTGTGAGGACGATCGTCATGCTATTTGTAAATCGGCTGGTACATACGCTTGTTCCCGGCAGCGAGGGCGAGCCGGTCGATACAACTTGTCGCACCAACGCGGGCCTTGCCGCAGGCCTCATTTGCATTGGCCTCAACATTGCCCTGTGCCTAGCCAAGGGCATCGCGGGTCTGCTCGCCGGCTCTGTCTCGCTCGTCGCCGACGCCTTCAACAACCTCTCCGACGCCTCGAGCAACATCGTGAGCCTGCTCGGATTCCGCCTTGCCAGCCGTCCGGCGGACGAAGGCCACCCCTATGGCCACGGCCGCTACGAATACCTCGCCGGTCTGGTTGTCGCCGTCCTCGTTTGTGCCGTCGGCATCAACCTGGTGCTCGAGTCTGTTACCAAGATCATCAAGCCCTCCCCCACCGCTTACACACTCGTTTCCCTTGCGGCACTGGCTACATCCATGCTCGTTAAGCTCTGGATGGCCGCATTCAACCGCACGCTGGGCAATCGCATCGACTCGGAAACGCTCATCGCCACGGCGCAGGATTCCAAAAACGACGTCATCACCTCGGGCTCGGTCTTGATGGCGGCGCTTATTTCGCAGACGACCGGCTTTGACCTCGATGGCTGGGCAGGTCTGGGTGTGGGCATCTTCATCTGCATCAGCGGCATGGGCCTGGTGCGCGACGCCATCAGCCCACTGCTGGGACAAGCGCCCGACCCCAAGCTCGTCCAGGAAATCCGCGATAGGATTATGTCGTATCCGCAGGTCCTAGGCACACACGACCTCATGGTGCACGACTACGGCCCCGGCCGTCAGTTTGCCAGCGCACACGTCGAAATGCCCGGCGAGGGTGATGCCTTTGAGCACCACGAGATCCTGGACACCATCGAACACGATATCAAACGCCAGATGGGCATTGGCATTACGCTGCACTGCGACCCCATTGCAACAACCGGTGACGACCTGCGCGGCTGGGTCAAGCGCGGCGTAGCGCAGATCGACCCTGCGCTCTCCATCCACGACTTGCATGAGCACGACGACTTTGTTTCGTTTGACCTGGTGCGTCCCGACGGCTTTGACATATCCGACGAGGAGCTGCTGGAGCTCGTCACGCGCATCGTGCACGAGCGCAGGCCCGATGCATCATGCGTCGTCACGTTCGATTCGGGTTTTAGCTCGCCCGACCGTCCGGCAGAGCAGCTGTAATCGACAGCAAAACGGGACACAAGACCGCCGACCAACGCACATGTGCGCCCGGTCATGCAATCCTGTGCCCCGTTTTTGTTTGCAATGTTAAGGCCCTAGCCGCTCGTCCGCTAGTTTCCCTGTGCGCCCGAAATGCCGTTTTGCAGGGCATCCCAGGCGTTTGTCGCCATGTCGCCCAGGTTCTGCGCGGTATCACCCAGGTTTTGTGCCGTATCGCCCAGCTCTTGCGCCTTATCTCCCAACTCCTGCGCCTTGTTGCTCAAGTCCTCCAGAGTATTGGAGCTCGAGCTGTCGGTACCGCTTTGGCCGCCGGACGAGTTGCCATAGCTGTTCTTGTGCGTGAGCTGAACCTCCAGGTTGCCGCTGTCGTTATAGTAGGCATTCGTAACAACCCAGTTGGAATCGATGACGGGCGTTGAGCCATCGTCGGTCAGGATCACGGCGTTCGAAAGGTCGGCTCCGCGCGACTTGAGGAGCTTCTTGGCGTTGGACCAGTACTGCCCCGGGATATCGCCCAGCTCTACTGCACCCGCCTGGTCAACCTCTGTCTGCTCGGCCGTCGTGCTGGTTGTAGCACCTCGCTTGTTGAGCATGCCCGTCACAATGGCGAACACAATCGAGAGGGCAAAGAAAATTGCCAGCACAATCAGGATCTTCTTGATCACACTCGAAGAACGCGACGGCGCCTCTTCCTCGTCCTCACCATACTGCGGAATCGATTTGGGATACTCGCGATAAGGTTGGCTCGCATACGGATCGCGCGACTCATAACGAGGCTGGGCCTGCGCCGTGCGCGGCATATACGTCGTCTGCTGAGGCTGCGGAATAGGATTTTGCGGCAGGTTGTTATAAGCGCCTGCCGCCGCATTGCCATACGGGTCCGGAACCGCGTTGCCATACGGGTCCTGCGGTGCATAATCAAACGGATCCCGTGGTGTATCGCCATAGCCCATAACCCGTGTGGGTTCGGCAGACGCCTGCGTCGCATCGGGAGCAGCATTGCCGGGGTTCGGCACGATACGGGTCGCATCGGCGCTGCCGCCAGCCTGTGCGGAGCCATATCCGCCCATCACGGTCGTCTTGTCCTGGTCCATGCAACGTTTCCTTTCCGTCGCCTGTAAGCATCAAGTTATCCATGCATTCTACCCGCGCAAAAGCCTATGATGGGCAAAGGCCGTCGGTATCTACAAGACATGCGCGTGCCCAAGGATCAAAAAGCCCCGCCGGGCCTTGGTGGGCGCGGCGGGGCGGGCAAGCGGCTATGAGCAGCAGGCTTAGAACAGGCCGGTGATGTTGCCGTCGTTGTCGACGTCGATGTTCTCGGCCGCGGGAACCTTGGGCAGACCCGGCATGGTCAAAACGCTGCCGGTCAGCGCGACCACAAAGTGGGCGCCGGCGGAAACCTTGAGCTCGCGCACGGTGATGCGGAAGCCCTCGGGAGCACCCAGCGCCTTGGCGTTGTCGCTAAAGCTGTACTGCGTCTTGGCCACGCACACCGGCAGGTTGCCAAAGCCGTTCTCGCGCAGCTCGGCGAGCTGGCGCTTGGCAGCCGGCGTAAAGTCGACGCCGTCGGCGCGGTAAACCTTGGTGGCAACGGCCTCGAGGGCATCGGCAACATCGGCGCCGTCCTCGTAGGCAAACTTAAGCTCGCTCGGCTGCTCAATCAGGCGCATGACCTCATCGGCCAGGTCGAGCGCGCCCTCGCCGCCCTTGGCCCAGACCTCGGAAAGCTTAACGTTGACGCCGAGCTTCTGGCACTCGGATTCGATGAGCGCAAGCTCTGCCTCGGTGTCCGTCGGAAAGCGGTTAATGGCGACCACGCAGGGCAGACCGTAGACGTTCTGGATGTTGTCGACGTGACGGAGCAGGTTGGGCATGCCGGCCTTGAGGGCTTCGAGATTCTCCTCGTTGAGGTCGGCCTTGGCAACACCGCCGTTGTACTTAAGCGCACGGGCGGTAGCGACAATCACGACGGCGCTGGGGCGGACGCCCGTCATGCGGCACTTGATGTCGAGGAACTTCTCGGCACCCAGATCGGCGCCAAAGCCTGCCTCGGTAATGGCAACATCGCCAAAACGCATAGCCATGCGCGTGGCCATGATGGAATTGCAGCCGTGGGCGATATTGGCGAAGGGACCGCCGTGGACAAACGCGGGCGTACCCTCGAGCGTCTGCACCAGGTTGGGCTTGAGCGCGTCCTTAAGCAGCGCAGCCATGGCGCCCTGGGCCTTGAGGTCGCGCGCGCGGACGGGCTCGCCGGCATAGCTGTAGCCGACGACGATCTCGCCCAAGCGCTCCTTGAGGTCGTTGATGCTCGTGGACAGGCACAAGATTGCCATGACCTCGGAGGCAACGGTGATATCGAAGCCATCCTCGCGCGGCACGCCCTGAGCCTTGCCGCCAATGCCGTCGATAACGTGGCGCAGCTGACGGTCGTTCATGTCGACGACGCGCTTCCAGGTGATACGCTTGACGTCGATGCCGAGCTGGTTGCCCTGCTGAATATGGTTGTCGAGCATGGCAGCCAGCAGGTTATTGGCGGCACCGATAGCGTGGAAGTCGCCGGTAAAGTGCAGGTTGATGTCCTCCATGGGGATGACCTGAGCGTGACCGCCGCCGGCAGCGCCGCCCTTCACGCCAAACACCGGGCCCAGGGAAGGCTCACGCAGGCAGACGATGGTTCTTTTGCCCAGACGGTTCAGCGCGTCCGCCAGACCCACCGAGGTAGTGGTCTTGCCCTCGCCCGCGGGGGTCGGGCTGATGGCGGTCACCAGCACCAGCTTGGACTTCCGGGGTAGGTCCTTCAGGGCCTGAATATCCACCTTCGCCTTATAATTGCCGTACAGCTCCAGGTACTTCTCATCGATCCCCGCGGCCGCGGCGATCTCCGTGATTTTCTTCGGGGTATGCTCCTGGGCGATTTCGATGTCAGACTTGATGTTCATAATTTTCCCTCCTAAGCTTTTAAAAAATCTTGCATTTTACCTGATTTCATGGTTTCATTATACATGGTTTTGTGAAAAACCGTAAAGATGCTTTGTTTTCTGACACAGTCAATTTTCTTTGCATTTTCATGAGAATAAGGGGAAACACCGAAGAATATTCAGCGTGTTTTCCACGTTTTTCGAGGCGCCTGCCGCCCCGAACGTCAACAGGAGAACTGAACTATGAGTACCATTACCTGTAAACTATTTGGAGTCCCCCAGATTCTAAAGGATGGTCAGCCTGTCTTTTTGCCTTATTCTAAGATCAACGCCCTTCTCTACTACGTCCTGGTGTCCAAGGTGGTCAGCCGCGAGGAGCTGGCAGGGCTGCTGTGGCCGGACGAGATGGATGAGACCGCCCGGCGGAATCTGCGAAACGCGATCTACCAGGCGAAAAAGGCGCTCGGGACCAATCTCATTCTCTCCCCCAAGAAATCTCTGCTGATGCTCAACGAAAATTTGGACCTCACTTTGGATGTTGACCAGTTTCTGCAAGCCCCTCAGGAGAATCTGCGCCTGTATACCGGCGAGTTTCTCCAGGGCTTCTTCCTGAAAGGGGCAGAGACGTATGAATATTGGATCGTCAAAATGAGGAATTACTTCAAAGAAAAATTCTTCTCAGAGTGCTATCAAAAGGTAGCCGACGATCTGGATGCCCGCCGCTATGACTCGGTGGAGACGCACATCCGCTATCTCATGGAATTGGACGAGTATGACGAGCGCGCCTTCCGCCTCCTGCTGCGCTTTTATCAGGAGACCGGCCGCAATGGCAAGGTGATTGAAAGCTATTACGAATTTGCCAAGCTGCTGCGCCGGGAGTTGGGCGTTGCTCCGGATCAGACGACCAAGGAAATTTATGAGCGCGCCTTGGAGGAAATGCATTTTGAGACGGGGCGTTCCGCTTCCAACGACGAGTCCTTTTTCTTCGGCCGCTATCAGGAGATCGCCGCCCTGGACAAGGCGCTGAAGGAATTCAAGGAAAATCCGGCGGGCGGCCGCTCCATTCTGATCTGTGGGGAGCCGGGCTCCGGCCGCTCTACCATGAAACGCCGGGCCCTGGACGGGGCGGAAGAGCATTTTTACATTTTGCAGACCCAGGGTCTTTCGATTGGGCAGGATTTTTCCCTCCGGCCCTGGCGGCAGATCGCCCGTGAGATCACCCATCTGCTTCAGGAGGAGCCCTGCATCCCGCCCTTGTTGTGGAACGATCTCATGAGCCGTGTATTTCCGGACTTTCAGGAGCATCTGCCCTCGGCTGAGTTTCTTACCGAACCGGAGAGGGTCTCCATCGGCCAACTGGCCCATGTGATGGTAGAGGCGATCCACACGCTCTCCGCTCGAAAGCGGGTCATTCTGGTGGTAGAGAACCTCCAATGGCTGGACCCCGACAGCCTGCGTCTTCTCACCACGGTGATGTTAGAACTGTCTCCCAGCCAGGCCATTCTTCTGGCTACCTGCACACTGGCGCGCAACCGCCCGCTGGATGACGCCCTTTCCGCCCTTCAATACCACTCCCCCATGCTCATCCTCACCCTGCGCCGGTTTACGGTGGAGGCCTGTCACAGCCTGATCAAAAAGGCACTGCCGCCCAGTCAGGCAGGAAACGGAGAACTGCTGGAGCAAATCTATAATGAGACGGAGGGCAATCCATTCCTGCTGAACGAGTACATCGCCATGCTTCAGCGGGGAGAGTCGCTTGACCACTCCTCTCCGGCCATCCAGTCCTTCCTGCGCACGCAGCTGCTCGGCCTGTCTCAGGAGGCGCTGGAGCTGGCTGAAGTGCTCTCCTGTTTCTATGACGGCGCGCCGCTCTCCTCTGCGGCTCAGATTCTGGGAAAAAACGCATCGGATCTGCTGGCTCCCCTGGAGCAGCTGGAAAATCGGGGAGTCTTCCTGAAACACACCGGAAGTCAGGAGGCAAATCACTTTGCCCACCCCAAGCTGCGGGAATTCATTTACCACGCGCAGCCAGTTTCCCAGCGGGCCGCCCGCCACCTGGCAATCGGACAGCTTCTGGAACAGCAGCTACACCAAAACCGGCACAAAAACCGGGTCTATCCCCTTCTGATTTTCCATTTTTCCCAGGCTGGATATCAGCTGGAGGCCATGAAGTACAAGATTGCGAATCTGAACAGCCGGCTCAATTTCAGCCACGAAATTTTCCCGGTGCTGAGCGAAGAGGACCTGGATCCGGATCTGGACCCCGTCCCCTACGTCTCACGGGACAAGATCGACGCGCTCTTTCAGAATCTGGAATCTGATATTCGGGCCTTTCGTGCCGCCCATTCGGAATCGAAGGAGCTGGAGCTTCTGGAGATGCAGTTCTTCTACCTGAAGGGCCGGTATCCCATTTTGGAAGGCCGGTATGAAGAAGGGGTGGGCAACATCACCTGGGTCATCGAGACCTCCCGCCGGCTTGGCCGCGTGGACTACACCTTGGCAGGGTATAAACAGTTGATCTTTTACTTTATCCAGATCGACGATGCCGATGGGATGAAGCAAAATCTGGATCTGGCTCTGGACCTGGCTGTACAAGAGAACAATCATAGAGAGATCGGAGTGCTTCTGCGGCTTCAGGGCCTCTATCACATGATGACCGGAAATTATGAGCAGGCGGAAAAGCGGCTGCTAGAGTCTATCAACGCACTCACTGTGACTGAGTCCATGGCCCGCAGCTACACTGTAAATATTGCCGCCTCCTACAACTACATCGGCGAAATCCTGATGGAAAAGGAGGATTATGTACAGGCACTCCCCATGTTTTCCAAGGCGATCTCCCTGTGCCCCGGCAATGTGTTTTCCAGCCTCTCAGTTTTCTACATCAACGCGGGAAAGTCCCCTTTTTTCCAGCGGGACTACGCCGCAGCCCAGGCATTTCTGGAGAAGGCGCTTGCCCTGTATGGACAATTTGACTCCTTCTGGCGCCGCCCGACCATGAACTCCTATCTGGCGCTGACGCTGGTAAAAAACAGGAACCTGTCCGCCGCCCGACGGCATCTTCTCGCCGCGCAGAAATATATGTGGCAGATGAAGAACCCCAGCGACCAGGGTTCCGTCTTTTTCTCCCAGGCCCTGATCCGCGCCTGGGCGGACCAGGATCCGGAGGTGGGCCGTTTTTTTGACGAGCTCCTGCCGGATCCCGCGCTGGACTATGGACGTCTGGCCCTCAAGCACCTCAGCCGCTGGCTGGACCGCCCGGAAATCAACAGCCTACTTCGGCTGTTTCCGGAGCTGTGATCCTTTGCTGCGGGATCGCCCCTCCCCATTCGGGAAGGGGCGATCTCTGCTTATGTATGCCGCGCTGTTGGTCAGCGGGACTCCAGGACCTTCTGGATCTCTTCGATCATCACGGGCAGGACCTTGTAGAGGTCGCCCACGATGCCGTAGTTGGCCACACTGAAAATGGGGGCCTCCTCATCCTTGTTGATCGCTAC
>ENA-ORNW01002724-ORNW01002724.1-human-gut-metagenome-genome-assembly--contig:-NODE-2724-length-11222-cov-4.399660_pt1 | contig 11222 bp, 8 predicted proteins | sample MGYA00242121_ERZ509034 | MGnify/ENA primary metagenome ERZ509034 (study PRJEB26280, sample SAMEA2338689) | human gut metagenome | biome: human gut; feature: human-associated habitat; material: faeces... | reverse complement strand
GCCAGCTGCTGGCGGGTGATCCGCCCCTCCGGGCGGAAGGTGCCGTCGTCAAAGCCCCGGACGATTCCCTGCTGTTCCGCCCAGGCCACCGCATCGGCGCAGTAGCTGTCCGCCGCCACATCGGTGAAGGGAGGCGTCCCCGCCCTGGGTCTGCCCTCCAGTCGGTAGAGGATGGCGGCGATCATGCCCCGGTTGGATGCCCGGTCAGGGGAAAAGGTGCTGCCGGTGGTCCCCTGCATCAGCCCCGCCTCATACACATATTGGACCGCCTCTTCATACCACGCGCCGGGGGGTACGTCCCGGAAGGGATTATCCCAGGTGCTGCGGAAAGCCCCGCTGGCGGCAGCGATCAGCTCTCCCCCATCGTCCTGGGAGATCTCCCAGAACCCCACGCCGCCCAGACCCAGAGACCGGGCCAGCTGTGCCTTGGCAGCGAGGGACATGGCATCGTCGTAGGAGACGAAGGTGCGGTTCCCGTAGAGCCAGGGCACCTGCGCCTCTTCATGGCGGAACTGGCGGTAGTCCGTGTTGTCCAGATAGCTCTTCTTCAGCATCTTGTAGCTGACGGATTTGGCTGATGTGTAAGTGCTGTACAGGCCGTTGTTCTGGGCCTTGACCCCCTGGTAGGCATAGCCGTACAAAGGCATCCCCAGGACGATCTTTTCCGCCGGGATACCCTTTTTCAGATAGGCCTGTACGCAATCGGAGATGCTGCTTCTGCTCTGGGGCGAGGTGCCGGAGGGCGCATACAGGGGTGCGTTGAAGTCCGCGTAGGTATCCCAGGTGCCGTGGAGGTCATAGCCCATCACGAAGATGTGGTCCACAATGGCGGCCACCTTCACGGCCTCGATCTGGTTTAAGTACCAGCTCCCGGCGGCGCCGGCGATAGTGAGGGCGTAGTCCTTCCCGTCCCGGCGGCCCTGCCGATCCAGCTGCTCCCGCAGCTCCTGAAGCAGCAGAGTGAAGTTCTGCTTGTCCGCCGGGCGGTGGATGGTCCCCGCCGCGCCGCCGGATACCGGGTACTCCCAGTCCAGGTCCACCCCGTCCAGGCCCTGCTCCACCACAAAGTCCACACAGCTGGCAGCGAAGCTCTCCCGCCGGGCCGCCGTGGCGGCCGCGTCGGAGAAGTACTGGGAGTCCGACCACCCGCCCACGGAGATCAGCAGCTTGAGATGCTGGTTCTGCTGGCGCAGCTTCCGCAGGGCGGCCAGGTTCTTTTGGTCATGGGCGGGATTCTCCAGAGCAATGGTGAGGGTATCTGGGTCGATCTGGGCAAAGGCGTAGTTGATCTGAGTCAGATGCTCCGCCGGGATTTGGTCAGGGGTGAAGCCCTGGTAGGCCGCCCATCCGGCGTAGTAGCCCACCGCCTCTCCTCCGGCGGAATATGTACGCTCTTCCGCCTCCGTGGGGGTGCCCAACAGCAGGGCCGCCATACACAGGACGGCCAGCGCGGCGGCGGTTCGTCTGATGAAATTTCGCAAGGGAAAACGCTCCTTTTTCAGATAATCGTCACCAAAATGCGTGTGTCGTCACGCCCTATTTTACCGGAACGGGCTGCGGGCCTCAAGGCACAAATGCTGGGAGCACGGCCAGAAAACAGCAGCGCGGCAGACCCTCTCGGGTCTGCCGCGCCGGCACTTCCAGTTATGGCTTTGTTTATACGGAGACTGTCTGAGGCTCCGCCCCGCTCTGCGGGGTCTCTGCGGGCGCCGGAGTCTCCCGGGCACTCTGGTCGGCAGTCTTCTCCGCCAGCCGCTCCCGGGCCACCGCCAGCATCAGCTTGATGCGGTTCTCCTGATTCACCCGGGTGGCGCTGGGATCGTAGTCGATGGGGGTGATGTTGGCCTGGGGGTACAGCTCCCGGATCTTGTTGATCATCCCCTTGCCGCAGATGTGGTTGGGCAGGCAGCCGAATGGCTGGGCGCAGACGATGTTCTCGTACCCGGCCCGCACCAGCTCGATCATCTCGGCGGTGAGGAGCCAGCCCTCACCCATTTTGTTGCCGGTGGAGATGACGCCGTCCGTCAGCTTCACCAGCTCCCGGAAGGGCAGGGGCGCGTGGAAGCCGTTGTCCTTCAGGACCCGGATCATCACCTTCTCCATGCCCTCGATGTAGTCCAGGATTACGCTTGACACATGCTTTTCCAGGAAGGTGCCGCCATACAGCCGGGCGGTTTCGGAGGGGTTGTAGGCGCAGTACTGCACAAAGCCCATCAGGCCCGGCAGGTTCACCTCGCAGTCCTGGGAGGCCAGGAACTTCTCCAGGTCATTGTTGCCCAGGGGGGAGTATTTCACGTAGATCTCCCCTACCACGCCCACCTTCACCTTGGGTACCCGGTGAACGGGAATGGCGGCGAACTCTGCGGCGATCTTGGGCATGGCGGACTTGATCTCCCGGCCGGACCAGCCCTTGTCCTCCATGACCCAGCCGCAGATGGTGTCCAGCCACTTCTCCTGCAAAGCGGCCGCGTCCCCCTTGTGGGTCTCATAGGGCTCCGTCTGGGCCTTCAGGGCCACCAGCAGGTCGCCGTAGTAGATGCAGGCCAGGAGCTTGCGCATCAGGGGCAGGGTCATGGGGAAGCCGGAGTCCTTCTCCAATCCGGAGAAGTTCAGGCTCACCACCGGAACCTGGCCGTAGCCTGCCTTCACCAGGGCCTTGCGCAGCAGGTGGATGTAGTTGGAGGCCCGGCAGCCGCCGCCAGTCTGGGTGATAATCAGGGCGGTGTGGTCTAGATCGTACTTCCCGGAGCCCAGGGCGTCCAGGAACTGGCCGATGACCAGCAGGGCGGGATAGCAGGTGTCGTTGTGGACGTATTTCAATCCCAGCTCGCTGACCTGGCTGCCGCAGTTCTCCAGCAGCTCGCAGGTGTAGCCGGCCTGCCGCATGACGGCCGCCAGGATGCGGAACTGCACCGGGGCCATGTTGGGAATCAGGATCTTATGGGTCTTTTTCATTTCAGGGGTGAACTTGGGGTAATTCTGGAATTCCAGCTCCATGTCTCACGCCTCCTTTCTGGCAGTTTCCCGGGCCTCGTCCTGCTCATCCAGGGCAGCGAACAGGCTCCGCAGCCGGATGCGGACAGCGCCCAGGTTGGTGATCTCGTCGATCTTCAGCTGGGTGTACAGCTTGCCGCCCGCCTGCAGGATCTCCCGTGTCTCGTCGGAGGTGATGGCGTCCACGCCGCAGCCGAAGGAGACCAACTGCACCAGGTCCATATCCCGCTGGGTGCAGCAGTAGCGGGCTGCCGCGTAGAGACGGGCGTGGTAGGTCCACTGGTTCAGCACCGTGGTGGGGAATTTCTCCACCCGGTTGGAGATGGAGTCCTCCGTGATGACCGCGGCGCCGGCGCGGGTAATCAGAGTGTCGATGCCGTGGTTGACCTCCGGGTCCACGTGATAGGGCCGGCCTGCCAGCACGATGATCCGGCGGCCCTCTGCCCGGGCCTGGTCGATGATCCGCTCTCCCTCCTTGCGGATGAGGGACATGTGGTGGGCGTACTCGGCGTAGGCGGCGTCGGTTGCCTCCTTCACCTCGCCCTTGGTGATGTCCGGGAAGTAGCTGCGCAGGATGGTGAAGATCTTTTTGGTGAAGTCCTTGGGCCGGTGGAGGCCCACATAGTCATAGATGAACTTGGTCTGCTGGACCTCTGGGCAGTTGCCGGCAATGACCTCCGGATAGTAGGCCACCACAGGGCAGTTGTAGTGGTTGTCCCCCAGCCCCTCATCCAGATTGTAGGTCATGCAGGGGTAGAAGATCGCGTCCAGGCCAAGCTTTGCGAGGAACTGAATATGACCGTGGGCCAACTTGGCGGGGAAGCAGGCGGTGTCGCTGGGGATGGTGCCCTGCCCCTTCAGATACAGGTCCCGGCTGGAGAAGGGGCTGTGGTACACCGCGAAGCCCAGCTTGGTGAAGAAGGTGTGCCAGAAGGGCAGCAGCTCCCACATATTCAGGCACAGGGGCAGCCCGATCTTGCCCCGCCTGCCGGGGACGGGCTTGTAGCCCAGGATCAGCTTGCGCTTGTATTCGTAGAGGTTCCGCTCCCCGGTGTCCGCCTTGCCGGTGACGGGCCGGTCGCAGCGGTTGCCGCTGATGAAGGTGGCCCCGTCGGCGAAGGTGTTGATGGTCAGCTGGCAGTTGTTGCCGCACAGGCCGCACACCCGGCTCTCCGTCTCCTGGCGGAAGTCCGCCAGCTCCTGACGGTTCAAAAGCGTACTGGTCTGATCCGCCCGGGCCTTTCCCCGGCCGAACAGGGCGGCGCCGTAGGCGCCCATGAGGCCAGCGATATTGGGCCGGATAACCTCTACGCCCATCTCCTTCTCAAAAGCCCGCAGCACCGCCTCGTTGTAGAAGGTGCCGCCCTGGACCACGATGTTCCGGCCCAGCTCCTCGGGAGATGAGGCCCGGATGACCTTGTAGATGGCGTTGCGCACCACGGACATGGAGAGGCCGGCAGAGATGTTCTCAATGGTGGCGCCGTCCTTCTGGGCCTGCTTCACGCTGGAGTTCATGAACACAGTGCAGCGGCTGCCCAGGTCCACAGGCCGCTCGGCAAACAGGCCCAGCTGGGCAAACTCTTTCACGTCGTACCCCAGCGCCTGGGCGAAGGTCTGCAGGAAGCTGCCGCAGCCGGAGGAGCATGCCTCGTTCAGGAAGATGTTGCTGATGGCGCCGTCCTCGATCTTGAAGCATTTCATGTCCTGGCCGCCGATGTCAATGATGAAGTCCACATTGGGCAGGAAGTGGCGGGCGGCGGTGAAGTGGGCCACCGTCTCCACCACGCCGTAGTCCGCGTGGAAGGCGTTTTTCGCCAGATCCTCTCCGTAGCCGGTGGTGGTGACGGACGCCACATGGAGGGCCGGATGCTCGTCATAGAGCTCCTGCAGCACCTGCCGGATGAGGGGCACCGGGTTGCCCAGGTTGGGCCGGTAGTCGGAGAAGAGGATGCGGGCGTCCTGGTCGATGACCACCAGCTTCACGGTAGTGGAGCCGGAGTCGACGCCGATGTGCACCGGGGCGGCGTAGTCCGCGCCGAAGGGCACCTGGGGCACCGTGGCCTTGGCGTGCCGGGCCCGGAACGCCTCATACTCCTCACGGCTGCTGAACAGGGGCGGCAGGGAGCGTTAGGTCTCCGCCGAGCCGTGCTTCTGCAGGTCGTCCGCCACCTGGTTCAGGTCGAATTCCTGGTCGGAATAGAAGGCTGCGCCCAGGGCCACGTACAGCAGGCTGTTCTCCGGACAGGTGCCCTGGACCCCCAGGGTGTGGTCAAAGCTCTCCCGCAGGACTCGGGAGAAGGTCAGGGGCCCGCCCAGGTACAGGACGTTGCCCTTGATGGGCCGGCCCTGGGCCAGCCCAGCAATGGTCTGGTTCACCACCGCCTGATAGATGCTGGCGGAAATATCCTCCGCCTTGGCGCCCTGGTTGATGAGGGGCTGCACATCGCTCTTGGCGAACACACCGCAGCGGGAGGCGATGGTGTACGTCTTCTCCGCCCGCTGAGCGGCGGCGTCCATCTCGTCGGCGCTCATTTTCAGCAGCGTCGCCATCTGGTCGATGAAGGCGCCGGTGCCGCCGGCGCAGGAGCCGTTCATCCGCACCTCCATGCCGCCTGTGAGGAACAGGATTTTGGCGTCCTCGCCGCCCAGCTCGATGATGCAGTCCGTCCCCGGGGCCAGCTTGTTGGCCGCCACGCGGGTGGCAAACACCTCCTGCACGAATGGGACCTGCACGCTCTCCGCCATGCCCATGCCGGCAGAGCCGGAGATGGCCAGATCCGCTTTTGCGCCGTGCTGATCCGCCACCCGGCGCAGCAGCTCCTCCGACTTTTCCAGAATATGGCTGTAATGCCGCTCGTATGTACTGTATACCAGATTATCCGCATCGTCCAGCACCACGCATTTGATGGTGGTGGATCCTACGTCAAGTCCAACTTTCAACTCTGCTTCCTCCTTCTGGGAAAACGGTTGCGTCAGAGTTTTCAACAGCTAACCGCATGATACCACATTAGTTGACATCATACACTTTTTCCATGGGATGTTCAATCGGCAATATTCTGAAAGACTGTTAATTTTTCGTTAAGAAACTTGGCTGGGAAAGGGGCTTGGCCTTTTCTCTCTTCTATGCTATACTGGTTCCATCTCAGAACCAAAGAGAGGCATTTTCGACATGGAACGCGTTTTGCTGCACACCTGCTGCGCCCCTTGTTCCCTCAGCTGCATCGAACCTCTGCGGAGCGAGGGCATCGAGCCGGTGGCGTTTTGGTACAACCCCAACATCCACCCCTGGAAGGAGTATCAGGCCCGGCGGGACTGCCTGCTGGCGTATGCCCCCACCATCGGTATGGAGGTCCGGGTACAGGAGGACTACGGTCTGAAGGACTTTGTCCGCCATGTGGCGGGAGACATCGACCACCGCTGCGCCTACTGCTACGAACACCGGCTGGAGGGCACGGCGAAGTATGCGGCAGAGCACGGCTTTGCCGCCTTCACCTCCACCCTGCTGGCCAGCACCTATCAGAATCACGAGGCCATCGCCGCCGCAGCGGAGATGTATGCCCGGCAGTACGGGGTGGAATTTCTCTACCGGGACTTCCGGTCAAACTTCCGGGCCGGCAACCAGCGGGCCCGGGAGCTGGGGTTCTATATGCAGAAGTACTGCGGCTGCGTCTTTTCCGAGGCGGACCGCTATCAGAAGCAGATCGACCGGGACCGGGCAAAATTTGACGCGGAGGAGGCGGCCCGACAGGGCTGACGAGCTTCCCTTCGATGCGCAAAAAAGACCTGCACGGCAGCTGCCGCGCAGGTCTTTTTTGCCATTTGAGACGCAGGGATTCAGAATTTGCGAATATCGTCCAGCGACACGATGAACACCGCCGCACCGCCGGCCATGACCTCCATGGGTACCGGCGGCACCGCGGACATCTCCCCGTGGGGCATGGTCACGCTCTGGTACACGGTCTCCTTCCGGTGTCCCGCATACTTCTGCAGGACGTCCAGGGCCTCTTCCAGCCGATCCTCCTCCACGCCGATCATCACCGTGGTGCTCTTTTTCTTCAAAAAGCCGCCGGTGGAGCTCAGCACCGTCACCATGAAGCCGCGCTCATTCAGGTTGCGGATGGTGTTGTCGGAATCACTTCCCTGTAAAACGGCCAGCACCAGCTTGCTCTTTTTCTCCATATTGCTCACCTCCCATGTTCCAACGCGTTGGGCACGTCGTTCCTCCTTATTTTACCTCTCGTGCGAAAAATTGCAAGCGTTCTTTTCCACCCGGCGGCAGACTCATGCCTCCCGGCAGAAGATGGGAACGCCATCCTTCCAGGTCTCCAGTACCCGAATATCCCGGAGCTCCTCCTGCGGCACCGCCAGGGGGTCCCGGTCCAGAATCACCAGATCCGCCTGCTTCCCCGGCGCCAGGGTGCCCTTGTCCGTCTCCTCAAAATACTGGTATGCAGCGTGGACCGTCACCGCCTCCAGGGCCGTCCGGACGTCCACCCGCTCTTCCCGGCCCAGGACGCGGCCCTGCCGGGTCACCCGGTTCACGGCACACCACACCGTCTCCAGCATATCGGGCCGGATCACCGGCGCATCCTGATGGAATGTGAAGGGGATCCCCTGCTCCGCCGCCGAGCCTGCGGGACTGATGGCCTCCGCCCGGCCGGGTCCCAGATTTTCCAGATGGACATCCCCCCAGTGGTACACGTGGGCCACGAAGAAAGAGGGGATCACCCCCAGCCGCCTCACCTCCGGCAGTTGGTCCCTGCCCAGCAGCTGGGCGTGGATCATCACCGGCCGCAGTGCCGCCAGATCCACGCCTTCCCGCGCCGCCGCATCCAGCGCCGCCAGATACTGGGCGCAGGCGGCATCCCCGTTGCAGTGGGCCAGCAGCTGCATTCCATCTGTCCCGGCCCGGCGGACCATGTCCAGCACCTCTGCGTCCGTCAGGGTGCCGTAGCCCCGGTATTCCTGCTCCCCCTGATAGGGCCGCCGCAGCCAAGCGGTACGTCCCTGGGGAGATCCGTCCAGAAACATCTTGTACCCGCCCAGCTTGAAGCGCCGGTGATATTGCCGGACACTCTCGGGAAATGCCTGCCGGGCCGCCTCCGCTCCCTCCGGATCTCCGTAGGCAACCACATCCAGCTTCAGGGACCCGTCCGCCAGCAGGGCCTGATACAGGGGTACCAGCTCCCGGCGCAGCAGCCCTTCCTGCACGGTGGTGATTCCGTAGGAGGCGTACAGGTCCTGGGCCTTCCGGTAGGCCGCCAGAAACGACTCCAGCGGCCTCATGGGCACCCGCTTTTGGAACTCCAGAAAGGCGTTTTCCTCCATGTAGCCGGTGAGGGTGCCGTTCTCCCGTCCGATGACGCCTCCGGCGGGGGCAGGCGTCTGCGCAGTGACACCCAGCCGCTCCAGCGCCGCGGTGTTGAACACGCCCATGTGGCCGGACTGGTGGCAGATCACCACCGGGTTGTCCGGCGCCGCCGCATCCAGGCAGAGCCGATCCGGGTGGCGCCGCTCCGAGAGCAGGTTGTGGTCGTACCCCTGTGCCGTTACCCACTGCCCGGCAGGGATGCGCTCCCGCCGGATGTAGTCCCGGATCCGGTCCTGCATGTCCGCCCAGGAGGTGCAGCCCTCCAAAGACACCTGCAGAAACTGGTTGGCCACCGCCGTAAAGTGGCTGGGGGCGTCCAGAAACGCCGGCAGCAGCGTCCTGCCTGCCAGATCCACCCGGCGGACGTCGATTCCCGTCTGGTCCTCCACCGCCGTCCTGCCCCCCACGGCGGCGATCCGGCCGTTGCGCACCAACAGGGCCTGGGCATCAGGGCTGTTCCGCTCCAGAGTGCGGATGGTGCCGTTTTCAAAGAGAATGTCCATGCGATTCCTCCTTTTCTCCCAGTTTACCGCGGCAGGGCGCGTCCCATACCCCGGCGTGAAACTCCAAGTATAGGACAGTATGCCGCGAAAAGGCGTGAGCCCTGCTGCACATGAAGCTGCGGCATATCTGAACGCCTTTCCCCATCTGTATGGCAAAACAGGCCGCCCTTCCGGACGGCCCGCTGGCTCAGTTCTTCAGGCTGTGGAGGGGCGCCGGGATGCGGCCGCCCCGGGCGATAAAGTCCGCGCTGGACTCCGGGTGCACCGGCATCACCGGGGCGCTGCCCAGGAGGCCGCCCATCTCGATCCGGTCCCCCACGGTCTTGCCGGGGGCGGGCAGCAGCCGGACGGCGGTGGTCTTGTTGTTCACCATGCCGATGGCCGCCTCGTCTGCAATGATGGCGGAGATGGTCTCTGCCGGGGTGTCGCCGGGGACGGCGATCATGTCCAGGCCCACGGAGCAGACGCAGGTCATGGCCTCCAGCTTGTCCAGGCAGAGGGTCCCTGCCTCTGCGGCGGCGATCATGCCCTCGTCCTCGCTGACGGGGATGAAGGCGCCGGAGAGGCCGCCCACAGAGGAGGACGCCATGACGCCGCCCTTCTTCACCGCGTCGTTCAACAGGGCCAGCGCCGCCGTAGTGCCGTGGGTGCCGCAGACCTCCAGGCCCATCTCCTCCAGAATGCGGGCCACGCTGTCTCCGATGGCCGGGGTAGGCGCCAGGGAGAGATCCACGATGCCGAAGGGCGTGTCCAGCCGACGGCTGGCCTCCTGGGCCACCAACTGGCCCATGCGGGTCACCCGGAAAGCGGTCTTCTTCACTGTCTCCGCCACCACGTCAAAGGGCTGGCCCTTCACCGCTTTCAAAGCAGTACACACTACGCCGGGGCCGGAGACGCCCACGTTGATGACCTTCTCCGCCTCTCCCACGCCGTGGAAGGCGCCGGCCATAAAGGGGTTGTCCTCCACGGCATTGCAGAACACCACCAGCTTGGCGCAGCCCAGGCCATCCCGGTCCGCCGTGGCGGCAGCGGTATCCTTGACGATGCGGCCCATCAGGGCCACCGCGTCCATATTGATGCCCGCCCGGGTGGACCCCACGTTGACGGAGGAACAGACCAGTTCTGTCCGGGCCAGAGCCTCCGGAATGGAGCGGATCAGCTTCTCGTCCGCCTCTGTCATGCCCTTCTGCACCAGGGCGGAGTAGCCGCCGATAAAGTTGACGCCGCAGGTCTGGGCCGCCCGGTCCAGGGCCAGGGCAAAGGGCACGCAGTCCTCCGTCTCGCTGGCCCCGGCCACCAGGGCCATGGGAGTGACGGAAATGCGCTTGTTCACGATGGGGATGCCGAACTCCCGCTCGATGTCCTCGCCGGTCTTGACCAGCTTCTCCGCATACCGGGTGATCTTGTCGTAGATCTTCTCACAGGCCCGCTTCGGGTCCGGATCACAGCAGCTCAGCAGGGAGATGCCCATGGTGATGGTGCGGATGTCCAGGTGCTGCTGGTCGATCATCTCAATGGTAGATAAAATTTCCTTCTGGTTCAGCATAACGTATCTCCCAACGTACAAATTCTCTCTCAAAAGGACTCCGGAAACGGGTAAAAGAGGCTAGGGGAAAACCTCCGGTTTTCCTCAGTTCTTTTACCTCCGGCAAAAGAAGAATATTAAATCATTTTCGGCAGGGCGTGTACCTGCCGAAAATTTCTTGACCCAGCCGCCGGGGACGGCGTCCCCAGTGACCAACGTCTCACTGGGGAGGGGGAATCTAAAGGGTGGGCGCAGCTCCCTCTTGAAGTCAGATGCGATGCATGGCATCAAATATCTCCTCCCGCTGGATGCGGATAGAGATCTCCATCTTCTGCCCCAACTGCTCCAGCAGGTCCCGCAGCTCGCCCACGGAGACCTTGGCCGCTCCCACGTCCACGGCCATGACCATGGTGAAGGAGCCCTGGAGGATCGTCTGGGAGATGTCCAGGATATTGACATTGTGCTCAGCCAGCAGGGCGCAGACGGCGGCGATGATGCCTACCTTATCCTGCCCCACGACGGTCAGCCGCGCGGAGCGCGCCGCGTCTTCGGCAGCTCCCCACAATTTTTTGCAGTGCGCTTCCCCGCCGGCAAGCCCGGCGAGGCGGCATTCTCTTGTATACAGCGTCCGTATTGTACCACAGATGGGCGGGAAAGTAAATCCTCTCTCATCCCAGCGGATTGACGAATGGTCCCCAGCCCGGAGGCGTGAAGGTCAGCAGCATGTACAGCCCCGCCAGAAGCAGAGCCAGGGCTGCCCACAGCCCCGGGTGCTTTCTTCCGTCCGGGCAGAAGGCCGTGCCCGCCGCCAGCAGCACCGCCCAGACCG
>ENA-ORNW01002720-ORNW01002720.1-human-gut-metagenome-genome-assembly--contig:-NODE-2720-length-11242-cov-2.324394_pt1 | contig 11242 bp, 10 predicted proteins | sample MGYA00242121_ERZ509034 | MGnify/ENA primary metagenome ERZ509034 (study PRJEB26280, sample SAMEA2338689) | human gut metagenome | biome: human gut; feature: human-associated habitat; material: faeces... | reverse complement strand
GTCATTGCCAGACAGGCAGTCACCATTGCAACCTGTGTATATTCTGTTTTGTCCAGAAGATCATTTTCTTCAAAACAAAGTTTTTTAAGGTCAAGGTTCACTGCCTCAGATGCCTGGTCAAATATTGTCCTGGATAAAGGACTCTTCTCATAAAAGTCTTTTCCCATTCCAATTGCCTGTGCACCCTGTCCCGGATAAATAAAAGCAATCTTACTCATTTACACTTACTCCATTCATCAGTCTGCATGCATCGGATACAGTAGATTTAATAATATCCTCGCAGGAACGTTCTTCTTTGATCATACCTGCGATCTGTCCTGCCATCAGGCTGCCATTCTTAGCGTCACCATCCTGAACTGCTCTTCTGAGACTGCCAAGAGTCATCTTTTCCAGTTCCTCAAACGGTGCGCCCTCTTTTTCCATTTCCAGATATTTGCGTGCCATATCATTGCGAAGAACACGGATCGGATGTCCCGTACTTCTGCCTGTTACACGGCTGTCGATGTCTTTTGCTTTAAGAATACTGTTCTTATAATTTTCATGGATCACAGATTCCTTAGATGCTGCAAAAATAGTTCCCATCTGGATTCCTCTGGCACCCAGCATAAAGGCTGCTGCCATGCCGCGTCCGTCCGCAATTCCACCGGCCGCAATGACCGGAATTTTTACGGCATCTGCCACCTGCGGAACGAGTGCCATCGTTGTCGTCTCGCCGATATGGCCGCCGGACTCACATCCTTCTGCCACAACGGCATCTGCGCCTGCGCGCTCCATTCGTCTTGCAAGAGCCACGGAAGCGACCACCGGGATGACGCGGATACCAGCGTTTTTCCACAGTTCCATATATTTCTCCGGATTTCCTGCGCCCGTCGTAACGACTTTTACGCCTTCCTCGGCAACCACTTTTGCCACCTCATCCGCATACGGGCTCATCAGCATGATGTTGACGCCGAACGGTTTGTCCGTCAGTTTTTTTGCTTCGCGGATTTCATTCCGAACCCACTCTGCCGGTGCCGCCGATGCTCCGATGAGGCCAAGGCCGCCGGCCTCGGAAACTGCCGCTGCCAGATGATGCTCCGCCACCCAGGCCATGCCGCCCTGAATGACTGGATACTGAATCCCGAGTAATTTTGTCACTTCTGTGATCATGAATCGCTTCCTCCTGCTTCCCGATCTTTCTTAGTTTTTGTGCTGCTCCAGATACTCTGCAACATCACCGACAGTTACCATCGTTTCCAGATCCTCGGTCGGGATTTCCACGCCGCAGGTGTCCTCGAGGGACATGACCATTTCAAACAGATCCAGGGAATCTGCTCCGAGATCCTCCTTGAAGGAAGTCTCCGCTGTGATGGTATCGATGTCTGCTCCCAGTGCTTCTGCTACGGTTTCTTTTACTTTTTCTAACATGTTTTTGTCCTCACTTTTTTTCTTATTCTTCTTATTTTATATGGGCGTTTCTTACCATTCCAGGTACGCCGCGCCCCAGATCAGTCCTGCTCCGAAACCGGAGAGAACGATTCTCTGTCCTTTTTGGGCTCTGCCGGACCGGTTCCACTCATCCAGCAGAATCGGAATGCTCGCCGCACACGTATTGCCGTATGCTTCGATATTCCGCGGAAATTTTTCTTTCGGCGCCTTCAGTCGTTTTGCCACGCCGTCGATGATGCGGCTGTTTGCCTGATGAAGGATAAACGCATCAATCTCCTCGACCGGCACTTCGGCTTCCGCGAGCACCTCGCGGATGACTTCCGGCACGCGGGATAAAGCAAACTGGAACACGGCACGGCCGTCCATCTGCAGATACGTTCCCTTTTCGCAGGTCAGCGACACGCCTTTTTCTCCATCGGAATGGATCTTTTCGCACGCTTTTGTCTCCTGCTCCTCCGCCGTCAGCACAATGGCTCCCGCGCCGTCCCCGAACAAAATGCAGGTTCCGCGGTCACTCCAGTCCACCAGGCGGCTCAGGGCATCCGCGCCGATCAGCAGCACGTTTTTTGCCTTGCCGCTCCGGATATACAGCTGACCCAGTTCATACACCGCAAGAAATCCGGTGCAGGCGGCGCTGACATCGAGACAGGCGGCACGGAAAGCACCGATTTCATCCTGCACAAGACAGGCGGTATTCGGAAAGATACTCTCCGACGAGGAGGTTCCGACGAGAATCAGATCCAGCTCTGTCGAACAGATCCCGGCATTTTCCAGCGCTCTTCTCGCCGCCTTTACTGCCATTTGGGCAACCGTCTCCTCCCCGGCTATGTGGCGCGCACCGATTCCCGTCCGCTCCCGGATCCAGATATCGCTCGTATCCACCATCTTTTCCAGATCTTCATTTTTCCATATCGTCTCCGGTACGTAAGAACCGGTTCCCGCAATTCTGCCGTTTTTCACCTTACTGTCCTCTTGCTTATTTCATTCTCAAACATTTTTCTTTTCAAATGTTTTGATATTCAAAGTATATCATCAAAATTCATTTTGTCAACCTTTTTTTATTGCTTTTTCCATTTCCCACTTCTATAATGAAACTATGTTCGGGATTTTTTCGAAACTATTTTTTCCGGATTCTATTATTTTGAGCCCCGGTGCAGGTTCTCTATCGAACACTCCGGCAGGCTCCAGAAAGGACACCAAACTTATGCAGGTTCCAATGTCATCCTATCTTGTGGAAGTCAAACCACAGATTCAGGAACTGATCCGTCTGCTCGAGCGCGAATTTGATTACGTCAGCGTGCTCTGCACCGATGTCAAAGGTACGACCTACCGCGTCAGCATGCATCAGACCACCGTCGGCGATTATCACTTCTGTGAACGCGGCTTCGTTGTCCGTGCATGGCAGGACGGTTCCTACACCGAATATTCCTTCAACAACCTCACCGATGCCGCAGATCTTGCGGAGGAAATTACTTCCGCGCTGAAATCCGAATTTCAGGCATTAAAGGCACTCGGCATTGCGCAGATGGAGTCTCCTCTCGTGCAGGAAGAAGCCATCGCAAAAACGATGCAGAATGAAATCGAGATTGACCCGGAGACCGTCTCCGCAGAGGAGATTCTCTCCCACCTTCGGAAGCTCTGCAACGCCGGCGCTGCCCATGAAGGAATTCTGGAATTCCAGAGTACCGTCAGCTTTGCCCGTGTCAACAAGCTGTTCCTCTCCTCCAAAAAGGATCTGATGCAGTCCTACGCTTTCTCGGAGGGCTCCCTTTCCGCAATCGGCACAGAAAACGGAAAACAGAATATGTCGTACCGTTCCTGCTCCGGCCTGAAAGGCGTGGAAATCTTAAATGAGATGGATGCGATTGTTGAGGAAATCATCGCCGTTCTGTACGACAAGCTCCACTCCGATCCGGTCACCCCTGGCATGTACGATGTCATCACCGCACCGGATGTCACCGGCGTGATTGCACACGAGGCATTCGGCCACGGTGTCGAGATGGATATGTTTGTCAAAAACCGCGCACTCGCCAAAGAGTATATCGGCAAGCCTGTTGCCTCCCAGCTCTCCTCCATGCACGACGGAGCAGTCGGCGCACAGCAGGTCAGCAGTTATCTTTTTGATGATGAGGGAACGCTCGGCACCGACACCACGGTCATCGACCACGGTACACTCGTTACCGGCATCAGCGATCTCGTAAGCGCACTCCGCCTTGGCACCACGCCGACCGGAAACGGAAAACGCGAGAGCTTCGAGCGCAAAGTCTACTCCCGTATGACCAACACCTACTTCACCGCAGGCACAGACAAACTCAATGATATGATCGCTTCGATTGAGCACGGCTATCTTCTCGAAAGCGTTCAGTCCGGTATGGAAGACCCGAAACACTGGGGCATCCAGTGCATGGTCGGACTCGGCCGCGAGATCAAAGACGGTAAGCTGACCGGAAAAGTCGTATCTCCTGTCACCCTGACCGGCTACGTTCCGGATCTCTTAAAGAGCATCTCCATGGTTTCCGACAAAGAAGAGCTCTTCGGCTCCGGCATGTGCGGAAAAGGTCACAAAGAATGGGTCAAAGTCAGCGATGGCGGCCCGTATCTGAAATGTAAAGTGAGGTTAGGCTGATGAACGAATTATACGATGTATTAAAAGCAAGCAAAGCCAGCGACTTTCTGATCCGCGAAGAGCAGACCGAATCCCGCGAGGCATTTTTCATCGGTCAGAAGCTCGACATGAGCCGCGCGAAAAAAGTAACTCATACGTTTCTGACCGTCTTTGTCGACAGTGAGGATGGAAAATTCCGCGGAAGCGCAGAAAAAGAGATCCACCAGGGCATTTCCCGCGAAGAAATGAAGCAGGAAATTGACCAGGCGCTGTTCGCCGCACAGTTTGTGCAGAACCCATGGTACCCTGTTGCAGAGCCATCGGATGCCCAGGCAAGCGCCGACATGGCTGATGCTTTCCGCGATCTTACCGCTGAACTCGTAAAACTGGTGCAGGCTATGCAGGAAATCAAGGCGGAAGAGGATTCCCGCGTAAACTCCTATGAGATTTTCGTCAACCAGAAGCAGACACACATCCGCAATTCCCGCGGTGTCGATGTCACCTTCTCCGGCTTTGACTGCGAGATCGAGGTTGTCACAAACTCCCGCAAGGATGATCATGAGATTGAGATCTACAAGGATCTCCGCTTCTCCGACAAATCTGCCGAGAAGATCATCGCCGAAGTGCGCGGAATGTTCCACACCGGCCGCCAGCGTCTGAATGCTGTTCCGACCCGCCAGAATGAGCATGCTGATGTTCTCCTGACCGGAAATGCCGTCGGCAGTTTCTTCCAGTATTTTGCCATGCATACCAACGCTTCTTATCAGTATATGGGCGTTGCAAAAGCAAAAATCGGCGAAGCCATCACCGGCGCAGATGCCGATCCGCTGAATATCCGCCTCGTGCCGACGCTCGACGGCTCTGCCAAAAACGCGCCGTACGACGAAACCGGTATGCCGGTAGCCGAGCGCGTTCTGTTTGAAAACGGCATCTGCCGCTCCTACTGGGGCAGCCTTCAGCATGCCCATTATATCGGCATGAAGGATACTACTTCCATGAATAACATGGTAGTTGAAGGCGGTTCGAAAACACTCGACGAGCTGCGCAGCATGCCGCATATAGAAATCACCGATTTCAGTGCGTTTGATATGGATGCCGTAAGCGGCACCTGCGGCGGTGAGATCCGGCTCGCGTATGAGAGCGACGGAACCACCTCCCATCCGACAACCAGCGGATCACTTTCCGCCCGTTATGACGATGTGCTGAAAAATCTGACTTTCTCGAAAGAGACACAGCAGATAAACAACCGCGTGGTACCGTGTGCGGTACTGCTGCGGGATGTGACGGTGGCGGGAAAATAATTTTTCATTCTGCAGCATACGAAAAAGGAGCATCTCCAGGTTTCAAGTTCGAAACCGGAGATGCTCCTTTTTAATTTTCTGTGTTTATGTTCAGTCTTTTCTTCGTCTTCTGGATTTCTTTTTGCTTCCAAAATCCGGAACAACGACCAGGGTGTTAAGACCCAGATAAGTTTCAACATCTTCTGCCGTTTTGATATTGTCATTCAGCACAGTCTGCAGTGTCAGAATTGCCAAAGCAAGAACAAAATTTCTAAACAGTAATGGGGTCTGACCCCAATGTGGTTATTTATAATCGTGTGTTTTCAGTGTTGTCGTAATCAGGTTGTGGACCGGCGTATCGTCTTCCACGACCAGTATCAATGTCTTATTCATTTAAATTCACCTCACTGAGCGGCAGCGTAAAACGAAAATGACAGCCGTGCGGAGCGCAGTCACGAAGCACCAGTTCCCCGCCATGCGCATTTACAATGGAGCGGCACAGTGCCAGCCCAAGGCCAAGGCTTCTGCGGCTGTCACTCACCTTATTTTTTCCGGAATAGAACATTTCAAATACATGCTCCCTGCACTCCGCCGGAATGCCGGGTCCATTATCCTCCACCGCAATCCATACGTTTTTTTCTTCTTTTCCGGCTGTAATCCGGATCTTGGATCCTGTCTGTGTATATTTTACTGCATTGTTGATCAGGTTTACCAATACCTGTACAATCAGCTTTGCATCCATGCGGGCGAGCAGTACATCTTCCCCGCAGTCCACCGTAATTTTATGTTCGTTTTTCCGCCGTTCTACATGGCGCAGCGCCTCACGTACTACATCCTCAACCACCTGATCAGATAACTGCAGTTTTACACTTCCATCTTCTATTTTCGTAAGCGCAAGCAGATTTTCCACCAGTTCAATCAGCCATCCGGCATCCTCATAAATATCCGAAAAAATCTGTTTCCGCATCCCTTCGTCCAGTGCGTCAAAGTTACTGATCAAAGAGTCTGCATTGCCGAGAATTGATGTCAGTGGTGTGCGCAGATCATGGGAAATCGTCCGCAACAGATTCACCCGAAGCTGCTCATTTTTCGCCATGACTGCCGCCTCTTCTTTTTCTCTCGCACTTTGTTCCCGATCCAGTGCCATGGCGCACTCTCCCAGAATAGAAAGCAGGATACTGTTCTCAAACGCATCCAGTGGCTTTTGTCCGATGAAAATGCCGATCACACCATATCTGTTCTGTGCCGCATAGATGGAAAGGTACAGATACGGTTCTTCAGAAAAACGTTCTGTCATAGCTCCCGCCCGTTTCCGGTTTTTCAAAACCCACTGCAGGATTTCCTGTTCTTTCACATTAAAAACTTTTTCTGATTTTATTCCTGTTTCGGCGTTATAAAGAGTTCCCTGCACAATGCCGTTTTTCTTTTTTTCTACCGGCGCCACAACCAGATTTCTTCCCAGAAGCTTTATCAGCTGCGTTGCCGTAATATCAAAAATTTCTGACGCATCCTCTGCCTTTTGCAGAAGCTGGCTGGTATTAAAAAGAATCTTGGTTCGAAAGGCATCTCGTGCAGAAAGCTTTGCATTTTCTTTCAATTTTGAAGCAAGCGTACTGGTCAGGATTGAAGTGCCAAGCATGATCGCAAAGGTCACCGGATAGCCGGAACCATACGCATACAACGAAAGCCTCGGCTCTGTCATAAAATAATTAAACAGGACAACACTTGCCACAGAGCTGACCACACTACAGGTATAACCGCTGGTCAGAATAGATGTCAGCATGACGCCAAACAGATATACCGTAATAATATTGGCATCCGTAAAACCAAGCCGAAAAAAGATTTCTCCGATTCCGGTCGCAGCAGCCAGAATCAGAACCGTAAGCATTAGTTCTTTCCAGGAAGGCAGCTCCATCCACTCCGGAAATTTTTTTCGTTTCTGATATCTCTGGTACACGTCTGAGTCTGGAATGATGTGAATTTCCAGATCAGGCACAAGATCCGTCAGACGCTCGGTCCACACCCTTCGCTGATGGAAATAGCCCTGCTTCATCATGCTCTTTCCAATGACAATCCGCGTCACCTCGGAAATTCTTGCGTACTCTGCAATCTGCAGGGCAATATCCTCACTGTGTGTCGTTACAATTTCTGCCCCGCTCTGCTCTGCCAGACGAACATGCTTCTGCAGCCTTGCCAGATCCTCCGGTGTTTTTTCTGTTTTTTCTGCTGTCTGCACATACAATGCCGTAAAGCCGGCCTGAAACGCCTGTGCCATCTGCGCCGCAGTCCGAATAATTTTTTCATTGGATGGCGAAGAGGACAGACACACCAGGATATGCTCTTTTTTTTGTTTTTCTTTTTCCAACTGTCTCACCCCACCTCCTATTGTAGATCATAAACGAAGAGAAAGCTATAGTCAGGAAATCTTTTTTTCTCCCGTTCCCTGTTCTTGTTTTCTGTTTTCTGTGAAATTTTGTCCCGTTTCCGGTTCCTCTCTTCTGTTTTCCGTGAAAAATGTCTCTATCTGATCCACGAGCACACCTCCAGACAAAAAACCGACCAGGGTAACGAAGAGCAGTCCTACACTTAACACAGAAATCACCTCTCTTTCAGATTCGAAAACATTTCTGGATCGCTTTATATTCACCAAGAACCAATATGGTAGCATCGCCATCCAGAACTGTCTCCGGAGACACCGCAACATCTGTTTTTCCATATTTTCTTGTTGCCAGAATATTAATACCGTATTTTTTCCGGATATCCAGCTGGCCGACATTTTTTCCAATCCAGTTCTCCGGGATTTCAACCTCAAAAATCGCATACTGACTGTCAATTTCAATATAGTCAAACACATGATCCGAGCTGTAACGAATTGCTGTCCATTTTGCCATCTGTTTTTCCGGATAAACAACCTGATCCGCTCCGTTCCGCAACAGGAATTTTTCCTGTACATCCCGTTCTGCCCGGGACACGACCCATTTTGCGCCCAGCTCCTTCAAAAGACATGCGGTTTCCAGCGAATCCTGAAAGCTGCTTCCGATCGTCACAATACAGACATCATAATTTCCCACACCAAGTGATCGCAGAAAGTCTGCATTGACACTGTCACCGATCTGTGCATTTGTCACATACGGCATCACGGCGTCGATCCGTTCCTCATTTCGGTCTACCGCCATCACCTGATGTCCAAGCTGATTCAGATGCATGGCAATATGTCTCCCAAATCTTCCTACTCCAATCAGTAAAATATTTTTCATCTCATCTCTTCCTCTCTTCTTATCCTACATTTATTTTTTCCAGCGGCATTTTTGCATGTGCGCTCTTTCTCCCCGGCATCGCAGCATAAACAAGCGTCAGACCGCCAACCCTTCCAAGAAACATCAGTGCGATCAGAATTCCTTTCGAAAGAACACCGAGCCGCGGCGTAATTCCAAGCGTCAGGCCAACCGTTCCAACAGCAGATGCTGTCTCAAACAGACACTCAGAAATCGGCAGATTTTCTGCCACACTGATCACCATTCCTCCCATTAGCACCAGAAAAAGATACATCATCAGAATCGTAGATGCATTTTTTAATACCTCCTGGCCCACCCTGCGTCCAAACATCTGTGTGTCCTCTCTCTGACGGAACGTAGCAGACGCATTAGCTGTCAGCACGGCAAATGTGGTAATTTTCATTCCGCCAGCCGTTGATCCCGGTGCTCCGCCAATCATCATCAGAACAATCATAATCGCCTGGGAGGCACCTGTCATCCCGGAAAGATCTGCTGTATTAAATCCGGCTGTTCTTGTTGTCACGGACTGAAACAATGCGCAGAGCGTCCGCTCCTTAACCGGCATTCCGGCGAAATCCCGGAAGAAAAAGAAGGCCGCCGGAACAAAAATCAGGAACAGGCTTGTAAGCAGGATCACCTTGCTTTGCATGCAGTACTGACGAAAATGGTATTTTTTTGTATAGATATCATCCCAGGTCAGAAATCCGATTCCACCTGTTACAATTAGCCCCATAATCGTAAGATTAACCAGTGGATTTCCCACATAAGAAGTCAGGGACGGATACAGATGATCCGTTTTTCCAAGAAGATCAAATCCTGCATTGCAGAATGCGGATACAGAATGAAACAACGCCATCCAGATTCCTTTTCCGCCGTAATCCCGTAAAAAAACAGGCAGAAGAAACAACGCCCCCAACAGTTCAATTCCAAAGGTTCCTTTGAGGATAAAACGCGTCAGGCGCACAATTCCGCCCACCTTCGGGGCAGAAATCGCATCCTGCATCGTGCTTCGCTGCATCAGGGAAATTTTTCTCCCGGAAAGCATCGCAATCGAAACAGCGATCGTAACCACACCAAGACCACCGATCTGAATGAGCAGCAAAATCACGCTCTGTCCAAAGACGGACCAGTAGCTTCCTGTATCTCTGACTGCCAGTCCTGTCACACAGGCGGCTGATGTTGCAGTAAACAGTGTTTCTGTAAATGGCGTTACATTTCCTTCCCGCGAAGCCACAGGAAGCATCAAAAGCAGTGCTCCTGCCAGAATTACCCCCGCAAATCCAAGAATGATAATTTCAAACGACGACCATTGTTTCCTGTATCGCAGTTTTATATTCCACATTTCTCTTTTTACTCCTTCTTTTTGATTCTTCCTTATTTTAGAGACTTCCGTTTTAAAAACGTATAAATACCTTTTCCATGGCATTAAGATTGTATAAAGATTTTTCGAATTTCAAGCCCAAAAACAGGAACCGCCCAAAAGTTTCCCACAACAGTAATGGGGTCTGACCCCAATGTGTGTATATCCTTCTTCTTTTACCGCAGTAACGCATTAGTTGGTTAAACTACCGATTTTTCCCCTTTTGAAAGTAGATTCTTTTGTCATAAATATCAAAAAAAGTATTTACAAATCCTTACGCATCAGTTATTATGTATATAATCTATTGAGAAATTCGTGTAGAATTATGCAATTTTGTTTTTAATAAATACTCTGTTTCCTTTCCCAATGGCATTTTGTTGACTTTTTACGTCAAACAGAACGGATCAAAGGGTAAAATACCAAATTTTTTCGCAAAAAATCACTCAACGTAATTACAGATGAAATCGGATCCCTATCCCGAAAAAAACATCGCACCTTATTTTCGAAAGGAGATATCAATTTTATGTTTCATTTTCTAAAAGGAAAGAACAAAGAAAATGTTCTTTACGCACCTTGCAAAGGAAAAGTAGTTCCGCTTTCCGAAGTCCCGGATCCTACCTTTTCCGAAAAAATCCTGGGGGACGGATTTGCAGTGATTCCGTCTGAGGGAAAAATTTATGCACCGACAGACGGTGAAATAGCCATGGTATTTGATACTCTTCATGCCATCACGCTCACAAGCAGCTCCGGAACCGAAATCCTGATCCACATCGGCCTGGATACGGTTACACTAAAGGGCGCACCGTTTACCGCACACGTTGCAGCCGGCGATCAGGTCAAAAAAGGAGATCTTCTGATGGATGTCGATCTGGACAAGATCACCGGAGCCGGATTGAACACAGTCACTCCGGTACTGATTTGCAATACCGATGATTACGAGAAAATCAGCTTGAAAAAAGAGGGCGAAGTTTCCTTAGACGAAGCCGTTCTCAGTATTTCCTGATCTTTTTTTGATCTTTCGTCAGATGAATCTTCATCCTCTTCTTTTATGAAATGAAATGTACGCTTGAAGTCTTTTCTCACTTGCTTTTGTGAAATGTACGCTTATAGCCTTTTCTCACTTGCTTTTGTAAGTATATTGGGTGGATTCGGTAAATTCACGTATCTAATTGGAGGTATCCAGTTATATAAATTATCTTTTAAGGAGGGAGAAATATATGAAATTTCTTCAGAAACTAGGGAAGGCCCTCATGCTTCCTGTAGCAGTACTGCCGATCTGCGGTATCCTGATGGG
>ENA-ORNW01002716-ORNW01002716.1-human-gut-metagenome-genome-assembly--contig:-NODE-2716-length-11250-cov-10.321840_pt1 | contig 11250 bp, 9 predicted proteins | sample MGYA00242121_ERZ509034 | MGnify/ENA primary metagenome ERZ509034 (study PRJEB26280, sample SAMEA2338689) | human gut metagenome | biome: human gut; feature: human-associated habitat; material: faeces... | reverse complement strand
GCTGCGCGGTGAAGGTCTGCCGCTCGAGCGCGTGCGGCTGCTCGCGCCCATCCCCCGCCCGGAGCAGGACGTGATCTGCCTGGGCATCAATTATTTTGACCACGCCAAGGAGAGCGAGGCCGTCGCCGGCAAGGGCGTCAAGGCGCCGGACACGTTCCCGATCTACTTTTCCAAGCGCGTGAACGAGGCCGTCGCCCCCGGCGGCGACATTCTCAGCCACAGCGATCTGGTCGCCGACCTCGACTATGAGGCGGAGCTGGCCGTCGTCATCGGCCGCCCGGCGCACAACGTCAGCGAGGCAGACGCGCTCGACTACGTGTTCGGCTACACCATTTTGAATGACGTGAGCGCGCGCACGATCCAGAACCAGCATAAGCAGTGGTATCGCGGCAAGAGCCTCGACGGCTTCACGCCGATGGGCCCGTGGATCGTCACGCCGGACGAGTTCGACGTGCGCAGGCCGCAGAAAATCCAGAGCCGCATCAACGGCGAGCTCCGGCAGGACAGCACGACCGATCTCATGATCTTCCACGTGCCGTACGTGATCGCCGAGCTCAGCCAGGGCATGACGCTCCGCCCCGGCACGATCATCTCCATGGGCACGCCGGCCGGCGTGGGCATGGGCTTTGACCCGCCGGAGTGGCTGCACCCGGGCGACGTGGTCGCGTGCAGCATCGAGGGCATCGGCACCCTCACCAACACCGTTCGGTAATCCGCCGTCAGGCATACGCCTGCAGCGGCCGAAGATATCGCAAACAGATCATCAGAAAAGGAGAGAAAAAGTTATGAAATTTGCAATGTATGGTTCCGGCGCAGCCGGCAGCGTCTTCGCTTCTTACCTGCGTAAGGGCGGTGCGGACATCATCCTCATCGACCGCTACGAGGCGCACATGAAGAAAGTCGCCGAGGAAGGCATGCACTTCACCATCCATCAGGAGGAAGATGGCGGCTACAAGGATTACGACTACCAGCTCAAGGGCTTCCGCACCTACACCACCGCTGCTGACGCGGCCGCGGCGGAGGGCAAGGTCGACGTCATCATCTACATGACCAAGGCGACCCAGCTCGAGCAGGCCATCCAGGACTCCATGCCTGTCGTCGGCGACACGACCGTCGCCGTCTCCCTCATCAACGGCCTCGGCAACGATGACAACCTCTTCAAGGTCTTCCCGAAAGAGCGCTGCATCATCGGCTCCGGCGTGCTGGGCACGGCTCTGCCCGAACCCGCACACTGCGTGTCCACCCCGGCCGGCGGCGTGCAGATGAACTTCGGCGGTGCGGTCCGCTCGGAGCTCACCGACGCGGCCTGCGCCGAGATGCTCAAGTGCTACCGTGACGGCGGCTGCGACGCTTACTGGCGCGACGGCGAGCCGGGCACCGACAACAACATCTACAAGTTCATCTGGAAAAAGGTCTGCGTGAACGCCACCGTCAACACCGTGTGCGCCGTCCTGCGTCTGAAGATCGGCGAGGTCGAGGCGGATCCGTTCGGCCAGTGGCTGTTCCACAGCGTCATCCGCGAGACCTGCGCGGTCGCGACCGCCAAGGGCGTGCCGATGGACGCCGATGAGTTCATCGCCCACGATCACAAGGACATCGTCACCAACATCGCGGACTACTATCCGTCCATGTGCCAGGATATGCTCTTCAACCACCGCCAGACCGAGATCGACGTGCTCAACGGCAAGATCGCGGAGTACGGCGAGCAGCTGGGCATCGACACCCCGGTGTGCAAGGTCCTGTCCCAGGTCGTGCGCTGCATCCAGGGCAACTACGACAAGCAGTACCTGAAGTAATTTCAAACCCCAAGTTTTCTCTGCCGGCCGGCCAACAACCGGCCGGCAGTTTGCTAAGGAGGCAAACGCATGAAAATCGCAATGATCGGCTCCGGCGCTGCCGGCAGCGTGTTCGCCGCCTACCTGCGCAAGGGCGGCGCCGAGCTCTGGCTCGTCGATAAGTACAAGGCGCACATGGACAAGATCGCGGCCGACGGTCTGGTCTTCCGCACGCCGGAGGGCGAGGAAGTGCTCACCGGCTTCCACACGAGCGCCACCGCGCACGACATCGGCACCATGGATATGGTCATCCTCATGGTCAAGGCCACGCAGACCGCGGACGTCATGGCCGACACCATGCCCTGCATCGGGCCGGAGACGGTCGTCGTCTCGCTGCAAAACGGCCTCGGCAACGACGAGGTGCTCGCCCAGTTCGTGGAGACCGACCGCATCCTCTACGGCAGCGGCCTGATCGGCACGGAGCTGGCCGGCCCCGGCGTGTGCGTGAGCAAGCCGGAAAAGGGCATCCAGATGCACTTCGGCGCCGTGCACAACAACCCGAAGGCCGACGCCGCCGGCAAGGCGCTCGAGGCGTGCTTCCAGGCGGGCGGCTGCAACGCGAGCTTTGACGAGGATGTGCGCCCGTACATCTGGAAGAAAGTCATCGCCAACAGCGGCTATAACGGCGTGAGCGCCGTCATGCGCCTGAAGGTGAAGGAGACCTTCGCCGACCCCTACGGCCACGACATCGTCATGCATGTGTGGAAAGAGGGCTGCGCCGTCGCGCAGGCGCTCGGCATCGGCGATCTCTGGCCGCTCATGGAAAAGGAAGAGCCGAACATCATCGCCAACCTCGGCAACTACTATCCGTCCATGGCGCAGGACGCCGTGCTGCACCAGCGCCAGACGGAGATCTCCGTGCTCAACGGCGCCATCGCGCGCTACGGCGAGCGGCTGGGCGTGCCCACCCCGTTCAACACCGTCATCACGAAGGTCATCTCCTGCATCCAGAACAACTACGACAAGCAGTATCTGGGCTGATAACGCATCCACGCTTTGCATGTATCCCTACGTCAGCGCCCCGGCAGCCGCCGGGGCGCACGTTTTTTCCCCATACGCAAAAACACCCCCTGTGCCGTGCACAGGGAGTGTTCGCTATGGTTGTTTCGTTTACCGTCAGCGCCGCGCGCTTACCGGTTGGGATATTTCTGCGCCAGCTCGGCCTCGAGCGCCTTCCAATCTCTGGCCTGCGTGATCTTCGTCCACGTCTCGGGCGAGGTTTTGTCCACGCGCTCGTAATCGTGGTTGTTAGTCGCTTCCTGCACATCCGTGTAATACCAGGCGTCGGTGTTGCTGTTGTCCGGCCATTTGATCATATCGGGCAGGAAATGCTCCTTATCCGGTGTACGGAAGAGAACCTTGTTGATGATCTTCATGGCCTCGTCGCGCTTGATGTTCTGGTTCGGGCGGAATGTGCCGTCCTCATAGCCATCGATCAAGCCACGCGCCGCCGCGCGGTTGATATACTCGCGCGCCCAGCTGCCGGAGATATCCGAGAATGCATCACCGGTAACTTCCGGTGCGTGGTAGAATCGCGCCGCGATCGTCGCAAACTCCGCGCGCGTGATCGGCGCGTCCGGGCGGAACGTGCCGTCCTCATAGCCGGTGAGAATACCGGCGTTGGTCAGCGTCGAGACCGCGCTGTTATACCAGACACCGCTTGCCACATCGGAGTAGCTGTTCGTGCGAGACCACACATTTTCGCGGGCCTCGTCCTGAAGCAGACGGTAGAAGATTGTTGCGACCTCCGCGCGTGTGATCTGGCGCTCCGGCTTCACCGTGCCGTCCGGATAACCGCAGATATACGCATCGTGCTTGTCGAGCTCCAGCGGCGGGGGCGGCAGCTCGTTGTCCTCGACGGAGAACACGAACGCGATGTGCGCAGCCGCTTCCTGGAACGCATTGCCCATCGCGGGGTCAACATCAATGGTCACGTCCAGATCGACCGGATCGGTCTTTGGGCCGACCTCGGCAATGAAGACGTTGCTCTTGAGGCCATCGGCCGCATCGAGCTGGCTGAAGAGCTTCGCGGTCTTGTTGGACGCGATCACGATGCCGTCTTTCGACACGGTCATGCCGATGTGATCGAGCACATCGTTGTACGAGATGGCGGAGCCTTCCTTGGCGGAGGCGTCGCCGTCGATCTCGGCGCGCAGATAGATCTTTGCGCCCTGCACACCGTTTTGGCCGTCAGCCTGCACGCGGATGGTCTGCGTGAGGCTGTCGCCGGGCATGCAGTTGGAGAAGTTCAGGAACAGGTTCGTGTCCGAACCGTCGCCGGTGTGGGTGAAGGTGAAGCGCGCGCCGTTGCCGTCCGAGCCGTCATAGTACGTGACGGTGGGAACGTTCGTCTCGCCCGTCGCCCAGATGCCCAGTCCGGCGGCCAGCGCGACCACCAGCACGAGGGCGACGATCATGGTAAGTTTTTTGTGTTTCATACCGTTGCCCTCCTTATGCCGTCGGGATTGCCGAGGTCAACGCGCCGTTTACGACCGTGACCGCCCATGCGCCTTCCACAGCGGTGCTCGGCGCGGCCTGAATGCTCTCGGCCAGCACCGTCACCTCGAGGTGATAGCCATCGGGCGCATTCGGCTGCGTGATGGGATCTTTCAGCAGGTTTGCAGTCAAATCTTTCGGTCCGACCGGCTTGGTATAGTAGTAAATGCCGTCCTTCATGAACCAGTCGGGCTCGTTGAGCGTGACTTCCGGCAGGTTTCCGCCGGAGACGACGTTTCCACTCTTATCGACCCAGTTCATGACCAGCTTGACGCGGACATAGGACGTGGCCGTGCCGATGTTTTCAACTTGGATGCTGGACTTTTCGCCGTTTTCCACGTTCTCATCAATCTTGATGTCGGACTTGGCCGCCGTGAAGGTGTTCGTCACCGGAGACGTGTTCGCTTTGAGATAAGCGAGCGTCGTGCCGACGGCCAGTGCGAAGATCAGGCACAGGGAGAGGATGAGCGCGGCTTTTCTCCCGCCTGAACCGTTAAAGATACGTTTCATATGTCATCCCTCCTATTCAGTTCTTCGGGTCTCTTTCGACCGCCTGACCATTATCCTTCCACACGTTCAGAGCCTTGGCAAGGCTCGTGAGCCAGTTGGTGCCCTTATTTTCGTTTTCGAAGGTCACAGTCGCGGTGCCGTTGTTGATGTCGCTGGTCGTGACAAACTGGTCTTTGCTTGTCGGCGTGTATTTCCATGACCAGCTCGTGTCCTCGGTGATGATGTACTCGCCAACCGGGAGGTTCTTGATCACCTGCTTGTTCGCGCCGGTGATCACGACCTGCATATCCACATCATTATTATTGCCTTTGACGTGGAACACGAAGGTCTGGTTCGGGTCGATCGTTGTTCCGTCTTTCGCGGTCTTTTGAATCGTCAGGTTGAACACTTTGATGTGCACAATGAACTGGCCATGAGCAGGATTAAAGCTGCAGCCTGGGAAGTCGTTGTCAGCCGTATGCACGAACGTAACCACGTCCGCCGGAAGCGTCTTGTCGTTTGCCGAGACTGTCACATTCACGTAAGTATCTTCCGTGAGCGCTTTTTCCTCCGGGTCATAGCTATAGGCCAGCGCCGGCTCCTCGCCTGTCATATTCGCGGGATCGGCAGCAGTGCCCTCGTGCTTCCACACGACTCCACCAAGGTTATCCTTATAATCCGGCGTTGCATTGTAGTCAATGATGGAATCCTTAAAGGTGATCTCCGGCTTGTAGACATTGACCGTGGACATCACAGTCTCGGTTCGCGCCGTCTGGACTGCGCCATCCGCGTTGTCTCCGCTATATTTCGGTGAGACGGTCATGGTCACCTGATAGGTGCCATCTTCGTTATTGCTAATGGTGTTTTTATCAACTGTATAATTGATATTTACATATCCCGTCTGCCAGTCAGCCAGGTCAGCGGTCTGGGTCAAGTCCGCCGGTGTCGGTGCCGGATTGCCATAGTAGATATTCTTTGTTACGTTCTGCGCATCCAGCTTGATGGGGACGTTGACCTCCGGCTGCGGGAACGGCTTGATCTGGTTGCCGTCCGCCGTATAGACGCCGGAATTTTCGCCGTTGGTCGGCACATTGTTGCCGCCGAGGAAACCGTCCCGCGGCTTGACATACAGTGTACTCTGGAAGGTTTCTGCCGGTTTCGTCACCACTTTGTTGCTGTCAACCTGCTCCGGCGTCAGCGTGACGTTTGTCCACTCAATGTAGTAGTTGCCGTTGGCGTCCTGCCGCACCGTCCCGGTCTTGCCGTTCGATGTAATCGTGTCGCCAACTGTATACGCGTTTCCTGCTGCGTCGCAGGGGACAAACGACTCCGAGATCTCATCGCGGATGGTGACGTCCTTGACAGCCTCGCCGGTCTGCTGCGCAATCTGTGTAAAGATTCTTTGAAGCTCAGCCGCATTATCCGTTGTCAGATAATAGCCGTTTTCATGGTTGCGGGTTCTGGCATCCGTGTACAGCCCGGTCCAAGAATCCGTTCCCAGCTCCCATTCGTTGACACGGTTGTTATCCACATGCGATCCATCCGGGCGGTGGCTAGAGACACGGTACATATACTCGTTGATCTTGCAGCCTTCCGAATCCTTCCCTTCCGAGGCCTTCAAGCCCAGACCGACGCAGTACACCGTGGAGCCGCAGCCCGTCCAATTCCAGTCGTCTTTATTGGCACTGCCCTTCCGGAAGTCCGGATAGTTGGAAACGCCATATTTTGTGCCAAACAACGGGCCAAATTTCTCGTTAAAGAAGTTCTGCTCTTTAACATTAGATTGCATGTTGACGGTGCCGCCCTTCGCGTGCTTGAGAATGGTAGACCAGTGCACCAACTGCTGCGCTACATCATAACCTTCATCTTCACCTGACCAATAGTTATTGCCGGGCTTACCATCCGTGAACAGCACTGTTACGCGCGTGTTGTCATAGTTGGAATCGCTTGCTGAGACACTGTTGAAGATGTTCACCGCCTGCTGCAGGCCCTTGCCGGACTGCGTACCGCCGTTGCAGCGCGTAGACAAGCCGCTGACAATCTGCGTCAGAGCGCTGTTGACCGTATTATCCGCCGTGACGGGAATAAGCGCGCCGCTCGCCGTTTTTGTGCCGCTGTCGATGGTAACGTCAGATGCATACGACACAATTGCAACACGGCTGGTCGGAGAACTCTTCTGAATCGTTGTAAGGAAAGCATTCACGGCTGTTTGCAATGCCTTGACGCGCTCCTTGCTGTTATTGTCTTTGCCGGCCAGGGAGAAATTCATGCTGCCTGAGCGGTCAAGGACGAGGACGATGTCGCACGCTTTCGTGTGGGTTACGATGTTCGACTTGGCAGCTGCGGTCAGGTCGATCTGATAAATCGGCTTGCCGTCTGCATCCTTCTTGTCGGTCGCCGTCGCAGTCTTGGTGACATCCACAGCATTGCTCGCCCCGTCCGATGTATCCTTTGCCGTCGCGCGGAGCATCGGCGCTTTCCTCACCGTACTGCTGCCGGGGAAATACGTCATGAACGGGCCGACGCCCTGAAACTCAGGAGCGCCGCTCGTGCTCACGACCGTCTCCGTGCTCTCCGCACTGCCGTCGGCAGCGTCAGTGTCCGCCGTGACGCCCGCGCCCATGAACAGGCACATGCTCAGGAGCATGACTGCGCAGAGGACGAGCGAGAGAATGCGTTTTTTCATATAGTCGTCCTCCTTTCTCAGGGCGTCGGGATCGGGTCGATCTGCGTGCTCGAGGTGCTCGCTTCGACCGTACCGACGTGCTTCCACACATCTCTGACATCATTGGCGGCGTACTTTTCGAGGTTCGCCGTCTGCACGGCCTCGGCCGTGACGTAGATGTGCACCGTGGTGTTCTGATATTCGTTGCCCATGTCCTTACTGAACGTGACGTGGTTGAAGAGCTTCGACGTGGCGGTCTTCGGGTCGACCGAACCACGATAGTAATAGTATCCGCCCTCGCCGGCGATCCAGTCCGTGTCGTTCAGATCCAGCGTGAGCAGCCGCTCGCTCGCATCGAGCGGGATGATCTCGCCATCGGCGCCGACCATCTCGGGCGTGATCTTCACGCGGGTGTAGAAAGCGCCGGAGCCGACGTTCTCCACATACACCACTTTGTTCACGACGCTGCCGGGCATGGCGCTCACCGTCGTAAACGGTTGGCCAGCGCCGTCCTCGTCGTGCAGTGCAAGCTTGACGGAGCCCATCGTGATGACGTTATCCGCCGTGCCGACGGCCGAAAAGTACGCCCACGTACCGACCGCCAGCAGTGCCACTGCCAGGAGGAGCACCGTTGCGATGGTCCACTTCTTCTTCATGCACAAACCACCTTTCTCCCTGATAGGATGTTTCTGAGTACCGAGCTCTCACTCTCTCTGCGCCCGAGGGCGCACGCAGGAAATTTTTGTGGAATCATTATTTCAATCTGCGCGCGGACGGTGGCAGCACCGCCGCCCGCGCCCGGATTGAAGCCGAGCCAGAGTCCCCGATGGGGGCGGCGATTTCGCCGCCCCTTTGGGGTCAAAATGTTGGGGAATTACTTGCCAAATGCAGCGAAGGCATCGGTTGCATTCGCAAAGCCGTCCGCCTGAATGGCGTCAGCCTCAACGAGGACGTTGAACGTGCCGTTCGGAAGCAGCTGCGCAATTTGCTCGTTGGTAGCAGTGGTATCCATGTGGATGGTGCCCCAGACGTTCCAGTAGGTCATCTCGCCAGCTGCCAGAGGATCAATGCGGGTGAAGGTGTAGACATTGTACATCACGCCGTCGCGCTCGACCGTGCCGGTGCTGTCATAGGCCATGGTGAACTCCTTATTGTTCAGCGCCGTCGTGGTGTACATGCTGCTGTTGAGAATGGCAGTGTCCAGAGCAGCCGGGATCATGACACGGATGCGGATGTAAGCGGCGTTCTTGCCAGTGTTGACGACGTAGGGCATCTTGTGGTAAGACTGTCCCGGAGCAAGCTTGACATCGTCACACGTATACGTGGCAGCGTTAGCTTTGATCTGCTCATCGGTGTAGAACGTATCGCCGGCTTTATACGGGCTGGTATTGCCAGTGCCCAGCTTATCGACATCGGACCACAGCTCCACATTTTTAGGACTGACATCATCCACCGTAGTGCCGTTGGCATAGCCGGCATTCTCGCGGTGCAGGCTGGACTCAAGCAGCTCGATGTCCACATTGCCGACGGTGAAGGTGTTCTTCGCGGCCTCCGTGTCGGTGAAGTACGCGAGCGTGCCGCCGACGACAAGCGCCGCGACGAGCATGACTGCGATGGCAGCCACAAGAATAGTTTTCTTCTTCATATGTAGTCTTCTCCTTTTCTATTTTCCCGCACAGCCTTCTGTACGTGTGTTACAAGGGAAAAGCGAGGGGGCAATCACTTGCCAAAGCAGGCATCAAACGCAGCAGCTGCGCTGCTGAAGCCGGTAGTCTGGCACAGATAAGCATTGAATTTCAGGCTGGATTCCTGAGCAAGCGGAGTGGTCAAATCAACGGTAAGCTGGTTGTCCATCAGAATCGGATAGATACCAACGGAATTGCTAGAAGTCATCTGAGTCTTATAAACATAAAGCGTACCGCCATTCGGAAGCTGCTTCTGAACGTCAGTAACTTCCTCCCAGTCGCCGTTCAGCTCGTAATTCAGGCCAGCAGCATTGCCGTAGACTTCCACGAACAGATAAGACGGAGTCTCAACAGCCTTCTTAATCTGAACGAACGGATCTTTCGCAACGGTCATGCCCGGTGTGACTTCCTTGTAGTCATTGCCAGCGACTTCAACATACTTGGAACTGTCAGTAGTGACATTGCCTTCGGCGTCGACATACTTATAAGTAGCCGTATTGGCATCATAGGCAACTTTGTGTTCCTTCAGGATGAAGTTGGTTTCCGGATCATCAATTGTCTTGCCAACCGTAAAGGTATTGGTAACCGCCTCGGTCTTCGCCGTCAGATACGCATACGTCGCGCCAACCGCCAGCGCCACGACGAGCACGAGCGCGATGGCGACGGTCAGAGTTTTCTTCTTCATGTAACGTTTTCCTCCCCTAAATTTTGTTCAAAGCTTCCTATGTCCAACAGCACCGTGCCGGGTGCTGCCAGCAATCACTAAGTTAATGCACAAACTGGCGAAAATATTGCACGGAAGCTTTATTTTTCTATATTTTCGCCGGAATTTTTGGCATCCGGGGCATCGCCGGGCTTGTCCGCCTGTGCACGGCGGGCAGCGTCGCGCGCGTCCGCCTCCGACGCCTTGCGCAGCATGTCCGGCAGGAACGTGAGAATGATGAGCACGAGCGCGAGCGCGATGGCCAGATACATGCCGGGTGGGTTCGACACCCAGTGCGAAACATAGCCCAGATACGGGATGGTGAACACCGGGCGGCCGATGAGGTTCTTGAAATAGACAGGTGCGCCGTCGGGCGCGTCGTTCGCGTCTCCCTGCGTGTAGAAATGCTCGTTTTCCGCATCGATGGAGATCACGCGGTGTGTGACGACATCCAAGTCCTCATTGAGCACAAAGGTGATCGCGTCGCCGACCTGCACGTCCTCGGGCGCACAGGGCTTGACATAGATCAGCGAGCCGGTGTGATACGTCGGCTCCATGCTGCCGGACAGGACGCACATCGGCCGCAGACCGACCAGCCGCACGCCCACCAGAAGCAGCGCCAGAATGACAACCAGGATCACCAGCACGGTGGTGACAGCGTTCCACACCTTTTGAACTCTCTTTGACATCTGTGACCTTCCTTTCCGCCCCGCTGCACTCCCCCTCCTTTCCGCGGAGACACCGGCCCGTGTCCGGAAACCGGAAACAGGAACGATCATAACACACGACAGACGCAAAATACGTCGGAACCACATACGGAATTTTTTGCGCGGTTTCCTAAAGTATACCACATGCGCCATAAATGAGAAAGGAAAAATATTCACAATTTTCCAGGCACGTTTTTGGCAACAACAGACAAATCTGGCTGCGAATATGCCGCGGGCGCGCCCATTGCGTCGTGCTGCGAAGCGCCGATTGATGATGGTTTCCATTGTACTTTGCCGGCCCGGATGCGTCAAGGGCAAACCGCCCGGGCAGAGCCGGGTGTCAGCGCACGGAAAAACGGCGCGCCACATTCTTACCTTTTTCTTAAATATGACACGTTCCGTCTTGTTTTTGCGTGAAAAACATGATAGGATAAGGCGATTATGGACATTTATCGGAAAGGAGCTGGCAAGCATGGAAACCAACGTGCTCGACTGGCTGGAAGTCACCGCCGCAGCCTGTCCGGACAAACCCGCTTTTCTCGATGAGGACAGCGCGGTGACGTTTGCCGACGTACAGCGCGAGGCGCGCATCATCGGCACGGCGGCGGCGAAGTTCCGCGCCGGGCAAAAGCGGCCCATCGCCGTCATGAGCGGGCGCAACGCGCACACA
>ENA-ORNW01002702-ORNW01002702.1-human-gut-metagenome-genome-assembly--contig:-NODE-2702-length-11300-cov-2.180791_pt1 | contig 11300 bp, 11 predicted proteins | sample MGYA00242121_ERZ509034 | MGnify/ENA primary metagenome ERZ509034 (study PRJEB26280, sample SAMEA2338689) | human gut metagenome | biome: human gut; feature: human-associated habitat; material: faeces... | reverse complement strand
TCAGATGTGGTCATAATATAATTATGTTGTTTGAAAAGATTTTGAATTTTTTTGATATCATTGCAAGAGAGCATTTACTCACCTCTACTTAAGTGCCGCAAATTGATTTGTTTTATGGCACTTTAATATAATATACTATATGCATTATGATAAGAAAAATCAAGAGAAATATCTAAAATTCCAAATCTGTTACTGCGATTTTTTCACCAATTTATAGAAACTGGTTCGCTTCGTGCCTGTTTTCTCCATAGCGACTTTAGCAGTGATTTCGCCATTCTTCCACTGGGTATATACCTCGTTCCAGTTTGCGGGGAATTGGAGCGCAGGACGCCCAAATTTCACGCCTTTGGCCTTAGCGGTATTGATACCCTCTGCCTGTCGAGATTTGATTGTAGCGCGTTCCTGCTCGGCTATCGTACCTAATACTTCGATGAGAATATTGTTCACCATCTCGAATACCCATTCTTGACCTTCGGGTAAATCCATCATAGTAGTAGGCAGGTCGATAACCTTTAGACGGATGTTGTTATCCTTGAACCATTCGAGTTCGGTTTTAATGTCGCGCTTGTTACGGCTCAGGCGGTCGAGAGACTTAATGACAAGCGTATCACCTTGACGAAGCATACCGTTCTTTAACGCCTGATAGCCCGCTCGGTTGAAGTCCTTGCCGCTCTCCTTGTCGGTGATAATGTCCCGCTCGTCAGCGCCTAATGCCTTGAATGCCGCTAACTGACGGCCTAAGTTCTGGTCTTTGCTCGATACACGCGCATAGTAGAAGGTGCGATTGTCCATATTCGTAAATCTCCTTTGCTCTATGCGAATAGTATAGCAGACATGTTCGTAATGGTCAACAATTTTACAAACATATTCGCAAACTAAAATACAATATTTATGAACTAAGATTTGATAGTGATTTGTTGTATTCACAAAAGTACACTTTTGCGAACATTAATACACAAGAAAAGGGATAGCGTTGGCTATCCCTTTCGTTGCCTATGTTTATCCACGTCCATTGAAGTACAACTTAAAAGAATCATAGTCTTCGAAGCACTGCATTTCTTTCGTGATGGTTGCACCTGCTTTTATCTCACTATCGTCATCAGTAAAATAAACAACGGCAATATAGAATTGTGGATTTACAAAATTTTACGAAATAGAAATCATATATTTAGAAATTTCAGAGCTATCTACAGGCAACGTAATTACGATGGAGTTGTTATTTCCATCATAATTTACATTATCAATTCTAATAAATTGCGCGGTAGGATAGTCGTTCAATATTATAGAACCGCTGCAAGTAGCTGTTTTGTTTGGTGCAATCGTGGCATTTACATTAGCGCTGGTTGTTCCAACAATGTTTTCGTCTTTGTCTAATATAGAGCAATTAACACCTATAGAATTAAGTGTAGCAGACGAATTATTTTTCACCAGATAAGAAAACTCGAAATTAGTATCATCGAAAACTTCATTTCTCTTTTGTGTAGTGCCAACAATACTCAAATCCCCTTGACTGAGTTGTACCTCTCCATCATCGGTGAATGCATTAAAGAAATTTGCGGTATCGCTATCTACGGTATAAGATACGCTTCCTGTTGTGTTGTATTCTGCGGCCTGCTCACTTGTGATAGGCAGTTCGTAGTTCTGATATAGGTAGGAGATAATAGCAGAACGAATATTGCGAGCGTCATCCCATAAAGCGTTATATAGCTGGGTGTTCTTATAATATTTTGTCGCTATTTTTTGAGAATTGCAGGCGTTTATATATTCGTGCGCTAAGTCATTGAGTGTTTCATCTGCGAATGTAGCGTTCTCATATTTTGAAATTTTAGATAATTCATAATCCACAAGCTTTGAAAAATATTCCGCCTTTTGCTCATCAGTCATATCAGAATCATCTTTTGAATCAGCAAGACGAGCACTGATACCTGTCGCCATAGCTTGAAGAAATTCATCTTGATTAGCAGACGTAGTAGATGCAGATAACTGCTGTGAATTGGTGCAGCCAGTTGAGCAAATCAATAATAGCAAAATAACTAATATAAGTTTAGATTTCTTCATATTTGGATTTCCACCTCTTTATCAAGCAACGAATTGGTATTTTAATGCCCCTGTTTAAGGGTATAGTTGAGAACTTCCAGAATGCCAACCATATTTAAGGGTATATTGTAGAATTTCCGAAAGGTCTGCCAATAATTTTAGTCTATTATTTCGATACTCCTCCATTTCCTCCCAGTAATCATAGGTTAGAGTGTTGCCTTCAAATTCAAAAATTTTGATATTATCATCGGAATTGCATACAGTATGAATTGAATAAGCATCACTTCCACCCAATTCAATGTATTTATCCATTATTATACTCTGTAGATTGATATAAGAATCTTTTAGTTCTAACCATGAATCTATCGCATTGTCAAGCTGAGATGAATCATTCCATATAGATTCTAAATCTTGTTTCGGAAAACCAGATAATGTTTTAGGCATATCCTGTACATTGATGTCTGCTCCTGAAATTGTGAACGTAATTACCTTATCTTCTATATCGCTGCTGATTTGCGCGTCATCGCTTTCAACGTTTGTGATTTGTTCTACAGCAGCTTGGGTTTTCTCGAGTGCTTCTTGTTCCTGTCGAATTGCTTCCTGCTCCTGACGATAGCGAGAAGATGTAGTTCCTGCAACAGTTCCAATAATGATAACCAGTACGATGCAAGAAATAATACTTATTATTTTCCGTAATTTCTTTCTGTATTGAAGCTGCTGCGTTTCTTTTTGCAATTTGTCTTGCTGTTCCTGTAATGCAATTTTTTGTTGTTCCTCGTCGTATTGCTGCTGTTCTGTGTGAAGGATTTCGGAATTATTGATTGCAAATAACTTTGAGAAATCTACACCGCAGGATGCACAATACTGCGTATCAGGCAGTACAACCTTTCCGCATCCGCAGACAGTAAAACCATTTACATTAGCAGGCAGATAATTATGCTTTTCACTGTCTGTGCATATCTTATGCAAATCCCGCTTATACTGGTCTGCCAATTCACCTAACGAAGATATAGGCTGCTGTTCATACTCAGCCAATTCATACGCCCGCTCGGAAGTATTTTCCCATGTAGTATCATCACTGAAAATAACTTTTAACGGAATAATACGAACATTTCTGGTTGTATTATTAGGTAAAGCTACAGGCGTTTTATCTCCAAACAGTGTATAAGGCTGTACGTTAATATCAAGATAGGGGAAGTTATCAACATTCGCCAATTCTTGATGTGATACATCAGAACATTTAACAGCGATATTCATAGCCTTAATAGGCTTATCAGCTATATTCTCAAACTTACACTGCAAGAAAATGCTGTTATTGGTGTTGTTCTTTGTGAGTGCGTAGGAATGTAACAGCACAGGACAGTTCTGCAACCAGAACAGACGCTTTTCATGCTGCACTATGGTATATTTTTCAGACATGGTATTCACCTCTATAACTATTAAATCGAGGGTAATTCGTCATTATCGTTATTGTTCTGCTTCTGAATTGTAGTAATAGTCCCCTTAGTACCATCCTTAATATCCTGTAATAGCTGTACTACTTCACCAAATGCGTAAATGCCAAAGCTGACAACGATACACGCTCCAAGAAAAATGGTATATACCATGTTGAATATCTCGTTATAGGAATCAGACAGGCCGCTGAGACCTATAATACAGCCAATAATAGCATTAACAATGGCATAGACTTTGAGTATTACGGCAACCATATTTTTATTTTTCTTTTCCATAAATAATTCATCCCTTTCATTTCTTTTTATCAGTATACCACATCGTATTACACTTGTAAACCTTTGTAATATACAAATACTACAAATATTCATGTAGAATAATACAGAGGTATGATGATTATGAACAACAATGATGATAAGTTTATTATTAGAGCGAAAAAGAACTACGGTGAAACATCCGTGGTATCTTGTCGTATGCCGAATGATGTACTAAAACAGCTTGATAAGGTATCTGTTCGTACTGGAAGAACCAGAAATGAGTTAATTTTAAAATGCATTGAATTTGCATTAGATAAATTACAAATTATTGATGAGCCGTAAGGCTTAATATTATAATAAAAGAACGATTGAAGTTCGGATTATGCATTATAGAATGATTTTATGGTATAATAAGTAGAAATATAATATATTATTTGTTAATAATGCTAAATGGTTATATACAATAAATATTCAATGAATTTTTTATATTAAATATGCAATTTGGATAAACGATACGCAAAAATAAATAGTTATATCGTTATCGTTTGTATATGTTGGATAAGTTATGATTACCAATTACTGGAATATTAATTCCGCAAGGTTTCCGCCGCTGGCTCGTAAGAGTTAGCGGCGGTTTTCGCTTGCTATAGATATATTCAAGGGTCAAAGATATTTGTGTGGGTATTAGTGTGATTATATTTATGTGAATAGCTTTCGTTGTGCTGGTGAATAGACACTTATTTATTCTAAGGACGCAAGGCTTGTATCCCTTTATTTACTAAGGGGTTTTGAAGCAGTTTAGCAGATTTCTCCTGCTAAGTACCCTGCGAGTATTTCACGCATACGCGCAGAGGGGAGATATAACTCTATAGGCTTTCCATCGCGTATCTGAGAGCGAAATATCCATTGCAGCAGCATAGTAAGCGGAAAGTGTTTTCGGTTGACATCAATATTGTTATGAAGCAGCCAACGTACTAAGTAGGGATGCGGATGCAGATTGAGCAGGTAGGCCAAAATACGCCTGTCCCTATATGCGTTCGTGGCTCTACAGTTGCAGGGCACAAAACTTCTGCTGTAACAGCCGCCGCCTTGTATTGTACTCTTGTAGTCCGCATATGTGCTCCATAGGGTGTCTGTTTGCCTTCCATGACAAATATTACGGATAAAATTACTCGCATTGCACCTAACACGCGATAACATTTGTGTAGAAGCGTTCTGGTAAAAACTTTTTGATAGAGTAACAGCTCTTTGATTGCGCTCATCAAGTGGACGAAAGTTCAGTCTGCCGCTATACAGGCGTATAAGTGACTTGCATTGTTCACGGAACGCGGTATCATCGAATTTTCCTTCACATAAGGTGTTATCTGCAATATGATAATAGGCATATGGAATACGACAAAATCGACAGTAACAGTCGTAATTGCTATCTGCGAACAGGTATGTAAGTATGAAAATTTCGTCAAAACAGTTGAATATCTCAGAATTCATAACACCAATGATACCAATACGGTTCTGTTCAGCGTTTAAGTCATCGACCAAGTAGAAGCTGTGTCTGTCACAAAGTTTGTACAACTCGGAAAATCCTGCTATTGAACCTGTATATTCGCGTTCAGGATTTAGCTGCAACTGCTTATTTGTTTCTGATACCTTGAAGTAATTTTCACTTTTAAGCATATGAAAATCCTCTTGCGGCACAACTAAGGTATCAAAAATGCAGTCAGGTTCTTCATCTATTATTAGGGTATAGTGCTGTCTGGACAATAAATCCATCGTTTCTGGATTGAAATAGGAGAACAAGGCGTGTGTTGTAGCAATATTTTTACCCTGTTTGATGAAGCGATGACATTCATCTAACCTGCTGCGTTCATTCGTGGGTATGTGAAAATCCAAGGCAGGACATTCTGTTTGTATGCGTTCGCGCTCTGTTTTATAGGGCGTAACAAACAGATATTGCCTATCAGAAAAAGTGTTCATAAAGTGTATCATGCCTGTGGTTTTGCCTGTTCCCATAGGCATATCTACTATTTTTAATTCTGTGTTTGGCATATGATATGCACCTCCTGTAGAAAAATTGCTATAGGCATCACCTCCGTGTAATTTTATGGAAAATGTAGTTACTGAATTACGAAACCTAAATATTGTCCATAATTTTTGATACACAGTGTTGCAGTGTCACCTGCATTGTATTTAACTGTCGAATTTACATAACCAACCACATCATTGTAGTTAATGGTATAGCGATATGGATAACGCGCTGGATGAGTGTTTTTATCTGCGCCTAAAATTGTGATTTGACATAACTGTTTCATAAAGAAAACTCCTTTATATATAAAATAAAAAGACTGCCTACAGGCAGTCATCAGAGAGTGGTATACACTTAAAATAGGGTGCAACAAACCAAGCTGGCGTAAAATACTCCAACCTATATTCGATACACAATATTTCAGGTGTTACCACCTCCGATGCTGACAAACTTCTATTAGATACAAGCGAGCACGCCTTGTACTTCGGATGCTCCCTTGATTGTATAAATATATTACCATAGGTGTTTGCATTTTGTCAAGGCCTTGCGCGACAAAAAGTTCTGATTTCTATTGATAATATTATTAAAATAATAATATTACACGGGTAAAAGTTGCGAAAACTCTATAAACGCTGTTCCGCATACTCTCTCGGTTTTTAACCTTTTCAGCGTATAGGACACGGCAAAAACGCAAACGTGCATTACAGCGCGTGTGAACGCTGAGAACGCGAAGGGAGTGCTTACTCTATTAAATAGCGAACGAGCGGGAGTGCTCCCGCTCGTCCAATATCGTTAAGCTGCGTGATTACGCTTCTGTTCATTTATCCATTCGTTGTAGTCTGTAAGATTCATCCAGCGATAGCCGCCGCACAGATTGTTTTCTCTTGTGCAGCAGGAGCGAATACTTCTCTGCGGAATACCTTTTTTGCGTTCTGCTTCTGCGGCAGAGTCATATGTGTTAAGCAGTTCATAAGTATCCTTATCCAGACACACAATAGAAATACCTATGTGATGTTTACGCATATGCTTGCGTCTGCTGCACCAACGGAGATTTTCTACACGGTTATCTGCGCGATTGCAGTTTCTATGGTGTACCTCAGGTAAATTCCACAGGTTGGGGATAAAGGCTTGCGCTACCAGTCGATGAACGCGCTGTGTGGTTCTGTGAATGTGTACCGTAGGATACCCGTATCTATCCAACCATGGGCGTAGAATGTATTCTCTGCCGTTGCGGTAAATATGTTTTACCCTGCCGTGATTTGATACCTGATAATCAGGAAATTCAGCAATCATGCTCCATACTTCGTTTGTTAGCGTACTTAGGTCATTAAGCATATGACCCCTCCTTGATATAATATTTCTCGACTGCTCTTACACTTTCTGTAAGCTGCATTCGTGATGTAGGTATATTACACCATTTGCAGAAAAATTGCAAGCTTTTTGAGAATTAAACGACTGATTTTCAAATTACTTGACAAATTTCAGAATTTTTGATAGCATATATAGCCTTGTCCATGTCAAGGCTGCTTCACTGCCTAACCCTCATATTTGCCACAGGCGAGAATCGCTGATACTGTTCCCGCAAATCATCATCTGTCAAATCGAGATAGGCCGCTTCGGTAATAGCAACGGACGAATGTCCGAGAATTTTCGACAGCGTGAAAATATCGCCGCCATTGAGCAGAAAACGCTTTGCAAAGTTATTGCGGAACACCTTTGGGGAAACATTCGGCACGCCTGCTCGATTGCCGTAAACACGCATGTTGCTTTCAAAGCCATTGACGCTGAGTGCGCGATTGTGCGTGGAAGGGAACAGGTATTCACTCTCTATAAAGCTGTCCTTGTGGCGAATCCACAGCCGCAGGGACTTGCGAACCTCGTTGCTGAAAAACACTGTGCGCGTTTTCTTGCCTTTGGTGTTTTCCCATGGCAAAACGATACAGTTTTTGAGCAGGTCTATATCGCTCATCTGAATGGCTAAACACTCACCAATGCGCATACCCGAATCAAGTAGCAGTTCGATAATCACCTTGTCGCGGTACTCATGGAATTTTGCCATATCAAGTGAACCAATAATGCTTTCAAACTGGCTGTCTGTAATAAAATCCACAGAATGACGCGCATTTTTCAGCTGCTTTATCTTGCGCATAGGACTGCGTTCGATATAATCAAATTCAACCAAGAAGTTAAAGAATACGCGCATATTACGAATATAATTGTTGATAGTTGTTTTAGAAATACTGCGTTTGTAGTCTGTACGCCGCTCAGGATAATTCTGCTGTGTGTGATTGCAGCTACACGCCACAGTATACTTACCACGCTCCAGAAAAATAACATCGTAGTTGCCGTGATATTTTTCCAGAAATTCAAAGCTGGCGTTGTACACGTCCATTTTGATCTCCATATTGTGCTCCCTCTGGAACTGCTCCAGATAATCCGCCAGCAAATACAAGGTCTGATTGTATGCTTTGAGCGTCTTTTTAGAAAGCTGCTTCATGCTGCAATGGGTCAGGAATTGTTCGATTTGTCTGTCAATTTCACGCATAAAAAAACACCTCAGTTTATCAGGCACGCGAACCCAATAAACTGAGGAATTTATTCACAATATCAGAAAAAGTTTATAGGCTTGAACCTGCGTTTCACTCACACTTTCACTATGTTGGCAGGCTTGCAAGCGATTTACTGCGATTCACATAACGGCGTAAATAGTACGCATACTATACCGATAAATCGTTTTCTGAATGATATTACTGCTTCTTGCGTTGTAAATTTACTTTACGCCCCAAACCGCATCTGCAGCCGCAGTCTGTCGGCAATCATCGAGATAAATTCGCTGTTGGTGGGTTTGCCCTTGACGCCCGAGACCGTGTAGCCGAAGTAATTCTGCAGGGTCTCGATGTCGAAACAGGGAAAATGAGCGTTTTCTGCAACAAAAACATAGCCGTAATAAATTGTAAAATAAAAAGTTTATGGGGTTGGTGTGCTATGGTTTATTGGGTTAAGTGTATCCCTTTTTAGGGAGAAATGCAAGTGTGATTTGAAAGAATATCGCTGAAAATTTGCGGATGGAGATGTATAGATTAGCGATAGGGGTATCATACAAGAATCAATAGGAGAATTTTGTAAAGACAAGAAGCGAAGTGTATCAGGTCCTGATGGGTATGAGTATGATAGAATTTTCTTGATAGATAATTAATAAATTGTGGAGAACTGAAAATGGTAAAAATCAGTATTTAGCTCGACTGCATACATTATATTGTGGCACGATGCTTTTACAAATATCATCACGTACTAGTTTTAATAAGCGTAAGGCGTCATTTAATGATGCGATGCTAAACTTAGCATCAAGAAACTCGTTGCCATCAGCTAAGCGGATGTGTATGCGATTGCGCAAGTCAATAAAATAGAGTAGCTTAGATACATCTTGAGGACTTAAATGTAATAGGTTCAAAGAAACTAATTTTTGAATGGCATTCTTAGCGTTATGACGGTCATTTCGATTTAACCTTTGAGTGCAAGAGGGGATGTATATGCAAGAATCACACTTTTTATTTAAATTATGTGTACTTTCGAATATTAATGCTTCTATAATGGAAATAATATTAATGAAAGCTTGTTTTTGAAATAGAGCACCTACAGAACCCCAGATATTAAAACGTGTGATAAAGTAATTATAGCAATCGCTTAGCTGAAGAGCATAAGAAATATTATCTTTGACAACTTTTTTGTCAGAGATTTCGTTTAAATGATAATCAAAATAGAATTTTCCAGAAGTCCGTAAATACCCGCGAGGAATCTGTAAACGTTGTTGAGGGTCTAAAACTAGATTGTTTACGGGCGGAGTATAGCCGGATTTCTGTAAAATTCTTTCGTTTTCTTCTAATAACCGCTGAATCTGCTTATTGTTCTCGATAATCCGTTCTTCGTCTGTTGAAGATAACATATGAATTCCACCTTTATTTGTATCGGTAATGAATCTTCTGAAAGCGATAAAATACTTCTGCGTATTTAATTTGCTGTAAGGATGTATTATCAAAAATAGAAATAGTTATTGATAAGGTTATGCGCCATGGTTTAGGCTGGAGGTAACTTTAATTGTGATTGTTGCTCCATCTATCGGTGGGTTTCCAATTTTCTTGCCATTCAGTTTCATTTACAATGGCATCAAATACAGGTTCGAGAAAAATTTGGATTTCATTGATAACCATAGAAAAAGCAAGTGTTGCATCTTTAATAGTTCGTAAAAAAAATCGCCATCGTTTCTGCATATCTTCATCGTCTGCAAGTGCAACAATGCGTTTGAAACTGTTTTTCTCGTAGGGGGTACCACGACATTGCAGGGTTTCAAAAATAGCTGTTTGCAATTTGGCTCCATCGAAGTTGAATGTTTTAGAAAGATAATAAATATCGTAAAAATCCTTCATGCGGCTAGTCAATTCAAAGCGTTGGAGAATAGCATCAAATTTTTCGGCTATCGTACTTTCAAGCGAATATGTCAAAATAACAGGAGATTCAAAATCAGGGAGTTGAGTGCTGATGGTACGTTCTTCTGCACGAGGAACAATAACATCCCCTACGCCAATATCAATATTGAACGGTACACGCACATTTTTGATTTGTCCGATGATTTGAGTGCTAATACCATGGTATTTACGTTGTGGTGATATCTCTTCAAATGTTTTTGCTGTCATTTGAATATAGTCATTACCAGTAGGCGTTTCGAGAATCTGTTCGATGAGTGTTTTTATATTTTCCATAGAATTAGAAGCGTTGCGGAGGAGAAAATCAACATCAATCGTAGCACGACTTTCGAAGTTAGTTAATGTATAGATAAATAATCCACCTTTAAGAATCAGATTGTCTGTGCAATTAGATTTGGAAAGCTTTCGTAAAAATTCCTCTTGCATGAATAGTTGCAAGCATTGCTGATAACTGATTTTAGATGCTTTTGCTTTGTTTTTTAATTTTGCCAGAACAGAAGCGGCGATATCAGGCATTATAGCCACACTCCAATCAATTCGTGTACGTTTTTTTGTACACGAAGTTTTTTTGCGTATGCCATCAAATTGGGAATGTTTTTTTGTGAATCTTTAGTATAGCCTTGTATAGCTTTGTTGAAAATTTCTCTATCCATTTTGTTTCTGTTTTTCAGAACATCACAGATTGTACGGTCACGGTCATATATACGAACAGAATTGGAGTCAATTTCACCAGTTGTTACACCAATAGTAAGCAATTCTGGTTGGATACGATATAGTTTAATAAATGGATAATCAATGTTTTCGCGCAGTTTGGAAACATTACGGCTAATTGCAAGATGCCATTCTATTGGATTTCTGTCACTGTATTTATAATAAAACAGGGCTGTTTCCATACAAAATATAGCGTCAGGAAAGAGATGGTTGATAATGTTAATTTCACTTTCACCGTGGTTGTCAATCAAACGATAATAACCTCTGCGTATCCTATCAATCAATCCTTGCTGCAAAAGCTGCTCTATGTCTGCGTAATAGAGTTTTACTTCACGGAGT
>ENA-ORNW01002695-ORNW01002695.1-human-gut-metagenome-genome-assembly--contig:-NODE-2695-length-11309-cov-4.086991_pt1 | contig 11309 bp, 5 predicted proteins | sample MGYA00242121_ERZ509034 | MGnify/ENA primary metagenome ERZ509034 (study PRJEB26280, sample SAMEA2338689) | human gut metagenome | biome: human gut; feature: human-associated habitat; material: faeces... | reverse complement strand
ACGCCGTGCTGCCGACTGTCCGCATTGCCGACCTGCGCCGCGAGTTCTCGCATGGCAGCCGCTGCATGTTCTCAAAACCCTTGATGGAGGGCTTGGAGCGTGTGGTCGAGCGCCGCGAGAAGGCCGTGCTGTTGCACAACCGCCGTGGCTTTGCGCCGTTCTTGATGTGCCGCGAGTGCGGATGCGTCCCCACCTGCAATCACTGCTCCACCGCGCTTACATATCACGAGCGCACGCACACGCTGCAATGTCACACCTGCGGTTCGTCTTGGCGCGTGCAGCCGTATCCCGCGCCCAGGAGCCGATGCCCCAAATGTGGCAGTCGCTACCTGGCAAAAATGGGTCTGGGAACGCAGCAGATCGAGGACGCACTGCATCAGATGCTTCCCGAGGATGTCGCCATTATTCGCATGGATGCCGATTCCACGCGCGGCAAGGATGCGCACAAAAAGCTGCTCGAGCAGTTCGATGCGGCGGATTGTGCCGTGTTGCTGGGCACCCAAATGATCGCAAAGGGTCTCGATTTTCCCGAGGTCACGCTCGTAGGCGTGGTCAATGCCGACTTCGCCCTCAAGCTGCCCGACTTTCGCGCAGGGGAGCGCGCCTACGATCTGCTGGAGCAGGTTGCGGGCCGCGCCGGCCGCGGCGATCGCCCCGGCGAGGTTATCATCCAGACCTACCTGCCCGAGGACCCGGTCATCCGCGCCGTCGCCGAGCACGACCGCTCAATTTTTACCGACTACGACCTGGACCAGCGCCGCGACGCGCTGTACCCGCCGTTTGTTCGCCTGGTCAACATCTTGGTATGGTCGGCGAACCGAGACGACGCGCAGGACTACATCGGCCACATCGCGAAGCTCCTCAAGCGCCGCTGGCATGCCGCCGCGCCCGACTTTTTGCGGGCGGGGAGCGCCGTGCCTCAGGTGCTGGGCCCGGCTTCATGTGTAATCGAGAGAGCCAAGGACCGTTACCGCTTCCATCTGCTTGTAAAGTCGCCGGTAGGGTACCATGTCTCTGATGATATCGACGCCTGCCTCAAAGAGGTGGGCTCTGTGCGCGGCGTGAGCGTGAGTGTTGACGTCGACGCCTATGATTTGATGTAACAACCCGAAAGGATGGCCATGGAAGCCAACGGAATCGTACTGTCGCCCGACCCTCGCCTGCGCCAGGAGTGCGCCGTCATCGAGGAGATCACCCCGGCGATCGAGGCGCTTGCCGAGAAGATGAAGAAGATGATGTTCGAGAACGGCGGCTGCGGCCTGGCTGCTCCGCAGATCGGCGAGCTCATCCAGCTCGTCACCATCGACTGCGACTACAGCGACAAGAACGACTACGACCCGTACGTGCTCATCAATCCCGTTATTGTTGAGCAAAGCGACCATCTGGTGCCTTTTAGCGAGGGCTGCCTGTCCATCCCCGGCATAAGCTGCGAGATCGATCGTCCCGACCATGTCGCCGTCGAGGCGTACGACTTGGATGCCAACCTAATTCGCTACGAGGCCACGGGCGACCTGTTCTGCGTGTGCCTGCAGCACGAGATCGATCACCTGCACGGCAACACCATGTTTGAGCGATTGAAGCCGATGCAGAGGATCAAGGCAGTCAAGGAGTACCAGGACGCCCTGGCCCGCGGCGCACGACCGGGCGAGACTGAATAGGTTAATTGTCCGTCCCTGGGATGGGGCCCACACATATCATCCCGTGCTCAAACATTCTCGCTTTGCTGCGAAACTGCGCGCGGGACGATATGTGTGGGCCCCATTCCAGGGACTACGTTGTCGCTCTTCGTTTCGCTCGGGTGCCGTCGGGCCAGGGAAGGGCGTCTTCGCTGATAGGTGCTTTGCTGAAAGAGCTGCTTTTATTGCGGCTCTTTCTTTGGTTTTGGGTATATTTGTTCTTGTTGAAATGTTATTGCGGATGGTCTGGTGACTTGGCTTTCCGCTGCTCTTTGTAGCCGTCTCGGCTTTGGTTGAGAGGAGACGATCTTTATGCGTATTGTGTTTATGGGTACGCCGGATTTTGCTGTGCCTTCGCTTACTTCGCTTGTTGAGGCTGGCAATGAGATTGCGCTTGTTATTACTCGTCCCGATGCTGTTCGTGGGCGTGGTAAAAAGTTGGAGCCGTCTCCTGTTAAGGCCAAGGCGCTTGAGCTTGGGTTGCCGGTTATTGAGGCTAATCGTATGACGGCCGAGGTTGTTGAGGCGCTCCAAGCTGCGCAAGCCGATATTTTCTGTGTGGCTGCTTATGGTTGCATTTTGCCCGATGACGTGCTGCATATGGCGCCGCTCGGCATTGTGAATGTTCATGCGTCCTTGCTGCCTCGTTGGCGTGGGGCTGCTCCTATTCAGCGTGCCATTCTTGCTGGTGATGAGGTTGCTGGCGTTTCCATTATGCGCATTGGACATGGCGTGGATACTGGTGCTTATTGTGCTCAGGCTTCCACGTCGGTTGCCGGTAAGCATGCTGAGGCGCTGACCATGGAGCTTGGTGAGCTTGGCGGCAAACTGCTGGCTGATACGCTTCCCTCGCTTGCCGATGGCTCGGCTGTTTGGACTGAGCAGGATGAGTCGCTCGTCACTCATGCTGCCAAGATTTCCAAGCTGGAGATGCGTCTGGATCCGCAAATGGCTGCGCTCGATTGCGTGCGTCATGTGCTCGCTTCGTCCGATACCGCGCCTGCTCGTTGCGTGATTGCCGGCAAGACCGTGCGTGTGCTCGATGCTGCGCTGGCCGATGTTTCGCTTGGCAAGGGCGGCGTTGACGTTAAGAATAAGCGTGTTTTCCTTGGCCTTTCCGATGGTGCGGTTGAACTGCTCGAGGTTAAGCCCGATGGCAAGCGTGCCATGGCCGCTTCTGCTTGGGCTGCTGGGCTGCAAGGCGCCGATCTTATCTGGGGTGTTTTGTCATGAGCAAGCTGTCTCCCGCGCGCAAACTTGCGCTCGATGTGCTAATGGAGGCCGATCGCCGCGGTATGTATGCGCGCGACGTGCTGTCCTCTCGCGCATCCGCCAAGGCTATTGACCAGCGCGATTCCGCTTTTGCCGCTCGTTTGGCACTGGGCGTTGCGGCTACCCAGGGTATTTTGGACGAGCTGCTCGATCAGTTTCTCGATAAGCCTAAAAAGGTTGCGCCGCGTGTTCGCATGGCACTTCGTATCTCGGCCTTCGAGATGCTCTATCTGCATACGCCTGGCCGCGTTGCGGTGAGTCAGGGCGTTGAGCTGGTGCGCAGCGGAGCTAAGTCTGCCGCCGGTTTGGCCAATGCCGTGCTGCATAAGGTCGCGGACAACGTTGAGGACTTTGCCACTGCGTCCGATGTAGACGAGTCTGAGCGACGCTTGGTTCGTCTGTCGCGCCTGATGGGTCTGCCGCGTTGGCTGTGCGCTCGTATTATGGCTTCGTTTGACACACCGGAGGGCGCGCTTAGCTTTGCCGGTAATCTGGCCCCCGCGCCGCTGGCCCTGCATGAGAACGCCTTTGCGACCAAGCCCGATCCGTATATCTCGCAGCTCGTCGCGCCTGTCTTCCCGGGCTGCCATGCCCCGGTTGATGCCCAGGTTACCGTTGCTTCGGGTGTGTTTGAGCGTGCTGCCGCGGTGGCATCTGATCTCAACGCGCAGCTTATCGCCACAGCTGCCACGCGCCCTGGTAGCTGCCTTGAGATTGGTGCCGGTCGTGGCACCAAGACCTATGTGATGATGTGCCAGGCTAAGCGTGCGGGCTATGAGCGTCAGCATACGGCGCTCGATCTGCATGATCGCAAGTGCGATCTGAATCTCGCTCGCCTGCATAAGGCCGGTATTCAGGGCGTTCGTACGGTTTCGGGTGATGCCTGCGAGCTTGATGAGGTGCTCACATCGTTTGATGCCATGCTTGGCGAGCCGGTTAAGTTCGACACGGTTTTTATCGATGCACCGTGCTCGGGCACCGGCACCATGCGCCGTCATCCCGAGATCCCGTGGCGCCTAACTGAAAAGGATGTGACGGTTGAGCTGCCCAAACTGCAGCTGACGATGCTCAAGGAAGCTGCCGCGCGCGTGGCTGCCGGCGGCGAGCTCATCTATGCGACGTGCTCGGTCTTCGACGAGGAGAACACACAGGTGGTGGACGCGTTCCTTGCTTCTCCCGAGGGTGCCGGCTTTAGCGTGACACCGCTTTCCGAGGCACAGATTCTGCAACTCCCTGAGTTCGATCAGGCCAAGAAGCTCGTTTCCGTACGCCAGAACGATCGGGGCCTCTTCCAAAGCGTGCCGGTAAACGCCGATTCCTACGACGGCCACTTCTGCGCCAGACTGGTCCACAAGTAACGACTAAGTTGCGGTGAAATAAGGATTGAATAGCGGCTTCCACCCACCAAACAGTCCTTATTTCACCGCAACTCACAAGGAAACCTGGGTAGCTTGATTAGCTACCCATAGAGCAAAGAAATAGCCCCGCGATCGGCGTTGATCGCGGGGCTGCTTGGTTTCTAGTAGCTATGCGGGCAATTGGCGCAGCAGCCGCTCGTGGCGCTGGTACTGGAGCCGCCGCTTCGTTGATCGGTGTTGTAGAAACCGCTGCCCTCGAATTTAATGCCGCTGGCCGAGAACGTCTTGGCCGCCGGGGCACCGCAGCTGGGGCACACGACCTCGGGAGTCTCGGACATGGGATGCTCAACCTCAAACACGTTGCCGCAGCTCGAGCACTTGTAATCGTAGCGCGCCATAATACTTCCTTTTCAGCACAAAGCGGGCAGATTACTCTGCCCGCAAAAATTCAAACGTCTGTAACTGTACCCTACTTCGGGGGTTTTATCACGCTTCGCCCCAGAATCTATGGTTGTTGCGCAGGAGCTGTGCGGTTTTGTCCTCAGCGGCTGCAATGTCTGCCTCGTCAGCCTGCCAGGTCCAGTTGCCCGTGGCCACGCCCGGAACGTTCATGCGCGCGTCGTCGCCAAGCCCCAGGATATCCTGCAGCGGTATCATCACCAGGGGAGCGTCGCTTGCCAGCGCGTCGCTCATCAGCTTGGCCGCCAGCTCAACACCGCTCGGCTCGTCGCCGCCGGCAAAGGAACGCGTACACCAGCCTGCGAGCGTCGACGTGTCGTGCGTCGAGGTGTACAGAATTTTGCCAGGCGTGGGATGCACACCGCAACGAACGTCGTAGTCGCTAAACTCCAGCACGTCCATGCCGGGGAAGCCGCAGGTCGAAGCCATGGCGCGAACACCGGGCGTCAAATAGCCCAGGTCCTCAGCGATAAAGTTGAGAGGACCCAGCTCGTCATAGGCGGTCTGGAACAGGTCTTTGCCCGGTCCTGCCAGCCAGCGGCCGTCGGCGCAAGCCTTGCCCGCGGGGATACTAAAGTAGCTGTGGAAGCCCAGGAAGTGATCCAGACGCACGCGGTCGTAGAGCGAGAACGCACGACGCAGGCGATCCATCCACCATCTATAGCCGTTCTGCTTCATGTAGTCCCAGCGGAACGTCGGGTTGCCCCACATCTGGCCCTTGGGTGCAAAGTTGTCGGGCGGCGCACCGGAAATCTCAATCGCCTTTCCGGTATCGGACAGCCAGAAGTTCTCGGGCTCGCTCCACGCGTCTGCCGAATCGTCGGACACGTACATAGGAATATCCCCGATAACCTCGATGCCCTTCTTGTGCGCATAGTTCATGAGCTCGCACCAAGCGAGGTCAAAGCGGTACTGCATGTACGCCTGAAGCTCGGCCTCGTCGTGGAAGCGCTTGTCGTCGATCAAATGCTCGTTGTAGCGCGCGACATCTGCCGGCCAATCATGGCGCGACTCGCCCTCAAAGTACTTCTTAACGGCCATGTAGACGCAGTATTTCTCGAGCCAATCGGCATTGCGATGTTTAAACGCGGTGTACAGTGGGTCGGCATCCTCGCCTCCGCGGGCCTTCCAGGTCTCAAAGTCGGCTGCCAGCTCCTCGTGGCTCTCGGGTAGCAAGTCGATATTGCCTGCAAAGGCCGAAGGACCGGCGTAAGGGGAGCGGAAGAAGTCCGTGGGGTTGACGGGGAGAACCTGCCAGTAGCGCATGCCCATGGCGGCCAGATGGTCGATAAAGCGACGCGTGGGCGCGCCGATCGTACCGGACTTGCCGCCGTCGGTCGGCACCGATGTGATATGGCACACAACACCCGCACCGTGATCGAGCGGCTCCTGCAGGCGTTGCTCGGCGTGGTGATAGATGATCGACGAACCCAGCGGGTACAGGTCGAGCGTGACCGTGCCGTTGTGGATCTCGCACTCGTGACCGCTAATCACATCGCTCGCGCATTCGCCGAGCGCCGGAATCGTCACGCGGTGTGAATTGCGGAGGCTGCGGTTGATGATAACGGTCGCGGACTCGCCGTCTTTACCGGTGCGCGTATAAGCGAGTACCTCGTCATTGAGCGCGAAGGCCTTGATCTCGCCATCGATCATAAACGGCAGCGCGCGGCGAACGGCCGAGGCATTCTTGACGATCGCGAACGTATCGAAGTCGTGCAGGTTTTCCTTGGTCGGCATGGTGCGGCGATTGCCCGGATCGGTGAGACCTTCCAAGCCGTACTCGTCACCGTAATAGATTGAGGGAACGCCCGGGAACGTCATCTGCATGAGCGTCGCCAGCCAAAAGCGGCTCTTGGCCAGGCCCATGGAGTTCTCGTCCAGGCGCCATTTGCTGCGCTCACTCTCGGGCAGCTGCGACTCGTCGGGGCCACCGCCGAGCACCGAGATAATGCGCGGGCGGTCGTGGCTCGACAGCAGATTGAGCGCGCAGGATAATGCCTCGCGCGGGTAGTTCTCGCGCAGGGTCTCGATATCCTCGGCAGCTTGGTAGGCGTTTTTGTAGCCCATCAAAAAGCCGATGACCATGTCGCGGAAGGGGTAATCCATGGCCGAGTCGAGCTCGGAGCCTTGCAGATAGCGACGCAGATGGCCGTAGCTTATCTTGTTGGAGGCGTCTTCCCAGACCTCGCCGAGCAACAGTGCGTCGGGCTTTTCGGCAAGTACGGCCTTCTTGATCTCGGTCAGGAAATCGTCAGAAAGCTCGTCGGCCACATCTAGGCGCCAACCATGGGCACCAGCGCGCAGCCATTTACGAATGACGCCGTCCTTGCCCAGGAGCCGCTCGCGTACCAGTTCGGAGCTCTCATTGATGGCGGGCATATTGCCCACGCCCCACCAACAGTCGTACGAGCCGTCCTCGTGGAAATAAAACGCATCGCGCCACGGCGAATCTTCGCTTTGCCATGCGCCCACTCCGGGGTAGTTGCCGTAGCGGTTGAAGTAGATCGAATCGTCGCCCGTGTGGTTGAACACGCCGTCCAGAATGATGGAAATGCCCAGCTTCTCGGCTGCCTCGCACAGCTCAGTAAAGTCCTGCTCGGTGCCCAGAATCGGATCGATCTTGGTGTAATCGGCGGTGTCGTAGCGGTGGTTGCTCGCGGCCTCAAAAATGGGGTTGAGGTAGATGGCCGTAAAGCCAAGCTCGGCGATGCGGGGCAGGTCTTCCTGGATGCCCTTGAGCGAGCCGCCGTAGAAGTCCCAGGTCTTGATGGAACCGTCCTCGGCGCGCTCGTACACAGGCGGCTCATTCCAGTCCTCGACCATGCGGCGCTGAATGCCCTTACGCGGTTTTTCGACCTCGGCCAGCGTGCGCTCGCGCCAGTGCTCGTCGCGGGCATAGCGATCGGGGAAGATCTGGTAGACCATACCGCGCTCGTACCAGGTAGGACGGTTCTCACGGTGTTTGTAGACGGTGACCTGGAATGACGGCACCTCGGCGTAATCGTAGGTTACGCCTTCGCCGCCGGTGCGTCCTTGCGGTGCGCCCAGGCGAACCTCAGGCTGGCCTTCGATATTGCAGATAAAGCTGTACCAGATAAGACAGGGCTCGGTGCACTCAAGCTCTACGGTAAATATGCCGTCGCCCTCGTGCGTCATGGGATACCGAGACTCACCGATCTCATCGACCCAGGTGCGCAGCGTAAGCGTTGCCTGCGCGGGATCGGCATCCTCCAGAATCACGGAGAGCGAAAGGGTAGTTCCTGTGGTCACAGCGCCAAACGGAGTGCGAAACTGCGGCAGACGGCTGTTGTGTATCAATCTCATAGTACGGTCCAGTTCAATAGAATCATGGCCTGCTGGCCATGGGCTTTACGCACAGGATGTAAGTATATCTGTTGTACACAGGCTGTATAAACAACATCCGTTTACCATCGGCGAACGGTTGTCCTAGAAAATCGTTTTACCAACTACCTACAGAGAAGGGGCGCCCGGTTGGAGCGCCCCTTGCATAGGGTTTGATTAGGTTTTGGATCGTCTGTGGGCTAGCGGCGCTTGCGGGTGGCCGTTGCCTTGCGGACGGACGTCTTCTTGGACGGGGCCTTTTTCTCTGCCGGAGCGGCGGGGGAGACCGGGGTCTCCTTGGCAGGCTCGGGCTTAGTCTCTGCCTTCGGTGCGGCCTTGACCTCAGCGGCCTTCGGCGCCGGCTTAGTCTTTACCTCGGCCTTGGGCTCCTCTTTGGCAGCAGCGGGCTTAGTCTCCGCCTTGGTAGCTGCGGCCTTGGTCGTGGTCTTCTTGGCCGTCGTCGTGCGCTTTCGCGTGGTGGTCTTGGCAGCGGGCTTGGCCTCGACGGTTGCCTCCGCCTTGGACTCGGCAGGCGTCTCCTCGAGCTTGACGGCTGGCTTTGCGGCTGCCTTGGTCGTGGCGGCCTTCGTGGTCGTCGACTTCGTTGCCGTGGTCTTCTTGGCTGCCGTTGCCTTCTTGGCGGCCGTGGTCGTCTTCTTGGCAGCGGTCTTTGCCGGAGCCTTTGCGGCCGGTTTGGCCTCAGCGACCTCTGCCTTTACCTCGGGAGCAGCCTCGGCTTCTGCGGCCTTCTTGGCAGCGGCGGTCGTGCGCTTGCGCGTGGTCGTTGCCTTGGCAGCAGTCGTCTTGGCAGCGGTGGTCTTGCTCGCAGCCGCCTTGGTCGTTGTAACCTTCTTAGCGGTAGTCTTGCGGGTAGTGGTCTTCTTAGCTGCGGGCTTTGCAGCGGGCTTGACCTCGGCCTCTGCCTCAGGAGCAACCTCAGCCTTCACCTTAGGCTCGGTCTTTGCGGGCTCAGCCTCAACCGGCTTCTCCTCGGCCTTAAGCTCCTCAGCGGCCACCGGCTCAGCAGCAGCCTCAGGCTCGTCGACAACAGCCGCCGGCCTCTCAATCTCCGGATGCATAAAGAAGTACAGGTCCAGATACTTATCGGCCGAGCGCGTCCAGCTAAAGTCCTGGCTCATAGCCTGCGTGACCAGCTGGTTCCAGGCCTCGCGGTTATCCCAGAACAGACGCGCCGCGCGGAATACGGCATCGCCCATCTCGTCGCCGTTAAAGTTGCTAAACGAGAATCCCGTACCCTCGCCGGTAAACTCGTTGTAAGGGATCACGGTGTCTTTCAATCCGCCGGTCTCGCGCACGATGGGCAGGGTGCCGTAGCGCATGGCGATGATCTGCGACAGGCCGCAGGGCTCAAACTTTGAAGGCATCAGGAACATGTCGGCGGCGGCATACATGCGCTGCGACAGCGCCGGGTCAAACTCGATGCGCGCGGCCATGGTGCCGGGGTACTTGTCCTGGAAATAACGCAGGCCGTCCTCGTAGTCGCGGTCGCCGGTGCCCAGCACGGCCACCTGAACACCGCCGGCCAGGATGCGGTCGAGTGCGTACATGACCAGGTCCATGCCCTTCTGGCGTGTCAGGCGCGTGACCATCACCATGAGCGGGCGGTCGTCGCGAACCTCGAGCCCCAGCTCTTCCTGCAGCTTGGCCTTGCACACGGCCTTGCCGGAACGGTCCTCCACAGTGTAGTTGGCGGCAATGCGCTTGTCGGTCGCCGGGTCAAAGCCCGCGACGTCGATGCCATTCAAAATGCCCTGAAGCGCGTAAGAACGCTCGCGCAGCACGCCGTCCAGGCCCTCGCCAAATTCGGGCGTCTGGATCTCGTTGGCATAGGTGGGGCTCACCGTAGTGATGGCGTCGGCATAGCGCAGCGCGCCCAGCATGTAGTTAATGCTGCAGGCGTCGCAACGCAGCTGCGAGGCGGCCGCCGGAATATGCGCCACGCCCAGGATGTCCTCCATCACGGTGTCGCTAAACTGGCCCTGGAATGCCACGTTGTGGATCGAGAACACGGTCTTGACGCGGTCGTACAGCGGCAGGCCCTGGTAGAACTCGCGCAAAAACACGGGCGCCAGCGCCGTCTGCCAGTCGTTGCAGTGCAGGATGTCGCACTCAAAGCCGGCCGGCAGGTGCTGCAGACTCTCGGTGATGGCCTTAGAGAAGAACGCAAAACGCTCGCCGTCGTCAAAGAAGCCGTACGGATAGTCGCGCGCAAAATAGCGCTCGTTGTCGATGAACATATAGGTGACGCCGTCGTGCTCGAGCTTCTCGAGTCCGCAGTACTCATTGCGCCAGCCCAGGCTAACGTAAAAGTCGGAGAAGTGCTCCATCTGCGCCTTGTACTCGTCCTTGATGGTGGCGTACTTGGGCACCATCACGATAACCTCGGCGCCGGCGCGCACAAGCGCCGCAGGCAGCGAGCCCGCCACGTCACCCAGGCCACCGGTCTTAACAAACGGTGCGCACTCGGCCGAGGCAAACACGATCTGCATCTTTTTGCTGGAATCAGCCATATTGTCTCCCATGTTGCAATTCGAGAATAGCCGCCTGGCGCTAACCGGGCGGCTATTCTACATGTTACGAGCGATGTTGCGGTGCCAACGTTAACGTACGATGGTGGTGTCGGAAGTTAACGGAGCCTTGCCAAGCACCAGGATGTTCTCGGGCGTGCCGCGAAGCTCAGTGTTGGTGGGAACCACATTGTTCTTGTCCAGGATGGCATTCTCGACGCGTGCACCGCTCTTGATAATGCAGCTCTGGTTGATGATCGAGTTGGTCACCGAAGCGCCTTCCTCGACCACGACGCCGCGCGACAGGATCGAGTTGCGCACGGTGCCCTTGATGATGCAGCCGGCCGAGATGATCGAGTTGCACGCGTGGCTGCCGGTCGCATAGCGCGAAGGTGGCACGTCGTGAGCCTTGGTCAGGATCGGGCGCTCGGGGTCGAAGAGCTGGTCGGCCACGGTCTGGTCGAGCAGGTCCATGCTGCGGCGATACAGCGACTTCTCGCTAAACACGCCCACGACCTCGCCCTTGTATTCGTAGCTGCAAACGTCGATGTTGCCAAAGTCGCCCTGGAGTGCCTCGAGCAGGTCCAGATAGTCAGCGGCCTGGTAATGGTCGATGATCTCGAGCAGTGTCTCGCGGTTGACGATGCAGCAGTCCATAGACGCGTTGTCGCCAT
>ENA-ORNW01002672-ORNW01002672.1-human-gut-metagenome-genome-assembly--contig:-NODE-2672-length-11396-cov-4.350675_pt1 | contig 11396 bp, 10 predicted proteins | sample MGYA00242121_ERZ509034 | MGnify/ENA primary metagenome ERZ509034 (study PRJEB26280, sample SAMEA2338689) | human gut metagenome | biome: human gut; feature: human-associated habitat; material: faeces... | reverse complement strand
CAGCCAGTGCCAGTGGTATTTCGTTTCTCGTCAGGTAGACAATTAATGGGAGTATTGGCGGGATGAAGGCCACCGAGGTGTATGAAAAGCCGGTGCCACGGGCTTGGTCGATCTTTCTCATCCGCGCGTATAGAATACTGCAGGCTACCAGTAAGGCGGTCGATATAGTGAGGCAAATGTCATTGGTCCGCTGTCCATCAATGCTAATATATTCAAGCATGGATAAAACGGGGGGATGATGCAATATAATACTGCGCATCCGCCGGAAATGATAAGATAGTCTTGCGCGGTGTTGTTATCTTGAACATTCATTGTTTTCGTCAGTATCTTACTTTGTTATGCTGTTTCATGACTTGAGGTTGCCTTGCCCGTGCTGTTCTGAGTCGGGTGTGTTGTTGCTGAAGCGGTAGGCGTTGTGGCGACAAATAGTAATCACAGGTCATGAGTTTCGTTTTCTGTATCATGTCATTATGGCCGGCCTTGCGTTCGGGATGCGCGGCGACGACGGCCGTTGTGAGGCCTGGGCGGTGGCCTTGCCGTTGGTCTTGGGTGTTGGTAGGCTGGCCGCGCCAATGCTTGGCGGGCGGTCTTGCCGGTTAGTGGCTGTTGCCCCTTGCGCCCCTTCCGGGTGATTCCTCACGTCCCGTCATGTCGGCGGCGCTCATTGCCGGCCTCGGCCGTGGTGTAGTTTGTTTATTGTCATTTTCCTATTAGGCGTGGCCGTGTGGCGCATGTCATGGGAGTAGATGTGGCAGCCTGATGCTTCCCGTGTTCAGCCTGCCTGCCTTTGCTACGGTGGCGATGTTCTGCTGATGCCATGTCCAGGCCGGATGCTCCCAGGGGAAGCGCAGTCCGGTCTGTGGCTGGTGGTTCATTTGCTCGTCGACAGCCCGCTTCGCTTGGTGCGCTTGTAGCTGCGGTACTCGTCGAGCGGTATCTCAACGTCAGGCTCTTCGAGCGTGCCGGAGTGTGGCAACCTGAACTTCATGTAGCGTATATTGAGCCCGCGGTCAATCCATTGCGCCTCGTAGTAGGTCTGTATCGATAGAATCTTGCGCGTCTCGGGGTCAATGCCGTCGGTGTGGTAGAGGTCTTCGGTGCGGAAAAGCAGCGGCAACCGGTTGCGCTCCACCATGTAAGTGGTGTATGTGAACAGGAAGTTCGAGTCGGTCTTCAGGTGTATTATGCCTCCGTCTGCCAGGAAATGGCGGTAGCGTTCCATGAACGAGGTGCTGCTGAGCCGCTTCCTCGGGTTCTTCATCTGCGGGTCGCTGAACGTCAGCCATATCTCCTGCACCTCGCCGGGGGCAAAGAACCGGTCTATGATTTCTATGTTGGTGCGCAGGAAGGCCGCGTTGCTTAGTCCCTCGTCGAGCGCCTGCTTGGCCCCGGTGTGCATGCGTGCGCCCTTGATGTCGACGCCGATGAAGTTTACTTCGGGGTATAGCTTGGCCAGGCCGACGGTGTATTCGCCTTTGCCGCAGCCCAGTTCGAGCACTATCGGGTTCTGGTTGTGGAAGTAGTCTTCGCGCCATCGTCCCCTCATCTCAAACGTTACGCCTTCCATGGCGGAGTAAGGGAACTGGAAAACGTTGCTGAACGTCTCCATCTCGGCGAACTTCTGTAGTTTTCCTTTGCTCATTGTTGTTGTCGGGTAAGTAGGGGAAAGGCCGCTTCCGGGGTACATTTGATACTTCGGCGGCGGCCTTTCGTTATTTCTGGAAAATGTTTATGCCTTATTGGGCAGATGCCAGCGGTGCTGCCTGGGTGTAGGTGCGTGCCCCCAGTTCCTTGTCGAGCATGTACAGACCGTAGCCGTTGTCCTGTATCATCTTGAGGTTGTCAATGATGTTCTGGGCCGTTTCCTCCTCTTCAACCTGCTCGTCGATAAACCATTTCAGAGCGCTTTGGGTTGCATAGTCCTTCTCGGCGGCTGTCAGTGCGAACAGTTCGTTGATGAGTGCCGTCACCTTCTGCTCGTGGGCGAGGGTGCTCTCGAACACGTCGAGTAGCGATTTCCACTCCGTGGGAACGGCATCTATCGGCTTAAGGGTAACCGTGCCGCCGCGCTGGATGACGTAGTTGAAGAATATCTTTGCATGGTCTTGCTCCTCCTGGAACTGCACTTCATACCACTTGCCCATGCCCGGCTTGCCGTTTGAATGGCAGTATGCGGCCATGGAGAGGTATAGGTAAGCCGACCATAATTCGGCGTTGATCTGCGCGTTGAGCGCCTCTTCAATCTTTTTGCTTAACATAATGATATGTATTTAAAGTTGAGTTGTGTTGTTGTTTGTATGTTGGCGTGTCATTCTATCACTACTTTTGTCCACCCGTGCTTGTCTTCTTCGGTTCCGTATTGTATTCCGCGGAGGTGGTTGTAGAGCCTGGTGGATATCGGTCCGGGCTTTCCGTCGGTGCTGAACATGTAGCGTTTGCCCGTGTCAAGGTCGTCGATGTATGATATTGGCGATATCACGGCGGCTGTTCCGCATGCTCCGGCTTCCTCGAATGTCTCGAGTTCCTCTTCGGGTATGTGTCTTCGCTCGACTGTCATGCCGAAGTCTTCGGCCAGTTGCATCAGGCTTTTGTTCGTGATGCTGGGCAGTATGCTGCTCGACTTCGGCGTCACGTAGGTGTTGTTCTTTATTCCGAAGAAGTTGGCGGCGCCGCATTCGTCCATGTATTTCTTCTCTTTAGCGTCGAGGTAGAACTCACATGCGTAGCCTTTCTCGTGGGCTATGCTGTTGGCTTTCATCGAGGCTGCATAGTTGCCGCCCACCTTGTAGCATCCCGTTCCGAGCGGGGCGGCGCGGTCGTAGTCGCGTATGATGACGTAGGGGTTGGTAGAGAACCCGCCTTTGAAGTACGGGCCCACCGGCGTTACGAATATCATGAACAGGTATTCCGACGCCGGGTGCACACCCACTTGTGCCGACATGCCCACGAGCAGGGGGCGTATGTAGAGCGTGGCACCGCTTTCGTAGGTCGGTATGTACTCTTGGTTGAGGCGCACCACCTTCTTTACCATGTCCTCGAACAGTTCCGTAGGCACTTCGGGCATGAGTATTCCGCGGCATGTCGACTGCAGCCTTGCTGCGTTCTCATCCATGCGGAACACGCGCACCTTGCCGTCGGGGCACCTGTATGCCTTCAGTCCTTCGAAGGCTTCTTGCCCATAATGCAGGCAGGTGGCTGCCATGTGCATCTTTATGTACTCGTCGGAGCAGACCTCAATCTCGCCCCATTGCCCGTCGCGGTAGTAGCACCGCACGTTGTAGTCAGTCGGAACATATCCGAAAGACAGGCTTCCCCAGTCAATGTTCTTCATATTATGACTTGTTAATGTGAATCCTACCCGGCCTTTGCCCGTGTGAGGCTGCTGTGCGTCGGTTGGCGCCTTGCGCCTTGCGGCAGGCCAGTCGTTTACCAAAGGCAAAGGTAATCAAAATATTGAACGATAGCAACTAAAAGGGTACAAAAATCTGAAAATGACGTGAACTTTTCTTTGTTGGTGTCCGGTTGCCGCCCTGCTGTCGGCCTTCCCCCGTCAGTATGGGGCTTTGCGTGGTTGCCGTCAGGCGCCAGTGCCGGTGGCTCACTCTTTTCCGCCGTCGCTTTCCAGTATGTCCTTTATCTCCTTGTCGGTCTTGGTGAGCTTGGCTTTGCACAGCTTTATCAGCTGTTGTGCGCGGCGTAGTTGCTCGCCGAGCGAGTCGATGTCGGGCTCTTCGTTTTCCATTCGTGCCACAATGTGTTCCAGTTCGCGCATGGCTTCTTCGTATTTCATGTCGTTCTTCATTTCACTGTTGATTTTATTCTGCCTTTTTCAAGTCGTGTTTCAATCTCGTCGCCGGGCTTCAGCTGTCCTGCGTCGCGCACGGCGTGTCCTCCGCACATGGTTATGCTGTAGCCGCGCCGCAGCAGCAGTATCGGGTCTTGGGCCAGTGCACGTTGCTCGAGCATCTCCACCTTGTGGCGTGCGGCTGCCAATTGCCGCATGGCAATGGGCGGTATGGCCTGCCTTGCCATCTCTATGCGGTGGCCCTGCTCATTGATTCGGCGTGCAGCGGCGGCCTTCAGCCTCTCTGCAATGATGCCTATGCGGGCCTCCTGGCGCGTCTTCACTACCGAGAACAGCGCCGGTATCCTGCCAGATATGGCCGACATGCGCTGCCTTTCCGTGCCAAGCCGGGCCGTCACCATGCGGACGAGACGTTGCCGCCAGTCGTCCAATTGCGCATCCACGGCGCTCAGCCTGCTCACGAGCAGGGCGGCGGCGGCCGTCGGCGTCTTCACTTTTGTGTGTGAAACCATGTCGAGTATCGACTCGTCTCTGTCGTGCCCGATGCCCGTGATGACCGGTAACGGGAAGTTGGCCACGTTCTCTGCCAGTGCCAGGGTGTCAAATCCCGACATGTCGCTCGTGGCCCCTCCTCCGCGTATTATAACCACACAGTCGAACAGGTCGGCTTCCGCATTTATTCTGTTCAGTGCCGCTATGATGCTCTGTTCAACCTGCTCGCCCTGCATTGTGGCTGCGAACAGTCGCGTTTCAAAGGCGTATCCATACTCATTCTCGGCCAGTTGGTTGCAGAAGTCGCCATATCCGGCGGCTGTCTGGCTTGATATCACGGCTATGCGCTGCGTGAACACGGGCAGCTCAAGTTCCTTGTTGAGGTCGAACACCCCTTCTTCCTTCAGCCGGCGAATTATCTCCATGCGTCTGCGAGTCATGTCGCCCAAGGTGTAAGTGGGGTCAATGTCGGTGACAATCCAAGAAAACCCGTATGCTTCATGGTATTGGGCATACACTTGCAGCATCACCTTCATCCCGGCGTGCAGCTGTTGTCCGGTGGCGCGCTCGAAGTAAGGGCGCAGCAAGGCCCACGTCTGTCGCCAGCATTTTGCCGACGCCCGGGCTATGGGAGTGTTGCCGTTGGCGTCTTTCTCAATCAGTTCCATGTAGCAGTGGCCCCTTGACTCGCGCACCTCCGACAGCTCCGCTTCCACCCAATACTCGTCGGCCAGCACGCTCTCTATCGTAGAGCGCACCATGCCGTTGAGCTCATATAGCGTCATTGCCGCCTGGTTGTGCGTTGTTGCCATTGCGTTTCGTGTTGTCATGCTTGTTGTTGTCATGCTTTGTTGGTGTGCCGTCGGTGCCCGAATATGCCGGGCTGTGGCATTGCCCACGCGCGTTGCCTATGTCGGGTCGTGGCGGTTGCCTTGCCGTTGCGTTTGCCTTGCCTTTGGCGCGGCCGGGCCAGGCGCCAGGGCTTTGCCCCATTGCACCTCGACGTAGGCCATGCAAATTTACGAATAAAATCCGATAAAACCGTATCAGGCGTGAAATGTATTTACATGATGTGTCGTGAGAATGGCTTGTTTGCGGCAGGCCGGGCGTCGGCAGGCAAATAACGGCAAAATGAGTGTGCATTCATAACTGCCTGACACCGTTTGCCTTGCGCCCCTACATGGCGTTGCTGTGCATCGGTTCCGGCCGTTCCACTATGCCGTTCGGCTCGTTTTGGCATGCTAAACGGGCCGTTTTGCAGTGTGACATGGGCCGTATTGCCACCGGGTTGATGGCTGTTTTTATGCCCGTTTTTGTCGTTTTGTGCTGAGAATGGCATTATTTTGGTATGCCGCAGCATGTGTTCGCACATCCAGAGCCAACTTTTTGACTCTATTTCCACTTGTTTTTCAGTAGCCGATATTAGTATTAAATGTTTATAATATGCCTTTACGTGCATGGCATACAGGTCGGCGTGCTGTTGGCATACGGGGGCGGCTTGGAGATGGCATGTGGGCGGTTAAGGCCCGTTATGGCGTAGTGTACGCTGGCAATGAGTGCAGGTGGCAGTGCCGCCAGATTGTTATCTTGGCCCCAAGCGTAGCGTGCCGCGCCGTGGCGAAGGTTCCGTTACGGCGCCGCTGGGGCGTCAGAAGCATTTGGTGCGCACGGCATAAATATCAATACAGACATTCCCCGGCCTGTAGGCCAATTTGGATTATATATATGTGTAAGTGCTTCTGTAACGTTATTTAGCATTTTAATGCTGAAAAAATGCGCCCCGATGATATACAACAATGACAGAAAAAGCGTATATTTGTGGCCGACTGATGCCCCGGCGAGGTGCCCGTCAAGCCCGTGCTTGTGAGCGGCTGGCCTCGCGCAGGGAGTTCAGCATAAGCCAAACAATTAAAAATCCGTAGTTATGAGAATTGGTATTCCTAAAGAAATCAAGAACAACGAGAACAGGGTCGGGATGACTCCTGCTGGCGTCTCAGAGTTGGTGGCTCACGGCCATGAGGTGTTTGTTCAGCACACCGCAGGCGTAAACAGTGGCTTTCCGGACGAGAAGTACGTGAAAGCCGGCGCGAAGATATTGCCAACAATAGAGGATACATACCGTTCGGCCGACATGATTATCAAGGTGAAAGAGCCCATCGAGCCCGAATATCCGCTCGTTAAGCCAGGTCAGCTTGTGTTTACGTATTTCCATTTTGCATGTGACCGCAAGCTCACCGAGGCCATGGTGAAGAGCGGCGGTGTCTGCCTGGCATACGAGACAGTGCAGCTCAGCGACGGTTCGCTGCCGTTGCTTGTGCCGATGAGCGAGGTTGCAGGCCGTCTCGGCATGATAAACGGCGCCTACTACCTGCAGAAGACCAAGGGCGGAAAGGGCAAGCTCGTTTGCGGAGTGCCCGGTGTGAAGCCGGTCAAGGTGCTTGTTCTCGGTGGCGGAATAGTTGGGCAGGCTGCTGCCCGCGTGGCTGCCGGGCTTGGAGCCACAGTGGTCATGACCGACATATCGCTCCCGAAGCTGCGAGAGTTGTCGCTCACGATGCCAGCCAACGTGAGCACGCTCTATTCAAACAGGCACAACATAGAGCAAGAGCTGCCCGACACCGACGTCGTAATCGGTTCGGTGCTCGTGCCGGGCGACAAGGCTCCCCATCTCATAACGCGCGACATGCTTGGCATGATGGAGCCGGGCTCGGTGCTTGTCGACGTGGCCATCGACCAGGGAGGGTGCTTCGAGACCTCGCATCCCACCACCCACAGCGAGCCGGTTTACGAGCTTGACGGCATCGTTCATTATGCCGTGGCAAACATCCCGGGTGCCGTGCCTCACACATCGACGTCGGCCCTCACCAACGCCACGCTCAGGTATGCCGTGGCTTTGGCCGACAAGGGGTGGCGCCGTGCCTGCAAGGACGACCCGGCACTGGCCCTGGGACTCAATGTGGTTGAGGGTAAGGTGACGTATAAGGCCGTTGCCGATGTCTTCGGCATGGCTTACGAGCCTGTTGAGCTGTAGCCCGCGGCATCAAGGCATGGGCCTTGTGAAATTCATGTTGCCCCCGAAGGCTGTTGCAAAAGGCAACCCGCCGTCGGGGGCAATACATTATTATAATGCCATACTGCGCTGCTTCAGTGAGTCACTGGCGGCCAATCCGCTTGGCGCCATTGCAGCCATGAGGCAAGCCATTAGGCCGCGTCAAAAGGCTTTTCTGCCCTCTATGTCCTTTATGGCCTGCGTCAGTCGCCTGAAATCTTCGGGAAACACGTCGCCGATGTTGCCAATCCTGAACGTGTCGGCCTGCGATATCTTGCCCGGGTATATCACGAATCCCCTCTCCTTGAGCTTCGTGTAGAAGTCTTTGAAGTCAAATTCGGCATTGGGATAATAGAACGATGTGATTATCGGCGACTGCACTTCGTCGGGCAGCAGCGTCCGGAACCCGAGGCTGCGCATGCCCTCCACGAGCGTGTCGTGGTTTTCGCGGTAGCGGGCGTGGCGTGCTTCAATGCCGCCTTCTGCCCTCAGTTCGGCCATGGCCTGCATGAAAGCCCGCACCACATGGGTGGGCGACGTGAAGCGCCATTTGCCGTGTCCGTCTTCCATGGTGCGCCATTGGTCGTAGAGATCGAGCGACAGCGAGCGCGCCACGCCCCCGCATTGCTCGAGCAAAGAGCGCCGGGCAATGACGAAGCCGAAGCCCGGCACACCCTGGATGCACTTGTTTGCGCTGCTTATCATGAAGTCGATGCCGAGCCTGGCCATGTCTATCGGCACCCCGCCGAAGCTGCTCATGGCGTCGACAATGAGCACCTTGCCGTGGCGTTTCACCACAGAGGCAATCTCCTCGAGTGGGTTGAGCACGCCGGTAGTGGTCTCGCAGTGCACCACCGACACGTGCGTCACCTCGCCGTGTGCCGTCAGGTAAGCATCGATGCGGGCCGGGTCGACGGCCTCGGTCTCCTCAAACCTCATCACGTCGCAGTCGATATGGTAGTAGTCGGCAATCAATCCCATGCGCTTTCCGTACGCCCCGTTGGCGGCAACCAGCAGTTTGTCGGAAGGCCTCACGGCCGTTCCGAGAGTGGCTTCGACGCAGAACGTGCCGCTGCCCTGCATCAGCACCGCCGTATATTCGTCGGGACGGCTTGTTGCCAGTTCAACAAGTTGCTTGCGAATCTGCTCAACTATGCCCACGTTATAGTCTTCGTCCCATGTGCACCAGTCGCTCATCATGGCTTCCTTCACGCTGTCTGTCGTAGTCAGCGGGCCCGGTGTAAGTAGTAAGTATGGTCTCATGTCCGTATTGAATTTATTGTTCCGTCTTTTGTCAGCGTTTGTTTGCCGGGCGTCTATTCGCCGGCCATCCTCATGTTTATGCTTTCTATGAGCGCCGGCAGGGCCGTTGCGTCGTCCACCACATAGTCGGCGCCGGCGGCATACATCCTGTATCTCACGTCGTCCATGCGCTTTTTCAGTTCAGCCTTGTCCATGGCCACGGCCTCGTCGGGCGTCAGCGCCATCTCGTTGCTGCCCATGATGACGCCCACGCTCCATGCCCCGGCGTTGCGCCCTTCGCGTATGTCGGCAATGGTGTCGCCGAACTTGACCACCGACCGTGGCGAGTCTACGCCGAGCCTGCACATGTTCTGGTATATCATGTAGGGCTTGGGGCGCCCTGCCGGCAGTCCGTCCGCCGTCACGCAGCAGTCAACGGCATAGCCTTGCCGGCGTGCCGCCGCCGTCACCACGTCCATCATGGCTTGCGTGTAGCCCGTGGTCGAGCCAACCTTCAGTCCATCCGCCCTCAGCGCGGCCATGGTTTCCACCACCCCGGCTATGGGTGTAGAGTAGTCATCGAGCTTTGTTGACAGAGCCTCCTGGAATCCCCTGTAGCATTGTTGCACATCGTCTTCGTTGTAAGCGCGCCCGTATTTCGCTGCAAACTCATCGCTCACGTGCCCTATGGCAAACAGGGCGCGTATCTCTTCGAGCTTTGTCAGGCCCATGTGGGCGCGTGTCTCGGCCGGCGAAACGTTGAGCCCCATTGCCTTGAAGCATTCAACGAATGCAGCCACAGGCGCGAAGCAGCCATAGTCGACGGCCGTTCCGGCCCAGTCCATGATAACACATTCAATTTTTCTCATATCAGTCTTATAGCGTTGTATGTTCGTCTTAGTAACCCGGCATGCGGTTTAGTTGGCAGGCATGAAGCCACTTATGGCCTGCCTTCCGGCCATCTTGCCGTCTTCAGCCTCGCGCCGTGTGCGCCCTGCCTGCACGAGGTAGGCCACCGAGCACACAAACATTATGCAGCAAGCCACGCCAACCCATGTGCTCATCTCGTTGTAGAACAGCGGCCAATCGATGTTCGGGGCGCCCAGTTCCTTGAAGAGCAGTATGCCGAGAGTGCCGAGATAGCCAATGAAATCGATGGTTATGATGAAGAACCCGACGTTGGCGTGCAGCTTGAAGCAGGCGATGAACCGCTCAAAAAATATGGTCTGGAAGCTCAGGTAGGCGATGTCTATGCATAGCGTCTGCAAGAACAGCCACAGGGTGGTGGGCAGCGCCAGTTGGGTCTGGTATGCCCCGATGAACGCCAGCAGTGCCATTCCGGCGGTAGACACGCCAAGCAGTGTGCAGAGCACGCGCAGGTGGCTGCCCACGGCAGACTGTATGGCGAACATGGCCAGCAGCACCACCGTCGCTATTCCGTCGAGGTAGGCGAAAGCCCACGACGGCACCATGCTCACATCGATGATGCACACGATGAAGTCTTCCTTGATGTCGCGCTGCACTGTGAGCAGAAGGTTGGCCGTGAAGAGCAGCAGCAGCACCGGCATGAAGCGTCGGAACAGTTGCCAGCGCTGCCTGCCGTTGAGCGTGACCCGCTCGGAGCGCGCCGCCACGTCGGCAGCGTCGGGCTTTGGCAACCGTGTCATCATCCACCCGGTGAGGCATAGCAGCGGGAAGGCCACGGCCCCGATGAGCGCAGGCATCCACATCTCGCCCACGTGGAGCGACTGCAGGGCGTAGAGCCCGAGCGACTTTGCCACGCCCGAACTGAGCGCCATGCTCACCCCCATGATGCTTGCCAGGATGTCGGTGGTGCGGCGTCCTTCGAGGAAACTGAACAAAACGCCCCACATGCAGCCCAATGACAGACCGTTGAAAAACAGCGCGAAGATGTTGGCCGGCACAGGCATCAGCGCGAAAGCCAGCAACGATGCCTCGGAAAGAGCTGCCGACCCGATGATGAATCGAAGACGGTTTTCGGGCCGCAGCTCAGATATGAACTTTATGCCGAGCATCTTCGCGCATACGTAACCAATCAGTTGGATGATGCTTACGGCTATCTTGTAGTCCATGCCGAAGGCCTGCATGCCCTCAAACTCGGCCGCCGTAAACGGTTTGCGCAGGGCGTAGACAAGTGAGTAAGACACCAGTGCCGTGCCGCCGGCCCATATAACGAACAGCCAGTCGGGCATGGCCGTTCCGGCCCTGTGTGCATTGTGCATCATGTTTGCCATCTGTTTCATCCTTGTAGTTTGCTTTGTCATTTCACGCCGCAAAGTTAGTCGTTGCCCCGTTGCCCCGGAATGAATAATCCATGAATTACGGGCCGTAACAATTCAGTAAAGCTATCGTAACGCGACAATAACGGCAGTGCAAAACAGGTGCAACCCGAATGTAACACTTTTGCAATGTGTTTTAAGCGGAAAATAGCTATTTTTGCAATTGAATAGCATTGGAAACAGCTTATGGACGAACTCAAGGACATATACGACCGCATCACTTACTTGCGCCATAAGGGCATGAAGATGAAAGACATAGCCGCGCTGGTAGACTTCCAGCCGAGCGTGTTTTCGGCCTTGTATACCACGGTCATACCGGCGTTTGTAAAGAACACGGAGCGCGGCATGGCACCGGCCGAGGCGCTCGACGGCGCCCTCGTGTGGGTCAACAACGTGTCGAAGCGCCGCCTGCTGGCATCGCTGCCGTCGATGAAGGCCACGCTCATGGCCACCGACGTTGAGCTGGAGCCGGTGCGCGGCGGCGGGGGCAACCCCTATGCGGCGGCCC
>ENA-ORNW01002660-ORNW01002660.1-human-gut-metagenome-genome-assembly--contig:-NODE-2660-length-11422-cov-2.813055_pt1 | contig 11422 bp, 4 predicted proteins | sample MGYA00242121_ERZ509034 | MGnify/ENA primary metagenome ERZ509034 (study PRJEB26280, sample SAMEA2338689) | human gut metagenome | biome: human gut; feature: human-associated habitat; material: faeces... | reverse complement strand
CGCTTGACATTGGGAATCGCCAGCGAGCTGATGGCCGAGCCGGTCACGCCGTCCCAGTCCATGTGGTCGAGCAGCGGCGATTCGAGGCTGGCGTTGATCCACCATCCCTTGCGCACGTCCGTATCGGGGATCATGTTGTAAAGCAGCGAATTGATACGCTTATACAAACCCTGGCTGGTGGTATAACCGCGGGCAAAGGAGCAGAGGTGTCCGCCCCAGGTGATATTGCGGTAGTTGGCGGGGGTGTCGGCAGCCTTGTAGATGCCGGCCCAGATCCACGACGGGGAGTTGGCACTGTTGAAACCGGGAGCCGACACGTCATCCTTGGAGAGGAACGTGTAGCCGCTCAGGGCAGCTTCGGCATCGGTGGCAGCTTCGCCCCAGTTGTTCATCACCAGGTTCACGCGGGCACGCATTCCGTAAGCCACGTTCCGGTCGGCGGCGGCCTTGCTCGTGCGCTGGAAACCCTCGAGGTCGGCGATGGCCTGCGTCAGATCGTCGTAGATCAGCTTGTAGATCTCGGCATTAGTGGCACGGGGGTTCGCACCGGCACGCTCGGCCGGCATGTCCCACGTCACGATGGGTACCGTCGGTTTGTCCTCGTTGCCCTTGTAGGTGAACTGGAAACGCTGCGCCAGCGTGAAGTTGGCGAACGCACGCGCCACCAGAGCCTGGCCGCGGTAGTAGATAAGCGTCTGGTTTTCGGTATCCGCGGGGATCGTAGCCAGGATGTCGTTGGCCTGCTTGTTCAGCTTGTAGCAGAAATTCCAGGTGAACATGGGCACGGCATAGTTGGCGTTGCGATCCGAATACTCGAACGCAACCGAAAACCACTCGTAGTCGCTGTTGTCCGATACCATGTCGGCACCGTTGCCGTCGGTGGCGATACATACGGCAGGATAGCTGAAGTCGTTGTGGAAAGGCGTGGCGCTACCTCCGGCCCAGTTGGGCAGGAGCTTCGTGAAGATCGAAGACAGGGTGTTGATATCCGCCTGCAGACGTTCGGGGTTGTCCTCCACGACCTCCTTTTTCTGATCCTCGGTCACAATACCGCTCTCGGGGAACGTATCGAGGTCGGAGCAGGAGACCATAACCGCCGTCCCCAGGGCAAATACCCATATTTTATTGATTGCTTTCATATACACGTTGTTATTTGATTGTGCCAAAATTAGAACGTCAGGTTAATACCGCCCGAAATGGTACGCAGGGCCGAATAGGAGGTGTTGTCCGCAGTACCCGTACCGCCGAATACGATGCGGGGGTCGAGACCTTCGCGGGCGGAGAAGACGGCGAGGTTGTCACCCGAGAAATAGATGCGGATGCTGCCCAGGCCGATCTTGTTCGACCACTTCTTGGGAAGGGTATAGCCTACCGTCACATTGTTGACCGAAAGGTAGTCGGAGCTTACGAGGAAGCGCGACGAATATTTCTGGTTCGAATCGTCGGACGAGTTCAGGCGCGGGACATTCGTGTTGGGGTTCTCGGGCGTCCAGGCCTTGAGGGCATCCTTGTGGAAGTTCATACCCAGGTTATCGCCGTAGTGCATCAATTCGTGGTAGGTGTTGTCGTAGAGTTTGCCACCGAGCTGGTAAGCGAACTGTGCCGAGATATCCACGCCGTAGAAGCTCAGCGAAGTGGCGAAGCCGCCGCTCACCTTGGCCAGCGTGCTGCCCTGGCGGGCCTGGCGGGCGTTGTCGTAAACATCCGTGGTCGAATAATCGCCGTTGTCGGGGTCTACGTACCAGAGCGACTTACCGGTGTTGGGATCGACACCCGCATAGGTCTTCAGGTAGGAGTCGTACATCGAGCCGCCCACCTCGCGGATCGCCATCGAGTAAACCAGTCCCGTCTCGGGCACGTCGCCGTCGAGCGAGAGGATCTTGTTCTTGTAGTGCGTCATATTGAGATCCAGATCCCACGAGAAATTCTTATAGCGCAGCAACCCGGCGGACAGCTGGATCTCGACACCGGCGTTGCGCATCGAACCCACGTTGATAGGCTGCCGCGAGTAACCCAGCGAAGGAGGTACGGGTTTGTAGTAGAGCATGTCCGAGGTCTTGCGCGAGAAATACTCGACGCTACCGCTCAGGCGGTCGTCCCAAAGGCCGAACTCGACACCCACGTTGAGCGAGTGCGAGGACTCCCACGTAATGTTCTTGTTACCCTTGTAGTTGAGCGTCAACGAGAAATCGCCGTCGACACGGCCTACCGAATACTGATCCTGGTAGGGATAGTAGTTGCTGTAACCGCTGGGATCGAGCAGGTCGTCGTTACCCTGGATACCATACGAAGTCTTCAGTTTCAGCATGTTGAGCCACTTCACATCCTTCAGGAAGTTTTCCTTGGTCAGCAGCCATGCACCACCTACGGAACCGAAGTTACCCCAGCGGTGGTCGGGATGGAAGCGCGACGAAGCATCGCGGCGGTAGGATGCCGAGAAGAAATACTTGCCGTCGTAGTCGTACTGCACACGCGAGAGAATACCCATTGTAAAATAGGTGTCGGTGTAGGACGAAACCTGCGGGGTCTCATAGATCGTGTTGTCCAGCTCCCCTACATTGGGATTGTAAAGGTCGGTGTTGCTGCCTGAGAGGTACTGCATCTTCAGCGAATAGTTCTCGAAGCCGACCAGCACGTCGAAGTTGTGCTTCTGGGCGAACGTTCTCTTGTACGAAGCCAGGTACTGCTGGTTGACGCCGAACGTACGCGACTGCGCAACGGAGACCGAACCTTTGCCGATATAGGAACCGTAGTAGGAGTTATAAAGGTGGTTCGCACGGCGGTTGATGGCGCTGGCACTGATGTTGGCCGTGACGTTCAGCCCCTCGACGGGCGTCACGGTCGCAAACCAGTTGCCGTTGATCGCATCAGTATAGGTGCGGTGGCGATCCAGGTCGATCGAGATCATGGGGTTGGCACCGCCCGAGAACGAGCGTATCTGGTTGGTATTCACACCCGAGTCGTAGATCTTATTGCCGTGTTCGTCGTACATGATCTTCTTATCGGCATCGCGCACATACATCGGGTAGATCGGGGCAATCATGTTGGCCAGGTAGAACAGGTTGCCCGACGAACCCCAGTCGGTCTGCCCCGTAGGGGAGTTGGTAATAGCGTGCGAGAAACCGATATTGCCACCGACCTTCAGCCACTTCTTGGCCTGGTAATCGGCCTTCATACGGGTCGAATAACGGGTGAAGCCCGAATTCTTGATGATGCCCGAATCGTCGAGGTAACCGGCCGAGAGGTAGTAGTTGAGGCGTTCCGAAGCACCCGCGATGGAGACGTTGTACTCCTGGCGCAGGTTGCCGCTGCCGAACAGCTCGTCGTACCAATCGTCGGGGGTGTAGTAATACTGCCCGTCGGAGTAGCCCAGTTTAGCGTTGGGATTGAGTTTGCCGTTGGCACCGATCAGCGTCTGGCCTTCGGGAAGCGTGTAGACGTTGTAACCCGTACCGCCGTTCGTCGAGTCGAACAGGGCGGAGTTGGCAAACGCGCGCGAATCCGCCGCCGAGCTCCCGGCATAGAACTTACTGTTGTACAAAGCTTTGTAGCCCAGTTCGTAATACAGTCCCGGATCGGAAATCACGTCGTAATTGGGCACACCGCGGGAGTTGGTACCCCACTTGGCGTCGAAGGTCACGGTCGCATCCTGCGACTTGCCGCGCTTGGTGGTGACCAGCACGACGCCGTTGGCACCGCGGGCACCGTAGATGGCCGACGCGGCGGCATCCTTCAGCACCGTGATCGACTCGATATCGGCACTGTTCAGGAACGAGAGCGACCCGTCGTAAGGGGCCCCGTCCACGATATAGAGCGGAGCACTGCTCGCCGACATGGAGCCGATACCGCGGATACGGATCTTGGCACTCTCACCCGGCTGTCCGTTCGACGAAACAGCCTGCACACCGGCCACGGCACCCGCCAGGGCGTTCGAAATGTTGGATACCTGGCGCTTGCCGATATCCTCGGCCTTCATCACGGAAGCAGAACCCGTAAAGGCCTCTTTTTTGGCCGTACCGTATGCTACCACGATCACGTCGTCGATCGCCTGCGTATCCTCCTTCATCACGACGTTCACACGGGTTTTTCCGGCGACAGCAATACGCTGGGGCTCATAGCCGATGAAGGTCACCAGCAGAACACCCTCCCTGGGAACAGAAATCGAGTAAGCGCCGTCAGCACTCGTCGTCGTTCCGACCGTCGTTCCGTCCACCATGACTGTGGCACCTGCTACCGGAGCACCGGCAGCGTCGGTAACTGTACCGGAAACCTGCTGGTTCTGGGCCATTGCAACGGCGCAAATCCCCAAAACAGCAATTAACGATAGTACAATTTTTCTTACCATAAGCGTTAATTTTAAATTAATTTTAAAATAAAAAGCCGCCAAAGTGCGTTGAATAATATAATATCTTGATATTCAGCGCACAAGGTCTTTTCTGGCGCAAAATCGGCTAATCAAGACATAATATACTGATTAAAAGGCTTTTAAATCTCTGTAAATGCCTTGCCGGATTGTTGTAGTGTTACTATAAAGTAACCGTCTCACACGGGCTAACATCTATACAATAAGATATTTAGGCTGAATAATACGTTATTCGGGGGTTACTTAATCATTACCTTTAATGCGGTTTGCATATTGTTATTAGGTTAAACACAAAAGGTTATTTGAGCAATGAGAAACACGTTTAATGTATTGTTTTACATCAAGAAAAACGCGCCTCTCCGGAATGGGAACGTCCCGATCATGGGACGCATCACGATCAACGGGGAGCGGACGCAGTTTTCCACGCGCCTCTCGGTCGCACCCGAACACTGGGATGTCGGAATGGGGCGTGTCGCCGGGCGGAGCAATGCCGCAGGCAGGATCAACGAACAGCTTTCGAATATCCACTACCACATCGAAAGGTGTTACAACAAGTTATTCTACGAACAATCGTTCGTAACCCCGTTGATGGTCAAAGAGATGTACTTCGGAGCCAACCTCCGTCAGGAGACCGTGCTCGCCTTTTTCAGGCAGCACAACGAAGAATTCAACCGTATGGTCGGCATCAGCCGCAGCAAGACCACATATTATAAATATAGGTGCGTCTGCAAGCATCTGGCAAACTATATATGGGACAAATACGACAGGAAAGACCTGATGTTCAAGGAGCTCAACAGGGAGTTCCTCACGGGCTTCCATGCATATATCGCAAAGGAAGCCGGGTATAAAAAAAACACGACCTGGATTTACATGATCGCCCTGAAACATATCCTCATGCTGGCCCGCAGCAAAGGATATATGGGCAAGGATCTCTTCGCAAATTACAAATTACAAAGCGAATTCGTAACACGCAACTACCTGACCATGGATGAAATAAACCGAATGATGCAGTATGAGAACGAGGATGTCACCTTACAACTTGTCAGGGACACGTTTTTGTTTAGTTGCTTCACCGGATTGTCCTATGTCGACATCCGCGACCTGGAGCCGCAGAATATCCAGGAAATAAACAAACAGCTGTGGATCAACACGACCCGCCGCAAAACGGGGTCTGAGGTCAATGTACGGCTGTTTACCGTGCCCTACAATATCCTGTTGAAATACATGCCTGCATCGGGTTCCGGACGGATATTCGAACTCCCGAGCAACGGGTGGTGCAATAAATGCCTCGACAAGATCGTCGCCGAGGCGGGTATCCAGAAAAAGATCACGTTCCATTGCTTCCGGCATACGTTCGCCACGACAATCACCCTTTCGCAGGGAGTAGCCATCGAAACCATCAGTAAACTGCTTGGACATAAGAATATACGCACGACGCAGATCTATGCGAATATTACCCATTCGCACATCAGCAGTGAGATGGAACGCCTCTCCAAGCGTATCAACCTGCTGTGCCCCGACTGGACGCCGTCGGATATGCCGAATGCGTCGAAAAGGCTCTCCTAAGTCACTTTTTTTACCCCTTGCATCCCCTTCCCACAGGGGAAAATCCCAAAACAATCAAAAAATGTCCCGAAAAGGCGATTGCAGATTGTAATCACCACAAGCGTTATGTGCGAAAAATCGTAAGCCGGCAACCTTAATTTGAAAGATAGCTGTAACCGTGTTAATTTTTTTTAATAATTTATTTGTAAATGAGTTAGCAATCCTTTATCTTTGCTTGTGAACTTTTTATTTTAAAAAACCAATTAAAATTAACGCTTATGGTAAGAAAAATTGTACTATCGTTAATTGCCGTTTTGGTATGCGGGTTATACGTATCCGCCCAGAACAGGCAGGTCTCCGGTACAGTTACCGATGCCGCCGGTGCTCCGGTGGCTGGAGCCACAGTCATGGTCGAGGGCCAGCATATCGGTACCACGACAGGTACGAACGGCACCTTCTCGCTTGCAGCCCCTGCAAACGGGAAACTGGTCGTTTCGTTCATCGGGTATGACACCGAGACCGTCGCGATCGCCGGGCACACCCATGTTTCGGTGACGCTCAAGGAGAACGCACAGGCGATCGACAATGTAGTCATCACGGCCTTCGGTGAAATCAAGAAGAAGGATTTTACCGGCTCGATCGCATCGGTTTCGGCCGGTGAAATATCAAAGACCACCGTTGCTTCCGCTTCGCGAATGCTGGAAGGCGCCGTTACCGGTGTGCAGTCGTACAGCTCTACGGGACAGCCCGGTGACGACGCTTCGATCATCATCCGCGGTATCGGTTCGATCAACGGAATCCAGACCGCACTGATCGTCGTCGACGGCGTGCCTTATTCGTCGGCGCTTTCGACGATCAACCCGCTCGATATCGAGTCGATCGTCGTGTCGAAGGATGCCGCCGCCAATGCGCTGTACGGTTCGCGTGCCGCAAACGGCGTGGTTTTCGTCACTACGAAGAAGGGAACGCGCAACCAGAAGGCCAACATCATGTTCGAAGCCAAGTGGGGTTGGAACCAGCAGGGTATCAAAGAGCATGAGACCATGCAGAACCCCGGCGACTATTACGAATATGTATACGGCGGGTTTTATAACTACCTTGAGGCGAATAATCCGGGGGCGAGCCATGCTACGCTTGCCAATGCGGCGAACTCCAACCTCATGCCCGTGCTCGGAAACTACATGGCCTATAAGATCCCCGACGGTACGACGCTGATCGACCCCGCCACGGGCAAGCTCAATTCCGACGCGAAACTGCTTTATGCCGACAACTACGACGACTACCTGTTCACCAAGCAGTTCCGTCAGGAATACACGCTGAGCATCAGCGGCGGCAACGACAAGATGGACTACTACGTTTCGGGCAGCTTCCTCGAAGACCCCTCGTATGTAATCATGTCGGGATTCAAGCGTTACTCGGGTCGCGCCGCCTTCAATGCACAGGCCACCAAATGGCTGAAGGTCGGGACGAACCTTTCGTATGCCCGCCGCGATATTGACAGCCCCGGCTATTCGGGCGCCAACACGGGCAACGTGTTCCTGTGGACGATGTGGCAGAACCCCACCGTGCCGTACTACGCCCGCGACCTGGACGGTAACATCCGTTACAATGCCGACGGCACGAAGATGTACGAGCAGGGCAACGGCACGACCCTTTCGCCCTACGGTGCAACGCAGGATCAGTTCAACTCGTTCAACAACTTCGCGCACCCCATGCAGTCGATGAGCCGCGATATCAACAACTCGGTTCGCGACAACCTCTACGCCAATTTCTACGGCGAGGTCGTATTCCTGAAGGATTTCAAGTTCACGGCCAACTTCACGCTGGACAACGTGTACCGGATGGATACCTTCTATTATAACAATGAATACGGTACGGCTGCCACGTCGACCAACAACGGTCTTGTCGAGAAGTACAACAACAACTATTTCTCGTACAACACCCAGCAGATGCTCAACTGGAACAAGACCATCAAGGAGAACCACAACTTCGACGTGCTGATCGGCCACGAGTTCGGTAAGACCGACACGCGCGTCGTGGACGCCTACAAGAAAAATATTTTCTACCCGGGCATCCCCGAACTGGGCAACGCCGTTTCTCAGTACCAAAACGGTTCGACCTCGAGCACCGTGGTGACCGCCATCGAAGGCTATTTCGCACGTGTGAACTATAACTACGCCGGCAAGTATTTCTTCTCGGGTTCGTACCGCTACGACGGATCGTCGCGCTTCAAGTACGACAAGTGGGGCCACTTCTGGTCTGTGGGCGCCGCATGGCGTATCAAGGGCGAGAGCTTCATGGACAACGCTACGTGGGTCGACGAACTGAAACTGCGCGTCAACTACGGTGTGGCCGGCAACCAGCTTTCGGCTTCGTATCCCTACACCAACCTCTGGACGATCGGGGAAACCAACGGCCAGATCGGCATTACGCAAGCCAGCACGGGTAACCGCAATCTTTCGTGGGAGCGCAACTACCAGATCGACCTGGGTATCGATTTCCGCCTGTGGAACCGTTTTTACGGTACGGTCGACTACTATAACCGCCGTACGCACGACCTGATCTGGAACCGTCCGACCCCGTCGTCGACGGGCCTTGCGAGCCGCCTGGAAAACGTCGGTATCCTGGCTAACCGCGGTTTCGAAATCGACCTGGGCGTGGACATCCTCAAGCATAAGGATCTCTACTGGAACTTCGCGGTCAACGCCTCGTTCGCACGCAACCGCCTGATCGACTATCCTTCGGAGCTGGGCAACCCGGCGTTGGGCGGCGACTACATCAGCGGTAATTTCCTGCGCGGCAAAGGCAAGTCCTACTACAACCTCTACCTCTTCAAGTTTGCCGGCGTAGATCCCGAAACCGGCCAGGAGACGTTCTGGAAAGATGTCGTGGACGGCGAAGGCAAGGTTACGGGCCGTGAAAAGACCTTCAATATCAACGAAGCCACGCAGTACGAGATTGGCGATGCGCTGCCCGACGTGACGGGTGGTTTTCGCACCTCGTTCCGCTGGAAGAACTTCGATTTCATGCTGGCTGCGGCTTACCAGATCGGCGGGCAGTGGGACGGCAACTCGGCCAACGTATATGATCCGGGACGTGCCGGTTTTGCAGCCTCGCAAGACCTCGTGGGCAACACCTGGACGCCGGAGCATACCAATGCCAAATTCCCCAAGCTGATGTTCAACGGCACCTGGAATTTCGTACGTTCGAACTGCGACTACCTCTACCGCGATGCTTCCTACTTCAGCCTCAAGACGATCAACGTCGGCTATACGCTGCCCAAGCGCTGGACGTCGAAGATCTGCATCGAGTCGCTGCGTGTCTTCTTCGCCGCCGACAACCTCTACTTCACCTCCGCGCATACGGGCTTCGACCCGCGTACCGCTTACACGGGACAGAACGCATTCGGGTTCCCGCAGGCGAAGACCTTTACTTTCGGTATTACGATGAACTTATAATAAACGAGATATTAGCGTATGAAAAACATAGTATATTACATCGCAATAGCTACGGTGCTCCTGTTCGCATCCTGTGCGAGCGAGCTCGACACCGAGCCTTCGGGCAGCCAGGTGTCGGATGAGCAGCTGGGCGAACTGATCAAGGAGAATGCCGACCTCGTGCTCGCCCCCATGATGCAGGGAGCCGTCAACTACATGCATACCGGCAACCGCCAGGCAACGACCAACGACCGCGGATTCATGGTCTGGAATCTGGGTATGGATTTGCAGGGCAACGATATGGTGCTCACGAAACTGCCCAACTGGTTTGCCGACGAATATATGTTCGAAAGCATCCGTGCCCAGACCAATGCCTATACGGCAGACCGCTGGTACTGTTACTACAAGATCGTCTATCAGTCGAACCAGATCCTCGACCTGATCCCCGACGATGCTACGGGCAAGGCGCTGGTATATAAGGCTCAGGCGCTGACCTACCGCGCGCTGGCTTACTATTACCTGATGTGCGTTTACCAGGACGACTACATGCACGGCGGCAAGGATAAGGCGGGTGTCCCCCTCTATCTGACCGTCGAGGGTGCCAAGGGACGCACCCCGTCGACCGAGGTTTACAGCACGATCACGACCGATTTGCAGAACGCCATCGCGCTGTTCGAGCAGGAAGGCTACGATCCCAAGAGTTCGACGGCGGACATCGACCAGACGGTTGCGAACATGGTGCTGGCTCGCGTGGCACTGACGACGGGCGATTACACCACGGCAGCCAATGCTGCCGGGGCGGTGATTTCGGCAGGCTACTCGCTCATGAACGAGGAGCAGTATACGACTTCGGGTTTCCAGAGCACCTCGCTTCCCGAGACCATCTGGGGCTACACGTGGGCTGCTTCCACGTCGCTCGGCAACCGTTCCTTCGCATCGTTCATGTCGATCACGGCCGTGGACAATGCCAACAACAAGGGTATCTACATGGCTATCGACGACCAGCTCTACAACCAGATCGCAGCTACCGACTACCGCAAGAAGAATTTCAATGCGACCGAGACCACGGTCGGGGAGTTCACCTATCCGGCCTATTCGAACGTCAAGTTCAACACCCCGACCTACGAGGCTGACGAAATCTACATGCGCCTGTCGGAGGCATACCTGCTGAAGGCCGAGGCCGAAGCCCGCGGCGGCAACAGTTCCGCAGCCCAGCAGACGCTTTACGACCTGGTGTCGAAGCGCGATTCGGGTTATGCAAAGTCCTCGAATACGGGCGAAGCACTGCTGAAGGAGATCTTCCTGCAGAGCCGTATCGAACTCTGGGGTGAGGGGCACGAATTCTTTACCAACAAGCGCTTCAACGTCGGTGTAGACCGTACGGCATCCTCCAACCACACGCACAAGCTGGTCAAGGCTGCCGGCAAGGAATTCACCTACCAGATTCCGCTGTCGATCGAGCTGAACAGCAATCCATACATCAATGCGGCCGACCAGAATCCGCTTTAGTGGTTAATACTTATTTTCTGGGCCCGGAAGTCGTGACGCTTCCGGGTTTTTTTATGCCCGTACCGTCCGGTGAGCAGTGTGCGTATTGATAGCCCCTCCCTGTCGCTGCCGGGATTCCGGCAGGGGGGCTTATGATGCCCGGGATAGCGTTACGGCATCCGGAGTATTGCCGCGATGCCCGGCGGAATTACCCGGATAAATCCTGATACGGGTTCCGGCAACTGTAATCCATACGGATTTTTTGGATTATATTGAGTCATATTATTCCATCCCGTTGATTTTCGGGGAATCGCAGGGCATTACCAGTCGTTTCCCGGTTATGTATTGGTAACTCAAGATATATGGCAAGCAGTCGTTAATATGCTGTAAATTAATTTTATACACCGCACCCTCAGGTAACTTTCAAGTTACCGCGCCTTTTCAAAACCGGATCGCAACCTTGCGTTTGATCATCTATATATATGATATTCAGCATCTTACCAGAATCGTAAAATCCTGCTCACAGGCTACTGGCTTTTTATTTTAAAAAACCAATTAAAATTAACGCTTATGGTAAGAAAAATTGTAC
>ENA-ORNW01002647-ORNW01002647.1-human-gut-metagenome-genome-assembly--contig:-NODE-2647-length-11452-cov-5.785821_pt1 | contig 11452 bp, 8 predicted proteins | sample MGYA00242121_ERZ509034 | MGnify/ENA primary metagenome ERZ509034 (study PRJEB26280, sample SAMEA2338689) | human gut metagenome | biome: human gut; feature: human-associated habitat; material: faeces... | reverse complement strand
CCGGGGCCAAGAGGGGGCTTGCTACACTGTGTATCGGCGGCGGCATGGGAACCGCTGTCGTGCTAGAAAAATGCAGAATGTAATCACAAAAAAGGAGGACAAGAAGAATGTCTACCCCGCTGACGATCAACTCGGTTGAAACACTGGAACAGGCGCTCCCCATTATCCGTAAAGCACAAGAGCTCTACAGCACATTTAGCCAGGAACAGGTAGATGCCATCTGTGAAAAATCCGCCATGGCCGTGTCCAAAATGCGCATTCCTCTGGCCAAGATGGCTTGTGAGGAGACCGGTTACGGTATCATGGTGGATAAGGTTACTAAGAATCAGTACGCCTCCGAGCATGTATGGAATTATATGCGCAATAAGAAGACCTGCGGCGTGATCGAGGAAAACAAGGCCTTCGGCACCATGCGCATTGCTTCTCCAAAAGGCGTCATCGCCGCCATCACCCCCACCACCAACCCCACTTCCACCACCATTTATAAGATGTTGCTGGCACTGAAGACCCGCAACGCCATCATTCTCTCTCCGCACCCCCACGCTGTAAACTGCTCCATCGCTGCTGCAAAGATCATTCGCGATGCCGCTATTGAAGCAGGGCTTCCCGAACACGTCATCAGCTGGGTCTCAGTCCCCTCTCTGGAAATTTCCGATTACCTGATGAAGAACGTGGATCTCATCATGGCCACCGGTGGTTCCGGCATGGTGAAGGCCGCTTACTCTTCCGGTACCCCCGCTATCGGCGTCGGCCCCGGTAACTGTAACGTGGTCATTGATGAGTCGGCGGATCTGCGCATGGCCGTGGAATCCATCATCCACTCCAAAACCTTTGATAACGGTATGATCTGCGCTTCTGAGCAACACATCACTGTTTTGGCTAGTGTGTACGATGAGGTCAAACGGTTACTGAAGGAAGCCCGTTGCTACTTCCTGAAAGATGACGAGGCCGCCAAGGTTGCCGAAGTTTTCTTTAACTCCAAGACCCACGGCGTTAAGCCGGGCGCGGTTGGCCAGACTGCCAACCGCCTCGCAGAAATGGCTGGTATCGACGTTCCTTATGACACCAAGGTCCTGATCTATGAGACCGACGACACCTCTCACGACTGCGCATGGGCCAACGAGAAGCTGACTACCCTGCTGGGCATGTACAAGGCTGAGACGCTGGACGAGGCCTATGACATTTGCTACAAGCTGGTGCTGGAAGGCGGTGCCGGTCACTCTGCTGCCCTGTACATCGATCCCGCCGAGGAAGAGAAGATTACCAAGTTTGGTCTGCGTATGAAAGCTGGCCGCGTCATCATCAACCAGCCCACTTCCTTTGCCGGCATCGGTGACCTGTACAACTTCGACATTGCTCCCTCTCTGACTTTGGGACCTGGCGCCGTCGGTCACTCTGCTTACATGGGCAACACCAACTACGAACAACTGCTGGATATCAAGGTCCTGACCATGCGCAAAGAAAATATGCTCTGGCTTCAGTTACCCAAGAAGGTCTATTTCAAAACCGGCTGCACCCCCGTGGCTCTGAGGGAGATGAAGGAAGTTTATGACTTCAAACGCGCTTTCATTATCACCGACTCCACTCTGTATCAGCTGGGTGCCTGCGACGCCATTATTAACCAACTGCGTGACTCTGGCATTGAGACTGCCGAGTTCTTCGATATCCGTGTCGATCCCCAAATCCAGGACGCTATGAAGGGTTTGCCCAAGATGCATGAGTTCCAGCCCGATGTCATCATTGCCGTGGGCGGTGGCTCCGCCATCGACACTGCGAAGATCATGTGGATCATGTACGAGCATCCCGAAGAAGCCTTCCTGGACATGGCCACCATCTTCCTGGATATCCGTAAGAGAATCCGTTTCTTCCCGCAAATGGGCAAGAAAGCCAAGCTGGTCTGCATCCCCACCACCGCTGGTACCGGATCCGAATGTACACCCTTCACCATCATTTCCGATGCCAACACTGGAATGAAGTGGCCTCTGATTGGCTATGAGATGATGCCCGAAATGGCAATCATCGACGCTGATAATATGATGAAGTTGCCTCCCAGAGCCACTCAGGCCTCCGGCTATGACGTGTTGACCCACGCTGTGGAAGCGTATGTCTCCACCTTCGCTACCGAATACACCAACGGTATGTGCCGCGACGCCACGAAAATGGTCTTTGATTACCTGCCCCGTGCCTATCGCTCCGCATTTCACGATGCGAAGCCCGATCCTGTGGCTCGTGAGAAAATGGCCAATGCCTCTGCTATCGCCGGTATCGCGTTCGCCAATGCATTCCTGGGCATTAACCATTCTCTGTCCCACAAGTTGGGCGGCTGGTTCCACATCCCCCACGGCACCGCCAACGCTCTGCTGTTCCCCTTCGTCTGCCGCTTCAATGCACAGCGTCATCCCTATAAGATGGGCACTTTTTCGCAGTATAAGTATCCCCAGGCCTTTGAGCGCTATGTGGAGTTGGGCGAGTTAATCGGTGTCAAGGGTAAGACCGATGAGCAGACCTTTGAAAACTGGATCAAGGCCTGCGAGCAGCTGAAGAAGGATATCGACATCCCCGAGACCATCCTAGCTTGGTTGCTGGAAGCCCATCCCGAAAAGAGTGCCGAGGAGTGGGAAGCCGAGTTCCTAGCCGCTGTGGACCAGATGGCGGAGTGGGCATTCCACGATGCCTGCACCGGTTGCAACCCCGTATACCCCACCATTGGCGAGCTGAAAGGCTGCTACCTGAAGGCTTTCTATGGCGAGAAGAAGTACGCCGAGAAGTACGGTAATATCTGGGAAGTGGAAGTCAGCCTGCCCACTGAAACCCACGCCGCCTATCCCATGGGCCTCAGCGCCGATTTGGGCGTAGACAAAACTGGTGGCTTCAACTAACCGCTACCTGCTTAACACGCTTTGCACTTCTTTCACCATTCAGGGGGTCGGTGCTACGGCACCGGCCCCGCCCACAAATCTTGTGAGGCGTATATTCATTTCAGAGTGCCTGATATCCACGGAACGGGAGCTTTGATAGGAAAAATAAAGATGGATAATCCTTTGATGTTATCGCTGGATTTTCCTCCACTCTAAACCGAACGTGAATCCTTTCGATTCGTCCAGCTTGCCATCAAGGTATTAGATTGCGTCATACTTCAAACATCTCTCAACATTTGCAAGACTTCTGAGTTTATCAAGTTTTCTTATCTGTTGAGAATCAAGGTTTAGCTTTTTGAGATATTTCCTGATTACTTCGGGATTTTTTGCATGAATAATGTAGGAACTAGAGGTGAATTATGAAGCAAGCGCTGAACCTGCCGAAAAAGATCTATTTTAAAACTGGATCTGCTCCTGTGGCGTTGCGGGAGTTGAGCGATATCTATCATTGTAATCGTGCGCTGTTGATAACAGACCCCAAACTGTATCTGGCCGGAGTAGCAGCTCCGGTGGTAGACCAGCTGCGTCATCAGGGAATTCGGGTGGCAGAGTACTTCACCATTGGTGAGACGGTCTCTTATGAAGACCTCCGGGGTGCACTGCCTAAGTTGAACGAATTCCAGCCTGATGTCATTTTGGGTGTGGGCGGTGAAAATGCTCTGAGCGCAGCTAAGGCATTGTTGGCACTGTATGTCGACTCCGAATTGGATCTGACGGCCGCTGCCGACGATTCCCACCTGATTCCTGCTTGTGACAAAGCGAAGTTGGTTCTGATAGCCGCAGATTGTACGAGCGGTGCGCAGACCTCTCCCTTCGCCGTGCTAAAGGACGATGAGGGCGAGATTCGTGTGCTTAAAAGCATCTATTTGCTGCCTGAACTATCCATTACAGACGCTGATTTTACTCAGTGGTTGACAGCAGAAGGAATTAAGAACGGTGCCCTGAAGGTCCTCTCCTTCGCGGTCCGTACTTATCTGGACCCCAACTGCACAGAATTTACCAACGGTTTGCTGGTGGATGCCATTTCTCTGCTGCTGAAAGACACGAAAGCCGCCATGCACGGCAATCCCGCCGCCAGGGAACATCTACACAATGCGGCGGCACTGGTCGGCGCGGCCTGTGGCAGTGTGTTGGACACTGTGACAACGGATCTGCCCAATTTTCCCACCAATGAGGAACGGCCTACCGGTGATAACGATATCCGCTGCGCCAATCTTGCCGAGCAACTGGGCTTCCATGATTGCCGCGCTTTTTTGGCCAACTGTGACGCTTTGGCTATGTTGTGATTGTCAAGAGAAATCCTCTTTTTACTCCCAACAGGACGCCGGAATGCGGCAGCCGGCGTTCCCAAATCCATAGAAAGAAGGCTTTCAAGATGAATCATCCCTATAAGACGCGAGAGCGCGGCGCTACGGTGACTGTCTTTGTCCCCTATGACTGCAAAAACCACTGTCCTTTCTGCATCAACAAAGAAGAGTATGCAGACATGACGGGCTTCTCACTAGAGAAAATCTGTGAGAGTATCGGTCGAATGGACAATATATCTCCTCGCTGTGATTTCGTTTTTACAGGGGGAGAGCCCTTTGCGAATTTGGAAGCATTTCAGATAATGATGGACGCGGTACCACCGACCCACAAAATATACATCAACACTACACTTCCGGTTTCCACAGATCAGCCGGAGGAGACAGTGTTGGACTTTATTGAACGGAACATGAGAAAAATTGCCTGCATCAATGTTTCTCGCCATCTTCAGCACTATGTGGTGGAGTCCAACGACTCCCTGCTGGCCAAGCTTCCGGTGCCCTTCCGGGTGAACTGCGTGCTCTATGAAAACTATCCGGTGGATCAGTTGGTGCCCTATCTGGAGCGGTTTCGGAAGATCCCCGGAGCCTCCATTCAGTTTCGCTTCGACTACACCGCCACCACTCAGGAGAACCTGTATGATGAGGAGAACGACAAGATCCTCCGCGATCTCAAGCGGGTGGCCAAGTACACGGGGCTTGACGGCTGCCGGATGCGTTGCGGCTTCCACTTCGACTATAAGGGCATGGAATTGATGTATCACAAGACACTACCCTACTCCACCATCGTGGAGACAGATCCCAAGGACGGTGTCACCTACGACATCCTCTATGACATCCTCATTAAGCAGACAGGTGACATCCACTCCGACTGGGACGGCACGCCCCTGGATGTGGATGCCTATGGAAAGGCCGTGTTTGAGCCCTATGATTTAAAGTGGCTGACGAGATCGACTTAGCAGTTGCAATCGAAAATTTTGCGGATTTTATCAACAGGAGTGATCTTGCATGAGCCGATTGGATATTAAAACCCCCAGCAAGGCCCAGATGGTGGTGGAACATCTGTACCGCAGCATGGAGCACCGGATCGAGGCCAGCCCGCCGGGCCTGTGCCCTATTGATATGGCGCTGAACTTTCTGAACCTCTGCCATGCCCAGACCTGCGGGAAATGCGTGCCCTGCCGGGTGGGCCTGGGACAGCTGTCGGACCTGCTCCACGAGGTCCTGGACGGACGGCCGTCCCTGGACATCCTCCAGCTGATCGAGGACACGGCGGAGGTAATCGTGGCCTCCGCGGACTGCGCCATCGGCGTCAACGCCGCCCAGCTGGTGCTGACGGGCCTCCACGGCTTCCGGGACGACTATGAGGAACACATCCTCCGCCACCGCTGCCTGGGCAGTTTGAAGAATCCCGTCCCCTGTGTGGCCCTGTGCCCCGCCGGGGTGGATATCCCCGGCTATATCTCCCTGGTGCGGGAGGGGCGCTATGCCGACGCAGTCCGCCTCATTCGGAAGGACAATCCCTTCCCCACAGCCTGCGCCTACATCTGCGAGCACCCCTGCGAGGCCCGTTGCCGCCGGCAGATGGTGGACGACGCCATCAACATCCGGGGCCTGAAGCGGTTCGCCGTGGACCACGCCGGGAAGGTGCCAAATCCGCCCAAGGCGAAACCCACCGGAAAGACGGTCACCGTCATCGGCGGCGGCCCCGGCGGCCTTTCCGCCGCCTACTACCTGGCCCTGATGGGCCACCAGGTCACCATCTATGAGCAGCGGAAGCAGCTGGGCGGGATGCTCCGCTACGGCATCCCCAGCTACCGCTTCCCCCGGGAGCTGCTGGACGCGGAGATCGCATCCATCCTCTCCCTGGGGATCAAGGTCCACACCGAGGTGGAGGTGGGGAATGATATCTCTTTCCAAGAGCTGAAGAAACAGTACGACTGTCTGTACATCTCCATCGGCGCCCACACGGACAAGCGGACGGGCATCCCCGGGGAGGACAGCCAGGGCGTCATCTCCGCCGTGGAGCTGCTGCGGCAGATCGGCGACGGGGACCTGCCGGACTTCCACGGAAAACAGGTGGTGGTCATCGGCGGCGGGAACGTGGCCATGGACGTGACCCGCAGCTCGATCCGCCTAGGTGCAGATAAGGTGACCTGCGTCTACCGCCGCCGGCAGGAGGACATGACCGCCTTGCCGGAGGAAGTGGAGGGCGCCGTGGCGGAGGGTGCGGAGCTGCTGACCCTCCAGGCTCCGGTGCGGATGGAGAGCGGGCCGGACGGCCATGTGACCGCCCTCTGGACTCAGCCCCAAATTATTGGGCAGGCGGACAAAAACGGCCGCCCCAGTCCCAACGGCGCGGATCAGCCAGAGCTCCGGGTCCCGGCGGATATCATCATCGTGGCCATCGGCCAGGGCATTGAGACCCACGGCTTCGAGCAGTCCGGTATTAAGATCCAGCGGGGCGGTACGATCCTGGCGGACAGCGGCACCCATCTGCCGGACATGGAGGGAGTGTTCGCGGGCGGTGACTGCGTCACCGGCCCCGCCACCGCCATCCGGGCCATTGCGGCAGGCAAGGTGGCTGCCGCCAACATCGACGAATATCTGGGCTACTGCCACACCATCGAGGCGGAAGTGGAGATCCCCGCGCCGCACCTGTCGGACTTTACGCCCCGGGGCCGAGTGAGCACCACAGAGCGGGAGGCCGGAGCGCGGAAGATGGACTTCCAGTGCATCGAGTGCGGCATGACCCTGGAGGAGGCCCAGCGGGAGTCCGCCCGCTGCCTGCGGTGCGACCACTTTGGCTACGGTGTGTTCAAAGGAGGACGTGAGGAGAAATGGTGACACTGACAATCAACGGACAGACGGTCCAGGTCCCGGCGGGGACCACGATCCTGGAGGCGGCGGAGAAAGCCGGGATCAAAATTCCGACCCTCTGCTATCTGAAAGACATCAACAAGATCGCCGCCTGCCGGATGTGCGTGGTGGAGGTGGAGGGCAGCGACCGGCTGGGGGCCGCCTGCGATACCCCGGTGGAGGAGGGGCTGGTGGTCCACACCAATACCCCCAAGGTCCGCAAGGCCCGGCGGGTCAATATGGAGCTGCTGCTGAGCCAGCACGCCAGCTATTGCTCCACCTGTATCCGCAGCGGCAACTGCCCGCTGCAGAAGCTGGCCAACGACCTGAATATCCACGAGATGCCCTACCATGTCCATGTGGCCAGGGGCTATACGGACACCTCCACGCCGCTGGTCCGGCAGGCCAGCAAGTGCATCAAGTGTATGCGCTGCGTCCAGATCTGCGAGAAGGTCCAGACCATGGGGATCTGGGACCTGGCGGGCACCGGCTCCCGGACCACGGTGGACGTCTCCGGCAACCGCACCCTGAAGACCTCGGACTGCACCTTCTGCGGCCAGTGCGTCACCCACTGTCCCACCGGCGCCCTGACGGCCCGGGACGACACGGTGAAGGTACTGGACGCCCTGGCGGACCCGGAAATCACCACGGTAGTGCAGATCGCGCCGGCGGTGCGGGTGGCCTGGGCGGAGTCCTTCGGCCTGACCGGAAAGAAAGCGGCCACGGGGAAGATGGTGGCGGCTTTGCGGCGGCTGGGCTTCGACTATGTCTTTGACACCAACTTCTCTGCGGACCTGACCATCATGGAGGAGGGCAGTGAGTTCCTGGAGCGGTTCACCCATCGGGACCGCTATCACTGGCCCATGTTCACTTCCTGCTGCCCCGGCTGGGTGCGTTTCATTAAATCCCAGTTCCCCCACTACGTGGACTGCCTGTCCACGGCGAAATCGCCCCAGCAGATGTTCGGCGCGGTGGCAAAGACGTACTTTGCGGAGAAGATCGGCGTCGATCCCCACCGGATGTTCGTGGTGTCCATCATGCCCTGCATGGCGAAGAAGAGCGAGTGCGCTCTGCCCACCATGCGCGACGCCTGCGGTGATCCGGACGTGGACGCGGTGCTGACCACCCGGGAGATGGACCGGCTGTTCCGCAGCGACAACATCCAGCCGGGGGACCTGCCGGAAGAGGCGTTCGACAGCCCCCTGGGCACCGGCACCGGGGCGGCAGTGATCTTCGGCGCCACCGGCGGCGTCATGGACGCGGCCCTACGCTCGGCCTACTATCTCGTCACCGGGGAGAACCCAGATCCGGACGCGTTCACGGCTGTCCGGGGAAACAAACCGTGGAAAGAAGCTGTCTTTTCCATTCCAGGTGCCGGGGAGATCCGGGTGGCGGTGGTCTCAGGGCTGGGGAATACCCGGAAGTTGATGAAGGCATTGGAGAGCGGGCAGGGCCGCTACGACTTCGTGGAGGTGATGGCCTGCCCCGGCGGCTGCGCAGGAGGCGGCGGCCAGCCCATCCACGACGGAGAGGAGTTGGCCGGGAAGCGGGAAGATGCCCTGTGGAAGCTGGATCAGAAGGCCACCATCCGGTTTTCCCACGAGAATCCGGAGATTCAGTCTCTCTACCAAGAGTTCCTGGAGCGTCCGCTGGGAAAGAAGTCCCACCACCTGCTCCATACAGATCATACAACATGGGAGGTTGTGGAAAAAGGTATATGGTTGGACTCTAATTAGATAGTAATTTTGCATATAAAATTGAATTATAAATTGGATAAAACATAGAAAACCGACTGATTTCTCAAATATTTTTAAGACCCGGCAATTACCTTGCCGGGTCTTGCTTTATCCTCAGAACCACAGAGCGAGGTGAGGAGGTGAGGTAATTGGGGCCGTCTGAACGGAGACAGGCGATATGGGAATATCTGTGCAACGCACGGTTCAGCACAACGAGACAACTGGCGGACCGTTTTGGCGTTTGCGAACGTACGATCCGAAGCGATTTGATCGCGCTTGCATGTACATATCCCATCGAAACTTCATTTGGCCCTTATGGAGGCATTCGCGTTTCCAATTGGTACCATCCAGAACAAAAGCGTCTGTCAGCCAGGCAGACATCTCTATTGGTGCGAGTCCGATTGACCCTGGAAGGCGAGGACCTGAAGGTAATGAACTCCATCCTCATCCAATTCGCTCTGCCGGGAAGCTATTAGAAAGATGGACTTTCTGTGGCTTTCGTGTACCTCGAAAAGTGAATATCCGGCAGCGGATTCCCATCAGCTGGCAGTCCCCCGGAAGGGGAAAAGCGATGCGGCGGATGCGCGAAGACCACCTGTGCAGGCGGAAGTCTGCATCAACGACGGCAAGAAAGGTGCGGAGCGGGTCCATCTAGCCCAAAGCAGCTCTGGCAGGCTGTTTCGCCACGACCCTGTCAGCCTATAATGGTACACCTGCCCCGCGTATGCGGGGCCAGCTCGGAGAGATCCTCGGAGGGGTGAGAGTCCCGTGGGCGTTGCCAAACGCCGATCCGTATGTCGCCCATCAGCTCGGGAAGTAGTGTCGAATAGAGCTGAATAACAAGAAATAGATTTTATAAGTGTCCGCCTCAGAGTATGGTTTCACAAGAGAAGCAGAAAAATTCAGAGGTCGGGACACGATTTGCGGGCCGGAGATTGCAAATAATCTCCGGCCCGTGATATATCCCATCTATAAAGCAAAATCGCTTTACAGCAAGTTCCCAGCTTGATTTCAGAAGCTACAGAGATCACAGAAAGAGCTTTTAAAGCAGACGTGGTGGCTGTATTTGTGGAATCAAGACGGTAGCAAACTATAAAAGAGAGGAGCAGACAATATGGCGAACCAAATCTATAAGTCCTTTGAGGAACTGCCTGTAATGCTGACAATCCCACAAGTGGCAAGTGTACTCAGTATATCGCGGGCTGGAGCCTATGAACTGGCCCACAGGAAAAACTTCCCGGCCATGCTCGTCGGAAGCCGGATTGTTGTTCCAAAGGATCGGCTGCTGGCCTGGGTAGACCGGAAAGTGTCTGAACAGATTTAAAACAGGAGATGAAAAAATGTCCAATCGGAAAAACCGTGGAGATGGCAGCATTCGAAAGCGTTCAGACGGTCGCTGGGAAGGCCGTTATACGGCAGGCCGGAACGAGGAAACCGGGAAACTCATTTACAAAAGTGTTCTGGCAAGGACACAAGCCGAGTGTAAGCGGCAGCTTCGGGAAGCGGTCTGGAATCGGGAACATAAAGCAACGCCGCTGACCGGTTTGGCTCAGGAAACGCAAGGAACTTCTGCACCACAAATGAATTGTCAAGAGTACACAGTCGCGCAGTGGCTCCAGACCTGGTACGATCTCTATGCGAAACAAAATATTCGAGAAAGCACCCAAATACAATACAGCTACTTTATGAATCAACTGGTAATCCCGCAAATCGGTGAAGTTCCGTTAAGTCAACTGACCGGATTGCGTCTCCAGATTCTTTATCAAGATCTTCGCATCAATGGAAGGGTACATTCCCAGAAACGGGCGAGTTCCGGTCTGAGTCCTAAAACGGTCCGCAGTGTTCATATGTTTCTGCACGCCGCATTGGAACAGGCAGTTCGTGCCGGTATCATCGCTAAAAATCCGACGATGGAGTGCAAACCTCCAAAACTGGATCGGAAGGAAATGAAGGTCATCCAGCCGGAGCAGATCGGGGACTATCTACAGGCGGCAGCAGAGCGGAACGTGCTGCCATTGTTTTTTCTAGAGCTGACTACCGGCCTGCGTCGGGGCGAGCTACTGGCTCTGCTCTGGAGCGATCTGGACCCACAGAACAGAAGCGTCTCTGTGACGAAGTCTGTCAGCCGGCTGAATGGAAAACTGGTGGTGAGTCAGCCCAAGACCCAGCATTCCATCCGTACCCTGATCGTTCCCCAGCAGGCAGTGGATCTACTGATCCAGGAACACAGTCTGCATCCGAATAATCCATATCTGTTCCCTTCCCCAACAACTGGAACCATGTACAGCCCTGAGACCGTGGCACGAATCCACAAGAGAATCCTTCGGGACGCTGGACTGGAGGACTGCCGTTTTCATGATCTGCGGCATACTTTTGCCACCGTGGCCCTCCAGAACGGTGTCGACATTAAGACGCTCTCCGGGATGCTGGGCCACTACTCCTCCGGATTCACACTGGATACCTATACCCATGTGACGCGGAAAATGCAGGAGGAAGCGGCAGAGAAAATGGGGCAGTTCATGGAGATGAAGCTGTGATGAAAGCACCTGAAATCGTCCATTTTGTCCAGCTCCGTCTAATTAAAGTGCTCCCCAAGTCAAGGACAAAATCATTTGACCCATTGCGGCAGCATTCC
>ENA-ORNW01002635-ORNW01002635.1-human-gut-metagenome-genome-assembly--contig:-NODE-2635-length-11498-cov-4.979988_pt1 | contig 11498 bp, 9 predicted proteins | sample MGYA00242121_ERZ509034 | MGnify/ENA primary metagenome ERZ509034 (study PRJEB26280, sample SAMEA2338689) | human gut metagenome | biome: human gut; feature: human-associated habitat; material: faeces... | reverse complement strand
CCTGGGCGCTGTGCTGATGGTGCTGCGCCGCAGAAGGCAGTAATATGAGCCGCCCTGCGTGATTCCACGCAGGGCGGCTCTCTTCATAAAAATTTAAGAAATTTCACAGTTTTTTCGTAAACCAAGGGAATCTATACTGAATTTACGAAAAAAACACGGAACTGTAACTGATTTGTAAATTGACAATTAGTTGTGTTTGTGTATATACTAACTGTACTAGTACGGGCAGTACAGTTTTTTTGAATGGCTTAAAAATTTGTCATTGACAAATTTCAAAATTGTGTTACTGTATTATTAGAATAATACAAAAAGAGACATCGTAACGGACCGCACTCTGCCGCGTCTTATGTGAGACATTTTACAGACATTTGACGCAAACGCCGTGGGATGTTGATCTGGTGGCGTTATACTGGAACTGAAAAAATGTTCCGGAAGTTGAAGCGTTCGGCGGGGCTGCGTCGTATAGGAGAACAAGACGAAAGAAGGGAACCTGTTATGAAGATCCTGATTACCACAGATTGGTATACGCCTGCGGTAAACGGTGTGGTCACCTCTGTGAAAAACCTGCAGCGGGAGTTGGAGCGCCGGGGCCATGAGGTCCGGATCCTGACGCTGTCCCAGTCGCTCCACTCCTGGTCCCGGGACGGCGTCACCGCCATCGGCTCCGTAAACGCCGGACGGATCTATCCCGGCGCCCGCCTCCGCACCGCCATGGCGGGCCGCTGGGTACGGGAGCTGATGGACTGGCGGCCGGATGTGATCCACTCCCAATGTGAGTTCAGCCCCTTTTTCCTGGCCCGCCGCATCGCAGAGGAGCTGGATGTCCCCCTGGTCCACACCTACCACACGGTGTATGAGGACTACACCCACTACTTCTCCCCCAGCGTCCGGTGGGGCCGATGTGCGGTGGCGGCTTTCTCCCGCTGGGTAGCTGCCCAGGTGGACGGCATGATCGCCCCCACCGGCAAGGTGCGGGGACTGTTGCAGGGCTATGGCGTTCGCTGCCCGGTCTTCGTGGTGCCTACGGGCATCGACCTGCGGCGCTTCCAGCAGGAGGGCGATCCCATGCGCCGGGCGGTTCTGCGGGCCAGCCTGGGCATCCCTGCGGAAAACACTGTGCTGGTGTGCGTGGGGCGCCTTGCGGAGGAGAAGAACATCCAGGAGCTGCTGAAGCTCCGGGCCTCCCTGGGCAGCCGCCCTGTGACGCTGTTGCTGGTGGGGGATGGTCCTGACCGGCCCCGGCTGGAGCAGGTGGCCCACGATCTGCGGCTGGAGGCCCCGGCAGTGATCTTTGCCGGCATGGTGCCCCCGGAGGAGGTGCCGGAGTGGTACCGGCTGGGGGACCTGTTCGTCAGCGCCTCCTCCAGCGAGACCCAGGGTCTGACCTACATCGAGGCACTGGCCGCCGGCGTGCCCGCCCTGTGCCGGGCGGATCTCTGCCTGGAGGGCGTCATCCTGGAGGGAGAGAACGGCTGGCAGTACCACAGCACTGTGGAGTTCCGGCAGCGGCTGGAGGAGTTCCTGGCCAGCCCGGAGACCCACGAAGCGCTGAAGCGGCGGGCCGCAGAGAGTGCGGAGCAGTTCTCCGCCCAGCGGTTTGCCCAGCGGGTGGAGCGCATCTATCAGATGCAGCTGGCCCGGCGGGCGGCCAGCTGTGTCCAGGGGGTGACCGCATGAGCCGGGGCGTGGAAAAGACCGCTCTGCAGGCGGCGTCCCTCTTCGGACTGATTTTGTGCGTGCTGACCGGAATCTGGGCCTGGCAGGCAGGACTGCTAACATCCCAGGAGCGGCTGCAGGCCTTTGTGGCCAGCTGCGGCGCCGCCGGCGGGCTGCTGTTCGTGGCGTTCCAGATGGTGCAGGTAGTGGTGCCGGTGCTGCCCGGCGGCCTGGGCTGCCTGGTGGGCGTGGTGCTGTTCGGCCCGGTGATGGGGTTTGTCTACAATTATGTGGGCATCTGCATCGGTTCGCTGTTGGCCTTTGCCGTGGCGCGCAACTGCGGGCGGCCGCTGTTGAGCCTGCTGTTTTCGGAAAAGCTCATCGCCAAGTACAGCGATTGGACAGAGCGGAATGACCGGTTTGCACGGCTGTTCGCCCTGGCGATCTTTTTCCCGGTGGCGCCGGACGACTTCCTGTGCTATCTGGCGGGTACCACCTCCATGACCTGGCGGCGGTTCACCACCATCATCCTGCTGGGCAAGCCCCTTTCCATCGCCCTGTACAGCCTGGGGCTGACGGTGCTGTTCCAGCAGATCACAGGCTGGCTGGGGTAAAGACATCCGCGGACGGGCGGATCGGTAAAGGAGACACACATGCGCGTTTTTATCTACAATGGCGGCCTGCGCCTGGTCGGCAAAAGCGGTGTGGGACAGGCCATCCTCCACCAGCGGGAGATGCTGCGCCGGGCCCGGATCGACACTGCCGACCATTGGTGCCAGCGGGCCGGGGCCGTCCATATCAACACGGTGCTGCCGGATTCGGTGCTGGCGGCTCTGGCGGCCAAGCTGATGGGGCGGAAGGTCATTTACTACGGCCACTCCACTATGGAGGATTTCCGCAGATCCTTTCGAGGCTCGGACCGGCTGGCACCCCTCTTCCGCAAGTGGATCACCTTCTGCTACAGCCTGGGCGACGTGGTGCTGACCCCCACGGAATACTCCCGCCGTTTGCTGGAGAGCTACGGCCTCAAGCCGCCGGTGTACAGCATTTCCAACGGCGTGGATACAGAGTTCTTCGCGCCGGATCCCACCCGGCGGGCGTCCTTCCGCCGCCGCTGGGGCCTCCGGGAAGGGGAGCGGGCGGTGATTTCCGTGGGTCACACCATTGCCCGGAAGGGACTGCCGGAATTCCTGGAGCTGGCCCGGCGGATGCCGGAGGCCCGTTTCCTCTGGTTCGGCTGGACGGATCCCCATCTGATCCCCCAGGAGATCCGGCAGGCCATGGAACAGGCGCCGGAGAATGTGACCTTCGCCGGCTTTGTAGACCGGGAGACGCTGCGGGAGGCATATTGCGGCGCGGATGTATTCGCCTTCATGAGTCATGAGGAGACCGAGGGCATCGTGGTGCTGGAAGCCCTGGCCTGCGGCATTCCCACAGTGGTGCGGGACATCCCTGTTTACAACGGCTGGCTGCGGGAGGGACAGAATGTCTACAAGGCCTCCGGCACAGACGAGTTCCAGCAGAAGGCGGAAGGACTTCTGACAGGGACATTGCCGGATCTGACAGCCGCCGGCCGCCGGGTGGCGGAGGAGCGGAGCCTGTCGGTGATGGGGGAGCGCCTGCGGGAGGTCTACCGGCGGATGGACATTCTGCCGGCAGCGCAGCCGGCGGCAAAAACGAACCTCCCTCAGGCGGAGAGACCCGTACAGCACAGCTTCACACCTTAATTCCCGGTATTCCTACGGGATAAGGATACCCTGGCGAGGGATGGTTCCCCATAGCGCCCGCTTCCATTCCGGTTCTGCGGGCCGCCGATGAAGAGAAAAAGCGCCTCCGGCTTTTGCCGGAGGCGCTTTTGGCGCGTTTACTGGGGCAGCGTCTGGACCACGCCGCGGGCACAGTCCACAGAGACCATGGCACCGTCCTTCAGGCGCTGGACGGCGCCGGCGGCGCCCACGATCACCGCCTTGCCCAACGTCAGGCCCACAGTGGCCGCATGGCCGTTGGTGCCGCTCTCCTCGCTGATGACAGCGGCCGCCTGTCGGATATAGGGCAGGAGGTCGTTAGTGGTGTAGGGCACCACCAGCACATCCCCGGGGCGGAACTTGGCGGCCACATCCTCCAGTGAGCGGCAGACGCACAGGGGGCCGGAGGCGTTGCTGGCCCCCACGCCGACGGCGTTGAGCAGGGCCCCGCCCACCAGATGGACCTTGATCATATTGGTGGTGCCGGAGACACCCACGGGCACACCGGCAGTAATGACCACCAGATCGCCCTGCTTCACGAGTTCTGCCTTCTCTGCCGCCTGGATGGCGAACTCGATCAGCTGGTCGGTGTTCTGGGCATAGGGCATCAGCAGGGGCACCACGCCCCAGTACAGGGCCATCTGCCGCTGGACCCGCTCACTGAGCAGGCAGGCCACCACCGTGGTGCCGGGGCGGAAACGGCTCACCAGCCGGGCGGTGGCACCGCTCTGGCTGACGGTGAGGATGGCATCGGCACCGATGTCCATGGCAGTGGTGCAGGCGGCATGGGCCGTGGCGGCGGCGATGGACAGGCGGCTGGAACCCGGCAGGTTGCGCATCCGCTTGGCGTAGTTGATGTCCGCCTCGGTCCGCAGGGCAATGGCATCCATGGTCTGCACCGCCTCCACGGGGTATTTGCCCGCCGCTGTCTCGCCGGAGAGCATGATGGCGGAGGTTCCGTCGTAGATGGCGTTGGCCACGTCGGTGATCTCCGCCCGGGTGGGGCGGGGATTCTCCATCATAGAGTCCAGCATCTGTGTGGCTGTGATGACAGGCTTGCCGGCGGCCACGCACTGGGCGATCATGTCCTTCTGGATGATGGGAATCTCTGTGAAGTCGATCTCCACGCCCATATCCCCCCGGGCCACCATGATGCCGTCCGCCACGGACAGGATCTCCGCCAGGTTGCTGACCCCCTCCTGGTTTTCAATCTTGGCGATGATCTGGATGGAGGAGTCTGCCTCATCCAGCAGGCGGCGGATCTCCCGCACGTCGTCCGCCGTGCGGACGAAGCTGGCGGCGATGAAGTCAAAGCCCTGTTCCACGCCGAAGAGGATGTCCTCCCGGTCCCGCTGGCTCATGTAGGGCATGGACAGGCGGATGCCCGGCACATTGACGCCCTTGTTGTTTTTCATGGCCCCGTCGTTTTCCACCCGGCAGCGGACGTCCGCCGCTGTGGTCTCCAGCACCGTCAGGCGCACCAGGCCGTCGTCCAGCAGGATGGTGTCGCCGGCCTTCACGTCCCCGGGCAGGTCGGCGTAGGTGATGGAGCAGCCTTGCTCATCCCCCACGATGTCCCGGGTGGTCAGGGTGAACTCCTGGCCGGTCCGCAGCATGACGGAACCTGCGGCGAAGGACTTCAGCCGGACCTCCGGCCCCTTGGTGTCCAGCATGGCGGCCACCGGCAGGCCCAGCTCCGCCCGCAGGGCCTTCAGGGCGTCCAGACGACCCTTGTGCTCCGCGTGGCTGCCGTGGGAGAAATTGAACCGGGCCACGTTCATGCCGGCCTCCAGCATCTGCCGCAGGACGCCCTCCCTGTCCGTGGCCGGACCGAGGGTGCACACGATCTTTGTCTTTCTCATAAATAAAAATCCACCTTTCGGTCAAAAGGGATACAAACTGTAAGACAGTTTATCACAAAGCCGCAGCGCAAAAAAGTGGAAAAGTGTTCAATAAACAAGAGGGATCCGCCAAAAGGCCCGTCAGCGCGGGAAGGCTCACATCCCCAGCTTTTCCCGCAGGGCGGCGATCATCTCTTGATATTCGCCCTCGGAGAGCAGCACCGGCTCCGGATTCGTGATGGCAAAGGAACCGCCGAACTCGAATCCGCCCTCGTATTTGGGTACGATATGGAAGTGCAGGTGGGGATTCGTATCGCCGAAGGAGCCCAGGTTGATCTTGTCGCAGCCCCACAGTTCCTTCACTGCACCGGAGGCCCGGGCCAGATCCCGGGCGAAGGCGGCCAGCTCCTCCGGCCCGCACTCGCACAGCTCCTTCCGGTGGTTCTTCAGCGCCAGGGCGCAGCGGCCCTTGTGGGCCTGATCCTTGAAGAGATAGAGCACACCGGCCTCCATCTCGCCGACCTTGTACATGATGGCCTCCCGGCCCTCGTGATGTTCATCGCAGTAAAAGCATCCCATGGCTAGATCTCCTTTTGTCAGAATACGGAGGAAATTTTCCCCTTATTACCATACAACCCAAAACCGCCGCCGTCAAGCATCAGTTCAGGATTGCGCCGGGGCAGAGGTTCTGGTATCATCAGGGTATCAAGAACGAAGACGGAGGAGGAATCGACATGAAACTCGGCTTGGTGACGGACAGCCTGGTAGACCGCTCCCTGGCAGAGGCAGCGGCCGTCTGCCGGGGACTGGGGCTGGAGCAGGTGGAGTTGGGCTGCGGCAACTGGTCCCCGGCGCCCCATGTGGACCTGAAAGGGCTGACGGCGGACGCCGGTGCCCGGCACCGGCTGCTGGATACTCTGGGGGAAAACGGCCTCACGATCTCCGCCCTGAACTGCTCCGGCAACCCCCTGTTCCCCGGGGAGAAGGGAGCCGGAGACAGGGCGGTGGCGGAGGGCACGTTCCTCCTGGCGGAGCAGCTAGGGGTGGAGACCGTGGTGATGATGAGCGGCCTGCCCGGCGGCTGCCCGGAGGACCGCACTCCCACCTGGATCGTCACGTCCTGGCCGCCGGAGACGGAGGAAATCCTCCGCTACCAGTGGAAGGCGGCCGTCCCGGTGTGGAAGGCGCTGGCCGCCCGGGCCCGGGACCACGGGGTGAAGCGCATCGCCCTGGAGTTCCATGGCTGGCAGCTGGTGTACAATGTGGAGACGCTCCGCCGCCTGCGGAGTGAGGTGGGAGACGACATTCTGGGGGTGAATCTGGACCCCAGCCATCTCTTCTGGATGGGGGCGGACCCCGTGGAGGTGGCCCGCGCCCTGGCGGACTGCATCTACCATGTCCACATCAAGGACGTGCGCCTGGAGCCGGCTGCCGGGCAGAACACCCTGCTGGACACCAAGGGCGTGCTGGAGTTCGCCAGCCGCTCCTGGAACTTCGTCACCCCCGGCACAGGCCACGACGCCGCCTGGTGGCGCCGCTTTCTGGAGACGCTGCAGGACTGCGGCTACGACGGCGCCCTCAGCATCGAACAGGAGGATTACACCATCCCGCTGGAGGAGGCCCTGCAGAAGGCCGTGTCCCTGCTGCGGCAGGCGCTGCCCGCCTGAAATACGCAAAGCCCCGCCTCACGAACGAGGCGGGGCTTTTTTCAGAACAGGATCACCGCAGGAAATTCCAGTACAGGGTAATGGCCGCCGCCAGCAGGAGCTGCACGGCCAGGATCACCGGCACGCCCACCCGAAAGACCCGGTGGAGCGTCTTGTGGCGGAAGAGGTACATCCCCAGCAGGGCACCCACGCTGCCGCCCACCACGGCCAGAAGCAACAGATTTTTCTCCGGCACCCGCTGGCGGAACCGGGGGTGTTTGGCCAGGAGCTTGTCTACGCCGAAGATCAAAAAGGTCACAGTGTTGATGAGCACCAGCCAGGCGGCCAGCAGCCCCAGGGGAGAGCCGATGAAGGCAACGATACGGTCATTGTGCTCTGTGGGCAGATAGAGTGTCTTTTCTTCCATAACGGCCGCCTCCTGAAACAGCACTGGACTGGCCGGGAGTTCCCAGCCAGTCCAGTGTAGCAGAAGTTTCAGTTTTTGGCAAGCTTGCTGAGTTCCACAGCAGTGGCTGCCGCCAGCTTGGCGTTGTTGTACACCAGCTGGATATTGGAGGCCAGGGAGTCGCCGCCGGTCAGATCCTTGATCTTGGCCAGCAGGAAAGGCGTGGTCTCCTTGCCGTGGATGCCCTGAGCCTTGGCCTCCTCCACGGCCTCGTCGATGGCCTTGTTGATGACGTCCGCGTCCATGGAGTACTCCTCCGGGATGGGGTTGGTCACCAGCATGCCGCCGCCCAGGCCCATATCCTGCTTGACATAAAAGGCTTTGGCCAGCTCCGCCGGGGTGTCGATCTCATAGTCCACGGCAAAGCCGCTCTTCCGGGTGTAGAAGGCGGGCAGCTCGCGGGTGCCGTAGCCGATGACGGGCACGCCGTGGGTCTCCAGGTACTCCAGGGTCAGCCCCAGGTCCAGAATGGACTTGGCGCCGGCACAGACCACCATCACGGGGGTGTGGGCCAGCTCCTCCAGATCGGCGGAGATGTCCATGGTGGTCTCAGCCCCCCGGTGCACGCCGCCGATGCCGCCGGTGGCGAACACGGAGATCCCGGCCATGTGGGCGATAATCATGGTAGTGGTGACAGTGGTGGCGCCGTCCCTGCCCTCCGCCACCAGCACGGGCAGATCCCGACGGCTGGCCTTGGCCACGGCAGGGCCGGTCTTGCCCAGGTAGTCGATCTCCTCGGGAGAGAGGCCGGCCTTCAGCCGCCCGCCGATGACGGCGATGGTGGCAGGGGTGGCGCCGTGTTCCCGGATGATCTTCTCCACGTTCAGGGCCGTCTCCACATTCTGGGGATAGGGCATGCCGTGGGAGATGATGGTGGATTCCAGTGCCACCACGGGACGACCCTCGTCCAGGGCCTTCTGCACTTCAGGGGCGATGTCGAGATACTTGTTCAGAGCCATGATAAAAACCTCCAGATTTGAATTTTGGTTATTCGATGGGGAATGGGGTGTCAGGAATTGGAAATGGGGGGACCGGGAACTTTAAAGCCCAGCCCGCAGCTTCAGCGCTTCCGCGCTCATGGCGGGGTTGATGGTCTCCGCCCCCTCCATGGCGATGGCGGAGGCGGCCAGGCCCGCCTTCGCGGTGCCCTCCAGATCCGTGCCCTGGAGATAGGCCCAGGTGATGGCCGCCATGAAGGCGTCCCCGCAGCCGGTGGTGTTCACCATCTCCGCCGGCAGGACGGGCAGGTGCACCCGCTCCCCGGAACGGTCGGCGGCGAACACGCCGTCTCCGCCTAGAGAGATGAATACCCGGTGAAGACCGGTGGCCAGCAGGGCGTCCGCGGCGGCGCGCAGGCTGGCCTCATCGGTGATGGCCACGCCGGAGAGCAGCTCCGCCTCGATGCGGTTGGGCTTGAGGGTGTGGAGCCTGCCCAGCACCGGCTGCAACTTCACCGCCTTGGCGGTGGAGACCGGGTCGGCAAAGATAGGCACCGGGCAGTTCTCTGCCAGATAGGCGATGCTCTCCGCGGGAATATTGGTGTCGATCACCAGCACCTGGCTGCCGGACAGCAGCTTCTGCCGCTGAGAGAGCAGCTGGGGTGTCAGATGGCGGTAGATGTCCATGTCACTGACCGCCAGCAGCATGTCGCCCTTCTCGTCATTGATGAAGAGATAAGTGGAGGTGTGCCCCTCCGGGATCACCGGGGATTGGGAGATGTCGATGCCCAGTTCCCCGCAGCTGGCGGCGATCTTCTGGGCGTACAGGTCGTCGCCGAAGGCGGTGACCATCCGCACGTCCAGGCCCAGAAGGCTCATGTTGTGGGCGATGTTCCGGCCCACGCCGCCCAGACTCATCCGCACCGCGCCGGGGTTGGAGTCCCGGTCCACCGGCACCTCCGACGGCCAGCCGCCGATGTCCATGTTGACGCCGCCCACCACCGTGACATAGGGCGCTGTATGGACGATGTAGCCTTTGCCGGTGATGTAGCCCTTCTTCATCAGGTTGGAGATGTGCACCGCCACGGAGGACCGGGTGATGCCGGCCTTCTCCGCCAGTTCCTGCTGGGAGATGAGAGGGTTTTCTTCGATCCAGTTCAGAATCTGCCGTTCCCGCTGGGTCATGGCGCCGCCTCCTTGTAAGCAAAAATTAAGATATATAATCTAATGCTTAGTTTATCTGTTTTTTTGAAAAAGTCAAGACCCAATTTTTAGCCGTCAGCCGTCTGTGGGACGGGGATGCCCGCTTCGCCTGCCGCAGGTACCGGACAGAGAGGTGCTGATGGGGCGGGAGCTTCATGTTCTCCCAGCGGAATAAAAATCGCGCCGGAAGTGGAACCAAACCGCCGCCTTTGCCGACTATACAGGCAGAGGAGGCGATGCTTCATGAAAAAATGGTGCCTGTTTTTGAGCCTGTATTTCTGTATCTGTCTGCTGGCAGCCTGCGCCGGAGGGGACGTCTCCGCCGGTGCGGGGGCCGATTCCGGCGGCACACCCGCGGAGGAGACCCGGACCGGAGGAGAGACGACGGAGCCCGGCCGGGTGACGGAGACCTTCCGGCTGGTGACTGTGGGGGACGGCGATGATCCGGCTTCTGTGCTGGCCGGGACGGACGGCGGGGCCGGAGCTGTGTACACCCTGGACCTCTTCAGTGTGGAAGACCTGACTATCGAGGGATACACCCAGGAGGAGATGGACCTGCTGGACTGGTCTCCCATGCCTGGCGCTCTGGTGGAGGTCACCTGGGACGGCTCCGTCATGGAGTCCTACCCCATGCGGTTCGGCACGGTGGCCTCCGTTCGCATCCTGGAGGACGGCTTTGACGATCTGTGCCGGCTGCACCTGGACGTGCTGAACGATCTCTGGGAGGTGGACCCCAGCCTGAATGATGGCATCACGGAGCTGGGGGTGGACCTGTCCGGGACCTCCCTGCCGGAAAGCGAACAGGCCGCGGTGGCCTATGCCTTCGGCTCCGCCCACGGGCTGATGGCTATGGAGGGCACATATCAGGACTTCGTGGACAGCGGGTATATCGACGGGGAAGCACTGTTCTGGAAGGACGGCTGCCTGTTCTCCGTCAAAGAGACCCAGGATGAAAACCCGGTGACCTTTAATCTGCCCAGTTTCGGTCCTGGGGACGAGATGCCGGACTACAGTGGCGTCCGCTTTGACGCGGAGAAGTGGCGCAGCGGCCTGGGGGCCTATTTCTTCACAGACTGCACCGCTGTCCGAAATGGCGGCGGCCAGTGGGGCGATTACACCGTGGGGGCGGAGGCGATCGCCTGAAAACCGGGAAAACGCCCGTTCCCTCTTGTAAAACTATTTGAAATGGAGTACAATATCCATGATTATGCAGCCATTTCCAGCAAAAACAAGAAAACGGGTGAAGTTTATGAGCTATACGAAAATCGCGGCCATCTACGCCGACAGCGAGGCACTCTCCGGCCAGACGGTCACCGTGGGCGGCTGGGTCCGCACCATCCGGGACATGAAGACCTTCGGCTTCATCGAGCTGAACGACGGGTCCTGCTTCAAGAATCTCCAGGTGGTCATGGAGGCCGGGACGCTGGAGAACTATAAGGATATCGCCGCCCAGAACGTGGGCGCCGCCCTGATCGTCACCGGCACCGTCGTCCTGACGCCGGAGGCCAAGCAGCCCCTGGAGCTGAAGGCCGCCTCCATCGAGGTGGAGGGCACCTCCACCTCCGACTACCCCCTGCAGAAAAAGCGCCACAGCGTGGAGTTTCTGCGTACCATCCAGCACCTGCGGCCCCGGACGAACCTGTTTTCCGCCGTGTTCCGGGTGCGGAGCGTGGCGGCCTACGCCATTCATCAGTTCTTCCAGGAGCGGGGCTTCGTCTACGTCCACACCCCCATCATCACCGCCAGCGACTGTGAGGGCGCCGGCGAGATGTTCCGGGTCACCACGCTGGACCCCAAAAATCCGCCCATGACCGAGGATGGGGAGGTGGACTTCTCCCAGGACTTCTTCGGTAAACCTGCGAACCTCACCGTCTCCGGCCAGTTGAACGCGGAGAACTTCGCCATGGCCTTCGGGGACGTATATACCTTCGGCCCCACCTTCCGGGCGGAGAACTCCAACACCCAGCGCCACGCCGCCGAGTTCTGGATGATCGAGCCGGAGA
>ENA-ORNW01002631-ORNW01002631.1-human-gut-metagenome-genome-assembly--contig:-NODE-2631-length-11509-cov-6.486817_pt1 | contig 11509 bp, 8 predicted proteins | sample MGYA00242121_ERZ509034 | MGnify/ENA primary metagenome ERZ509034 (study PRJEB26280, sample SAMEA2338689) | human gut metagenome | biome: human gut; feature: human-associated habitat; material: faeces... | reverse complement strand
GGCGTCTTTTTTTGTTGGTAGGGCGGAGCGGAGCGAGACTTTGTCAACAGCGCCATATCGTCCCGCCTGCCAGAAAACATGGGTCTCCAAAAAAATATCCTCTTCAAACGGGATATGGACGATATCTTCATCGTCATTGAACAGACCGTCATAGATGATTGCCGCGGCACAGTCCACACGGAGCATATATTTGAGCGTTGTAAGCTGATTGGACTGCATAACGATGTTCGGCTTTTCCGACGCAAGTATCTCGTTGATCAAGCTATACAGATAGGAACCCTTAACGGGCGTGACCAGAGGAATGCTCTCCATCTGAGCAATTGATATCGCTTTGTGCCTATGTACAAGTTCACTGCCTCGATTGACAGCCAGAGTCAGTTTGGTCGTAAAAAGGCAACGCGAATTGCACGTAAAGGTCTTGGAACGGCATACGCCAATCAGACAATCTAACTGAGAGCTGTTCAGTTTGTTAAGCCCGTCGATCAATCCGACCTCTACGATTTCTAACCGGATATTTGGATGCTGCACCGAAAATTCCGGAAAAAGCTTTTTGGTGATGATCGTGCTGAGGAACGGCGGAATACCAACCCGTATTTTTGTGTATCTGCTGCTGGCAATATCGTACGCACTTTGGCAGTAATCGTCGAAGGTTTTCAGGAACTCCTCCGTCAGATCCTTGAATCCTTCTCCCACGACCGTCAGCCGTAGTCGGTTATTCACACGATCAAACAGCTTTGCTCCAAGCTCTTTTTCGAGATTATTGATTGCAGCGGTTATCGACGGCTGTGAAATATGGCACACTTCGGATGCTTTGGTTATACTGCCATATCTACACGTTTCTAGAAAATATTGTAAATGGTTCAGATTCATAAGTGTCCTTTCCGGACGTAGTCCTAATCCAACAACCACGCTTTCTTTGATGACAAGTATATGTGAGATTTACATAAAAAACAAGCAACACAACCGCGCTTTTTTATATTAAGCGCATTGATTTTTTCTATGACTGTCTCAGTTTTTCCTATTTTTATTCTGCGTTTAGTTGTGCTATTTTTCAAATAAGCCTAAAAGTTTTCGTTAAAAAAAGGACAAAATTTCTGCGTGTATTGTGCAGAAAGAAAATTTGGGCAAGTTAGGCAGGTGGAGAAATGAACAACAAAAATGAAAGTACTTTAGCAGCAAGACTTCGCAACGAGCGGGCGTTTTCTCTCCTCATGACGGCGGATGCTGCGGCTCAGTTGGTCAAAGACGGCATGACCATCGGCGTCAGCGGCTTTACTCCGTCTGGCTATCCCAAAGCGGTACCCCTTGCACTGGCTGAACGAGCCAAGAAAGGCGATAAGTTCAAGGTCGATCTCTATACCGGCGCATCTGTTGGTCCCGAGATTGACAGCGCATGGACGGAGGCAGGTATCATCCGCAGGCGTTTCCCTTATCAGACGAACGCCTCACTCCGCAAGGATATCAACGGTGGGAAGGTCGCGTATGCGGATATGCACCTTTCGCAGTGTGCCCAGCTTATCAGCTCTGGTGCTCTGAAACCTGTGGATATCGCCATTGTTGAAGCGTTGGCCATCACCGAAGACGGCGACATCATTCCCACGACCGCTGTCGGCAATACCCCCACCTATCTGCTTCAGGCAAAGAAAGTTATCGTGGAGCTGAACACGCGGAAGCCACTGGAACTGGAGGGCATGGCAGATATCATCACGGTTCCAAATCCTCCCAACAGAACGCCTATCAATATCTGCAAGGTATCTGACCGCGTTGGCACTACATACATGAAGTGCGGTTTTGATAAGATCGCCGCCATCGTTGTGACAGACCTGCCCGACAAGACCCGGCCATTCAGTCCGCCGGATGATGTCTCGCGCAAGATCTCCGAGAATATTATCGCTTTCTTTGAGCAGGAGGTGGCCGCCGGCAGACTGACCAACTCCCTGTTGCCTCTGCAATCGGGTGTGGGCAATGTGGCGAATGCTGTGCTTTCCGGTCTGCAAAACTCCCGTTTTGAGCATTTGACCTGCTATACCGAGGTCGTTCAAGACTCCATGCTGGACCTCATTCGGAGCGGAAAGGTCGATTTCGCCTCAACTACGGCACTCAGTCCCTCTCCCGAGGCGCTGGAAAAATTTCTGGGCGAGGTGGACTTCTTCAAGGATAAAATTCTTTTGCGTCCCCAGGAGATCAGCAACAGCCCCGAGGTTGCCAGACGGCTCGGTGTCATCGCCATGAACACCGCCATCGAAATGGATATTTACGGCAACGTCAACTCCACTCATATCATGGGGTCCTCCATGATGAACGGCATCGGCGGCTCCGGCGACTTCTCTCGCAATGCAGCGATCACCATTTTCAGTGCCCCATCTACCGCAAAGGGCGGCAAGATTTCTTCTGTTGTTCCCATGGTTTCCCATGTGGACCATACGGAGCATGAAGTCATGGTTCTGGTGACGGAGCAGGGATTTGCCGATCTGCGCGGCCTCAGTCCCAAGGAGCGCGCTGTGAAGATTATTCAGAATTGTGCGCATCCCGATTTTAAAGATGCGCTGATGGATTACTTTGAGCGAGCCTGCGAAGGGAATCCCTCACATACTCCCCACATTCTTAACGAAGCGCTCTCATGGCATATCCGTTTCCAGAAGACTGGTAGCATGAGCGTTTGATAGATCCCACAAAAAAATAATGGAGGAAAAAAGAATGACCGAACACGAACAGAGCGTGCAGTATATCAACGAATATATTGCGAGAGCCCGCGCAGCTCAGGCGGAATTTGAGAAGATGACCCAGGAGCAGGTCGATCTGGCCGTAAAAACCATTGGTAAGGTCGTTTACGAAAATGCGGAGTATCTGGCAAAGCTGGCTGTGGAAGAGACCCGCATGGGCAATGTTGAAGATAAGATCGCTAAGAACAAACAAAAGGCTGGTATTGTTTGGAACAACCTGAGAGGCAAAAAGTCCCGTGGCATTCTTGATACCGATGAAAAAACTGGTATCACCAGGGTTGCAAAGCCTGTTGGTGTCGTAGCCGCCATTACCCCCTGCACCAACCCCATCGTGACTCCCATGAGCAACGCCATGTTCGCCCTCAAGTGCGGCAACGCCATCATTATTACCGCTCACCACAGAGCTGTGGCCTGTAGCGGTAAGACCATTGAGATGATCAATGATGAATTGCGGAAGCTGGGTTATCCCGAGCATCTAATTCAGATACTGGATCAGCACTCCAGAGAGCATACCAGAAATCTCATTTCCTCCGCTGATGTGGTCATTGCCACCGGTGGTGCCGGCATGGTCACTGCCGCATACAGCTCGGGCCGTCCCGCCCTGGGCGTTGGCGCGGGCAATGTCCAGTGCATCATTGACGAGGGCTATGATTACAAAGTGGCTGTTCCCAAGATCATCACCGGTCGTTCTTATGACTACGGTATCATCTGCTCTGGTGAGCAGTCCATCATTTGCCACAAAAAGGACTATGATGCTGTTCTGAAGGAGTGTGAAGCAAATAACTGCTATGTCGTCAGAGACGATAAGGAGCGGGATGCCTTGCGTGCAGCTATTTTTGATGATAAGGGTAAGCCCATCAGTAATTCCGTCGGTCAGTCCGCTGAAACGATTGCTGAAATGGCTGGATTCAGTGTGCCGAAGGGCACCAGGGCCATCGTGGTCCAGCCTGTCGGCACAGGTCTCGTTGATCCTCTGGGCGGCGAAAAAATGTGTCCTGTGATTGCGGCCTATGGCTATTCCACGCTGGAGGAAGGCGTGGATATTGCCCGCCAGAATCTGGAGAAAGATGGCAAGGGTCACAGCGTCTCTTTCCACTCCGATTCTGAGACCAATATCGAGTATGTCGGAAGCAGTCTCTGTGTGTCCAGATTCGTAATTAATCAGGTTTCTGCCAGCTCCGCCGGTGGCAGCTATTTCAACGGTCTGGCCCCCACCAATACATTAGGCTGCGGCTCTTGGGGGCACAATAGCATTTCCGAAAACCTTGACTATAAGCATCTGATGAACGTTTCCCGCATTGCCCGCTTCATGCCGAACAATCACGTGCCCACTCCCGACGAGTTGTGGAAGTAAGCGATTTGTAAAATGTAAATGCCTTTTCCATGAAACCTAATTATACGAGGGAGGAATGGGATGAAGCGACTCGATCGTATGCCGACCTATATCCATATGACCATGGCATTTATGGGAGGCCTTTGGGGAGCGTACTCTGTAGTTCAATGGACGAACCTGGGGAATGCACACACAACAAATCTGATCAAGATTGTACTGCGTCTTATAGACGGCGATTGGCTGGAGTTTGCTCTATGTGTGGGAAGTGCTTTCCTGTACTTTTTGGCATTTGCACTTTCAGCATATTGGAGCAAACACAGCAAGAGCGATCTGCGTTATGCGGTTATCATTGTTGAGGCGGTATCGTTGGCTGCAGTCTATTTCTTTCCACAAAATTGGCCTGTATATACACGTCTGTATCCTTGTGTGTTCGCAACAGCGTTTCAGTGGTCCATATTTTGTGGTGCGCAGGGCTTCAACTGTGCTACGATCTTCAACAGTAACAATTACCGCCAATTTTCTTCTTCGTTTGCAGAAGTATATCTGAATAAGGACCCTTCTTTCCGTCCTAAGATGAAATTCTTTGGATGCACACTCCTGTTTTACCATTTTGGGGTTGTGTATGTCTACTTGATTTTGAAGGCGTTTAGTTCTTACGCAATCTGGTCTGGTCTGTTGCCTCTGGTGGTGGCGGCGGTGATGATCCACCTGCATCGCAAGGAACTTGCTGTGGCAAAAGTAGAATGATGGCCAACTGAAGTATTCCGTAGCTAAAACAAAACAGAGAGCCGAAAGTCTCATGAGATTTTAACGATAGGAGTGATATTCCATGGTCCAGGTAATTATGAAACCCGAGATTTTTAAGTATGCGACCTGCAAGGAATTTGCTGAAGGATTTGCGCTGGGTGCTGAAGATTTGGTTTTGACCAACAAATTTATCTTCGAGCCTTACTTTGGCCCCTTGGGCCTAAAAGTCCATACCATCTTCCAGGAAGAGTATGGTATGGGGGAACCCACTGATGTGATGTGTGAAAGCATCATGCAGGATGCGGCCAAGACCGGCTGCAAGCGGATCATTGCTATCGGCGGTGGTACGGTTATCGACATCGCCAAGGCTCTGGCAGTTGCTACAGAAGATGCTTCTATGGACAGCCTGTACAGTGTGATGCCAGCCCTAACCCGTAAATATGAGTTGGTGATCATTCCTACCACTTGCGGTACCGGTAGCGAGGTAACAAATATTGCGGTGTTCAACCGTACCCGTATGGGTACCAAAATGGGCCTAGTAGGTGAGGCTATGTATGCCGATAAGGCAGTTCTGATTCCCGAATTGCTGTCCGGTTTGCCTTTTGGTGTTTTTGCCACAAGTTCTATCGATGCACTGGTTCACGCTGTTGAGTCCTGCCTGTCTCCCAATGCCACATCCTACACCAAACTCTTCGGCTACAAGGCTATAGAGATGATCGTATCTGGTTACAAGAAGATCGTGACCAATGGCCGCGGCGCACGACTTGCGCTGTTGGACGATTTCCTGGTCGCTTCCAACTATGCCGGTATTGCATTCGGTACGGCAGGCTGCGGTACTGTTCACGCAATGGCATACCCCTTAGGCGGACAGTATCATGTAGCGCACGGTGAAAGCAATTACGCCATCTTTACTGGTGTCATGAAAAAGTATATGAGCATTAAATCCGATGGTGAGATTGCCGTGATGAACAAATATCTGGCTAATCTGCTCGACTGCCAGACCACTGATGTTTACGAAAAACTGGAGGAACTGCTGAACCAGCTCCTGCCGAAGAAATCGTTGCACGAATACGGCGTGAAGCCGGAAGAAATCCGCCTTTTTGCGGAATCCGTAATGGAGAATCAGCAACGTCTTTTGAAGAACAGCTTCGTCCCCATGACCACTGAGCTGGTCGAAAGCATTTATCAGAGCCTGTATTAAACTTAAAGAGGAGGAAAAAGGAAATGGCACTTATGACTGCACAGGAGTACATTGAGTCCCTACGGAAATTGAACACCCGCGTGTACATGTTTGGCGAGAAGATTGAAAACTGGGTGGATCACCCCATGATCCGCCCCTCTATCAACTGCGTGGCCATGACTTATGAGCTGGCTCAGAATCCCGAATACGCAGATCTGATGACTGTTACCTCCAATCTGACCGGTAAAAAAGTAAACCGTTTTACCCATCTGCATCAGTCCACCGAGGACTTGATGAACAAGGTGAAGATGCAGCGTCTGCTGGGTCAGAAGACCGCTTCCTGCTTCCAGCGCTGCGTAGGCATGGACGCTTTCAACGCCGTCTTCTCCACCACCTATGAGATCGACGAGAAGTATAACACTAAGTATCATGAGAACTTTGTCAACTTCCTGAAGTTCGTCCAGGACAACGACCTGACTGTGGACGGCGCCATGACCGACCCCAAGGGCGACCGGTCCAAGGCTCCCAGCCAGCAGGCTGATCCCGATATGTATGTCCACGTGGTGGAGCGCCGCCCGGACGGCATCGTGGTCTGCGGCGCTAAGTGCCACCAGACCGGCTCCATCAACTCTCACTGGCACATCTTCATGCCCACCATCTCTATGGGTGAGGCCGACAAGGATTGGGCTGTGAGCTTTGCCTGCCCCACCGACGCCGAGGGCATGTACATGATCTACGGCCGTCAGTCCTGCGACACCCGGAAGATGGAGGAGAACGCCTCTATCGACGTAGGCAACGCCAAGTTTGGCGGCCAGGAGGCTCTGGTGGTGCTGGACCACGTGTTCATCCCCAACGAGTACATCTTCCTCAACGGTGAGTATGAGTTCGCCGGTATGATCGTAGAGCGATTCGCCGGCTATCACCGGCAGAGCTACGGCGGCTGCAAGGTCGGCGTAGGCGACACCCTGATCGGTGCCGCTGCCCTGGTTGCCGAGTACAACGGCGTGGAGAAGGCCAGCGCGGTGAAGGATAAGCTGATCGAGATGACCCACCTGAACGAGACCCTCTTCTGCTGCGGCATCGCCTGCTCCGCCCAGGGTTTCAAGACCAAGGCGGGCAACTACCAGATCGATCTGCTGCTGGCAAACGTGTGCAAGCAGAACGTGACCCGCTTCCCCTATGAGATCGTGCGCCTGGCCGAGGACATCGCCGGCGGCCTCATGGTCACCATGCCCTCTCAGACGGACTTTAACTCCGACACGGTGGTGGGCCGCAACGGCGAGACCATCGGGGAGATCTGCCACAAGTTCTTCGTGGGCCGTGAGGGCGTCAAGACGGAGGACCGGCAGCGGATCATGCGCTTTATCGAGAACCTGTGCCTGGGCGCGGCGGCCGTAGGCTACCGCACCGAGTCCATGCATGGCGCGGGCTCTCCCCAGGCCCAGCGCATCATGATCGCCCGCCAGGGCAACATCCAGGGCAAGAAGCAGCTTGCCAAGGAAATCGCAGGTATCAAGTAAAATATATTCCTTGAACAATGTGGCCCTTTGCTGGAGTCGTGCTTAACTGAGGAGCCATTGCTCCCCATAAAAAGACGCGGTACGGCAGCTTTCTGACGGACCGCGTCTTATCATTTTACTCTACGGGAAATCAGATAGGAGCATATGTGCCATGAGAGAAAAAGTAGAGAAAGTATTGAACGAAAAGGTGCGTCCGCAGTTGGAGTTACATAACGGCGATCTGGATGTTCTGGACATTGAGGACGGAGTGGTTCGCATCCGCCTTTTGGGGCAATGTGCTGGGTGTCCTTCAGCATACTTAACGATCGAGCAGTTGATTTTTGGTGAGTTAACGGTGGCAATTCCGGAGATCCGGCAAGTCATAGTTGTTCAGGATGTCAGCGATGAGCTGTGGGAAGAAGCGCGGGCGGTCATGCAGGGTAAATATGAAAATCACTAAGATCGCAGTACGCTATTGCGGTGGCTGCAATCCCAGCTATCAACGCGGAGCCAGTGTCCGCGGGTTGCAAAAAAGGTTCCCACATCTGCAACTGTTAAATTTTGAACCGACTGATGTATATAGAGCGGTTCTGATTGTTTGCGGCTGTTCGGCAAGATGTGCTGGGCAGGCGGATCTGCCTGTGGATATCCCCCGACTGGTCATGGCGGCTCAGGAGGATATCGAACGCGCCGCCGAATTTTTAGAAAAGCTGAGCAAGGAGCAATAATTATGGATTGGAAAACTTATTATCAGGAGCGACATTTGACTGCCGATGAAGCGGTGAAACATATCAAGTCCGGTAACCGTGTGCTGGTCGGTCATGCCTGCGGTGAACCCAGCTTTCTGTTGGATACCATGATTGGTCATAAAGAAGACTATGAAAACGTCGAGATTGTCCACATGGTCGCGATGGGCAAATGTGAATACTGCCAGCCGGGTATGGAAAAGCATTTTCATCACAATGCATATTTTGTTGGAGCACGCACCCGTGATGCTATCAACAGCGGTTGCGGAGATTTCACGCCTTGCTTCTTTTATCAGGTCCCTGAAACTTTCCATACCACTATGCCGCTGGATGTAGCGCTGGTATCCGTAACACCTCCCGATGAAAACGGCATGGTTTCTCTGGGCGTCTCTGTTGACTATGATTATGAGGCGGTTATGACCGCAAAGATTGTCATCGCTCAGGTCAATGATCAGATGCCGTTTACCTATGGCAAACTGATCCCTGTTGATAAGTTCACCTATTTTGTAGATTATTCTGCGCCTATCATAGAATTGGCTCCACCCAAGATCGGTCCTATAGAGGAAGCTATCGGAAAGTATTGCTCCTCTCTGATACACGATGGTGACACTTTACAACTGGGAATTGGCGCAATCCCCGATGCAGTGCTGAAGTTCCTGAAGGATAAAAAGGATCTTGGCATCCACTCCGAAATGTTCTCAGACGGTGTTGTTGATCTTGTGGAAGCCGGCGTTATCACCAATAAGAAAAAGACCCTGCATCCTGGCAAGCTGGTGGCCAATTTCCTGATGGGAACCAAGAAGCTGTATGATTTCGTGGACCACAATCCTGATGTGTTGATGCTACCCGTTGACTATGTGAATCATCCCATCGTCATTGGTCAAAATGAAAATTTGGTTTCCATCAATTCTTGTGTGCAGGTAGATCTGATGGGCCAGGTCTCTTCCGAGAGTATCGGCCCCAAGCAGATTTCTGGTGTTGGCGGTCAGGTGGACTTCATTCGCGGTGCCTCTTTCTCCAAAGGAGGACGCTCTATTCTTGCGTTCCCTTCTACCGCGGCAAAGGGAACCGTTTCCCGAATCGTTGCAAATCTGGATTATGGCGCACCTGTCACCACTTCTCGCATGGATGTTGACTATATTGTTACCGAATACGGTGTCGCACATCTGAAAGGACATTCTCTGCGGGAGCGCGCAAAGAGTCTAATCGCCATTGCGCATCCGGATTTCCGTGCGGAGCTTCAGGATGAGTTTGCGCGACGTTTCATTCCTTCTGCATAAGAAAATCGTAGTGAGAGTCTTTCAAACAGTTGACAGTCGGTAAATTTTCAATAATTAAGGAGAACTGAATATGAAAGTAGCAGTATTCGGAGCAGGTACCATGGGCAGCGGCATCGCGCAGGTTTTCGCGGCAAAGGGCCACACGGCGTTGATGTATGCGAGTAGCGTGGCTTCCGCCCAGAAGCACAAGGATAAGCTGGCCGCTTCTCTGGCCAAGCGGGTGGCTAAGGGCAAGATGCCCCAGGAGGCCGTGGACGCTCTGCTGGCCAATGTTCTGGTGGAGGAGAAGTCCGCCTGCGCCGACGCCGATCTCATCATCGAGTGCGTCAAGGAAGACATGGCTACCAAGAAGGAGCTGCTGAATGAGCTGGACGGCCTGTGCAAGCCCGAGGCCATCTTCGCCTCCAACACCTCTTCTCTGTCTATCACCGAGATGGGCAACGGTCTGAAGCACCCCGTCATCGGTATGCACTTCTTCAATCCCGTGCCCAGCATGAAGCTGGTGGAGATCATCCGCGGCGCCAACACCACCCAGGAGACCTTCGATTTCGTCTATAAGCTGTCCCAGGAGATCGGCAAGGAGCCCGTCGAAGTGGCTGAGGCCCCCGGTTTCGTGGTCAACAAGATCCTGATCCCCATGATAAATGAGGCCATCGGCCTGGTAGAGACCGGCGTCGCCTCCGTGGCCGACATCGACAAGGCCATGCAGCTGGGCGCCAACCATCCCATGGGCCCCCTGGCTCTGGGCGACTTCATCGGCCTGGACGTGTGCCTGGCCATTATGGAGACCCTGTACAATGAGACCGGCGACTCCAAGTACCGTCCCGCGCTGCTGCTGCGCAAGATGGTTCGCGGCGGCCTGCTGGGCAAGAAGACCGGCAAGGGCTTCTATGATTATTCCAAGTAATTGAAGTCAGCACCAACAAGAAAAGGAGTTAATGGTATATGGATTTTCATCTGACAAACGAGCAGCAGATGCTCCGGAAGATGTACCGTGAATTCGCCGAGAACGAAGTGAAGCCTCTGGCTGAGGAGATCGACGAAGAGGAGCGGTTCCCCATGGAGACCGTCGAGAAGATGGCCAAGCTGGGGATGATGGGTATTTACTTCCCCAAGGAGTACGGCGGCGCCGGCGGCGACGTTCTGTCCTACGCCATGTGCGTGGAGGAACTGGCCAAGGTCTGCGGCACCACTGCTGTTATCGTTTCTGCCCACACTTCCCTGTGCTGCGCCCCCATCTTTGAGCACGGCACCGAGGAGCAGAAGCGGAAGTATCTGCCCGACCTGCTCTCCGGCAAGAAGATCGGTGCCTTCGGCCTGACCGAGCCCAACGCCGGCACAGACGCCTCCGGCCAGCAGACCCTGGCGGTGCTGGAGGGCGACCACTACGTCCTCAACGGTTCCAAGTGCTTCATCACCAACGGCAACGTGGCCGATACCTTCGTGGTGTTCGCCATGACTGACAAGTCCAAGGGCAACCACGGCATCTCTGCCTTCATCGTGGAGAAGGACTTCCCCGGCTTCTCCACCGGCAAGCACGAGAAGAAGATGGGCATCCGCGGCTCCTCCACCTGCGACCTGATCTTTGAGGACTGCATCGTTCCCAAGGAGAATCTGCTGGGCAAAGAGGGCAAGGGCTTCAAGATCGCCATGCAGACCCTGGACGGCGGCCGGATCGGCATCGCCGCGCAGGCCCTGGGCCTGGGCGAGGGCGCTGTCAACGAGGCTGTCAAGTACACGCAGGAGCGTGTCCAGTTCGGCAAGCGCCTGAGCCAGTTCCAGAACACTCAGTTCCAGCTGGCCGACATGCACACCCGGATGCAGGCTGCTCAGTACCTGGTGTACGCTGCTGCCATGAAGAAGCAGAATCACGAGGACTATTCCATGGACGCCTCCATGGCGAAGCTGTTCGCCGCTGAGGCTGCCTCCGATGTCACGCGCCGCGCCGTCCAGCTGTTCGGCGGCTACGGCTACACCCGTGAGTATCCCGTGGAGCGCATG
>ENA-ORNW01002628-ORNW01002628.1-human-gut-metagenome-genome-assembly--contig:-NODE-2628-length-11512-cov-2.530418_pt1 | contig 11512 bp, 10 predicted proteins | sample MGYA00242121_ERZ509034 | MGnify/ENA primary metagenome ERZ509034 (study PRJEB26280, sample SAMEA2338689) | human gut metagenome | biome: human gut; feature: human-associated habitat; material: faeces... | reverse complement strand
AGCACAAGTACAGTTATCCAGCAATATTCCGGATCGATCGGATCGTCAAATGCCGGGAAATGGGTGAGAAGTTCAAATTGCCGTATAATGGGAGATTTGAGGAGGGAGAGTTTCGTAAAAGAGTTCAGTTTATGTACAGCGGTGAACTGATGCGGGTGAAATTTCTGTTTTTTGGAAAGAATGCAGAGGCAGTGTTAGACCGCCTGCCTACTGCAAAGATCGTGTCCTGTCAGGACGGTGCCTGTGAAATAGAAGCGGAAGGCATCCTGATGTGGCTGCTCAGTCAGGGGGAACAGGTGAAGATTCTGAGACCGGAGTGGCTGCGGGAGGAGATGGGACAGAAGCTTGGGAAGATGCAGGAGAGATATCAGTAGAAAATAAGCAGGATGACAGAATGTGTCATGATGTATATGTATAATCTTATTTATATATGTAGTATGCAAATCGCATCAATGACAGGCTAAAACACGAGAGGAGAATAGTGATATGAAGGAACGAATGATTTTAGAAAAAAGCAGAGATATAGCAAAAAAATATGATATGCAGAGTATTCTATCAGAAATTGATAATGTTCATAATGATATGCAGGCTTTTTCGTTGAAAATTCTGTTTGTCGGGCAGTTTAGTGCAGGAAAGACGGCATTACTGAATGCATTTGTGGGAAAATCATTGTTAGAAGAGGGGATGCGTCCAGAAACTGCAATTGCAGGCGAACTGGTATATGATACAGATGAATATATAAATGCAGTCAATGACAATGAAACACAACGATTTAATCTCAATGAGAGTCAGACTATTGATATTTCAAAATATAACTATCTTGAGTGGCATGTAAATAATGAGGCACTTAGAAAATTAAAAGAGTGCATATTAGTTGACATGCCGGGCTTTAACTCTGGTATTACGGATCATAACAAAGCAATTTTACAGTATTCAGGAAAAGGTAATGCCTATATTTTTGTTATTGATAGCGAAGAAGGAACGATTAAGCAAAATGTGTCTCAGTTCATGAATGAAATCAAGCAGTATGATGATAATATCGCAATTGTAATATCGAAATCAGATTTGAAATTGCCAGAAGATATTTCAAAAAATTGAGAGTAACGTATGCGAGGAAGCAGAGATGGCTTTTGGACAAAGCGTAAATGTTATTTCTACTTCAAAATATGACGAGAAAGTACAAGAAAAGTTGTATTCTTTAATTGATTCGTTTGATAAAGAAAAATTATATTCTCAAGAATATATCCCTCAAGTATATGATGTCTTATTGAAGATAAATGACTCATTGGAAACCTATAAGAGAAGTTTAACACTTGATGTTAAAGCGTTGGACAAGGAGATTAAACACCGTGAAAAAAGCAAGAAGATGTTATCAGATAAATTAAATAAACAAAATGGAGCCTTGGAAAATAAAATTAGGAATTTTGTTATTCCATCAATCTTTACCGACATTCAGAATGCTTTGTACGGTCAGGTTGACAGTATGGCTAGCAGTGCATCAGCAGGAGGACAGAGTTTTGCTATGACGGTGAATAATATATTAAGGCCCGTATTACTTTCCTCCACACAAAGTTTTTCAGAATATTTAGATGAGATTTGTATTGATCTAAATAAGGTTGACGATGCGATTGATGAGATAAGTAAAAATGTTATTGAAAAATACAAACAAACCAATGACAAGTTACAGGAATTTGCAGAAAACGGTGATAAATATAATGCTATATATAAGACAATAACAACAACGCTTTCTGTTGCAACATCTGTTGTAGCGCCTTGGTTGGAACTTGTAATTATTTTCTTACCGGATATATTGAAAATATTTGCAAAAGGGAATCAGAGTGCTGCAATTAAAAACCAAATCAATGATCAGGTAATACCGCAGATAGTAGAAAAACTTAAACCTGAGATTGAAAAATCATTAATTGATGTAAAGGATAAAATGGTAGAAACAGCATCAGATGAGGTGACAAAATTGATTGATGTTGAAGTAGAAGCATTGGATGAGATTAAGCAATCAAGACAAAGCAAAATCGAGACATATAATCACAAAATGGACGACGTGGAAAATGACATAAGAATTATTAAAGATATGTTAAATGAGTTGAATGATTGATAAAATTGAGAGGAGACAATTATGGAAAATAACAAACTTATTGATACGTTACAAAGAATATCAGAAAGTCTGGAAGATGGAAAAAAATTGATTCTGGAAGATGCAATAGTTGATTTTCAATTATCATCGGGCAATCTTGGACAAAAATTAGAAAGTATTATGCAGGATGGTCGTTTGCTTCGATTGGGAATTGTAGGTGAAGTTAAAGCAGGAAAATCATCATTTTTGAATGCCCTTCTTTTTGATGGCAGAGATATCTTGCCTAAGGCTCCAACACCTATGACAGCAGCTCTTACAAGAATAAGTTATAGTGAATCACCAAATGCGAAGGTTGTGTTTTATAATGCCAATGACTGGGATATTATTGAACAAAATTCTCACAGGTACGATGAAAAAATAGATGATTTATATCAGAAATATGTTGCATCGCTTGCTGAAAGAAACAAAAAAAATGGTTTGCATGGTGTGATAAAAAAGTATGATCGTAAAGAATTTGAACTAAAAAATAAAGATAATGTGCCAGAAGAATATCGTTCCTGTAAGGAATTAACAGATATGGTAAAAGATAACGGATTAAATGTTAAGGAATTACTGGGCACTGAAAAAACCATTTCTGGAAATGCAGTAAATGAGTATGGTTATCTCGAAGAATTGAATCAGTATGTGGGAGCTGATGGAAAGTATACGGCATTAGTAAAATATACAGAAGTACAGATGCAAAATAAGATGCTCGAGGGAGTAGAGATCATTGATACTCCAGGATTAAACGATCCAATTTTATCTCGAAGTAGAGTTACACGTGACTTTTTAGTTGAGTGTGATGCAGTATTTTTATTGGGCTATTGCGGACAGTTTTTAGCAGCGGATGATATGAAACTGATCATGTCATCATTACCTAATGAGGGAATTAGTAAAGCCGTACTGATCGGAAGTAAAATGGACTCAGCTATACTACAGTACCCTGGAAAAGCAGACCTGACATTTAAAAAGGCTTATCTTGGAACAAAAAGAAATTGTGAAGAACAGGCCAGAGAAAATATAAACTCTTGTCAAATTACTTCTTATAATGAGAAAATAATAAATCAAATAAAAAAATCATTGCCACCGATGTGTGTATCGTCTGTGGCATATTCGGCTGCAAAACAGTTGAAACAAGGTGAACAGTTAGGAAAATTGGAAGAGCATGTTCTTACCAATATGAAGAGACGTTTTCAGGATTTCAACGGTGATGTAGATACTTTATTTGGATTATCCAATATTGATGATGTACGCGATAAGGTATTTGATGAAACAAAAGCGGAGAAGGAGAGTATTATTCAGGAGAGAATATCTGAAATTGTAAATAATCAAACCGGAAAATTTTTGAGGAAATTGGAAGATGTTGCAAATCAGTCGAGAATGACATTAAACGATTTACAATCTTATGATTGCGAACAGCTTGAAACGAAATTGAGAGATTTGAAATCCAAATTGGATTCTGTGCGAATTGTGGTAAAGAATCTATTTGAAGCTGCAGCGATTGAGTCTCGTAGAAGTATTGATGATATTTCTGTGGAGATAGGAATGGAATTGTCAAATCATACAGGCATTGAGGTTAATACTACATCTAAAACAGAGCATCATTCATCAACATCCGGGCATCTTTGGTGGAAATCGACAGAACATTGGAGTGAAACTGAAACCACACATTCTGCTGAGGTCAAGGATGCAGAGGAAAATATTAGGCAGTATTACTATGCTTGTTTTAAAATGATAAATGAGGCATTTCGTGAAGTGGTTGGAATTGAATCGTTAAAGGATAATGTGAAAAGTACGGTCATGGGTGCTTTTGATCGGGCGGACAAAGAGTTTGACGAAAATAAAATTATTATGCCTTTAGAAAATGCACTGAATAGAATCACATTACCAGAGATTTCGCTTGATTTATCAGAATATGAGTCATTGCTGGATCAAAAATTAGGAGGGGTAGCCTTTGGTGGTGTTGTGAAAAATGACAACATTCCAGCACTAAAACGTGCACAGGATCAGGTTATAGATGCAATGTCCAGAGAGTTTATTGATATGATAAAGAAGCAGGGAGCTGCAATTGATTCAAATCTTCAAAAGCAATCCGCAATCTTTATTGACAATATTGTTAATCAATTAGAAGAAAATCAGAAAAAATTAGAGGAACTGATTCAGGATAAGCAAAGTAATATTCAAAAACTTGAGCAATTTATAGATACAATTGGACAGGCAAAAAAACAGTTGATGGAGGTTTAGAATGGCACTTTTTGAGGATGAAGAAGAAATTGAAGTAGTTGTGGACGAACCAAACAAGTATCTTGATAATCCGACGCTAGGGGTATCCTTAGTTAAAAAAATGATGAACCGATATCAAGGAAATGGAAATGCTGCAGCATTGGACTCTATTCTGGATGAAAAAATATTCCCGATATTGGCAGAATTGGAACTTGAAGATGGTCTGGATATTTACAAAAAATTTAAGAGAATTATAAACCGCTTAAAAGAACAGCGCAAAATCGAAATGATTGAAGGAAAAAAAATATTGGGTATTGGAGGAAAATTTAGTGCGGGAAAATCGTGTTTTATTAACTCCATAACCCATGCCAGTCTGCCGGAGGGACAGAGACCGACAACATCTATTGCAACATATATTATGAATTCAAAGAAGAAAAATAATCTAGCAATTACAGGAAGTAATAATCTTGTGAATTTAGATGATGAAGCGGTATTGGCATTGACCCATCGATTTTATGAAAAATATAATATGGGGTTTTCTAAATTGATAAAGAATTTAGTGATTTCTTCTCCGGATTTTCTGTATCCGAATATAGCAATATTAGATACGCCAGGTTATAGTAAATCAGATGATTCCAAGGCAGAGGATGCTTCAGATGCTGAGTTGGCAAGGGAACAGTTGAAATCTGTTGATTATTTGATTTGGTTAGTGGATTCTGTGCAGGGTGTGGTGACACAAAGAGACATAGAATTTATATCCTCATTAAATATAGATACAGAAATCTTAGTGGTATATACGAAGGGGGACTGTGAAGAACTTTCAAATCTTGAAAAGAAAATAGAAACTGCCAAGCAGGTGTTGGAGTCTGTTGATAAAGATGTATATGGTATTATTGCATATGATTCTATGCACGGAGAGACGATTATTGGAGAGGGCGTACTGGATGAGTATTTGTCGATGATTAATGAAGAAGAATGCGATCAACTTGGCTTGGTAAGAGAAATGAGAGTGTTGAAATCATGAATCAATTAGACAACAGGCTTAAAGATATTAATTCATTGCGGTGTAAGTTGGAAAAAATTCTTGTGAACGTTTTAAATGTAGAACATATATCTTCGATAATATATGAAAAACAAATATTAACGAATGAGCAGGAAATGATAATGAAAGATAGAAAATTATTGGAAGAATATTTTGAGCATATAATTGATATGTTAAAAGGATTAGGAGGGGTGAAGTAATGAATAAAATAAATGTTGATAATTTGTTTAAAATCTTGTCAGATGTTTCTGATGAATCGGTTGACTCCAGTAGACCTCTTTTAGAAAAAATGTCAGAGTATCAGTTGTTAGTTGATGAAAAAATGTATGATTTGATGAAGAACATACATTATGAAAAGAAATTTGCTATTTTGGACGATCTGAAACAGATTGGAAAAAATATCAGTATTTTGCTGCATTTTCCACAGTTAATTGGAAAAACGATAGTAGGCATTGATTCGCTTCCTCATGCAAAAGCACAAGATATTTATAAAATATTATTATCCGGAGATTTTGATAATGTTATTCAGGATGAATCATTGGTAGATAAGCTAAGGGGGACAACAGGAAAAATAACAGTTTCCAATTTATTCCCGACTATTGTATCCTCTGAGGTACAGGAAATCAGTGTGTTGAATACTGCAGAAAATGATGTAACACTAACCAATAGACAGTATGTGGATCTGTTGAGTTCTTCAGTAAATGAGCAGCTAGACCTTTCATCATTGATTCATGCGGCAGCTATTCCAGGAAAAATTACGAAGAGCAAAGGTCTGATTATTTTTCCGGAAAAAAACGATGATGATAAAAAGTACTATCAATCATTGACGGAGAGTGTTGATATTCTGGTGGTTCAAGGCAAAAATTGTGAAATTGACAGACTTAAAAGATATAGTAATGTGAAATATATCTATATTGCAGGAAAAGTATCGGAGAATAAGAAAGAAGAATTAGCAAAATATTTCCAAAAAAGACATATAGAGGTGAAATATGGTAGAAGTTATATTTCACAAATCGAAGAGGCACTTCTAAATGAGTATGAGGTAAATAATTGCTGTTTCTTATCTGTTATTAACAATGCACTGCTTGAAATTCCATGGTATTTGGCAAATAAACATGAACAATTGGAAAGCCCAATGATAATGGTTAACGAGGACGTTGTATTCAAAAATAAAGAAACTCAAAAAATATTAAAAGGATTGCAGGAAAAATATAAAAATGAAATTAGTGAGATTGAGCAGACATATTCCGATTATAATGAATGTGCAAATTCGTTGAGAGACTGTGTGACTTATGTACAGGAAAACCTTGGAATTTATGAGGATGCAATGTCAGAAGACGGAAAAATATGTATTAATCAGCATGTTAATATAACGAGAATATTGCTAGATCTTATTGTGAAAATGATGGATACCTTTCAGACATTTCCAGAACAGAATTATAAGGATGTAGTAAGAAAAAAGGTTGCTATCTTAAGCCGGATTACTGAAAAAAAGTATTTTGAAGAAGTATTTGTTAATATTTTAAATGATAAAAGTTCTAAGGAGACAGATGTGGAACTTTTTATGGAAAATATCTATGAATCACAATTTGTTAACCGATTTATAATCAAGCATTCGGCAAAATTAAATTTGTCGGATGAAAAGCTAGTTGTTGTAGTTGGGAAAATTGAGGGAAAACTAACAGCAAAAGAGAAACTTGTCTTGGGGAAAAATGAACTTTCCAATGAAAGCATAGACCTGGCAAAAAAGTATTTGTATGAAGCTGCAAGGGAAGGAAATGAGGAAGCAGGACAAATACTTATGACAAGATTCCAGTTATTAATCGACGAGATTAAGGAATTAGCGGATCAGGGAAATAAATTTGCGGCATATGAGCTTGGAAACAAGATAGTTCAAAACGATCCGTTGCTGCAAGGTCGATTTAATGAGGATGACGCTTTGAAGTATTTACATATAGCTGCTTCCAAGAAGAAAATTGACGCCGTTCAACTTTTGGGAGATATATGGCGTGTAAAAGTAGATGATGACGAGAAAGATAAGTATTATGCGGAAAATGCGTATTATTATTACCGGTTAGCGGAAAAGCTGGGTGCTACAGATGATTCAATCATGGAGGTTATAGGAACGGTTGCATTGTTTTGTGAAAAAAATAAAAAAGCGATGGAATATTTAAAAAAAGCGGATACAATGCAGGCACATTATATGTTAGGTGGTATGTACGAAGAAGGTCTTGGATGTGCGGTTGATAGAGATACAGCATTAGAATATTATGAGCAGGCCATGAATGAGGGACATTCTGATGCGGCGGTAGAGTATGAACGGTTAAATGCGGAAATAGAAGCGGAACTTCGCAAAAATACGATTAGTGATAATACAAGCTATAGTGCGAGTACATATTATAGCTATTATTATTCCGGATATTATAGTGGTGGATATAGCAGTGGATGGTAAAAAATATTATTTTGAAGTATTATATGATTTTCTGAAAGAAAATCAATATATTTATGATCGTCATATGAATCTAAAATGGCGCAGAGACATTGAAAGGTATTATCGATATTATGACTGGGATGAGAAACTGTGTGAGAGGATTAAGCAGCAATATGGATATAATGCGAGAAATGTATTGTTGGTTAATTCAAAGAAATTTTACATGATTGCACAATATTATCGAAAAACAGTAGTGATATCAAATCTACGCATAGCAATTGTGTTTCTGCTATTGGGATGCTTGCTCGATCATTTATTAGATGCAGGCGATGAAAATCAAAAAAAAATCGCCAGAAAAAAATTATCGTGGACATACTGTGGTGAATACTTTATGGGGGCGACAGAAATTAAAGAGGACGATGTGATTGATGAATTGTATAGCGAGTTAGCATGTGCGTTTTCCAAAATACATGAAGAGACCCCCATAGTGTATGTTCAATTGTTGGAGAATATAAAGATTGCCGTGTCGGCGGAATTGAATGCTGTTTCAATTAGTGCATCGAATGATGAGCAGTTGATAATGAATAAGTCTGCCTTGTTTGTGCTGATTGCAGGAATGATTGGAATGTATGATATGCCTAATCTAAAAGAAATAAAAGAATTTTTTTGGAAAATGGGCGAAATATTTGCAATAATAGATGATTTGTGTGATTTTTACGAGGATAGAGAAAATGGTCAAAAGAATATGGTCAATATGTTGATAATGGATGTAGGAGAGGAAAATGCAATCAAAAGATTGATCACTCGTCTGAATGACACGATGAATCAGGTTGAAAATACAATGCCAGCTCAAATTTATATGCTGCTTTTAATGCAAGTGCAAGAGTGGACGATGTCGAATGATTATTTAAGAGAAAGAATATGGTTGGAAAATGGCTAATATTATGATTACAGAACGTTGTAATCTTCAATGCGAATATTGTTTTGCAAATGAATTTGTGAATGGGATAGAAAAAAAAGATATTACTATTCCGCAATTACAACGGATATTAAAATTTATTATTGGTGATGGAACAGAAAAAAGGATTGGTTTAATAGGAGGAGAACCGTTATGTCATCCAAAGTTTCATGACATTATAAATACTATTTGTGGAAATGAAAATGTAGAATATGTACTGATCTATACTAACGGAATATTGCTTAAGGAATATATAACAGAATTAGAAAATGAAAAAGTAAATCTTTTGGTTAATTGTAATGATTTAAGTTATAATTATAATCTGCAAAAACAGTGGGATGATTCGTTAGATGTTGCATTTAAAAAACTAGGAAAAAAAGTTGGATTGGGTGTTAATTTTTATAAGCCTGATTTTGAGTACCGTTATATTCTGGATTTGGTAGAGAAATATAATTGTGATCATTTAAGGGTTTCGATTAGTGTTCCTAATAACACTAAATATTCTTATAGACCATTAGAATATTTTAAGACAGTAAAACCGCATATATTTCGTTTTTTTAGTGAGTTGGAAAAGCGAAATGTAGTTCCATATTTTGATTGCAACGTTTTTCCAGCATGTTTGGTGAGTGTTGACGAAATGAAGATGTTTTCCCAATGGAAGATAGACAATCCGTTTTCTATAGTGAAAAATCATGGTACAGGATGTAAGCCGGTGATTGATATTATGCCGGATTTGACAGCTGTGCGTTGTTTTGGTCTGTCGGAATACACAAAAACAAAAATTACGGATTTTGCATCAATTAGTGATTTGCGAAATTATTATATGAAAACAATTGATGCATTTGCCATTAATTGTAATCACACAGCTGAATGTGACCAATGTTACAAATACAAGACCGTTAAGTGTTCTGGTGGGTGTTTAATATATAAAATTGATAAAATATTAAATTTACAGAAGATGGTGTGGAATAATGAGTAAAATTGTGAATTTATGTGATAGATGGAAAATAAAAGAACAAGATTATATCTTTGATGAAGAGCGTGTTTTAGTCGGAAGTTATTCATGTGTGAATTATCTGAAATATCTCGTGTCATATTTTGAAAAAAACGAATGTTATAACATCCATTATGATATTGTTCTTCCTGTTTTTCCGGAAGATCAATTAGAATATTTGCAGACAGAATGTATGCATAAAATAATAGATAACTGTAATTGCATTGTAGTTAATGATTTTGGAATGCTTGAACATTTCAAAGAATACAAAAATATACGGTTAGGACGGCTTTTTTTCAAAGATTATAAGGATAAGCGATACGAGAAGTATGATACAGGGCGTTATAAATTAAAATTTAGTGCTCTTTTATCAAGTTTGAAAAAAATGGGATATAGTATTCATGAGTTGGAATGTGATTGTGTCTCACAAAATTTTGAAATAGAGAGTACAGATGATGTAAAGGTATATGTTCATTATCCGTATAGACAATTGGCATGTGGACATATATGTGAGTTTGCATCAATTGGAAAAAGGATTGAGAAAAAATTTCTTCCAGATGATATATGTTCTATGCAGTGCAGGGGGGTCATGATTAAAACACAGGATTCAGAATACATAAAAATAGGAAAATGTGTCTATGATTTGTTGGATTCCCGATATATAGATGGATTTTTAGAAGATTATGAAATTATATTTACTCCGAGGTGGTAAAGATGAATATTATGGTTCCGGTTTCATCAGCAGATAAGATTGGTAAATTGTGTGCAGCTGGTGCGGATGAATTGTATGTTGGAATATATGACGAAAAATGGAACAGGACATTTGGAAATTATGAAGAAATTAATCGGATGTCTTCATTTGGAACGAAAGCAAATGTTAAAATAGATGAATGCAAGAAGATAATTAATGAGTGTCATAATTATGGTAAAGCAGTTTATATTGCTTTTAATTCGGGGGTATATTCGGAGAGACAGACAGATTATATTATGCGTTTGATTCAAAAAAATGAATTGTATGAATCAGATGGATTTATTATAAGCGATATTGGTCTGATATTGAAAATGTTAGAAAAAAATTATCGTATAATTTTAAGTACGATGACTGGGATTTATAATTCAGAAATAGTGCAGTTCTATTATAACATGGGCATTCGCAGAATGATTATTCCGAGGGACGTTCAGATTGACAATATTATTTCATTAGTAAATAAATTTCCTGAAATTAAATTTGAAGTCTTTATTATGAGAAACGGATGTAAATATGCTGATTCTAATTGTATGTCATATCATGGAAGAAAATACGGTTCCATGTGTTCTTGTATTGATCGGCAGAGTGATGGTATCCTGTTATTAGATGAAACCATGGATGGACAGTATCAACGAGAGATTTATGATAATAACAAGCTGTTTACCCACGTATTTCATAAAAAGGCTTGTGGTTTATGTTTTGTGAAAAAATTGCAAGAAGCAGGTGTTTTTTCAGTTAAGGTGGTAGGAAGAGCGGATAATGAGGCCGAGGTTATAAGTGATATCAAAATTATAAAAGGTCTAATTGAACAAGATGAACATCAAAAAATATGTTATAATGATTGTTGGTATGGTTTAAACTGTTATTATCATTAGATAACCAGATTAAATCTCAACAAGGGGAGGAATTCGCATGAATAAACTACATTCCGTCATCAGACCGCTTGTCCGGCTTTGCCCGTACTGCCACAAGCCTTATAAGAAGG
>ENA-ORNW01002616-ORNW01002616.1-human-gut-metagenome-genome-assembly--contig:-NODE-2616-length-11562-cov-4.414878_pt1 | contig 11562 bp, 8 predicted proteins | sample MGYA00242121_ERZ509034 | MGnify/ENA primary metagenome ERZ509034 (study PRJEB26280, sample SAMEA2338689) | human gut metagenome | biome: human gut; feature: human-associated habitat; material: faeces... | reverse complement strand
GAGCGTTACGGATGTGGGTCTGCCGCTTGCCGGTACACATCGGCCCGTTGGGAAGTTGCGATTTCGCCGAAGATCACCGTAAAAACGGTGCATTCTGCCGGGGCGATGTGGGCATCGACCCCGACAACCAGCCGTGTGGACACTTACGGATTCGCCGCAGATTTCTGAAAAAAGCACTGCATCCCGCAGGCGGACAGAGTCGTCCGCTCCTACGAACCGACCTTCTGCAAAACAGGCCTTTTAACGAAACAACAGCCGCTCCCGGAGTGAACCGGGAACGGCTGGTTTTATGTCTTTATCGCAGTGTCACGCCGAGGTCGTTTTTGAGCTTTTCCAGAACGGCGTTCGTGACACCGGTGGTGTCCTCGTCGGTGAGCGTGCGGTCGTCCGCGCGCAGCTCAAGGCTGAACGCAACGCTCTTCTTGCCCGGTGCAATGCCGGGGCCGCGGTAGATATCAAACAGCTGGATGGAGCGCAGCAGCTTGCCGCCCGCCTTCTTGATGCAGGCTTCGAGCATACCGACGGTCATCGCCTCGTCGCACACCAGCGCCAGATCGCGGCTGACGGTCGGGAACTTGGGCAGGCTGTGGAACACACGTTCCGGTGCAAGCGCAGCCTGCAGGCCGGTGAAGTCCAGCTCCGCGACGTAGACCTCGCCGTCGATGCCGTAGCCCTCCGCGACCAGCGGGTGGATCTGACCGATCACGCCGAGCTTTTTGCCGTCGATGATAATATCGGCGCAGCGGCCCGGATGATAGCTCGGATTCTTCGTGTCGGCGATATACGCCGCCGGATGCACGTTCAGCTGTTCGAGCAGCGCGTCGATCTCGCCCTTGAGCGTGAAGAAATTCTCATGCTCGCCATACGTACCGAAGATCATGCGCTTCGGCTCGTCCGGCAGCTTCTGGCCCTCGACCGGCAGATAGATCTTGCCGATCTCATAGAGCTTGACGCCCTTGTTCTTGAACGCATAGTTGCGGGAGAGGATATCCAGCATACTCGGCAGAATGACCGTGCGCATGATGGAGGTATCCTCGCCGAGCGGATTGACGAGCTTGACCGTTTTGCGCAGCGGGCTGTCCGCCGGAAGGCGGATGGCGTCGAACGAGGACGGGGAGACGAAGGAATACGTGATGATCTCGCTGTAGCCCAGCGCTCTTGCCGCCGCACCGGCGGCGTTTTCCAGCTTCTGCTCGTCGGAATAGCCGCCCATGGTGGTCGCGCCGCGCATGAGGGTGGTTTCAATGTTGTTGTAGCCGTAATACCGGGCGACTTCCTCCGCGATATCGGCCATCACGCGCAGATCGGGCCGCCAGGACGGGACCTGGATCATGCCGTCCACGACGGGAACTTCCTCGCGGCGCAGATACTCGATCATATCCGCCTCGGAGATATCCGTGCCGAGCAGCGCGTTGATGCGCTCCGGCTCGAGCTTGACCGTGACGGGCTGCGGAACATAGTTCAGCACGTCGATCATGCCGTCCATGACCTCGCCCGCGCCAAGCAGCTCGACCAGCTCGCACGCACGGTTGACGGCGGGGACGGTCAGCATCGGGTCAATGTCCTTTTCAAACTTCGCGGACGCGTCCGTGCGCATACCGAGCGCCAGCGCCGTCTTGCGGATAGAGGAACCGAGGAAGTTCGCGGATTCGAAGACCACGTCGACCGTATCGTCCACGATCTCGCTGTTTTCGCCGCCCATCACGCCCGCAAGGCCGACCGGCTTCGTCTCGTCGGCGATGACGAGCATATCCGGCTGAAGCGTGCGAACATTGCCGTCCAGCGTCGTGAGCGTCTTGTCCTCGCCTGCACGGCGGACGACGATTTTGCCGCCCTTGACATAGCGGTAGTCAAATGCGTGCATCGGCTGGCCGTATTCGACCATGACATAATTTGTGATATCAACGATATTGTTGATTGGGCGGATGCCCGCCGAACGCAGACGCTGGCGCATCCACTTGGGGCTGGGCGCGATCTTGACATTGCGCACCATACGAGCCGTGTAGCGCGGGCACAGGTCGTCCGCCTGCACATCAACATCAAGCAAATCGCAGAGATTTCCTTCTGCGCCGCCCTTGACGACCGGCTCATGGTGCTTCATCGGCACGTTGAACGCGGCGGCCGTCTCACGGGCGAGTCCGATGAGCGAATAGCAGTCCGGGCGGTTGTTCGTGATCTCGAATTCGACGATGGAATCATCGTTGCCGATGACGACGTTCATATCCTCGCCGACCTCGCAGCCCTCGTCGTTCAGAATCCAGATACCGTCGGCATACGCCTCCGGGCAGTCATGCTCGGTCAGACCAAGCTCCTTGTAGGAGCACAGCATACCACAGGACTCCACGCCTCGCAGCTTGCCCTTCGTGATGTGGATGCCGCCGGGCAGGTACGAATTGTGCTGCGCGACCGGAACCAGATCGCCCTCGTGCACATTCTGTGCGCCCGTGACGATCTGCACCGGCTCACCGGAGCCGCAGTCGACCATGCAGACCCACATATGGTCGGAGTTTTCATGCTTTTTCATCGACAGGACCTTGCCGACGACGACGTTTTTGATCTCCGCGTCCATGCGCTCGGTCGTCTCGACCTTCTGACCGGCGAGGGTCATGACGGAGTCGTATTCTTTATCCGTAGCCGTGATATCAACGAATTCACGGAGCCATTTTCTCGAAATATTCATGTCGTACCCTCCTTAGAACTGAGACAGGAAGCGAATGTCGTTTTCGAAGATCATGCGCATATCGCTGATCTTGAACCGGCGCATGGCCATACGCTCAAGGCCGATGCCGAAGGCAAAGCCGGAGTAGATTTCCGGGTCAATATCGCAGCCGGCCAGTACCTTCGGGTGCACCATACCGGCACCCAGCAGCTCGATCCAGCCCTCGCCCTTGCAGGTCGAGCAGCCCTTGCCGCGGCAGTTGAAGCACTGCACGTCGACCTCACAGCTCGGCTCGGTGAACGGGAAGTGGTGCGGGCGGAAGCGGACAACGGAATCCTGGCCGTACATGGCCTTGATGAGCGTCTCAAGCGTGCCCTTGAGATCGGCCATCGTGATCCCCTTGTCGATGACAAGGCCCTCGATCTGGTGGAACATGGGGGAGTGCGTTGCGTCGACCTCGTCCTTGCGGTACACGCGGCCCGGCGCCAGAATGCGGATCGGCGGCTGGCCGATTGCTTCCATGGCGCGAATCTGCATGGGGCTGGTCTGCGTGCGCAGAAGGACTTCCTCGTCGTCCGTCACATAGAACGTGTCACTGCGGTCGCGGGAGGGGTGGTTCTCGGCGATATTCAGCTTGGTGAAGTTATAGTCGGCAAGCTCGACCTCCGGGCCGTCGAGGATCTTGAAGCCCATGGAGATAAAAATATCCTTGGCCTCGTCGAGCGCCTTGTTCATCGGATGCCGGTGACCCAGCTGGACAGGGGTTCCGGGGATGGTCACGTCGATGGCCTCGGCCTCCAGTCTGGCCTCCATGGCCTTCTCCTTCAGCTCGGCGCGGACGGTTTCGATTTTTTCCTCAATGGCGGCGCGAACATTGTTCGCGGCCTGACCCATGACGGGGCGCTCCTCTGCGGACAGCTTGCCCATCGTCTTCAAAACGCCGGTCAGCTCGCCCTTCTTGCCGAGAAAGCGCACGCGCAGCGCGTCCAGCTCCCCGGCGTCCTTGACGCTTTCCAGCGCGCCGAGCGCTTCCTGCCGGATTTTTTCGAGTTGTTCCTTCATAAACGAATGCTCCTTTTCGTGATAATACAAAAAAATAAGCCCTCCGCCCGGAATCGGGACGAAAGACCATGCTTCCGCGGTACCACCCGCTGTTCGCAGAAAAATCTGCGCTGCTTTCTGCCCGGTAACGGCGGCAATAACCGGCGCGTCCTAGTAGGGGAGCGACCCCGTTCAAACGGCAGCTCACGAGAGAAAGCCCTGCGGCCCAACCGGGAGGCGGCTTCCAGCAAAACCCGCCCTCTCTGTACCCGGCCCTATCGGACAGGACAGCTCGATCCTCGCTTTTTCCAGATATCAGATGCATTTTAGCACAACAACCGCCGTTTGGCAACAGCTTTTTCGGAAAAAGCACAGAAAACCCGGCGGCTGCGCGCCGCCGGGAGAAATTTCTTATTGCAGGCCCTTGCCCGCTTTGACCTTGTTGAATTCCGCCTCGATCTGTGCGTCAGGCTCTGCCGTGAGCAGGGAGACGGCGACGATCACGATCACGCTGAAGACGAACGCGGGCAGCAGCTCATAGATGCCGAACATCCCGCCGAGGGGCTTCAGAACGAGCTTCCAGAAGAAGACCATTGCGCCGCCCGCGACCATACCGGCGATTGCGCCCTGATATGTCGTGCGCTTCCAGAACAGGCACAGGAGCATCAGCGGGCCGAAGGCCGCGCCGAAGCCCGCCCATGCAAACGACGTGATGCCGAAGATGGTCGAGTTGGAGTTCCAGGCGATCGCCATGGCGACGATGGTGATGAGTACCAGCGTGATGCGCGAGCACCACATGACCTGCTTCTCCGTCGCATCCTTCTTGAACACGCCGCGATACAGGTTCTGGCTGACGGCGCTGGCCGAGATCAGCAGATACGAATCGGAGGACGAGATCGCCGCGGCCAGCACGCCCGCGCAGGCGAAGCCCGCGAGGATCGGCGGCAGATAGGACGTTGCCGCGTCAATGAAGATATTTTCCGCATCGTTGTTGGACAGATAATCAAGCCCCGCGACGCTGCGGCCCACGACGCCGATGAACACGGCGGCGGCCATCGAGATCACGACCCAGATGATCGCCACGCGGCGGGAGCGGCCCAGTTCATGCTCGGAGCGGATGCCCATGAACCGCAGCAGCACCTGCGGCATACCGAAATAGCCAAGACCCCACGCAAGGCAGGACGCAATGGACAGCGCGCCGTAAGGACGGCCTGCACCAAAAACGTTGACCTCTGTGGTCGAGGGCGTCGCCGTGCGCACCATGGAGAAGAAGCCGTCAATGCTCTTCGCGTTTTCGATGACTGTGTTCAGTCCACCTGCGGAAACGACCGACAGGATCAGGATCAGCACCAGCACCGTGACCATCACAACGCCCTGCATGAAATCGGACGCGCTCTCGGCCAGATACCCGCCGAGGAACGTGTAGGCCAGCACGAACACGGCAGCAACGATCATCATGCCGCCGTAGGAGAAGCCGAACAGATTTGCGAACAGCTTGCCGCACGTGGACAGGCACTGCGCCGCGTAGACGCTGAAGAAAATGATGATAATGAGTGAGCAGATCGTCATGATGATCTTTTTCTTCTCATGGAAACGGTTCGAGAAGAAGTCCGGCAGCGTGAATGCGTTCACGGCGATGGAATACCGGCGCAGCCGCTTCGAAACGATCAGGAAGTTGAGGTACGTGCCGATGGCAAGCCCGATGCACGTCCAGCCCGCGTCCGCAAGGCCCGTCCAATACGCAAGGCCGGGCAGGCCCATCAGCAGATAGCCGGACATATCGGACGCCTCCGCGCTGAACGCCGTGACCCACGGGCCGAGGCTGCGTCCGCCGAGAAAATACGACTCGGCGTCCTTATTCGCGCGCCCGGCAAAATAAATGCCGATGCCGACGACAGCGGCCATATACAAAATCATGGCCAGCAGATGCTGCAGATTTGCTCCACTCATAACGCATTTCTCCGTTTCTTTCTCTTGACACATTACAAATATTCATGTATAATATCAAGGAACTTCATAATATGCGCGTATGATAACACGTTAAAGTGAAAAAAGCAAGAGGTTTTTCAGTATGGATACGAAAAAATATGAGGCTTTTGAAAAAACAGTGGAGCTGCAGTCTCTGACAAAGGCCGCGCAGGAGCTGGGCCTTACGCAGTCCGGCGTCAGCCATATGCTCTCCGCCATCGAGGCGGAGCTTCAGCTGCCGCTTTTGAAGCGCACGCGCACCGGCGCACGCCTCACGCCGGAGGGCGAGCAGATGATGCCCTATATTCACGAGATCGTGCGGCAGGAAAGGCTGCTGCGGCAGGCGGCGGAACGCCTGCATACGCTCGTTACCGGCAAGATCCGCATCGGCACGTTCACCAGCGTCGCCACGCACTGGCTGCCCGCCATGATGATGCAGTTCCAGAAGGAGCACCCGCAGGTGGATTTCCAGCTTTTCAACGGCGACTATCATGATATCGACACCTGGCTCGGCGACGGCAGCGTCGATCTTGCGTTTACAACGCTTCCCGCCCGTCCTGGCTGCCGCTGCACACCGCTGTACGAGGATGCGCTGGCCGCCGTCCTGCCGAAGGGGCACCCATTGGGGCAAAGTCCGGTCTGCCGGGTCGAGGAGCTGGCAAAGGAGCCGTTTATTTCACTCCTGGAATCCTCCAATCATGACGTGCGCCGTGCGTTTCATGCAGTCAAGGCCCGGCCAAACATCCGCTTTGAGACGAAGGATGATTATGCCGTTATCGCCATGGTCCGGCAGGGACTGGGCGTGAGCATCATGCCGTCCCTGCTGCTGCGCGGCAACACAGACGGCGTGGAGATCCGCCCCATCGACCCGCCCGCCAGCCGCACCATTGCTCTTGCCGCTGCGACCGATGCCCCTGCCGCCACCCGCTTCGCGGACTTCGCAGTCCACTGGGTCAGAGAGAACACATAAAAAACCGGGCCGCTGCGGATTCGCAGCGGCCCGGAGCATTTATTTCCGGCTCAGTCGGGCTTCCATATAGTTGTGCGCGGCAGTTTCAAATTCGTCGGCAAGGGGCGGAAGCTCCACTTTGCCATATTTGCGTTCGAGCGCAAGCTTGAGGATCAGATCGGCCAGCTTCGGGTTTTTGGGCAGCAGACAGCCGTGGGAATAGGACGCGAAGACGTTTTTGTAGCGTGCGCCCTCCGTCCCGTCCTCGCCGTTGTTGCCGTATCCCTCGAGGACTTTGCCGAGCGGCTTCACGCCGGAGCCGAGATACGTCTTGCCGGAGTGGTTTTCAAAGCCGACAATTTTACAGTTCGCCTCGTCGCACGTGAACATATAATTGCCGATCATACGCTGCTCGGAGCCGACGGTGTAAAGATCGAGCGCGCCGGTAAAGTCGCACTGCTTGCCGTCCCAGGTCTTGTAATACTGGCCCAGCATCTGATACCCGCCGCAGATGGCGAGCACGGGCACGCCGTCCTCGATGGCGGCTTTCAGCTCTGCCGTCTTTTCGCCCTTCAGATCGTGCATCAGGATCTCCTGCTCAAAGTCCTGTCCGCCGCCGATGAAGAGCAGATCGCAGTCCTTCGCGGCAAGTTTCACCCCGATGGGGACCGGGACAATGTTTGCCTGCATCCCGCGCCATTCCAGCCGCCGCTGCATACACAGGACATTTCCGCGGTCGCCGTAGAGGTTCAGAACGTCGGGATATAAATGATAGATGTTCAGTTCCATAGCTTACTCCCAGAATTGCTTGTAGCCATACGTTTTGCTGATCGTGCCGCGCAGAGCCAGCATGGCCGTGTACGTCGGCATGACGAAGACCGGCAGCTTATGCGCCGTCGCCTCCTCCATCAGCGCGCCGTAGTCCTTCTGCACGTGCAGCTTTTCCTTCGGGAATCCGGCGTAGAGGAAGCGCAGGGCCATATCCTCCGCACGCGTGCCGGACAGATAGACCTCACGGAGCGTATCGCCCATATCCGTCAGACGTTCAAAGGCCACGTCCCAGATCCAGCTGACGTCGCGGCCGTCCTGTGTCCGGTCGTTGAGACAGGCGGCAAAGACGAACGGATCGGTCCGCTGCGTCAGGAAGCTCAGCACCTGGTTGCAGCCCGCCGGATTCTTGATCAAAATCATGCGCACGTCCGTGCCATTGATCTCGAATTTCTCCATGCGCCCAAAGCCGCAGGCAAAGCGGGACAGCGACTGCGCCGCCTTCGGAAGCTCCAGCCCCATGGCCTTTGCTGCCGCCATGGCCGCGCAGGCGTTATAAATATTGTATCCGCCCGGCAGATTGACCGTTGCGGGGATCTCCGTTTCGCCGTCGCGGAAGACGACCTCGGAGCGCTCCTCGTCGCTCAGAATGACCTTGCTGACGCAGATATCCGGCTTCGGACGGGCATAGCCGCAGCGCGGGCAGCGGTAGCCGCCCAGATGGCCGTAGGTCACAAAGTCGTATTGATATTCGCTCTTGCACTTGATGCAGTACGGCGCGTCGGAGAGGTCCGAAACCTGCTCCTCATAGAGCGGCGTGCTGACGCCGTAGAAAATAACGGGGTTCGGCACGTCGTCGTGCAGGCTGGTAATGAGCGAATCGTCCGCGTTCAGGCACAGAACGGCGTTCGGACTGTTCTGCGCGCCGACGCGCAGCTTGCTGAGCGTATGCGTGACCTCGCCGTAGCGGTCGAGCTGGTCGCGAAAGACGTTCGTGTAGACGATCACCTTCGCGTCGACATATTTGCTGATGAATTTCAGCGCCGCCTCGTCCGACTCAATGAGCGCGTGCGAATATCTGCAGCGGCCCGTGAGCGTGGAGTGGACGGCGAATTCCGCCGTGACGCCGGACAGGAGGTTTGCGCCGGATTTATTTGCAAAGTAAGAGATTCCAGCGTCCTGCCACGACTGCTCGATCATGCGCGAGGTCGTGGTCTTGCCGTTGGTGCCCGTGACGATCACGGTCGTCACGTTCCTTGCAAGTTCACCCAGCAGATTCGGGCAGAGCTTGAGCGCCACGCGCCCGGGAAAATCCGTGCCGCCTCTGCCCAGCAGGCGGATCAGGGACCGGCAGAGCTTGCAGGCAAGCACTGCGGTCATCACTCGTAACTTCATATCACACTTATATCATATTTTTTCGCAAAACTCAACTGGTTACGAAAGATTTACAAAATTGTGCTTGTAATGGTTGTCATAATCTGATATAATGCAGTCGAATTGTTTCGAAAATGTGCCGTTCCGGTCCGGGAACGGAAAAAAGGAGTCTGTAAACCATGCGAAAGGCAAGAAAACCGCTGTGCCTGCTGCTGTGCGCCGTGCTGCTTCTGTCCATGAGCGCGGCCGCGCTCGGCGCGAACAACAACTATAGCAGCTGGTTCCAAACAAACTATGACGAGATCAACAAGCTCGGCCTGATGCCCGCGTCCTTTAACGGCCTTGATCTGACCAAGAACATCACGCGCGGCGAGATGTGCGAGCTGGCCGTCTACGCATTCGAAAAGGCCACCGGCAACGATATCGATATGTCGAACGAAACGTTCACCGGCTTTACGGATACGTCGGATGAGAATATTGTCAAGGCCCATCTGTACGGCATCGTCAACGGCTACGAGGACGGCTCGTTCCGCCCGAAGCAGCTGCTGACGCGGCAGGAATTCTTCAAGCTCATCGAGAATTTCTGCACGGCGGCTGCGTTCTCCCCCAAGGCGAAAGACGGCGCGCTGAACGGCTTTGCCGACGCCGGATCGATCTCCGCATGGGCGAAGGAGGCCGCGCAGATCTGCGTGAGCTATTCCTACGTGCAGGGCACGAAGCTTGGAAACGGCACGTATCTGAACCCCAAGGACAACGCCAGCCGGCAGGAAGCCATGACGATGTTCCTGCGCTGCTATAAGACCATCCAGTGGTTCTACGATGAAAACGTCAAGAGCGCGACGGTCGTTGTTGACCAGATCAATCTGAACGTCACCGTCACGAGCATCAGCAAGACCATGTACGTCTGCCAGACGGGTTATATCAACGTCCGCGATTCCTGGACGACCGGCAGCACGAAGGTCGGCGAGCTGAGCTACAACGCCGCCGTCACCGTCACCGGCATCACGACTACGACCTCCGACGGCCACCAGTGGTACCGCATCAAATATAACGGCATTACGGCCTATGTCCGCGCAGACCTGCTCGCCGATAAGAAGGACAGCACCGTCACGCCGGGCAGCGGCTCCGGCTCCGGCAGCGGCGGCACCGTCTCCGGCTCCGGCACAGCCAGCGAGATCGCGAACTTCGCCATGGGCTTCGTCGGCTACAGCTACGTCTGGGGCGGCTCAAGCCCGTCGACCGGCTTTGACTGCTCCGGCCTCATGTACTATGTCCTGACGCAGTACGGCTACTCCATGAAGCGCGTCGCCAACGACCAGATGACGCAGGGCACCTACGTTTCCCGCAGCGACCTGCAGGTCGGCGACCTCGTCTTCTTCGGCTACAGCGGCTACGCGAACCATGTCGGTATGTACATCGGCGGCGGCAACTTCGTCCACGCCTCCACGCCGTCCACGGGCGTCCGCGTCAACTCGCTTGACGAATCGTATTACAAGACCCGCTTCCTTTGCGGGCGGCGCATCATCTGACGATCAAATCATGACATACCGGCCCCCGGTCTGCTAAAAAAGCGCCGGGGGCTGCGCATATCAAAAGGAGAATGTATGGAGCGAAATGAATTGGTGCTTCTGCGCCTGTCCAATCAATATCTGCTGCGCACAGGAGAGCGGATGGAGGTGCTCCGCGCTATGAACGGCTTTCAGGCGCAGTTCCTTTCCAACGCACTGCACGCCATGCGGCTGCGCTGCGCAGCGTATGACAATGCGCATGCGGCAGACAGCCTCGTAAAGAGCTGGACGCTCCGCGGCACAATGCACATCTTTGCAGAAGCCGACCTTCCGTTGTTCCTGCACACTGGCTGCCGGTACCGGAGTCGGGACTGGACTGTTCCGTCATTCTGGAACCAGCGCCCGAACTGGGCGCTTACACCGAAGCGGCAGGCATACTTTTCGGACCTGATCATCGATGCACTTGCGCAAGGGCCAATGACGCGCGAGGCCCTGAAAGCCCGCTGCCGCGCTGCCGGAATGACGCAGGCGGAGGAGGGCAGCGTATTCCATCCATGGGGCGGCGGCATACGCGAGCTCTGCGAGCGCGGCTTTCTCTGCGGCACGGTCAGCGAGGAAAAGGCGTTCCGCCTCTGTCCGGCATTCACACCGATGGAGGAGCAGGACGCACTGCTGGAACAGACGCGCCGGTATTTCACGAATTATGGCCCGGCTTCCGTCCGGGATGCAGCCTATTATTTCGGTACCTCGCAGGCGGAGATCAAAAAGCGGCTGGCCCGGCTTCCTGTGGAAGCAGCCAAATACGAGGGGCAGCAGCTGTTCAGTCTGGATTCCGGAAGAGCACCAGGACAGGCGCTTCCGGACTGCCTGCTGCTGGCGGGCTTCGACCCGCTGATGCTGGGCTATGAGAAAAAGCAGAGCGTATTTCTCCCGCCGGAGTATCTGCGCGGTATTTTCAGCCTGTCCGGCATCGTCATGCCGCCGGTGCTGCTGCACGGCAGCGTAGCGGGCCGCTGGAAGCACAGCGGAAAGCGCCTGCTTATCACGCAGTTCCGCCCATTTTCGCAGGAGGAGTGTGGTTTTGCAGAGGCAGCCGCGGCGCAGCTTTGGGGCGAAGCCGTACAGCCTGTCTTTCAGGACGCATAATCGACCTTTTCAAACCGAAAAATCCATGCTATACTTTTCTTGTCCCTCATACGCTTGTATGGGGTGATCATATGAAAAAATGGGTAGAGATCATGATGCCGGTCATGCTGTTTGCGACCGTTCTGTATTTCTGCGTCTTCGCCGTTCTG
>ENA-ORNW01002615-ORNW01002615.1-human-gut-metagenome-genome-assembly--contig:-NODE-2615-length-11566-cov-14.624620_pt1 | contig 11566 bp, 13 predicted proteins | sample MGYA00242121_ERZ509034 | MGnify/ENA primary metagenome ERZ509034 (study PRJEB26280, sample SAMEA2338689) | human gut metagenome | biome: human gut; feature: human-associated habitat; material: faeces... | reverse complement strand
AAGTATTTACTATTATCGTGTTCTATAGTATAGTATATCTATTGAAAAGTCAAGATTTTTGCGATATTGAAGACTGTTTTTAATCTTGTTTTAATCTTTGAAGAAATCGAACTTGTTATTGGTAAAATTTTAATAAAAGGAGGTACTTTTTTGGAAAATAATAGCAGAAAAATATCAGATATTTATTTTGATTTATTTGAGATAATGATGACTTATAATCATAAATTATGGCGAACAGCAGCTTTACCCTTACCACTTAATCATTTTGCAGTTATGTATTATTTATTTGAAAAAGAAAATACTTTTGCTACAGTGACCGAGCTTGCTAAGCATTTATCTATATCAAAACAACAAATGAGTCCTATTATTGATAAATTAGTGAAAAAGGAATTTATAAAGAAGAGTTGTTTGAGTAAGGATAGAAGATATAGTCAGATTTCTTTGAGTGAGAAAGGCAGAAATTTTTTAAAAGAACATCAAAAATCTCAAAGACTTATTTTTATGAAGAATACAACGGATTTATCAGATAGTGATACGGAAAAATTTGATCAGAGTGTAAGACTTGTAAAGAAAATGATGGCGAAAATATTCGAAAAGCAAAAAGGATAAACTGGTTTACATGTTGACAATAATGATTATTTGCTATATCATAAAAAATCGAACCATTTATTTAATAAAATGAGATTAATGGTTTTGTGATATGGGGGTAATTAGAATGAAAATGAGTAAATTGGCAATTATAGGTCTTGGTCATGTAGGTTCAGCTGTATTAACGCAAGCAATGGCGATGAATTTAGCTTCAGAAATTGTATGTATAGATATTAATGAAAAAGTAGCTCATGGCGAAGCTTTAGATGCAACTCATGCGACACCTTGTACGTATGTACCAGGTATGAAAGTTTATTCAGGCGATTTTAGTCAGTGTAAAGATGCTGATATAATTATTTGTTCTGGTGGCCCTAGTATCTTACCTGGGGAAAAATTAGACAGACTAATACTTGCAGAACGAAATGTAAAAGTTATTGGCGAAATCATGACAGAGGTTACAAAATATACAAAAAATACACCTTTTATCATGATTACTAATCCGCTTGATGTAACTACATACTTGGCAGCTACTAAATTCGGTTATGAAAAAGGAAAATTATTCGGTACAGGGACTACTTTAGAAACACTTCGCTTAAAACGCATCATAGCAAATCATTATAATGTTGATGCTAAAGATGTTCAGGGCTTTATGCTTGGTGAACATGGTAATTCTGCTTTTCCTGCATGGTCTACAATCAGCATTGGCGGTGTGCGTTTAGCTGATTTAGATAAATATTATGATCATAACAGTGATTTTGATAAAAAAGCTATAGCTCAGGAAGTAGTAAATACAGCATATGATGTATTATTGTCTAAAGGTTGGACAAATACTGGTATAGCAATGGGTGCTTGTAGATTAGCTCGTGCTGTTATGTTTAATGAACGTTGTGTAACACCAGTTTCTACTCCACTTGAAGGCGAATATGGCTTAACAGATGTAGCACTTAGCTTGCCAAGTATCATTGGTGCAAATGGTGTAGAAAAACGATTAGCTATAGATTTACCAGAAGATGAATTAAAAGCTCTTCATTTTAGTGCAGAAAGTATAAAAACTGTACTTAGAGCAAATAAATTGATTGACTAAGTATGAATATAAAATAAAGCTACTTTTGATTTAGAGATAAAATCGAAAGTAGCTTTATTATTTTGGTAAGAAAATAAAGTTGTTTGCAAGAAAAACCATAGATATAAAAGACAAGTATCTTTAGATGTGATAGAATAACATAGATATTGTAAAAAATAATGATAGATTTTAAATAACCTAAGGGGATTTTTAATGGAAAAAAGTAAATTAGTTATTTGTGATTTAGATGGTACTTTATTTGATACTCGCAGGGTGAATTATATGGCATATCGTGAAGCTATTGAAAAAGCGGGATTGCCTGTGAATTTTGATTATGATAAATATGTTAAAGATTGTTGGGGCCCTAGTTATCGTGGGTTTTTGCCGATAATGGGAGTGCCAGAAAATCGTTTTGAAGAAATTCATGATGCCAAAAAATTATATTATAAAGAAAATCTAAAATATGCTACAGAAAATATACACTTATTCAATGTCATAAAAGCGATGAGAACTGAATATCATACGGCTGTTGTGACTAGTGGTTCTAGTAATTCAAAAGATATTTTGCGTTATTTTAATAGAATGGATTTATTTGAAGCTATTTTCACACTTGATGATGTAACAAATGGTAAACCTGATCCAGAGGGATTTTTCAAGGCAATGGAATATTTTAAAGTTAAACCAGAAAATACAATTATATTTGAAGACTCTGAAGTAGGATTAACAGCAGCGAGAAAAACAGGTGCTAGTGTCTGCATAGTTGATGATTTTAGATAATATTATTAAAATGAAAATAGATTTTTGAGGTGAAATATGTTTACGATAACTACAAATTCACCTGAACAAACAAGTCTTTTAGGTGAAAAGATAGCAAATTTAATTCAAGATAATTTGATAATTTGTCTTGAAGGTGATTTAGGTGCGGGTAAAACTTTATTTACGCAAAGTTTATGCAAGGCATTGAAAGTAAAAGAAATGGTTACAAGTCCTACTTTTAATTTAATGAATGTATATGAAGGCAAAAAGCGTGTATATCATTTTGATTTATATCGTTTAGAGCAACCAGAGGATTTAGAGGAAATCGGTTTTTATGAATATACTGATGTTGAAGATGAAGTAGTTTTGATTGAATGGCCAGATAGATTTTTTGCCTATATGCCTGAAGATTATTTGCATTTAAAAATCGAGCGTGGCGATAGTGATCAAAAGCGTATAATTACAATTAATCTTGAAGGTAAGAAATATAAAAATATTTATGAGGAGTTGAAGCACTGTGGCAATATTAGCGATTGATACTTCAACAATAGTTTCAGGTGCTGCTATTGTGCAAAAAGATAAATTAGTTGCAGAGATTATCATGCAATTAAAATTACCACAATCAGAAGTTTTATTAGGTCATGTACAAGATGTGTTAAAAATAGCTCATATGGATAAATCTGATTTAACAGGTGTAGCTATAAGCATAGGACCTGGCTCTTTTACAGGGCTACGCATAGGTCTTGCTACAGCTAAAATGTTATCCTATGCTTTATCTATTCCTGTAGTGGCTGTATCATCATTAGAGGCTATGGCTTATCATTATCCAGTGCCAGGTGTATATGTAGCAAGTGTATTAGATGCACAAAAGAGCAATGCTTATTTTGCTTTGTATGAGTGGAATGGCAAGGGCTTTGATGAGAAAAAACAAACTTGTGTGATGGATTTTGAAGAAGTGGTAAAATATTGTTCTACTTTGGAAAAACCAGTAGTATTTGTGGGAGATATCGCTCAGAAGAAAGCAGATACAATCGCTCAATATGAAAATGTTTCTTTGGGATTACCTCATCTTTGTATGCCTAGAGCAAGCAATGTGGCTATGGCGGCAAAAATTAGATTTGAAAATGAAGATTATGATAATATCATGGATTTAGAACCTGTATATATTCGCCGTTCAGAAGCAGAGGTTTTATGGGAAAAACGCCATGGCGAAAAATTGACAGATTTATAAGGTGAAAGTATGCAAATCAATTTCCGAAAAATGACTCCAGAAGATGCAAGTGATGTAGAAATAGTAGAAAAAGCTTGTTTTGATATGCCGTGGTCAAGGCAATCTTTTTGGCAAGAAGCGTCTAATGATAAAGCTTATTATTTATTGGCTTTAGATGGAGAAAAAGTCATTGGCTATGTAGGGGTATGGATTTTATTTGGGGAAGCTCAAATCACGAATGTAGCTGTATTACCAGAATATCAAGATAAAGGTATTGGTAGACTTATGATGAAAGAAATTATAAAAATTTCTTTAGAACATGAAGCTACATCAATGACTTTAGAGGTGAGACCAAGTAATGCTAGGGCCTTACATTTATATGAATCATTAGGTTTTAAATCTGTAGGCCGTCGTCGTGGTTATTATGAAGATGGTGAAGATGCTGAAATCATGTGGATAACAGATTTAGCCAAGATAAAATAAATGATATTGAGGTGAGATTATGCATCAATATTTATTTTTTATTGGTGATTTTCCGATAAGAGCATATGGTTTAATTTTATCTTTAAGTATTATTTTAGCAACTGGTGTGGCTTATTTTTTAGCCAAACAAGATGGAAGATGGCACAATCATATTGTAGATATCGGTATCTATAGTGGTATCGCAGGTGTAGTCGGTGCTAGATTATGGGATGTATTTTTCTTTGATTGGGCGTATTATGGTCATCATTTAAATGAAATTTTTTATGTATGGCAAGGCGGTATGGCTATTCAAGGTGGCATTGTCTTTGGTGTTGGTGCAGGTATTATATACGCTAAATATCATAAAATTGATATCTTGGCTTTAGCTGATATTGTAGCTCCAGCGATTATTTTGGGACAAGCTATTGGTCGTTGTGCCAATTTATTAAATGGCGATGCTTTTGGTGCACCAACTGGTGGCAATTTTGGTATTATTTATCCTGAAACTACACTTGCTTTTCATACGTATGGAGCTCAGCCTCTATGGCCAGCAGAAATATGGGAAGGTCAAATCGATTTTGTTATTTTTGCTCTATTGTTGATTTTTAGAGCTTTTCCACATGCTAAAGGTCAAGCATTTTCATTATATATAATGTTATATAGCTTGGCTCGTTTTGGTTTGGAATTTTTGCGTGGAGATTATGCTACTCCTGTATTTTTGAATTTTACTTCAGCACAAACTACTAGTTTGATTGCATTTATTTTAGCAGTGATTTTCTTTATTTATTGTCAGTTTAAATATGCTGAAAAGAAAAAGCCGATAAAATCTAAATCAAGTCAAAGTAGAATAAAAAATAAAAGAGGATATTGAATATGAAAAAATATCTATATCTTATTTGTCTATTATGCTGTTGTGCATTTGTAAGTAATATGCAAGTAGTATCAGCACAGTCATCAGCTCCATATGTAAGAGTGGGATTACTTCAAGGTATACAAGAAGTAATTATCACAGCAAATAATGATTTTGTGGTCAAAGATGTCGACAATAAAGTAAATTATAAATTTAAAAAGATGAATGAAGTAAATATTCGTCAAAAGGATAGAACGGTTTATGTCAATAAAAAGGGAAAAGAAACGACAACTTTAATTGTAGCCGTAAAAAACAATGATCCTGTGATTGTCAATGGAAAACGATATAGAGGAAATTTGATTATTCAACCTCATAAAGCAGGACTTACAGTGATAAATCGTTTATTAATTGATGAATATTTATATGGTGTAGTGCCAGAAGAAATGCCAGCTGATTGGAATATGGAAGCTTTAAAAGCTCAAGCTGTAGCTGCTAGAACGTTTGCTTTATATGATAAACTAGATCGAAAACATACAAAAGAAGGTTTTGATGTTTGTGCAACAACAGATTGCCAAGTTTATGGTGGTATAGATTCAGAAGCATCAACTACAAATAAAGCTATAGATGCTACAAAAGGAGAAGTCATTGTTTACTTAAATCAACCGATATGTTCAGTATTTCATGCGGCTTCAGGTGGTCAAACTGATGATAGTATCAATGTATGGAATGTCAATGTGCCTTACTTGAGAGCTGTTGATGATAAAGAGGAACAATCTCCATATCAAAGTTGGGCAGTATCTGTGACAAATGAAAGTTTGACTAGGTCTATAAAGAATTCTTATAGTGACATTGGCACAGTTAAAGAAATTGATTTTAGTGGGCTAAAAAAAGATCCAGCTAAAGCAAGTAAACCACAAGTTATAAAATTTATTGGCAGTAATAAAAAATCTGTAGAATTGACAAAAACGCAACTTCGCAGTTTATTAAATTTAAAAAGCAGTAATTTTACTATAGAATTAGAAGATAATAAAAAAGCTAAAAACGATATTTTAAAAATCGATAAAGATGATAAAAAATGGATTTTTAAAGGCAGTGGTTTTGGTCATCGTCTGGGTATGTCTCAATGGGGAGCCAAATCATTAGCTGATAAGGGGAAAAATTATCAACAGATTTTATATCATTATTATAGTGATGTAAATATAAAAGATATGTATAAATAAAACTAAGATAAAAGGAGATAATATTTAATGCTATTAAATGATTTTGACTATAATCTTCCAGAAGAATTAATAGCTCAAACACCATGTGCTCAGCGTGACCATTCACGCTTGATGGTGTTAAATCGCAAAGAAAAAACTATAGAGCATAAACATTTTTATGATATTAAACAGTATTTACGCAAAGGTGATACTTTAGTATTTAATGATACAAAAGTAATGCCTGCTCGTCTTATCGGTCATAGAGCTAAAACTGGTGGTAAAGTAGAAGTATTTTTATTAAAACGTCTGGCTAATACCAATCAATGGGAAGTATTGGTAAAACCAGGCAAAAAAGCCCAACTGGGTAATATTATTGAATTTAGCGATGAACTTGCCTGTGAAGTTGTAGGTCATACAGATTTTGGCGGTCGTATTGTAGAATTCAAATTTGATGGTATCTTTGAAGAAATCTTGGATAGGTTGGGTGAAACACCACTTCCTCCATATATTCATGAAAAATTAGCAGATAAAAATCGCTATCAGACAGTATATGCACGAGAAGAAGGCTCAGCAGCGGCACCGACAGCAGGTCTTCATTTTACCAAGGAATTATTAGCCGAAATAAAAGAAATGGGCGTAAATTTAGCTTTTGTAACACTTCATGTAGGTCTTGGTACTTTCCGCCCTGTAAATGTAGATAATATTGAAGATCATGTAATGCATAAAGAATTTTATCATATTGAAAAAGAAGCAGCAGATATCATCAATCAGACTAAAGCTAATGGCGGTAGAGTAATTGCTGTAGGTACGACATCTATTCGTACTTTGGAATCAGCTGCTAAAGAAGATGGCTCTATCTCTCCAATTGCAGAAGAAACTGGCATTTTCATTTATCCTGGCTATAAATTTAAAATTGTAGATGCGATTGTCACTAATTTCCATTTGCCAAAATCAACTTTAATCATGTTAATCAGTGCTTTTGCTGGCAGAGAATATGTACTTTCCGCCTATGAAGAAGCGGTAAAAGAAAAATACCGTTTCTTTAGCTTTGGCGATGCTATGTTTATAGAATAAGATAGTTATTTTTAGGAAAATTTTCTTTTTGGTTTATTTTTCTTTCATTTAAAAGAAAAATGAATAAATATATTTATCTTGGAGGACTAATGAAACCGGCAATTACTTATGAACTCATAAAACAGTGCCCACATACTGGTGCACGTGCAGGTCGTATTCATACACCACATGGTAGTTTTGATACACCTATTTTCATGCCTGTAGGAACTCAGGCTAGTGTTAAGACTTTATCCCCTGAAGAATTAAAAGAAATGGGTGCAGGAATTATTTTAAGTAATAACTATCATTTATTTTTGCGTCCTGGCTCTAAGCTTGTAAAAGAAGCAGGCGGTTTGCATAAATTTATGAATTGGGATAGAGCTATTTTGACAGATAGTGGCGGATTTCAGGTATTTAGCTTAGGTGATTTACGCAAGATATCTGAAGAAGGTGTAACATTCCGTTCTCATATCGATGGTTCTAAAAAATTCTTATCTCCAGAAATCGCTACACAATCTCAGATGGATTTAGGTGCAGATATAATCATGGCATTTGATGAATGTGTGCCATATCCTGCAGATTTCAAATATACTCGTGAGTCCATGGAGCTTACACTTCGTTGGGCACAGCGTTGTAAAGATACGATGACAAATCCAAATCAAGGCTTATTCGGTATTGTACAAGGTGGTATGTATAAAGATTTACGTATCGAATGTGCCAATCGCTTAGTGGATATGGATTTCCCTGGATATGCTGTTGGTGGCCTAAGTGTTGGTGAACCAAAAGAAATGATGTATGAAATGCTCGATATCACTTTAGAACATTTACCACAAAATAAAGCACGTTATTTAATGGGTGTAGGTACACCAGATTGTTTAGTTGAAGGTGTAATGCGTGGTATAGATATGTTTGACTGTGTATACCCTACTCGTGTAGCTAGAAATGGAACAGCTATGACATGGAATGGTCGATTAGTTATAAAAAATGCACAGTATGAGCATGATTTCCACCCAATTGATGAACATTGCAATTGTTATACTTGCAGAAATTATTCTAGAGCATATATTCGTCATTTAGTTCGCGTAAATGAAATTTTTGGTTTACGTTTGTTGACTATTCACAATTTACATTTCTTGATTGATTTCATGAAACAAATGCGTCAATCTATTATGGAAGATAGATTCCCAGAATTTTATCGTAAATTTACAGCTAATTTCTCATTTAATGCAAAATCTGTGTAAATTTTGAGGAATATTTGTAAATAAATAGAGGTATTATGCTATACTATAGCTAATATAAAATAAGTTAATATAATTTTTTATGATGAGGAGAATTTTTTTATGAGTGATTCAATGATGGCAAGTCTTTATTCTTATGGGCCAATAGTATTAATGGTAATAATTTTCTATTTCTTACTTTATCGTCCACAGAAAAAACAACAGAAAAAACGTAATACAATGATGGATAATTTAAAAGTAGGACATCGCATTTTAACTATAGGTGGTATCCATGGGGAAATTACTTATATTGATTTAGAAAAATCTGATTTCATTAGAATTAGAATTGCTGATAATGTAGAAATTAAAATCAGCAGTGCTGCTGTAGCTAGAGATTTAACTCAGGAAAAAACAGATGCTAACCCAGCTAGCAAATAAGAAAAAAGTTCAACGCAAAGAGCTTTTACACAAAAGAAGAGCTTTAACATTAGAGCAAAAAAGAGAATATTCAAAGCAAATAACGCAAAAAATTGTGGAACTTGCTGAATATAAAAATGCTGATATATGTTTTATGTATGCTTCTATGCCTGATGAATTTCAGACAAAAGAATTAATAACAAATGCTCTTAAGGCAGGCAAACATATTTGCCTGCCTTATATTACTGATAAAAATATGAAGATTATGCAAGCGACTTTAATTAATTCTTTAGATGAATTAATTAGAGGCGAGTATGGTATTTTAACAGTTAGTAAAGAAAATCTAAATATTGTAAAACCGCAAGATATAGATTTTATTTTAGTGCCTGCTGTAGGACTAGATAAAAAAGGTTATCGACTCGGTATGGGCGGTGGCTATTATGATAGATATTTAGTTCAGGCTATTAAGGCTAAAAAAATAGCAGCAATCTATGATTGTCAATTGGTCGATGAAGTGATCAAAGACGATTATGATGTCAAAGTAGATATGATTTTGACAGAAAATAATATTATAAAATACAGGTAATCATAAGGATATTGGGGGAAGAAATTTTGAAACAAAATCCTTTATTGAAATTATTAGCGGTAATTATCGTTATCGTTGGTGTTTTTGCTGCATTTATAGCACCATTAGCTAGCTCAATAAGACAAGGTTTAGACCTTCAAGGTGGTACTCATGTCGTTTTAGAAGGTGTAGATACAGAGCAAGCACAAGTTAATGATGATGCTATGAACCGTGTAGTAAAAATCATGGAAAAACGTGTAAATGAACTTGGTTTGACAGAGCCAATCATTCAGCGTGAAGGCGAACGCCGTATTATCATTGAGCTTCCTGGTGTTAAAGATCCAGATAAAGCTATTGCCGTGCTTGGTAAAACAGCTATGCTTGAATTCAAAGATGAAGAAGGCAATACTGTTTTAAGTGGTACAGATTTAAAAGATGCTAGAGAACAAACTACACAAAATAATCAAAATGAAGTAGCTATTGAATTCACTGATGAAGGTGCTCAAAAATTTGCTGATTTGACTTCTGCAAATGTAGGCAGAACAATTGCTATTTTACTTGATGGTGAGGTTTTAACAGCACCTCGCGTTAATGAACCAATTACTGGTGGTAAAGCGGTAATCACAGGTTCTAGAAATCTTGAAGAAGCACATAATTTAGCAGTGCTTTTACGTTCTGGTGCACTTCCTGTAAAAGTAGATATTATAGAAACTCGTACAGTTGGGCCAACACTTGGTCAAGATAGTAAAGATAAAAGTGTATTTGCCTTCACAGTTGGTGTAGGTGCTATCTTCGTATTTATGTTACTTTTCTATCGCGTTTCTGGTTTAATTGCCAACTTAAGCTTAATGGCTTATGTAGTAATTTTGTTATTTGTACTTAAATTATTAGATGCTACGCTCACCCTTCCAGGTGTCGCGGGTATCATCTTGTCTATCGGTATGGCAGTCGATGCCAATGTACTTATCTTTGAACATTTCAAAGAAGAAGTAAAAGCTGGCAAGACACTTCGTATGGCTATGGATTCTGGTTTTAAACGTGCATTCACAACAATATTTGACTCGAATTTGACTACAATTATTGCAGCAGTTGTATTATTCTTCTTTGGTACAGGGCCAATTCGTGGTTTTGCTATTACTTTAGGTCTTGGTGTTGTCATCAGTATGTTTACAGCTATTACCTTGACACAGTTCATGCTCAAGCACTTAATTGCAGCGAAATTATTCACTGATCCACGTATTTATGGTGTATCTTTAAGTCATAAAGCAAAGGACGGTGACATGAAATAATGGCTAGATTTGATATTATTGGTAGACGTAAGATATGGTATGCGATATCTTCAGTATTGATTATTGCCAGCCTGTTTTTCATGGTAACTCGTGGCTTTAATATGGGGATTGATTTTACAGGTGGTACTATTATAGATTTACGCTTTGAAAAAGCTGTAAATATAAATGATGTGCGTGATGTTTTAAATGAATATAATTTAAGCAATAGTACAATACAGCTTTCAGGTGAATCTAGTTCAGCTACAGAATCTGAAAATGTAATGATAAGAACTGTAGATTTAGAAGAACAAGAACGTAAAGAAGTAATGGCAGCATTGACAGATAAATTGGGAACATATCAAGTGCTTCGTGAAGAAAAAGTCGGTGCTACTATGGGTACTGAGCTTATCATGAATGCAATATATGCTACAATTATTTCATGGTTATTGATCATTGCCTATGTATCTTATCGTTTTGAATTTAAATTTGGTATTTCAGCAGTATTGGGCTTAGCACATAATGTAATTATCGTACTTGGTGCATTTGCTCTTACTCAGCGTCAAATTGACTCTTCATTTGTAGCGGCATTGCTTACAATTATTGGTTATTCTATAAATGATACAATTGTTATTTTTGACCGTATTCGTGAAAATCTAAAATTGCACTTTAGAAAAAATGGTGATATTGTAGAACTTGTAAATACAAGTATTTATCAGACGATGACTCGTTCAATTTATACTGTATCTACAGTATTATTCACTACATTTGCTTTATATTTCTTTGGTGGAGATACGACGAAAGACTTTGCGTTTGCGTTATTAATCGGTTTCTTCTGCGGTGCATATACATCTATATTCATTGCTAGCCCACTTTGGGTTACATTTAGAAGATATTCTGATAAAAAACGTTTAGCAAAAC
>ENA-ORNW01002613-ORNW01002613.1-human-gut-metagenome-genome-assembly--contig:-NODE-2613-length-11571-cov-2.646318_pt1 | contig 11571 bp, 8 predicted proteins | sample MGYA00242121_ERZ509034 | MGnify/ENA primary metagenome ERZ509034 (study PRJEB26280, sample SAMEA2338689) | human gut metagenome | biome: human gut; feature: human-associated habitat; material: faeces... | reverse complement strand
GTAGTGAAAGTAATGTTGTTTTTCCGGAACCAGATGAACCTAAAATCGCATATACTTTTCCTAGTTCAAATGAAAAGGTAATATCTTTCAGCACGTTTGTATTTTTATCATAAGAGTATGATACATGATTACATTTAAAAATTGACATTTGTTCCTCCTTAACTCATACGGGCTAAAATTTCCCGTGGTTTTAAACGCATAACACTAATCGAAGATATAGTTACTGAAATAAAAATGATAGAAAAACCGATTGTGTATAATTGCAATATATCGGGCAAAGTAATTTCTACCTTAATATCAGGAATAGCGGATTCTGAATCTTCTGAAACGCTAAAATCCAGACTTTTCATTTCTGTATGGTCTTCTTGTGTTGAAAGCTGCTGTTTTTCATTTTTTGTATTTTGTTGTAAAAGGGTATTTGCAATATTTCCAGAAATCATATTGCTTGTAACAAAAGATAAGGTAAAAGCTAAAATTGCTATCATTAAAACTTCAATAAGGTATTGTCCTAATATGCTGGATTTTTTTATTCCAATGGAGAGAAAAACGCCTGTTTCATGTATTCTCTCTTTTCCCCAAAGTGTGAGAATAAGTGAAAGAACAATAACACTTGCGATAATGATTACAAGTAACAAGCCGATAACTAACGTATCTAAATTCTCTAAAGAAATTGCTGTGTTTTTGTAAACCTCATCATTGGCATAAATGTTATAAACATTTTCTTTATAGTCAGGTAAATGTTTTACTTGCTCTATAATTTTTTCAATATCTTTAGGGTCATTTACGGTAACTTTTACTGTATCAAACCCTTGCACTGCAACACTATTTTCAAGTTCGACAATAGATTCTATATCTGTAAAAATTAAATTTTGTATCTTATCATATGTTGGTATTGATTCGCCAATTTTTTCAAGTTTTTGTGCATGAAACAATCCAACAATTTCAAAAGCTAGTTGCTTTCCGTTCTCATTTGTTACAATTAAGGAATCGCCTAATTTTAAGTTGTTTTTTTCTGCTAAGTCTTTACATACAATAACTTTGTGTATGTCATTGTCTAAAATATGCCTGCCTTCTATTAGTTGGACTTTTCCAGAAGTAAAGAAATTTTGTTCTTCTGAACGCCATACACCAATGCTTTTTACACAATGAGAAAGACTCTCATCTAATGGAACAGTTCCGGCAAATGGTAAAAGTTTATCAAAATTTATCAGACTTTCCGTTGTTGCATCACAGAATTTAACACCGGAAATATTCCGAATGTTTTCTACCATTTTTGATGTCACCTGCTCAGTCGAGTACATTAAAAGGTCGGAAGACCCATCTTCATTCTCACTTTCTTCTTCGTGATAATATGGATTTGAATCTGAATAATTGACATCAATATTGAAAGAGCCGCCGATATTTTGTCTTAAATTTTTTTGAGCTTGTTTTGACGCGCTTCCAATACTTAGTCCTGTTAGAACAAAAGTTGACAGAATTAAAAGGATGAAAAAAAGCAAAATACTCTTTCCTCTTTTACGTGAGACATATAGAAATGCTCTTTTCATAAAGTTCATGATTTTTTATACCTCCTGATTTTTTATTTTGAATACAGGAACATCATAAATGTTCAATATGGAATGTATATGAAATGAATATAGAATTTAGGGCGAAAAAAAGCCCTCTGAAATTAGAGAGCTTTTGGCAGGAGGATAGAGAAACACATCCCTTTTTGTGATTCTGTTGGTAAAAATTCATACGAAATATGAAGTGATGAAAAAATAGTTGAGACAATGTAAAGTCCTAATCCATTTCCACCGCTATCACTATTGCGAGAAAAATCAGGACGATAAAATGGTTCAAATATATGTGCTAATTGTTGTTTATCAATCGGAATACATTCATTTTCTACCGTTAAAGTATGTTCTTTTAAACAGACAAAAACACTCCCCTCATTTGGAGTATAGGTGACAGCATTTGCAATAATATTAGAAAATGCCCGACTAAATTGCTTTTGTGGAATTATTATCCTGTATTCTTGAGGAATATCTAACTTTAAATTGATACCATGAGTCGCAGCAATCAGTTTATATGGTTCACATACATTCAAAATTAAGTCTGATAAATTACATTTCGTAGAATCTTCCTGAGTGGTTTCCATATTTATTTTGGAAGTTTCTAAAATTTCATGAATCATGGTTGCAAGCTGTTCTACTATATCCTTACATTCAGGAAGATATGTGGAATAATCACAATAACTTCCCACTCCTAAAATCATGTTTTCCAAGGTTGCATTTAAAGCGGTTACTGGGGTTTTTAATTCATGTGACGCTGCCCTTAAAAAATCAATTTTTGCCTGTTCACTTTCTTTAACCTTTTCCTTTTCTGCTTCAAGATTTTTAATAGTTGTAAATAGACGATAATATAATTGATTGATATTATCAGCTAATTCTCTCACTTCATCTTGAGAAGATACTATACAAACAGCAGATTTATCCATTTTAGACATTTGTTTTGTCACACTTGAAATTTTCCGAATTGGTGTTGTAATACTTTTTGAAAAAAAATAGGAACATATTGCACAAAGAATAATACAACAAAAAACAGAAAATGGTAACGCCTGCCAAATTGCCTGTGATACAAACTGCAAAGGGTCGATACTGCCATCTAATACATATTCACTTTGATTTGATATTACTGATGAAGTGTAATCTATAGCAATTCGTGGGGCAAGTAAATACAAAATCAGATGAGCTGCAATTATAATAAACACCATAATGCTGAATGTATATAAAAAAATTTTAGGCAATATTTTTAATCGTTTCATTCCACCACCTCATACTTATAGCCGATTCCTTTTACTGTTACAATACAATTAAGACGTAATTTTTTTCTTAAATTTTTGATATAAGTATCTATTGTCTGGTCGATAATAGGGTAATCATATCCCCATAGTTCGTCAAGAATTTGTGAACGGGTCAAAACCAGTCCTTTATGTTCTATAAGAAGTTTTAATAATTCTATTTCTTTTGGAGTAATGTCAATTCTTCCATTTTTATCATGGGCTGTATATCCAGAAAAATTGACAGTAACATCCCCGAAAGTAATAGTGTCTATAGACTGCATTTGTCCACAGCGGCGCAAAAGAGCGGTGATTCTTTTTCCAAGCAATACCATAGAAAAAGGTTTTGTTACATAATCATCTGCTAATTCATCAAAACTTTGTGATTGCGTATATTCATCCTCAATCGCTGTGAGCATAAGTACAGGTATAAGACTGCTTTTTCTTATTTCATGTAAAACAGCAATCCCAGTTAATCGTGGAAGCATAATGTCTAAAACAATTAAATCTATTGTTGTACTATGAAATAATTGCAATGCTTCCTCACCATCATAAGCAGAAACAATGTTATGTCCGGTTGGTTTTAAATATTCACAAATAGCCATATTTGTTCTTTTATCATCTTCGACAATCAATATTTTAGCCATATATTCACCTCCATTTTTACTGTACAGCATTTATATGAAAAGAATATGAAATTAGATTGATAATTTAATTTTATTATAGAAAGATTTAGGAATTAAAACAAGAATTTATCTCACATCCAATAGTAAACAGATGATTTTTTATCATCTGTTTACTATTGGAATATATAATCATTTCACAATCTTCCAGTTTTCCCCGTTCTTTTCCAGCACAAGGTTAAACTGTGATACCTGTGTTGTCATGGTCTGGTTATCCAGATATTTCACCGCAAGGGAAGCCGTCACCTGATTTCCGTTTCGGTTATAAACCGGATTCACTAGTTCCGAGAAAATATACTCTTTTCCCACAGGTTTCAGCGCACCCTCATTTACATAATAGGTCAGCTCCTTTGCGGTTGCCGTAGGGTACAGCTTGAAAAAGGTAGTGAGAAATTCGTTGATTTCCTCCGTGGTGATGGAATCCACCGTACCGTCACTTTGTACCGCTTTTGGGGTGTAGCCGGATTTTACGGGAACGCTGGTGATGGTAGGATTCTGAACAATCGTCAGGTTTCCAGAGCCATCCACATAGACTGTCACCTGATAAGCGGAACGGACGGTTTTACTGGATTCTCCCTCTGTGATACGCTGTTCCACCGTATAGGTCACTTGATAATGCTGCTCCTTTTCTTCTGTGATTTCCCATATCTGAAAATCGGTCAGGGCAGACGATACGGGGATGTCCTTTCGGACAGTATCTACATTCAGGGCTTGCAGCTCTCCGGTGAGATACCCTTTTAAAGCATTTGTCCGGTTATCAATGGAAGCGGCGGACTGTTCCCATGAATAGTAGACTTCTGCGAAATTCTCCACAAAGTTTTCTATCTTGTGGGTGTCGAGGATGGTTTCCTCAATTACTTTGGTTTCATGGACAGTATGAATGTCTATCGCCGTGAAATTCTTATAGACGGCAAACAGGAAGCTCACTGCCAGCAGCACCCACAGGGCAATCACGGTTTTTTTGTGGGTATTGACTTTGTAAACTTTCAGTTTCTTTTCTTTCTGCTTTTTCTGGTTATCCTCTTTTCTAATCTGAATCATATCGGTTCATCCTTTCTTATTGTTTGATTCGTCCGGCTCCGGCAAGGTGCTGTTGCCAGTAGGAACCTGTCAGGTCTGCGTAACCAATGGGATTTCCGGCATGGTACATCCGGTTATTTCCCACATACAGCCCCACATGGGTGATGTAGGTTCCGGCGTTGTAGGTGGAGTGGAAAAAGACCAAATCCCCTGCTTTTGCTTCGGACAGGGGGATGTGCTGCGTTACATTGTACTGTTCCTGTGCTGTCCGTGGCAGGGCGATTCCTGCCTTGCCATAGCACCACTGCACCAGTCCCGAACAGTCAAAGGAAGTGGAGGGGGAATCGCCCCCGTACACATACGTCCAGCCCTCATACTTTAAGGCTTCCTCCATGATAGCCTGCACCGTTTCATCATCAAACTGTGCCACGGTCAGGTATTGCGATACCAAGAGGACATAGAACATATTTCCATAGGAATACCGCCAGCCCCCGTTTTTCTCTACGGCAACAGGGTTGGTGTAGGTGACTTTCTTTCCGCCGGATTTGTCCCTTGCGAAGCTCTCTGCCAGTTCAAAGGTGTATTTTTTTCCGTGTACTGCCACATAGTCTAGGAAACCGCCGCCGTAATTATAGGATTGAATCACGCTGTTTAAGTCACAGCCCTTTGTTTCTGCCGCTGCGAGCAGTTCCGAGAAATACTTGCAGCCCTGTTTGATGGATTCCTCTGTACTAAGGGAGTTCGGGGGAAGCCCCAGAGATTCCGAGGACTGCATAACGTCTTCCAGCGTGCCGCCGGATTCCACCTGAATGATGGCGAGCAGCACATTTAAGTATTCCTCTATGCCATATTCCCTTGCATACTTTTCCAGCATAGGTTTATGGGCGAGGACTTCCTGTGATACGCTCACGCCCCCATAGATAAGGTTTCCGCCGCTTCCGCCGTCTTCCTCATCCGAGAAGACAATCACCACCAAAAGGAGCAGGGAGAACATCATCACGAACACGCCGGAACAGGCAAAGAAAAGGTGTCTTAATTTCATGGTTTCTCCCCTTTCTTTTGTTTGGCAGCCGCTTTTACCGTTTTTGTCCACTCCTTTCTGGCGGTGGTACGCCGGATGGTAAAGTTTGATTCTTTTACCGCAGGGGCAGCCCGTTTTCTTTCCGGTATCACAGGAGCCGTATTTGCCTTTTGTCTTTCCTCTGGTTTGTCTGGGGAAGCCGGAGGGAGTATCTGGCGTTCTGTCCTTGCAGACGGTATCTGTTCATGGTGGATGGAAGCTGCCTTTACTACCGGAACCGAAGCCCGTTCTGCCACAGTTCCCCCATAAGGAACCTGTCCCCGTTCCCTGATGGATGGGGAAGCAGGCTGCATAGCTGGCTTTCCTGTATGAGAGGTATCTGCATGATGTCGGAAATCTTCCGGCTGCTTTGCAGTAACAGGGCGTTCATGGACAGGAGCCGCCCCTTTGGGTGCTTCGGAAGCTGTCTTTTGCGGCTGTTTTGCCTGTTCCAGTTCCGCCCTGCGTTCTGCAATGGTCTGTCTGCGGCGTTCTGCCTGTGCGTTCCGCTGTTCGGCTCTGGCAGTTCGGGTCTGGGTCACGCTGGAAGTAAAATCCCGTACTCCCTCTGATACCTGTGTTTTCCCGTGGTAAAGGGCGTACTTTGCATTGACAGGCAAATCCTTTGCCTGCTCCCGAAGCTGTCCGGCAGTATCGGCTATCTTATCTTTGGTATCTGCCACCGCACCTACCGCAGAGCCAGCCCGTTTCCATGCGGATTCCTTTTCCGGTGCTGCCTGTCCGTCTGGTCTGCTGTGGTCTGCCTGTGTCCGTTTGGAAGAGCCGGAGGTGGAAGCATTTCTCTGGTCTGAGCCAGCCTGTTTTCCTGCGTGGTATGCAGCCGTTCCAGCTCCAAGAGCCGCCACGGAACGTCCTAACTTATGCTGTAAACGGTGCATATGGGCGTGCATGAGCATACGGGGTCTTCGCATGATACGGCTCCCCATGCTTTGGGAATCCCCACTCTGTAAGGAGAACATCCCCATCAAATCCCCCAGCTTGAAATAAATTCCGGCAAAGGTCACTATCTGCAAGAACGCCGTCAGGAAGAACGGATATTCCCCAGACAGGTTGTAGAGCATGGTGGAAATACTGAACGCTACCGTGATAATCAGGGTGATTCCGGCTCTGGTAAGGATGGTATTGAACAGTTTTGTAATGGCACGTTTTGACATCCCCTCAAAAGAGGGAACCATGCTAAGGAGGAAGCTCACAGGCAGGAACATGGCGTAGATAATAAAAAGCACCTGTGAGAAAATCATTATCCCCGTGAGCAGGAATACAAAAACGGAGATACCGATATTGAACATGAACAGGAAGAAGACGGTTCCCAAGCGGTTGATGGTCTTTGTGATGGTAAGGTTGGTGTTTTCCCTGTCTTCGATTTCCTCCACCACGATTTCTTCCCTGTCCTGCCCGTTGTTTTCGTCTGGGCTGGTTGAGAGCAGGCTTTCCACACGGTCAGCCCCAATGCTTTCCACATCCGAGTTGCCGTATTGCAGCAGGAGCCACGGTTGCTTAACCTGAATGGAAAACAGGCTGTCCCGTATCAAATCCACACTGTCTTTTCCTTGACTTTCCGAGTTCGGCAGCACAATCTTTGTACCAAGGGTCAGGCTGGCATTGCTGATGTCTGCGGAAAATTCATTGATTTTCCCGATATAATCAGGAGCATAGGCGATAAAGGCAGCGGACAGCACGAACACTACCACGAAATTGACAACGGCATGGATGGCTTTTGTGGTTTCCCGTTTGATAAGCCCTGTGTAGGCAACGTAAATCCCCACCACCAGAATGAGAATCAGCAGGAACCCGATATAAAATCCCTCCGAGGATAAGCCGCCTGTGGTAACGCCTGCAAGGGTCTGCATATTTTTCCCAATGGAATCCGCCGTAGAGGAAATGAAATCCAGCGAGTAGGCTTCCTGAATCAGATACCCCGTGGCGTTGGAAAGGTACAGGCTGATTGTCCAGATAAAATTTGTGATGGCATACAGCCCGTACATCACCTGTTTTCCGATACCGTCCAGCCAGTTCCACGGGAGCCAGTCCCATCCGCTGTCCACATAAAAATCAAGCTGGTAGTTGTCCAGAGGATATTTGCTGTATTCGTTGGCAGCGTCCACCGTATCATCCACCAGTCCGGCAGCGTGGGCGGCTGTGCCGAAGACTGCAAGCAGCAGGAGGATGAGCAGGAGTGCCAGAAGCACCCTGCCAATCATTTTTCCTGCTATCTTCCAAGACAACCCCTTTTTTGAGTGATAGGGAACTGGGAATTGCTGTCGGTTGGAAGTTCTATGTATCACCATCATTCCACCTCTTTTCTTACGGGCGGTCTGGTATCAAAGGCATGGAACAGGTCTTCAAAGATAGGATGGAACTGTATCACGCCCACACGCCCGTACAAATCACTGATAAGGCACTGTCCGTTTTCCAAGTCACGGAGCCGCTTCTGGTTGTTTTCATCTTCGGAATCCACCCCGAAAAAGGCGAGGGTCTTCTTGATTTCGTTGATGTCTGTGGAGCGGAACGCAAACTTCAAGCCCAGATTGTTTTTCAGCTTTTCATCCAGCAAATCGTCCGTGTTCTGGGTGACAAAGTAAACGCCTGCGTTCATGGCACGTCCGGCACGAACCAGCTTCATAGAGAGGGTCTTGCCCTGTGCCACCTGTAAGAAGCTCCATGCTTCATCCAAATCCACAATCTTAAACACGCTGCGGTCTGTATGGATGAAGTCGAGGGCAAAGGTGCTGATTACAATGAGCATTGCCACGGAAAGCAGCTCCATTGTGGTGTATTCTTCAAACGAGGTTTCCTTATCCGGCAGCACCAAATCCGCCACCTGAATGATGTTGAGCTGCTTTTCAAGGCTGATGGACTGTGTGACATCCCCATCCGAAAAGAGCAGGTGTGCAAAGTCATAGTCCGTAAAGGATTCGATATGGTCGGCTATGCTGGTGCTGATGGTGGTTCCCTCCGCCCGTAGTTCCTCAATCACCTTGAAAAGCCCCCGTTCCTCACTGTTTGTCACCGCACGGATGGCTTTCCGAAGAACAGGGAACTTCTCCCCGTCACGGCTGGAAATGCCCGTTAAAAAGGTCAGGATGTCGATTGCCAGTGATTCGGAATCCTTTGGGTTCTCCATAATCACATACGGGTCAAGTAAGCCCCTGTTCTGTTCCTCCGAAGTCAGGTTTACGATATTGATTTCATGGGCGATTTCCGGCAGGGTTTCTTTCCAGCGTCCCCGTTCCGCTTTCGGGTCAACAATGAGAGCCTGTGCCCCAAATAGTACGGAATAATAGACAATCATGTTGTTGCTGAATGATTTTCCACCGCCGAGGGAGCCGACAAAAGCGGCAGCAAGGGCGTTGGTGACGGAGCCTTTTACCCCTTGACTGGCAAGGGCAGGTTTTAAGTACACATTTCTTCCCGTATCAAGGCTGTACCCGATATAAATGCCCTCCGGTTCCCCCAACATCTGGGTTGCCCCGAAGCCAAGACCAGCGAGGAAGTCACTGGTGACATACTGGATGTAATCGTTCAGATACCGTTTGCTGGCAGGGAGAAATTCCCCATGCAGCCCCAGCATATCCCCAAAGGGGCGAACCAGCTTCACGTTCAAATCGTCATAAAAATCTTTCACCTCATTGCAGCGGCGTTTCAGTTCTTCCAAGTCGGGAGCCGTCACACGCACCACATAGGACAGCTTATACATGGATTCCTTGCTCTGGTCTAAGGTGGATTCCAGCTCATTTACGCTGTCTAAAGCGTCCACCACGTTTGTACTGGTTTCACTGTCATTCTGCCATGCGTGGTTGTCCAAATCTTTCAGCTCTTTTTTCTTGTTCCGCACCGTGGAGAGGGCTTTCCGGTTTGTGACAATCTCCACATTCATAGAGGTATCAATGGGAAAGGTAAATTGCTGCTGCTGATAGTAAAAGATTTCCGAGGATGGGAAGTCCAGTTCCCCCACAATGCTGTTGATGGTAAAGTAGGCGGCATAAACTGTCCCGTCTTCCTGTTCGATTTTCAGATACCGCTGGTTTTCCTCTATCAGACAACGGGTGGGTTTGATGAGGTCATAGTATTTCACCAGCGTTTCCTCCTGAAACCGCTTCTTTGGCAGGTAATACTCATAATCTTCGTAGGCGGTTCCGGTCTGCCCGTATAAATGCTCAATCAGATAGCCAAAATCGTCCTTATCCAGCCGCCGGACTTTGAAGCGGCGTGAGATTTTACTTTCCAACAGTTTTTCCATCTTCTGAAACCGCCAGATTTCTTCATTGCTCATGGAAACAAAATCCCCCATGAGCTTGTGGTTGACTTCATGGAGGAAGTCGGAAACAGCGGTCTTTGCTTCCCTGCGAAACTGCTTCATGGTGACTTCCTGCTCATTGACAAGCAGCTTGAAGCCGATAAAAAAGCGGTAGTCCACCTGATTTTCCCCTATCATGGAAATCAGGGCTTCGGTCTGTGCGTCAATCTTTGCACAGGCAACATCCTTTAACTTGCCCGTTACTTCCTGTTTGGAGCGTTCCTGTGCCGCCCGTATGCTGGATTCGGTGCTGATTTGCAGGGCGTGAATCTTCCCGTCCCTGTTCTGGGCGATAAGCTGCCGGAAGGAATCGTGTACCTGATATTTCTGTTCGGGGCTTAAAAAGGAATAGTTGTAGGGAAGCAGCTCATAGTAAGCGAAGCACTCCCCGTCATGGTTGAATACAAGGTTATTTTCGATATACTTAATCGGATATGCCATAAATATCACTCCTTACTGCCGTGATAGGCTGTGCCGGATATTCCTTTTCCAGCTTCACGGGCTTTCCTGCATACGTCAGTTTCGGGCGTACCAGATATGCCAGTACGGATTTCAGGAAGCCGTAAGGCTTCTTCCCGTCAAAGGTCTTCTGGCACATGAACCAAGTGAGGGCAAAGGGTACGCCGAAATATTTTAAAAATGCTCCGTCAATGAACGAAAGGGGAGGGAGGTTCCCCAAGAGCATAACTGCAAACACCGACACCACGAACCACGCCATCTGTGTGAACGTGATGGGGAATGGCAGCTTAAAATCATTGATGGAATAGAGTACCTTTTCCACCGACCAGATACTGGTATAGCTTCGTATTTTCTTCATGTTGTCCGTCCTTTCTAAAAGATGGGGGCAGCAAACGAGCTGCCCCTGAATCAAAAAATCCGCCTGTATTTCCTGAAAGAGATACAGACGGGTCTACCGTAAGATTTCATATACGCCGTGGTTCGTGACAACAAAGGTTCCATCCAATTCCATGTCACGCCCATAGGCTGCATAGTCGATATAGTTTTGTAAGTGTGCCGGAAGTTCGCCAAGCTGTCCGCTTTCTTCCAGATAGCAGCGAGCCACATCCGCCATATCATCACAGCCGGAATGGCAGATAATATCGTCTTCATGCTCACAGAGTTCTTCGATACTGCCAAAGTAGGATTGCAGCTCTGATAGTTCCTCCTGAATGTACTCCGGTAAGTCCTCCACCATTTCACACAGGCGGTTGACTTCCTCAATGGGGGTATATTCGTCAATCTCAAAGGGCAGCTCATAGTCATGGATGGCGTATTCCTCATATTCATCATTCAAACCGATACGTTCCTTGACTTCCTCAAAGTCCACAGGCGGCGTGAACCATGCCCCTACCAGTTCGCCCTCATTGTATTTGCCTAAGTTGGCAATGTAAATCCGCATTTCTTCCAAGTTACTCACCTCCTTTTAGCGGTAATAAAAGATACCATTGTCCGTAAACAGGTAGTTTTCGCTGGTTTCCAGTTCCCGACCAATGGCAGCGTAGTCGATATGGTTCAACAGGTCTGGATGTACTTCTCCAAATAGCTGTACCTCCTGCACCAGATAACGGGCGAGGGATTCCCCGTCCTGCACCGGATAGCAGCGTATCTGGTCTTTGTGGTCGATAAATTCCGTAAAGCTGGGAAACCACCGTTTTTCTACCGCATCCAT
>ENA-ORNW01002595-ORNW01002595.1-human-gut-metagenome-genome-assembly--contig:-NODE-2595-length-11622-cov-2.679952_pt1 | contig 11622 bp, 5 predicted proteins | sample MGYA00242121_ERZ509034 | MGnify/ENA primary metagenome ERZ509034 (study PRJEB26280, sample SAMEA2338689) | human gut metagenome | biome: human gut; feature: human-associated habitat; material: faeces... | reverse complement strand
AAGTGTGAGGCGGAAGGATTGAGAGGGATGGATATCACGCATGCCATCGAGGATCAAATCGATTTGTCGAACGTGCTGAAGCGCTGTACTCCGGGCTGGGATGGTGGTTTCGTGATTTGCGGTATCACCGGTAGTGGCGAGTCGTTTAGCGTACGGGACCCGTGGGGAATCCGTCCGGCCTTCTATTATGCGGATGATGAGATTATCGTGTTGGCTTCCGAGCGTCCGGTTATACAAACCGTGATGAACGTGCAGGTAGAGAATATCCGGGAGTTGAATCGGGGAGAGGCGATACTCGTCAACAAGAAAGGCGAGTGGCATATCTCCCAGATCGTGGAGCCGAAAGAGAATAAGGCTTGTTCCTTCGAGCGTATCTACTTCTCACGGGGTAGCGACGTGGATATTTACAGGGAAAGGAAGCGTTTGGGAGATAATCTCGTGCATCCGATCTTGAAAGCGGTGGATTATGATTTGAATCATACCGTCTTCTCTTTTATCCCGAATACGGCTGAGGGCGCTTATTTCGGGATGCAGGAGGGATTGAACAACTATTTGAATAAGCTGAAGAAAGAATGGATCGCCGATCGTAGTCACTTGCTTAGGGAAGAGGAACTGGAACAAATCCTTTCCATGCGAATCCGCTCGGAGAAAGTAGCTATAAAAGATATAAAATTACGTACATTTATCGCTGAGGGCAATAGCCGCAATGATCTGGCAGCGCACGTGTATGATATTACTTACGGAAGTATTGAACCTTTTATCGATAATCTGGTTGTGATAGATGATAGCATCGTGCGGGGTACTACCTTACGCCAGAGTATTATCGGTATCTTGGATCGCCTGCATCCGAAGAAAATCGTGATCGTAAGTTCTTCTCCGCAGGTACGTTACCCGGATTATTACGGTATCGATATGTCCCGGATGAACGAGTTTATCGCTTTTAAGGCTGCGGTGGCCCTGTTACGTGACCGGAGGATGGAATACGTGATCTTGGACGCTTATCAAAAGGCGAAGCGACAACAAACAGCGGCGGATGGTCCGTTGGTGAATTACGTAAAGGAGATATACGCCCCGTTTACGGACGAGGAGATATCCGTTAAGATGGTGGAGTTGCTTACACCGGCCGGGACGCAGGCGAAAGTAGAGATCGTCTACCAGACTTTGGTGGGCTTGCATGCCTCTTGTCCGGAGCATCCGGGTGACTGGTATTTCTCCGGCGATTACCCGACACCGGGCGGGACTCGGTTAGTGAACGAGGCTTTTATTCACTATATGGAAGAAGAATATTTAGTGAAATGACACAACATACAGATTCTATGCAGACAAACAGAACAGCAACTTTGATGTTAGACGACGGTACCGTCTTCCGTGGCTACTCTTTCGGCTATGAGAGACCGGTGGCCGGCGAGGTCGTGTTCAATACCGCTATGACCGGATATCCGGAGAGCCTTACTGACCCTTCCTACGCCGGACAGTTGATGACTCTTACCTATCCTTTGGTGGGTAATTACGGAGTTCCTCCTTTTACCATCGAACCCAACGGACTCGCCACTTTCATGGAAAGTGAAAAGATTCATGCCGAAGCGATCATCGTAAGTGACTACTCTTCTGAGTACAGCCACTGGAACGCAGTGGAAAGCCTCGGCGACTGGCTGAAACGTGAGAAAGTACCGGGCATCACAGGCATCGATACGCGCGAACTGACCAAAATACTTCGTGAACACGGAGTCATGATGGGACGCATCGTCTTCGACGATGAAATTGTCGAAGAAATTGACAATGGACAATTGCCAATGGACAATTACGCTGCCGTTAATTACGTAGACCGTGTTTCCTGCAAAGAAATAATCTCCTATCTTCCCGATGGAACCTCCCGTTCTTTTCCATTAACCATGCCCGTCGCGCAGCTTAATTGTCAATTGTCAACTGTCAATTGTCAATTAAAGAAGGTTGTTTTGGTGGATTGTGGTGTAAAAACCAATATTATCCGTTGCTTGTTGAAGCGTGGTGTAGAAGTGATCCGTGTACCTTGGGATTATGATTTTAACGGACTCGAATTTGACGGACTGTTTATCTCCAACGGACCGGGTGATCCGGATACCTGTGACGCAGCTGTGCAGAATATCCGCAAGGCGATGGCGAACGAAAAACTTCCCATCTTTGGAATTTGCATGGGCAACCAGTTGCTCTCGAAAGCCGGAGGGGCAAAGATTTACAAACTTAAATATGGACACCGTAGCCACAACCAGCCGGTACGCATGGTGGGTACGGAACGTTGTTTTATTACTTCGCAGAATCATGGTTATGCGGTAGACAATAATACGCTGGGGGCAGATTGGGAACCGCTGTTCATCAATATGAATGATGGTTCTAACGAAGGAATCAAACACAAGAAAAATCCTTGGTTCTCTGCACAGTTCCATCCCGAAGCTGCAAGTGGTCCTACGGATACGGAATTCCTGTTCGATGAATTTGTAAACCTGCTTAAATAACCGACTATCATGAAAGAAAATATAAAGAAAGTATTGCTGCTGGGTTCCGGTGCCTTGAAAATCGGTGAAGCCGGTGAGTTTGACTATTCCGGTTCGCAGGCACTCAAAGCCTTGAAAGAAGAAGGGATTGAAACCATTCTTATCAATCCGAATATTGCTACCGTACAGACATCCGAAGGAGTGGCAGATCAAATTTACTTCCTTCCGGTCACTCCGTATTTTGTAGAGAAAGTAATCCAGAAAGAAAAGCCGGAAGGTATTATGCTGGCATTCGGCGGACAGACCGCGCTGAATTGTGGAGTTGCTTTATATAAAGAAGGAATCCTTGAAAAGTATAATGTAAAAGTACTCGGTACTCCCGTACAAGCCATTATGGATACGGAAGACCGTGAACTCTTTGTACAGAAACTGAACGAAATCAATGTCAAGACCATTAAAAGTGAAGCTGTAGAAAATGCGGAAGATGCCCGTCGTGCAGCGAAGGAATTGGGATATCCGGTCATTGTCCGTGCGGCTTATGCGCTGGGTGGCTTGGGCTCCGGTTTCTGTGACAATGAAGAGCAACTGGATGTACTGGTAGAAAAAGCCTTTTCTTTTTCTCCGCAAGTGTTGGTGGAAAAATCGCTTCGGGGGTGGAAAGAAGTCGAATACGAAGTCGTCCGCGACCGCTTCGACAACTGTATTACAGTTTGTAATATGGAGAACTTTGACCCACTGGGGATTCATACCGGTGAGTCTATCGTTATTGCTCCGTCTCAAACACTGACCAACAGTGAATATCATAAACTTCGTGAACTGGCTATCCGTATTATCCGCCACATCGGTATTGTCGGCGAATGTAATGTACAGTATGCTTTCGACCCCGAATCGGAAGATTATCGCGTCATCGAAGTAAATGCCCGTCTTTCCCGTTCCTCGGCCCTGGCCTCTAAGGCAACCGGATATCCGTTGGCATTCGTGGCTGCCAAACTGGGACTCGGCTACGGACTCTTCGACTTGAAGAACTCGGTGACAAAGACTACTTCTGCTTTCTTCGAACCGGCTTTGGACTATGTGGTATGTAAGATTCCACGTTGGGACTTGGGAAAATTCCATGGTGTAGACAAGGAACTGGGTTCTTCCATGAAGTCGGTAGGTGAAGTGATGGCAATCGGACGTACTTTTGAAGAAGCTATTCAGAAGGGCCTCCGTATGATCGGACAGGGAATGCACGGATTCGTGGAAAACAAAGAACTAGTAATTCCTGATATTGACAAAGCACTGCGCGAACCGACCGATAAACGTATTTTTGTGATCTCAAAAGCCTTTCGTGCAGGATACACCATTGATCAGGTGCATGAACTGACGAAGATTGACAAATGGTTCCTTCAGAAGTTGATGAATATAATGAAGACTTCGGAAGAAATGCACGAATGGGGAAATAATCATAAACAGATTGCCGATCTGCCTGTGGAACTGCTTCGCAAGGCTAAAGTTCAGGGCTTTTCCGATTTCCAGATTGCCCGTGCTATCGGTTATGAAGGTGATATGGAAAATGGAAGCCTGTATGTCCGCAAGTATCGTAAGGCTGCCGGTATCCTTCCGGTGGTAAAACAGATCGATACACTGGCTGCCGAATATCCGGCGCAGACCAATTATCTGTATCTGACCTATAGCGGAGTGGCAAACGATGTACATTATCTGGGTGACCATAAATCCATTGTCGTATTGGGTTCCGGTGCCTACCGTATCGGTTCTTCTGTAGAGTTTGACTGGTGCGGTGTGCAGGCTCTGAATACCATTCGCAAGGAAGGTTGGCGCAGTGTTATGATCAACTATAATCCGGAAACGGTATCTACAGACTATGACATGTGCGACCGTCTCTACTTTGATGAACTGACATTCGAACGGGTAATGGATATTCTTGAGCTGGAAAATCCGCATGGTGTCATCGTATCTACCGGTGGTCAGATTCCGAATAACCTTGCCTTGCGTCTGGATGCCCAGAACATTCACATACTGGGAACAAGTGCTCAGAGCATCGACAATGCCGAAGATCGTGAAAAGTTCTCTGCAATGCTCGACCGTATTGGTGTGGATCAACCACGCTGGCGTGAGTTGACATCGCTGGAGGATATCAATGAGTTTGTCGATGAAGTCGGTTTCCCGGTTCTTGTTCGTCCGTCTTATGTGCTTTCGGGTGCTGCGATGAATGTCTGCTCCAATCAGGAAGAGCTTGAACGCTTCCTGAAACTGGCTGCCAATGTATCAAAGAAGCATCCGGTGGTAGTAAGCCAGTTTATCGAACATGCGAAGGAGGTAGAAATGGATGCTGTGGCGCAGAATGGCGAAATCATAGCCTATGCAATCAGCGAACATATTGAGTTTGCCGGTGTACACTCCGGTGATGCCACTATTCAGTTTCCGCCTCAGAAGTTGTATGTGGAAACTGTCCGTCGCATCAAACGCATCAGCCGTGAGATTGCCAAGGCATTGAATATTTCCGGTCCGTTCAACATCCAATACCTGGCAAAAGATAATGATATCAAGGTAATCGAATGTAATCTGCGTGCCAGCCGTTCTTTCCCGTTTGTCAGCAAAGTGCTGAAGATAAACTTCATTGAGCTGGCAACCAAAGTGATGCTGGGTCTTCCTGTGGAGAAACCGGAAAAGAATCTCTTTGAACTGGACTATGTGGGAATTAAGGCTTCGCAGTTCTCTTTCAACCGCTTGCAAAAGGCTGACCCTGTATTGGGAGTGGATATGGCTTCTACAGGTGAGGTCGGCTGTATCGGAAGTGACACTTCCTGTGCCGTACTGAAAGCCATGCTGTCTGTTGGCTACCGTATTCCTAAAAAGAACATCCTGCTTTCTACGGGTACAATGAAACAGAAGGCTGATATGATGGATGCGGCACGTATGTTGGTGAATAAGGGGTACAAACTCTTTGCAACCGGTGGTACTCATAAAACCTTTGCTGAGAACGGCATTGAAAGTACGCTTGTCTACTGGCCGAGTGAAGAAGGACATCCTCAGGCATTGGAAATGCTTCATAATAAGGAAATTGACATGGTAGTCAATATCCCGAAGAACCTAACTGCCGGAGAACTGGATAATGGATATAAAATCCGTCGCGCGGCTATCGACCTGAACGTGCCGTTGATAACGAACGCCCGTCTGGCAAGTGCATTTATCAATGCTTTCTGTACGATGACCGTTGATGATATTGCCATTAAGAGCTGGGAAGAGTATAAGTAAGATATAATAAGTTGTTATATAGTAAGTTGGAAAAGTCGTTCCCGTGTATTCGGGGGCGGCTTTTTTTTATGAATATCTGTTTTTTGGATAGTGTCACTATAAGCATGAGATGGTGTCACTATAGGCATGGCATAGTGTCACTATCCTGTCCGTATGCTTACACTATCCTTCCTGCATAGTGTCACTATTTTTTTTAATGTCTATAAAGTTGCATGATTGGACAAATTGGTGTAAATTGCGCAATTATTTCACAAATATTCTAAAACAGGGGAGTAATATGAGCATGGATAATCATATCGTAATTATGGCTGGTGGCATCGGTAGTCGTTTTTGGCCGATGAGTACACCGGAATGTCCCAAGCAATTTATTGATGTAATGGGATGCGGGCGTACGTTGATTCAACTGACCGCTGATCGTTTTGATGGCGTCTGTCCACGGGAAAATGTGTGGGTAGTAACGTCCGAGAAATATATTGATATCGTCCGGGAGCAATTGCCGGAGATTCCTGAAAGCAATATCCTTGCAGAGCCTTGTGCACGAAACACTGCTCCCTGCATCGCCTATGCTTGCTGGAAAATCAAGAAAAAACATCCGAACGCCAATGTGGTGGTGACTCCGTCGGATGCATTGGTTATCAATACAGGTGAATTCCGCCGGGTAGTAGAGAAAGCACTTCGTTTTACTGACAACAGCAGTGCTATCGTAACGCTGGGTATCAAACCGACTCGCCCGGAAACCGGATATGGATATATTGCTGCCGGAGATCAGATCATGACTGATAAAGAGATTTTTACGGTAGATGCATTCAAGGAAAAACCGGACAGGGAGACTGCCGACAGATATCTGGCCGAGGGTAACTACTTCTGGAATGCAGGAATTTTTGTTTGGAATGTGCGTACTATCACTTCCGTGATGCGTGTATATGCTCCGGGCATAGCGCAAATCTTCGATCGTATTTTCCCCGATTTCTATACGGAGAAGGAAAATGAAACGATTAAAAAGCTGTTCCCTACCTGCGAAGCTATTTCCATAGACTATGCCGTAATGGAAAAAGCACAGGAAATCTATGTACTTCCGGCTTCTTTCGGTTGGTCGGACTTGGGGACCTGGGGAGCGCTCCGCGGACTGTTGCCACAAGATAAATCCGGAAATGCTACGGTAGGGGCCGATGTCCGTTTGTACGAAAGCAAGAACTGCATCGTACATACCAGTGAAGAGAAACGGGTCGTTATTCAGGGTCTGGATGGATATATCATTGCTGAGAAAGATAATACACTGTTGATTTGTAAACTGGATGAAGAACAGCGGATAAAGGAGTTTTCAAAGTAATCCTTAATTCTTTTGATATTCCTGAGGCGTCATTCCGGTCATTCGTTTGAAAAACTTGCTGAAGAAAGACGGATTGGGAAAGTTTAATTCATCTGATATCTGATAAACAAGGCGGTTGCTATGTTTTAGCAATACTTTAGCTTCTAGTATAATGGACTGGTTTATCCAGTCCATTACTGTTTGCTGGCTGGGTTGCCGGATTACAGTGTTCAGATAACGGGGAGTGAGACAAAGTTTATCCGCATAGAAACTGACATTCCGTTCTGTCTTGCTATAGGTGTTGACCAAAGAAATGAAGCGCTGAAAAATATCCTCTTGATGGGGCAGCGTAGTATGCTCTGCTTGGCCGTTGTTTTTGGCTATATATTCTATATTATATAGTAACGCTGCCAGTAAATGCTGGATGACCTCTTTTCTGAAGACGGGCTCTTGCAATACGCTCCACATAACTGTCACAAAATGATCTATTTGCACTTGCTCTTCGGTAGTCAGTGTAAGCTGAAGCATTTTCTTGCGTTGGAGAAAATGAGTGAAAAATTCTTCCCTTCCGGATATAGGCAGGAAATTCTGATCGACAGCTATCGTGTGAGTGTCAAAGTCTTGAGACACTTCTATGATTTGTACGATAGAGCCGGGAGCGATCAGGTATATATGGTTGATCTGAATATTATATTCAATCAGATTGATTAACATTCGTGCTGATCCTCGGGTGACAATGCTAATACGGCCCTCCTGTAGTCGATACGGTTGGCCTATTTTGAAAATAGTAGATTCCATTTTAGAGAAACTTGTCACAAATCCGAATTCGGCATTAATGAAGCGAAATTCGTTGTGACGGACAATGTTTGTATCTCTTAGTAATTGAAGTCCTAACTCCATGGGCGCTTTCTGTTTCATTTCTTCTGATTTTTCCGACAAAGATAAGAAATAGCCCCCAAATCTTCTTCTTTTTTAGGATGAATCGAACAAACGGAACATGTTTTCCAACTATCGGAATGTGAAGTAATTGTTTTAACGTCTATCTTTGTCTTTTGAAGAATTCATAGAAAAAATGCGTATGAAAAGAATTATTTTTAGTCTTTCGCTTTTACTGTTCATGCCCGGAATGTATGGGCAGACCGGGCATATAACACTAGAAGAATGTCAGCAAAAAACGCAGGATAACTATCCGTTGGTGCGTCAATATGATTTAGTGGAGAAGACGAAAGAATATAATCTGGAAAATGCGGCGAGGGGATACTTGCCTCAGTTTGCTCTTTCGGCAAAGGCGTCTTATCAAAGTGATGTGACGGAGTTACCCATTGCCATTCCCGGTGTGGATATCAAAGGGATGGCCAAAGACCAGTATCAGGTGATGCTGGAGTTACAGCAACAGATATGGGATGGCGGAGGAATCCGGATGCAGAAGAAAAAGGCTACGGCGGAAGCGGAGATTGACAGGGAAAAGTTGAACGTCGATATGTATGCGTTGAATGGCCGTGTGAATGATTTGTATTTTGGAATTCTTATGTTGGATGAGCAGTTGGCTCAGAATGCCTTGCTGCAAGATGAACTGGGACGGAACTTCCGTCAGATTACAGCTTATGTGGACAATGGAATAGCCAATCAGGCCGATCTGGATGCTGTGAAAGTGGAGCAATTGAATACCCGCCAGAAGAGAGTGGAACTGACTTCTTCCCGTATGGCTTATTTGAAGATGCTTTCGTTATTGATGGGAGAGGTGCTTTCGACGGAGACAGTATTGGAGAAGCCTGTTCCTCAAAACGAACTGTCGGCTGTCAGTGAGATTCGCCGACCGGAGCTGTCGTGGTTTGACGCACAGGGAGCCGGTTTGCAGGTACAAGAGAAAGCCTTGAATGTGCGCCATCTTCCTCATTTCGGATTGTTTGTGCAGGGAGCTTACGGTAATCCGGGATTAAATATGCTGAAGAATGAATTTTCTCCTTATTATATTGCAGGTGTCCGGCTTTCATGGAATTTCGGAAGTCTGTATACGTTGAAGAATGACCGTCGGGTGATTGAAAACAAACGGCAGCAACTGGACAGCAATCGGGATGTGTTTCTTTTTAATACGAGACTGGAAATGACGCAGCAGGATCAGTCTGTCCGTTCGTTGGAGAAGCAGATGCAGGATGATGATGAAATTATCCGGTTGCGTACGAATATTCGTCGGGCTGCGGAAGCCAAAGTTGCGAATGGTACGTTGACAGTAACAGAAATGCTCAGAGAACTCACGAATGAGAGTCTTGCCCGTCAGGCGAAGGCAATGCATGAGATTCAACGGTTGATGGGTATCTATCAATTGAAATATACTACTAATCATTAATAAAAATCTGTCAGATATGAAACGAATGACAAAAATAGGAATATACGGGATGGCAGTATGGATGCTTTCTGCCTGTGGAAACGGAACGCCCGATTATGATGCAACAGGAACCTTTGAAGCTACGGAAGTGATCGTTTCCGCCGAAGCGGCGGGAAAACTGCTGCAACTGGAAGTGGAAGAAGGAACAAGATTGAAAGCCGGCGAAGAAGTAGGGCTGGTAGATACTGTCCAGCTATATCTGAAAAAGTTGCAACTGGAAGCAAGCATGAAATCGGTGGAAAGCCAGCGTCCCGATCTGGCCAAACAGATAGCCGCTACCAAACAGCAAATTACTACAGCGCAAAGGGAAAAGAAGCGGGTAGAGAACCTGCTTGCTGCCGGAGCTGCCAATCAGAAACAACTGGATGACTGGGATGCACAGGTAACCTTGCTTCAGCGGCAGTTGATTGCTCAGGAATCCTCATTGATGAAGAGTACGAACAGTCTGACGGAACAGGGGAATTCGGTCAGTATACAAGTGGCACAGGTAGAAGATCAGTTGAACAAGTGCCATATTCAGTCACCTATTGAAGGTACGGTACTGGCAAAATATGCGGAAGCGGGAGAACTGGCATCCGTTGGCAAACCGTTGTTTAAAGTGGGTGAGGTAGACCGGATGTATTTGCGGGCTTATATTACTTCAGAGCAATTGTCCCAAGTGAAATTGGGGGATAAAGTGACGGTGTATTCCGATTATGGAAATTCGGAACAGAAAGCCTATCCCGGTGTGGTCACTTGGATTTCGGACCGTTCGGAGTTTACCCCCAAAACAATTCTGACTAAAAATGAACGTGCCAATCTGGTATACGCAGTGAAGATTGCCGTGAAAAATGACGGTTCGTTGAAGATTGGTATGTATGGAGGTGTGGTATGGAAAAAGGAGAACCCATAGTCGTTGTAAAGGAAATCAGCAAGAGCTACGGGAAAGTAGAGGCACTGAAAGAGGTTTCTTTTGCGGTAGAGCAGGGAGAAATTTTCGGGCTGATCGGTCCTGATGGGGCGGGGAAGAGTACCTTATTCCGCATCCTGACCACTTTGCTGCTGGCTGATAAAGGTACGGCAACTGTCAGCGGACTGGATGTGGTGACGGATTACAAGCAGATTCGTACGAAAGTAGGATATATGCCCGGACGGTTCTCGCTTTATCAAGACCTTTCCGTAGAAGAGAATCTGGAATTTTTTGCTACGGTATTTCATACGTCGATACAGGAAAACTATGATTTGATTAAAGATATTTATCAGCAGATCGAACCCTTCAAGAAGAGAAGGGCAGGTGCTTTGTCGGGAGGTATGAAGCAGAAGCTGGCATTGAGCTGTTCTCTGATTCATAAACCTGATATTTTATTTCTGGATGAACCGACTACGGGTGTAGACCCTGTGTCGCGAAAAGAATTTTGGCAGATGCTCCGTAATTTGAGAAAACAGGGGATTACGATCATTGTTTCCACTCCTATTATGGATGAGGCTCGTCAATGCGACCGGATTGCTTTTATTAATCACGGGCAGGTGCACGGAATCGATACGCCCGAACGGATTCTTCAGAAGTTTGCTTCCATTCTTTGTCCGCCACCCTTGGAACGGGAGGAGGCGCAACAGATGGCAGCTCCTGTTATCGAGGTGGAGCAGCTGACCAAATCCTTCGGACATTTTACGGCAGTCGATCATATCTCTTTTCAAGTGCAGCGGGGAGAAATTTTCGGTTTTCTTGGAGCCAATGGAGCAGGTAAGACGACTGCGATGCGTATGCTTTGCGGATTGAGCCGTCCGACTTCGGGAGTAGGAAAGGTGGCAGGCTATGACATCTTTCGGGAAGCCGAACAAGTCAAAAGGCATATCGGATATATGAGTCAGAAATTCTCTTTGTATGAGGATCTTAAAGTCTGGGAGAATATCCGTCTCTTTGCCGGAATTTATGGGATGAAGGAGATGGAGATTGAAGAAAAGACAGATGAATTGTTAGAACGCCTGGGATTTGCAGACGAACGGGATACGTTGGTGAAAAACCTTCCTTTGGGTTGGAAACAGAAACTGGCCTTTTCTGTCTCTATCTTCCATGAGCCGAAAATAGTCTTCCTTGATGAACCGACCGGAGGAGTTGATCCTGCTACTCGCAGGCAGTTCTGGGAGCTGATTTATCAGGCTGCCGATCGTGGAATCACTGTATTTGTTACCACACACTATATGGATGAAGCGGAATA
>ENA-ORNW01002590-ORNW01002590.1-human-gut-metagenome-genome-assembly--contig:-NODE-2590-length-11656-cov-2.346005_pt1 | contig 11656 bp, 6 predicted proteins | sample MGYA00242121_ERZ509034 | MGnify/ENA primary metagenome ERZ509034 (study PRJEB26280, sample SAMEA2338689) | human gut metagenome | biome: human gut; feature: human-associated habitat; material: faeces... | reverse complement strand
CTGTCAACTGCTTTTTTATATTCTCTGCAAATTCATCGGAACGATCCGGCATTTTCGTAAAATCATAGCATTCCATCAGACGATGCATTGCTGTTCCACGCAGTGCTCCCTGATTTACTTCTGCTTTTCCTTCCATAAATGCCGGGACATATGGGGTAGATACTTCTTCTAAGAATTTCGGTGTAACATCCTCTTCTTCCTTTGCTGCAAGCTCCCTCATTGCCCGGTGTTTTAATTCCGATACAGAATATTTTGTCACCAGATGAATGGCATCCGGGTGCGGATACTGATAGGATAATTGTTCCTTTATCTTTTCATACAAAGTATCCGAAACTTCCTCCGCCTGCTGCACACGCTGCCTCAATGACACATGTTCTGTTATCTGATGCGCCGCCTCGTCCTCTAACATGCTCCATGGTGTCACATAGGAAACCTTGTCCCAGCTGCCACTGGCGGCTGCCGCCGGAAGGATCCACTCCAAGAAAGTCTTTGCTTCTGCCCGTTCCTTAAAATTAAGTGCTTTTCGGTTACTTCCGCAATAAATTTCTCTTATCTGCTGCAGCATTTCTTCATCCTTGATGCAGCCCGTTATAATCAATTTTTCTTTGGCTCTTGTAAATGCCACATATAAGACACGAAGCTCCTCACCAAGACTTTCTAATTCTGTCTGCCTTGCAATTACCTTCTTAAAAAATGCAGGTACTTTTATCCGCCGGTCTTCCTCAATAATATCAAGTCCAACGCCAAGGTTCGGATGCAGAATCATCTTGCTGCGGCTATCCTGCTTATTAAAGGATTTGCCCATTCCACTGACAAAGCAGACCGGAAATTCCAGTCCCTTACTCTTGTGTATACTCATTATATTTACTGCATCTTCATTTTCACCCACAAGTTCTGCTTCCCCAAAGTCCACATCATACTTCTGCAGCTCATCAATGTATCTTATAAAATGATAAAGTCCGCGATAACTGGTTTTCTCATAGGCAATAGCTTTCTCTGACAGCATATGAAGATTTGCAAGTCTCTGTCTGCCCGCCGGCAATGCCGATGCATATCTGGCATATCCCGTTTCCTTCAATACCTTCTGCAGCAGTTCGTGCATTGGTATATCCATGGTCTGTCTACGAAGTTTTTTATATGTTTCGGAAAAACGTTTTAATTTTGCCCGCATGTCTTCATCCGCTGTTGATTCTTTTTCTGTCAGCTCTTCTTCTGCTTCCAAAAACATCTTTACGCACTGATGATACGGCTTGTCCTCTGCCAGTAACCGGAGTCTTGCAAGCTGCTCATCGGAAAGACCTGCCATTGGGGATTTTAATACTGCCGCCAGTGGAATATCCTGTCTTGGATTATCTAATATCCTAAGATAATTTAATACCGTCCTGATTTCTAATGTGGAAAAATATCCGGTTCTTGAAACCGTATGTGCCGGAATTCCATTGGCATTTAAAACCTCTGCAAAAAGGTCCGCCCATTCACTTAAACTACGCAGTAAAATTACAATATCGCCATAGCGGACTTCCCGGAATTCTCCGGTTTCTTCGTCTACCACTTCTTCTTTGCCTACCATCTTCCGAATCCGGTCTGCAATTAATTTTGCTTCCAGTTCCTGTTTTGAAATCTGCTGTTTTGTTCCCTCTTCCAGTTCCTGTGTAGTTGTAAGAAGAATCTCACTGTCAAAAGCATCCTCTTTCTCGCCCGCCGGATAATCTGCACCACAATACAATGCCGCCTCATCGGTATAATCCACACCGCCAAGATTCCGTTTCATAATCTGATAGAAAATATCATTGGTAAAAGTAAGCACCGTATCTCTGCTTCGGAAGTTCTTATGCAGATCAATCCGCTGGCAGGGTGCATCTGTTGTCTCATAAGTATCAAACTTTTCCATGAAAAGCTCCGGTCTCGCCAGACGAAAACGGTAAATACTCTGTTTTACATCTCCTACCATAAAAAGATTATTCTGTCCGACCACTTCTCTTGAAATTGCCCGGAGAATCGTCTCCTGCACATAGTTGCTGTCCTGATACTCATCAATCATAATTTCTTCATAGGCATTTTGAAATTCCTTTGCAGTCTCCGTTGGTTTCCCGGTCTCTTCCTCTACCAATATCTCTAACGCAAAATGCTCAAGGTCTGAGAAATCCACCAGATTCTTATCCTGCTTTCTTTCTGCGAAAGCATCGATAAAACGCTCCGTCACTTCAGCTAACGCTTCTGCTGATGGCTGCACCAGAGTGAGCTGCTCTAAGATTTCCTGAAAAGTAAGGGCAAAGCAGTCACTTTTTAACTTTCCGATTCCATCCTTAAGCTTCTTACGTTCTGTCTTTACCTGCTCCTGCTTTTCCAGACTTCCGATATAATCCTTTGCTCTTCCTAATGTTGCAAATTTACATTTTCCTAATTCTTCATAAAAATTCTGATAAGTACTGCAGGAAAGCAATTTCTCCATCAGCTCTACATCCTGCTCACAGGCTTCCTCATACATATAGGGGCCATCGACATCCTGACAAAGTTCATGATAATGCTCTGCCTGCTCTAAATAGCCCTTTACCATCTGCTTCCCATATTCTACCGTCATTTCAATAAAAGGCGCCTGCTCTAATTCCTGCTCTGTTTTTATCTCATAACAGCTTAACGCTTCCCGAAGCCACTGCTTCGGCCATGGATAACTCTGTGCATAGGAATAAAGTTTAAAAATCATATCCCGCACCGGTGCATCACTTCTACTGGTTCCATAACAGGAAATGAGATGCAAAAACCCCGGATGTTTTTCTTCATAACACTGTTCAAACAATCCGGTCATTACATCTTCCCGAAGAAGCTTTAACTCGCCTTCATCTCCAATACGGAAATTCGGCTCCAGACCGATTTCATGAAAATGATTCCGAAGCACATAAAGGCAGAAACTGTCTATGGTAGTAATCTGCGCATTCTGCACCAGTGCAGCCTGCTGCTGTAATCTCACATCGGAAGGATTCTCCTGCAATGCCTTTTCCAAGGCTTTTGCTACACGCTCTTTCATCTGGGCTGCCGCCGCATTGGTGAAGGTTACCACCAGAAGATGGTCAATATCTACCGGATGCTTCTTATCCAATACCAGCTCTTTGATTCTCTCTACCAGTACGGCTGTCTTTCCGGAACCTGCTGCCGCAGACACTAAGATATTACGGTTTCTTAAATCAATGACCTGCTGCTGTTCTTTTGTCCATGTCATTCCCATTTCTTAAAAAACCTCCTTCATGCGTTCATAGATTTCCTCGGAAGATAATTCTTCCAACCGTCTTACTTCATATCCCGGAATCTTTTTATCAAATCCACAGACCGCAGCATACGGACAATAATCACAGCTGCTCCGGTTCTTTAAAAGATACGGATTCACCTCTGTATTTCCCTTTAAAATAGCATTTCCGGCTTCTGCAATCCGATAATTGGCATAATCCGCAATCAGCCTAAATTCTTCCTTATCCACAGCCTTATCGCTCTTTCGCACCGTTCCGTCCTTATTTACAGAAATCGGAAGGACATTGGATTTACCGGAAAGTTCCACATCCATGGCACGGTAAATATCATCCTCTGTATTTACCACTCCATCCAGACGTAAATTTTCCAATATCTTTCTTCGAATCTCTTCTTCAGATTCACTACCGGTTCCTTCCACCATCGGATCATCAATATGATAGTAGAACATCCCTGCCGGCACTACCTCTTTTGCCGGATTTTGCTTTGCAAATAATTCCATTGCTGCATTCATATAAACCACAAGCTGAAGCTTCAGTCCATGATACAAAGATAGCAGTTCAAAACCAGTATTACCGGATTTATAATCAATAATCTTTACATATAACTTATCTTTGTCTTCATAAGTATCAATACGGTCAATTCTTCCCTGGAGCCGCATATGCTCTTCTTCACTGAGTTTAAAATTCACTGCATTTAAATCATCCGTATAGGAAAATCCCACCTCAAACTGCGATGGTTCAAATTTTCCCTGACGGATCTGGCTGGTCAGTGCCCAGATGGTCCGTGCAAAAATCTTTTTCATCTTTGCTACCTGATAACGGTTTGCCGCTGTATCTGCCATGGCTGCATTTCCACTGGAAGCAATTGCTTCTTCCATTGCCCGCTCCATAAGCTGTTTTTGTGCTTCTTCTGTAATATCAAACCAGCTATAGGATGATTCTTTCAGATACCGGCCATAATTTTCCAATGCCTGATGATAGATATTTCCAATATCCGCCATACGGAATTCAAAGAGTTCCCGTTCCTGTAAACGCAGTCCATAAGTCAGGAAATGGGCACAGGCACAGGCTGCATACTGTTCCAACCGCGTAACACTGTTCTTTAACTCATTTCCATAAAGAGCCTTTGCCACAGCCCGGCTGATTGGCTCTGCATGATATTTAAGCTCTGCTGCATCAAGAATAGCTTTTACCTGCTCCCGATATGCCGGTTCCTTTTCATACCAGTGCAGCAAAGCCTGCCAGAGTACTTCCTTCTCATCATTCCACCCGGCATCTTCCTGATACAGTCCCTCTAACAGAAATGCCATGCTGCTCTCCGGTGTTACCAGTGTTTCATCAACCTGTTCTCCCGTTATCAGCTCTGCTTTTAACCCCGGGAACAGTCCCTCAATCATATGAATAAAATAGGACGGGCGCTTTGCACTTCCATCACTGCCTACCCTTGCATAGGTAAGATAAAGTTTTTTCGATGGCTTTGTCACTGCAAGATAAAGGTAAAAACGCTGGATAAAAACACGTTCCCTTGCTGTAGGAGCCAGTTCCATATGATTTTTCGCAAGTTCTTCTCTTTCCAGCTGGGAAATGATGCCGCCACGATTATCGGATTTTGGCACAATACCATCATTGACTCCCACGATAAACAATACTTTTATATCGTCAAGACGGGTTCTTTCGATATCACCAATCATCACGCAGTCATAGCCACCCGGAATCACGCCTACTTTGGCTGCTTCAAAGCCAGCCTCTAAGACCTTGGCATATTCGGATATGTCCATGACTTCATCACCCAGAAGCGTTGCCATCTTATCCAAAATATCCATTACGATACGATAAATCTGTGCATATTCCTTTGCCTTGGCTAAGTCCTTCGCCTCTTTATACTGATTCTCCCGGTATTTTAACTGCTGCTCTATCTGTAAGGACACAATAAACTGATAGAGTGCTGTCGTGCATTCCCGTACGGTAGCACCTTTTTTACGAAATACAGCCGTCAATTCCAAAAATGGCTCCATTACACGGATCCGGAGTTCATTTAATGCTTCTAAATCTTCTTCCGTAACCTCATGGGTGGTATAAATAAATCTTGCCTCCCATTTTTTCTTTCCACGGATGCCTGCTGCCAGTACATAATTTTCCAGCAGATCAATCTCATCCTCACTGATTTGTGATAATCCGCAGCGCAGATAACGGAACATTGCTTCCTCTGAAAAATTGTCCTCAATTACCTGCAAAAGAGACCGGACAAATTCCAAAAATGGATGCAGTAAAATATTTTTCGTTGTATCTAAGAAAAACGGAATGCCAAACTCCTCCATAATCTGCGGCACATAGCTTCCATACTCTTCTATGGCACCGGAAATAATGGCAAAATCCCGGTAGCGGTATGCTCCGGTATGCACCAGCCTTGCAATCTCTTCTGCTGCATACTGCAGTTCTCTTCTTGGATTTGGCAGGGATAAAATCTCTATGCCTTCTTTGATTTCTTTCTCATCCTTCTTTTCGTAGCTATGATGTCTGGTACGGAACAGATTCTGCTCTAAGAACCGTAGTACCGGTGCCTCCCGGAACCGGTCAGCTTTGGGATTCTTTAATACCACCGGCTCTATTACTTCAAAATGCTTCTCTTCCGCCATTTTCATTAGGCTGGCTACAGTCTTCTTACTCATGGCAAACAGCTCCTGCATATCATGATAGGAATAAATATCCTCTGCCGGGTCAATGGTTACTGTCACATATATATCTGATACAATTCCCATCAGGCGGTATAGCACGTTATTCTGAATCGGTGTAAATCCGGTAAATCCATCGAAAACCAGCACGGCATCCTGTAAAAGCTTTGATTCCTCTGCCATATCACAGAAGGCTTCTAAAACTTCTTCCGCAGTAATATACATCCCGGAAATTGCACTTCGAAAACCCCGGTACATGGTCAGGATATCCTGCAGTTTATAGGAAAATGCCGGTGGCATATTCTGTTCTTCAATAAATGTTTCCAAAGTATCCGGATCGATATTATACTGTGTCAGCTCTGATATCAGGGACTTCACTTCACTGATATATCCCATCTTTTTCATATTTCCCTGCATGACACATAAATCATCCATCCGCTCTTCGGCAACCTTACGCAATACAAGGTTTTTCCCGGTCTCTTCTAAAACTGCCATATTCGTCTTTCCTAATTCGTCGAAAATACGATATGCCAGTCGCTGGAAGCTGACCACATCTATATTCATAATACTGTTTTTTTCCTGTAACCGAACAAGTTCACGCTGCGTCTGCATCGTGAACTGTTCCGGTACTACTACATAATAATTTTTCTTTAAATTCTTCTGAGCTTCTTTGACTGTTTTGCGGAATACATAGCCTGACTTTCCGCTTCCAGCACTGCCCAGCACAAATTGCAGTGCCATATCAGATTCCTCCTACTGATTCTCCTACCAAAAGTTCTCCATTGATAATCACACGCTCCACCAGCGTTGTCTTAGGCTGCTCGATTCTCTGTACCAGACGTTTTACGGCCTCTTCTCCAATCTTTCTGGTATTCTGCCGTATGGTTGTAATCTTTGGGCTCATCATCTGGGATACTTTTGTTCCATCAAAACCTGCAATAGAAATATCATCCGGTACTTTTAGTCCCATTTCATCAATTACATTAATCCCACCAATTAATGCTGTATCATCCGGGTAGAGAATACAGGTCGGCGGGTCAGGCAGATTTAAAAGTTCCCTGGTTGCCTTTGCCACAAGCCTGGTATCTAAATATTCTCCTTCCTTTAAGTAGTCATCCGGAACATTCAGATTAAAGCTCTCCATTGTCTGGAAAAAGCTGGTCAGACGATCTCTGGTAACAGCCGAATGTTTTTCCCCATAAATGTATGCAATTTTCCGGTGTCCCTTGGAATAAATATAACGTACCAGTTCATTCATCCCTTTTACATTATTAGAAGAAACAACCGTGCAGTTGTAATATACATAATCCACAGTAACAATCGGAATATTACTCTGCAAAAGTTCCTGTACCTCCGGTTCCTCAAACCTGGCACACACAATTCCAACTCCGTCAAAATTCCGGTATTTACAGTGTTCAAGATATGACATCTTATGATTCACATGCTCATTATTAATAAAAGTGATATCATAGCCTAATTCTTCCGCCTTTTCTTTAAATCCATTTAAGATGCCTGAGAAATATTCATGGGTAAGCCCTCTTCCGGCCTCCTCTTTAAAAAGTACTCCTAAGTTATAAGAACGGTTCGTCTTTAATGCCCTTGCTGCCGCATTCGGAAAATATCCCATCTCCTGTGCTGCTTCTTTAATCCGTATCCTGGTCTTCTCCCCAATATCACTATGTCCATTCAACGCTTTACTTACTGTTGCCGTTGAGACACCGCAACGCTTCGCCACGTCCTTTAATGAAACCATTTCTTTCCTCCTTTTTATCCCCGTATCCACTCATCTGCAGATACTATATTTCAATTCCGACTGACTCTTTTGCCAGCCGGTCTGCTTCTTCATTTCCTTCTACCCCTGAGTGCCCTTTTACTTTTACAAAATGAAGCGTAATTTTATCCTTTATGCTCTGAATATAGTCATAATAAGCAATGGTTCCTTTCTTATTCCGTTTCCATGCTCCTGTTGCCCACATTTCAATGCCCATATAGTCATAATATATCGTAAGCTCTGCCAGTCCAAGCTCCACTGCCTTCTCAATGGCAGCCATACTTCCTAATATTTCTCCTGCCACATTACGCATGGAAGCCATTTCTTCTTCCGAGCCTGAACCCTGCAGTACTTCTTTTTTCCCATCTGCCATCAGAAATCCGCCATATCCGTATACCTTAGTTGCAATATTATAGGAACCATCCACAAAGGCATAATTTTCCGGCTCTTTTTCTACTGTCTGCTGCTTCTGACCGATATATTCTTCTGCCGCTTCCCTTGTTGGAAAGCTTTTAAACTCTGCTCCCGGAAAACCATCGGTCTGCTGCTTACATATATCCCAACTCATATAAATACCCGGTTTCTTTCCTTTTCGGACTGCATAAAACTTTGCTGCCATTCTTCTTCCTCTTACTATCTTTTATTTCTGTAAATTTTCTTCTTTTCTTAACTTACATCATTAGTTCTATTTTACCATTTTTCCCTTCGAATGGCTAGGACAAGCTTAGGATTCGTAACGATATTTTTCCAAAAAATGATTGTACACAGCAATTACTCTACTTATTTTCTTTTGCATCTTTTCTTCCTCGCTTACTCTATGTTGTCAGAAAACAAATCCCGGTAATCCTCCGGCATAAAGCGATGATAGATGATATGGCAGCCTTCGTCCTTAAAGCAATAATAATAGGAATCCTCTCCCCTTTCAAAATAAATGAGATAGTCAAAATCCTCTGTCTCAATTTTCTCAAAATGTATCTTCTCGCCGGTTTCTAAGAACAGCTTATGAATGTCCTCTATGGTGCAAGGATGTGTCTGCAGCAGAGCCACCAGCTTTTTAACAAAAGAATTTCCACTTCTTTTTTCATGCACATATTCTGCACCTTCTTCCGGCACTACAAAACAAAAGCGGTCCTTGTTTCTGCTAATTTCTACTCTGCCAAGCCGTATTCCTGCTGCTTCATAAAATTCTTTTTCCAATTCTTCCGTTGATTTTCCACTCACTTCTTCTCCCAGAAAATGTTTTAATGAACTCAAAGGATAATATAACCGGATTTTTTCTTTCCGGTATCCAAGTTTTACCTGCTCTTCCTGTATGAAATCCATAATTCCTTTTTCTAATCTGCTATAATCCATTGTATGCTCCTTTAAACGTGGAAAAACAGAACCACCTTTCGACGATTCTGTTTCATGCTGATACAAAGTAAGCTTTGCCCACTTTGCTCAGTTTCTATTCTTCATTGATATACTCATAATCCCGGTCTAACTCAATTGCCACACTTCCATCATTGAATGTGCCATCAAATGTATGTGCTTCATCTGTTCCAAGACCCTTTACAATTCCATTTTCATATTCTTCTGCGGTACGCTGTGTCTGTAATACGAACAGCAGTCCCTTATATTCTGCCGGTGCTGTTACTTTATAAGTCTCTTTTATTTCATAGTAAGTCACCATCGGATACTCACTGCCATCCTCTACCGTCCAGTCACCAAACGTTGTCTCTGTATCTTCTGTGGCTGCCACCTGATATGTTGTGCCGGCACAAGCCACTTCTGCCATCATAGCCATGGAACTGTCTGTTGCAGCTACATGCTGCGGCAGCACCATTCCGGTAGTTGCATCCACGAGGCTGATATCTTCATATTCGATATAAGCTTCTGCATCCGTCTGTATGCCATTCCACGGAATCTTTGCAGATAAAGTAACCGTATAAACTGTATTTCCTTCTTCGTCTGCCTCAGTACGATTCCAGCTTATCTCATACTCCGCCTGATTTAAATGATTGGTAAAATCAGATGCCTGCACAAAGGTCTCACCATCCATGGTTCCTGCCATATTGTATACATTGACATTTTTTATCACAGCGGTATTCTCTTCGGTTTCCATTTTGTGCTGATACATACCGGATAAAACATACCAGGTATCTTCCTTAAGATTTCCCTGTGCCTCTGTCTCCGTCTCTGTGGCATGGATTCCTTCCACTGCTTCTGTTTCTGTATTTCCTGCTGCTTCCTTGTCTGTATCTTTCTCCTTTGGTCCGCATCCATCCAGCATTCCCAGTACGACAATGCAAATCAAAGCTGCCGCCCATATTTTCTTCTTCATTTCCTGCTCCTTCACTCTATCCATAACACAATATATTCGTTCTTATCCCCGCATGCGATTGGTTGCACACGGACTTTACGATTATACCGTAGATGAAGAGGAAGTGCAAGGAGTTAATAGAAACTATTCGTTGCATTTAGAAGAAGCTGAAATGGATTTCGCTATTCCTACATAATATAAATGAAATAGAAATCTAATACATTTAAGCATCTGGTTCTTCTCCATTTTTTCCTTTGCATCCTTCTGTTGTAAATAAAAAATAGCTTTTTGTGTCTCTTTTTCCCACTCTAATCCCTGAGCATATTACAATTTACCTTGATGTTTCTCTAAGCGCAGTTCTGGCATCCTTTACCTGTCCTGCCTCTATTTGCTTTTCAGATATTTCAATATCTCTGTACATGGCAATCTGTCTCATGGTTGACTCATAAATCTCCATGCTCATAATTACCATATCTCCATATCCATTTTTCGTAACATAAATTGGTTCCGCTGCCTTATGGCACATATCCGATATCTCTGATGTATTCTTCAAATCTTTAATTGGAATTATTTGTGGCATAATATACACCTCCCTATTCATGGTCTAATTATACCATAATTATGCCTTTTTCCAATTTAATTATCATAAATACTATTGTTATTTCCTCTTCTATTCTTGTTTTTCTTATAGACTCTAATACTTGACTCTTCAAAGTATCCTAATACCCACAAGAAAAAAGCAATCCTTTGACCTAATCAAAAGACCGCTTTTCTTGATTCTTACTAATTCTTATTAATTCTCATTCATCTTCGCTAATTTTGCTGCCTGATCTGCTGCAATCAATGCATCTAAGATTTCCTGGATATCACCATTCATAATCTTGTCCAGTTTGTAAAGGGTAAGATTGATTCTGTGGTCGGTTACACGTCCCTGTGGGAAGTTGTAAGTACGAATCTTCTCAGAACGGTCACCGGTACCAATCTGGCTTCTTCTGGCTTCTGCTTCTGCATCATGCGCCTTCTGGCATTCTATGTCGTATAATTTGGCACGTAAAAGTGCAAATGCTTTCTCTTTATTCTGAAGCTGTGATTTTTCTGTCTGGCTGTAGATTACAATTCCGGTTGGATAATGGGTCAGACGAACTGCAGAGTCTGTAGTATTGACACACTGTCCACCGTTTCCGGATGCACGCATAACGTCGATTCGGATATCCTTTTCATCAATCTGGACATCAACTTCTTCTGCCTCCGGCATTACTGCTACTGTAATGGTAGACGTATGGATACGTCCACCGGACTCTGTCTCAGGCACACGCTGTACACGATGTACACCGGATTCATATTTCATAACAGAGTAAGCACCCTGTCCGGTAATCATGAAAGTAACACTCTTCATTCCACCAATTCCGATTTCTTCGCACTCCATTGTCTCTACTTTCCATCGTCTGCCTTCAGCATAATGGACATACATACGATAAATCTCAGCTGCAAATAAAGCAGCTTCATCTCCGCCGGCACCGGCACGGATTTCCACAATAACGTTCTTGTCATCATTCGGGTCTTTTGGAAGCAGTAGAACTTTTAACTCCTGCTCTAACTCTTCAATCCTTGCCTTGGACTCGTTTAATTCCTCTTTGGCAAGCTCACGCATTTCCTCGTCGCTTTCCTC
>ENA-ORNW01002589-ORNW01002589.1-human-gut-metagenome-genome-assembly--contig:-NODE-2589-length-11662-cov-2.127337_pt1 | contig 11662 bp, 10 predicted proteins | sample MGYA00242121_ERZ509034 | MGnify/ENA primary metagenome ERZ509034 (study PRJEB26280, sample SAMEA2338689) | human gut metagenome | biome: human gut; feature: human-associated habitat; material: faeces... | reverse complement strand
GGAACTTCCGAAGGTCAGCGGCATTGCGACAGCCAGATTCTGTCATCCGACGGGCTTTCTCGCGGCAGCAGATACAAAGGAGGATGCGGAACAGATGGCGCGTATCGCACTGGAGCAGAGATGAATGTATCACAGGCTTATGAGATCCTGATGTTATCCGTAAAATCTGATTTCAAAGACATAAAGAAGCGGTATCGCCAGCTGATGCACCGTGTTCATCCGGATTCGGGCGTATCTGCCGAAGAATACCCATACACGGCGCAGGAGATCAATGAGGCATATGAAACGCTGCGCAGCATGGAAAATGAAGGAAGGCTGAACGGAAAACGGGACGGCGGTGCTTCTCATCGTGCCGCCTCCAAAGCACCACGGAAGAAAAAATATGCCAGGGACAGCGGACGATGTGACGGGGAACCGGCGTGGGATGCTGCGGAGAATCCCCGTGCATATATGAAGCGGAAGATTTTTCACGGCATTGAGGATATGGATGGTCGTATGGCGGGTGCCGTGGTTGCTGCAGAAGGAAAATATCTCTGGAAGACAGAAGAGGAATTTCCTTTATTTCTGAAAAGCATTTTTGAATGTACCGAAAGACTTTTGCGTGAGGTGGATGCTAAGACCGGGAAAGGAGAGAGCAGCTCCTTACGTCTGCGCATTCAGGCAGAACTTGCTTATCTTCTGGCACAGCAGTTTATTGATGGGGCGGGGACGCTGGAGAAATTGTTGACACCGACGGATTCTAATGAGGAGGCGGACACCTTTTATATCCCGGCAATGTTGGAAATGAACAGTTCAGTGACGATTCGAAGCGGTATGGTTCTGTATCCTGCAGGAATCCGGGCGCACCGTCTGTATCTGAGAACAAAGAGCGGAAAGGATGCCGGATATTTATCATTTCGGGATGACCGGCTTTATTATATTGTGATTCCGTTGTTAGAACAGCGGCGTGCACAGGTAAAGATAGAGGTGTCCATGAAACAGGACAGAAAGAATACCCGTGGAAACCGCCGGTATAAAAATCTGGATTTCTGGCTGCGGGTTCTGAAAAAGACCGGTACAGCATTTCCGGAGAGTATCGGTCTGCAGATTCAGGAATTGCTGAGAAAATATAGAGAACGATAAGTGGGAGCCGGATTCGGAAAAGAAAAAACGTCACTGTACAAAACTATAAAGATAGTGAATACAGTGACGCGCATAAAGCTCTGCGATGATGCGAACACTGCACAAAGGAAAATTGCCCTGGCAATTGTGCGGTGAAGCGCAAAGTGTTGCAGACCCGGCTATTTCAATCCCTCGATCGCAGCAACAGCATCGTTGAACCAGTCTCCCTCAAGACCTTCTACGTTACCGGCATCACTTGCGGCAGCAATCTCAGCGGTCATAGGGATGCGTCCGAGAACAGGCAGATCATACTGTTTTGCAACCTCGTCAACATGACTTTCACCGAAAATATTGATGTGCTTTCCGCAGTCCGGACATTCCACATAACTCATGTTCTCGATGATACCAAGAATTGGCACGTTCATCATCTTTGCCATGCGGACTGCCTTTCCGACGATCATAGAAACTAATTCCTGTGGGGATGTCACGATCACGATACCGTCTACCGGAAGTGACTGGAATACGGTAAGTGGGACATCACCGGTTCCCGGAGGCATATCGACGATCATGTAGTCGACATCCTTCCAAACAACGTCAGTCCAGAACTGTTTTACCGTGCCGGCGATCACAGGACCTCTCCAGATGACAGGATCATTGGAATCCTCCAGAAGAAGGTTGACGGACATGGTCTGGATGCCGGTCTTACTCTCGACCGGGAAGATCTCGGTATCTGTGCCAACGGCATGCTGTGTGATGCCGAATGCCTTTGGAATGGATGGACCGGTCACATCGGCATCCATAATGGCTGTGCGATGTCCCTTTCGCTGCAGGTTTACGGCAAGCATGGAAGAGATCATGGACTTTCCGACACCGCCCTTACCGCTGACAACGCCGATTACCTTGTCGATCCGGCTTTCTTTATTGGGTTGTTCGATCATACTCTGTGGGGAACGGCTGCTGCAATCTGCTGAGCAGCTTCCGCAATCATGGGAACAGTTTTCGCTCATAATGTAATCCTTCCTTTCTATATACACATAAATTTTAGTATAGCAATTTATTGATAAATTGTCCACTATAACGTTCTAACGGACAAAGGGGGCACATACAATTTACTATTATGATGTGGAGCATGCACGGCGGTCAATTAGCGTCGGGTATTCCGGAATGGAGGAAATATGAGTGGATATCAGAGAATGGTTTCCTATCTCTATCGATATGATAAGGGGATAAAAGGAAAAAACACAGGCTATGCAAGGATTGAACGGAATGACCGGAGATGCCGCGTGACAATACGTCTTCAGGACACGGTTTCAGTATCTCCGTCAGTTTTCTTTTTTATACAAAATGAGGGCGGTATGCAGCGGATCCCGGCGGGAAAGCTTGCGAGAAACGGCAGCGGATTTGCCGGAAGGGTGGAGACGCCGGTTGACAGGATGGCAGGTTCGGAATATGCGTTTGACCGGATTGACGGGATTTATCTGAGTGGACCGGAAAATGTGTTTTATGCGACAACCTGGAAGGATATCACGGTCTCGGGAGCAGCACCGGAAAAGGAAGCTGACGGATGGAAGGCAGAGGACGACCGGGATGCCGGGAACAGATCAGATGCCGGGAGCGGATCGGAGGAGAGCCGGCCGCAGGCGGTGAACACGGCATCTACAGAAATCCGGCAGGAATCCGAAAGGGCAGAACCTGTGCAGCGGCGTCAGGATGCTCTGGACGATGCCTTGCAGGCAGCAACGGGACTGGAGGAGGCATCTTCTGCAGAAGCCTCCTCTGTGGAAGCCTGTTCCCGCAGAGAGCGCCCGGACTTTGGAGAACGGATGCTTTCCGTGTTCCCGAAAATGTACCCGTTTGAAATTGATGAGATGGGAGAATGCGTCCGCATTGACCTGAAGGACATCGGAAATCTTCCGGTGGCGTACTGGTCGCTTGCCGGCAATCCGTTTCTTCTGCGGGGCTATTACTGTTATCGTCATCTGATTTTTGCGTGCATCGGCAGGCAGGAGTATGCGGTTGGCGTGCCGGGCATTTACAGCGAAGAAAACAGCAAATGGGCGAAGGAGTGCCGGATGCTTCGTTTTCAGCCACTCTCCAAGGTGAAGGACAGACATGGCGCATTTGGATACTGGCTGATCGCTGTTCATGCGCAGGGGTGATCGGGGCTGATCGTTGTATGCGTGCAGGGCAGGCTCCGGCGGACAGATGATGCCGCAGAAAATAGCTTTTGATAAACTTTCGTTCCATGGATTTTGCGAAAGAGGATGACATTTTCGTCCGGATAGCGTATGATTCTGATAGATTCACGGATGCAATGGAGTAATCCGCCGGGGTCAAAATACCCTTGCCCCCAATATCATTAAATTGGAATGAGGATGAACATGGAAGAACAGAAAATACAGGAAAAATATATGAAAGAGGCGATCCGTCAGGCGAAAAAGGCGGGGGAAGCCGGAGATGTGCCAATCGGCTGTGTGATCGTATATGAAGGCAAGATCATTGCCAGAGGCTACAATAAGAGAAATCAGCAGAAATCGGCACTGGGACATGCTGAGATCAGCGCGATCCGCAAGGCGAGTAAGAAGCTGGGTGACTGGCGGCTGGAGGAATGTACCATGTATGTAACGCTCGAACCGTGTCCGATGTGTGCGGGGGCGATCGTTCAGGCGAGGATTCCGGAGGTTGTCGTGGGAGCCATGAATCCGAAAGCGGGATGCGCCGGAAGTATTATCAATCTGCTTCAGATGCAGCAGCTCAATCATCAGGTCCGGCTGCAAACCGGGATTCTGGAGGAGGACTGCCAGAAGCTGCTCAAGGATTTCTTTAAGGAGCTTCGCCGTCAGCAGAAGCTGAAGAAAGAAAAGCCGGCGGGGGGAGCACAGAAAACAGAAGCGGCAGATCATGCAAGATAAGTATATATGTAATGATTTTCCCATTTGCCGTTGATCTGCGCAAAGTCATGAAGCAGCCCCTCCCGATGGAAGGTGAGCTTCTCGAGCAATGCGATCGACGGTTCGTTGTCCGGCATGACATATGCCTCGATCCGGTGAAAGCGGTATTCGCGGCATACGAGAGGAATCAGAAAAGAAAGCGCTTCGGTCATGTAGCCCTGCTGCAGATGATCCTTGTCGGTCTTGTAGCCAAGCATACAGCTTGAAAATGCACCGTGCAGAAAATTGCTGAAACAGATCGTACCGATGGGAACGTCGGTCCGGTCCCGGAGATACATCCACATGCGCAGATGTCTTGCCTTCACAAAGGAATTATATTCAAATGTAAGATTCGTCCGTTGAAAATCCGGAGAATAAAACCCGGGTCTTTTGACCGGCTCATACGGCTCCAGAAAGTCTCGGTTTCGTTCGTAAAATTCAAGCACACCGGCTGCCTTATCCGGATGGCTTACGCTGAGGAGAAGACGGCTGGTCTCGTATTGTGGTTGCATTACAGGTATTCCTCCCAATGATATGTCTGTATTGCCTTAGTGTATCATGCGGTGACGAAAATAACAAGGAAATATATCTTGACAAGCTTACGCGGGAGAGGATATAATTAACATCTAACATAAATTGTGTGAAGTATGTCATAAAGCTTCCGTGCTAGCCGGGGAGATAGCGGTGCCCTGTACCTGCAATCCGCTATAGCAGGGGTGATGTTCTGTTTCGGATGCATTGATTGCGGAGCCGCCCGATATAAGTGGTGATGACGTTTTGGTCTTGCGCAATGGGAACTCATGAACCGTGTCAGGAGGGGAACCTAGCAGCACTAAGTGAGCCCTCCCGTGTGCCGTGAGGTTGCCGGAGCCGAGCTAACTGTATTGGTAACGTCTGCAATGATGCGTACAACGCAGAATGCACGGTTTTTATATAGATAAGAGCTGTCAGTCTTCGGATAGAGGACAGACGGATCCTGATAAATTATATACAGATGATCAATAGGGAAAGTGGAGAATGCTCCACTTTTTTCTTTAATTTCGGTGTTATTTCTGATAAAATAAAGTTAGGTAAATGGTACGGATGGCAAAGGGGGATAAGCGGTGAAAGCAGAACTGAAAAAAGGAAGCATTAATCATATCATCCAAGATACGGATATTTACGAGGCGGGAGAGTTTCTTGATTCGATCGCCATGGTGGTAAAGGGCAGGATCCGTGTGCATGGATATGGTCTTAATCTGGTTGTGGGCTCCGGCTGCTTTCTGGGAATCCGGGATCTCAACAGAGGGGCGCATGGTGTGACGTATACGGCACTGACCAATGCGGTAATCTATGTATTTCCATCATCCGGAGCGATGAGTGATCTTAGGGGAATCATGAAGATCAATAAGGATTATGTGGCATTGATGGTTGTGGGACTTCACCGTTCTCTGGCAGAGCAGGAACGTGCTTATGAGGAGCTGCAGGAGGCGGCTGAGGGCTCCTATGAGATGACTTTTCGGATATATCACAAGTGCCGGCAGCTTGCCCAAGAGACGGGAACTGTCTTTGAGGAGCTTGCGGCGGTGGAGAAACTGCACCCGTTTGACGAGCCGCAGATGCTTTCGCTGGATAAGGTGCATTATTATCAGGCGTGCGCCAAGGTGCCGATGGATGTGCAGAAGGCATTTTACGGAAGTTCTGCCGAGATATGCATTTATCATGTGAGGGAGCAGGTCGGACTGCTGCATCAGCTCCATGATTACAGTAAGTCGCTGACGGAATATCTGAGTCAGATGATGCACTATCTGATCCTCGACGGCAGAAATTTGTATCTGGCGGTGTCTGGGTTTGCGCAGACGTTGCAGCGTGCCGGCCAGGATGCTTCCGGAGTGATGACAGATCTTGATGAGGTGATCGACCGGATCAATTCTCTGGAAAGTGTCCTGCAGAAGCGGGCGGATGTGGAGTGTGTGATCGACCGTGGAACAATGGAGGAGACATATTATAATCTGTTGAATCCTTCGCATGGCACAGGCGGACCGGACGTGCAGGGAGATACGCTGGCGCTTGTGGAGGACTGCGGTGTCGATGTGTCGGAGCTTGTGGATTCGCTGGGAACGATTCTTTCTTTTGGGGAGATCGAACAGGAACGCGCCGAGCGTTTTGAAGATCTCGTAGCACAGTTTGAGGCACTGGAGGATAAGGAAAGCTCGACGGATGAGGCGAGGAGCCTGAGACGTAATCTTATGAAGGACTACTATCCAATCTACGAGAAGGTTTTTCTGAAGGATTATCATTCGGCAGAGGAGGCTCCGACAGAGGTGGAGCTTTTCCTGCGCTACGGCTTCTTGAGCGAACGGCTGCTCAGGGAGGATATGATCGAGGATCTTCTGACGCTGGATCAGGGCAGCATCTACCAAAACGGATGTCATGTCTTTGATATGAAGGAATGGCTCACAGCAGTGATGGACGGGGATCGTATGCCGTCCAAGAATGAATTTGATATGGATTATGAAGAATTTCTTCGGGATAAATTAAAAAATAAAGAGATTACCGAAGAGCAGAAGAAGAGCCTGCTCAAAAGCCGGAAACAGAGACTGCATTTTGAGGTTATGAACATGTTCCGGCTGACGCACCGTCTTGTTAGTGGTCAGATCGTATCCTTTGTGCCGTTTCTGTATACCGAGGGCTGTTCTAATCTGGAAAGGAATTTTCTTTCCAAGGAGAAGGTCTCTGCGGCGTTTAACAGACTGCGCCGGATCGATTACTCCGTCTTTTACCGGGAGGTGCTTTATACGGGAGAGATCTCCGGCATCAAGAAGGAATTTATTCAGGTGGAGGTCTGTCCGGATGTGATACTGATGCCGACTGTGGGATCGAGAGATATCATGTGGCAGGAGCTCAGCGGCAGAAAGAGAGATTCAGAGGGACGCTTGATCCTTCCGGCTTTTCTGGAGGGAGATCTGGACAAGACAGTAGCGCATCTGGCGGGTTCTTTCCGGTGGGAGCTGTGTCGTACGATGCAGGGCGTGTACTGGAATAATATCCAGTATAAGTCGCTCACCAGTGAGTATTCGGATTTCCTGCAGTTTTACCGCAAGAACAGGGATCTGTCGGATGATCGTAAGGAGAAATTAAAGCTTCAGATACAGAAGCACCGGAATAATTCCAGAGAAATATTTGCGGCGGATTACATGAACTGGATCCTGCATGAATCCCAGGGAGGTATGCTGCGTAGCAAGCCGGTGCGCGAGATCATGGCAACCTACTGCCCGTTTACGCAGGAACTGCGTCAGAATCTGCAGGGACAGCCGGTATTTATGAATGCGATGGCACGCTTTGAGAGAGAACGTGCCAAAAAGTGTAAAGAATACGATATGAAGTTTCGTGTATGGGAAAAGGATCAGGTAGAGGTGCCGCCGGAGATCGTGCATACGAAAGAGTTTTATGAACGGTAAAGGTCAGATCCAGCCGCCATCGAGCGTGATGATCTGACCGGTCATATAGTCCGGGGCTTCGGCAACCTGACGGATCAGAGCGGCTGCCTCCTGCGGTGTTCCGGCTCGTCCGGCAGGAATCTCGTCGATGACGGCGGCAAGCTCCTCCGGATCAAGAAAGCTGTTCATGGAGGTGTCAATCATGCCGCAGGCAACGGCATTAACCGGAATGCCGCTTGGTGCCAGCTCCTTTGCCAGTGCCTTGGTGAAGGCGTTGATCCCGCCCTTTGTTGCAGAATATGCGACCTCCGTGGATGCGCCGACACTGCCCCAGACAGAGGAAACGTTGATGATCCGGCCGTGCTTTTCCTGTAGGAAATAAGGGATGATCACCCGGCTGGTATAAAAGACAGAGGAAAGATTTGTGCGGATGATATCATCCCACTGCATCGGAGTCATATCCTGCAACAGACCAATATGAGAGATACCGGCATTGTTGACAAGGATCTCCGGAGTCCCGAAGGTCTGGACTGCCTTCGCCAGAAATTCCTCTGCATCCGTTGCATTTCCCATGTCACCGCAAAAGGAAAAATACTGTCCGCCCGCAGCCGTGATCGCATCCTGTGTCTGTGTCATCTGATAATCACAGTGGCGGCTGCAGATTGAAATATTCCAGCCCATGGAAGCGTATAAAAGTGCTGTGGCGTGCCCGATTCCACGGGATGCGCCGGTGATGATAATGTGATGCATGTTCATTTCTGATCAAATCCTTTCCTTAGACAATTTAACTGTACTATATATAGCAGCTATATAGTAAATGAAAGTGACTTTGAATACAAGGCTTTACACATTTTAGGAAGTTTGCTATAATTTGCTGGAATGTTGTACAAATTTGCGAATTTTCCATCGGAGCATCCGGATGGTAAAGAAAGGTACTGATATGAAAAAAAATGCAGTGTTGTTCTTTTTTAAGAGCTTATTAAAATCTATTCTGGTGATCGTATCGATTCTCGCAGTCGGCGTGATCAGCTACAAGGTTTCTTATCAATATTTGTCAAAGCAGCTGGAGGAAGGAAAGCTGGATGTACAGGAGAAGGAGCTGGAATCTATTCTGGATCAGGCGAAGACAGATGAGATTTCCAAGAATCTGATCTATGTGGTCAATGACAAGCAGATGATCACCCATATGATGCTGGAGATCTGCAACACCAAGACAAACAATATGGATTACATTACCATTCCGACCAATGCAGATTATACGATCCCGGCAAAGATGTATCAGAAGCTTTGTGTTGTGGATGAGGAGATTCCGCAGATCGTACGTCTGTCAAAGCTGCGCCGTTATTTTTCCGATCTGGAGGATGCCGAGGCATATGGTTATGCTGAGCTTATTATGGAGAAGCTGTTAAAGACAGATATCAGTTATTTCACGGTGATCTCTCAGGAAATTTACGACCTGTATTATCAGGAACAGAAGATGACAACACAGTACGCAAAGGTGCTTGACGGCTCTGGTCAGTCTGCATCCGCATCACCTTCACCAGGCGAACAGGCACAGCAGTATAATTCTTCTGTAACAATGAAGGTGACGGTGCTCAGCGATTCCTTTACGAATCAGCTGAAGGATATTGCCGGCGATGAGACAAAGATCATGGCGTATATCAAGGATCAGTATAACCAGGACGGAATACAGTCCAACCTGACAGTATACAATAAAATCGGATATATTGAGTCATATATGAAGATGGACTCCTCTCTGTATCATTACTGGGCGCTGCCTGGCGAGTACAACGGCAAGCTGTTTACAGTAGATACTGCGTCAGCATCAAAGTTTATCAGTGATATTGAGAATGTAACAGAGACATACACAACACCACAGAGTGAAGAGAAGTCAGTTCCTGCCAAGAAGCAGGTAAGCTCCAAGGGCAAGAAGATCATTATCCTGAACGGAAGCAAGATCTCCGGTCTGGCAGCAGCCAAGCAGAAGACACTTGTGGATGCCGGCTATACTGTGCCGAAGGTTGGTGATTATACACAGGAGGTTTTGACCAGAACAAAGATCATTGTTTCCAAAAAGAAGTGGGGGGCTGATCTGACGACTTATTTCAAAGATCCGCAACTTGTTGTAGGTCAGACACCGGATGGTTATGATATCGAAATTATTCTTGGCACGGTAGATGCCAATTAGAATGGGATTTGATTATGCAAGCATCAGTTAAAATTATGGATATTGACGTGGATATGATGAGTAACGATGTCTTTGTCCGCAAAATGAATGAATATCTGACAGATGATCATCTTGATGTCATCATGTTTGCTTCCACGAAGATGCTGAACAAGGCGATGGAGGATGAGGAGTACCGTGCACTTCTGGAAAAAGCAGACCTGTTTCTGCCGGGAGAGAAGGCACTTCTGGCAACGCATCATGTCGATGCACTGGAGGCGGGAGACATGGTAGTTAATTACCGCAGCCTTGGAATGATGTTGGAGAATCTGATCAAGGAGGACCGGACGCTTTATATCATTGCCGACACGGAGGAGGCAGTGGAGAAGCTGCTGCATTACTGTAAGAAGATGCAGCCGGAGCTTCGGATGGTAGGCTCCTATTCCTGTGAACAGGGCATGGAGGATGCGGCGATCGTCAACGAGATCAACAGTCATACGCCGGATATGATACTTTTGAACCTGCCGGTGGGCTTGCAGGAGGGTTGGATCATGGAGCATTCCTCGCTGCTCAATGCAAGACTCTGCATTGCGATCGGCGGTGTGGCAGAGCTTATCTTTGCGATGCAGAAGGAGACCCCGGAATGGGTGCGCAAGCTGCATCTGGAGGCTCTGTATCATCGTATTTTCCGGGAACAGGCAGTCAAAAAAGATTTCCGTACGCGTATATTTCGCAAGAAAATAACCAAATATAATAATCAGAATGAAATACATGATTATACAAAGGATGACAGCAGGTAGGTGTCATCCTTTTTCTTTATGTACAGAGAAGGATCGTAACGCATTGGATGGAAAAAAGAAATCGGGAAAGTAATTCCGAGGGGCGAAGCGTTGGTTTTGTCCTTTTTTAAGGAGACAGGAATGATGGAGGGAAAAGGGAAGCTCGGAAAATATGGACCGGATCTTATCCGGATCGTGGCGGGGACTGTGTGCATGGCACTGGCAGTCAACTTTGTGTATGAGCCGCTCGGAATGGTGACAGGAGGTATGTCAGGTCTGTCTATTGTGATTCGGCGGCTGACCGGACGGTGGATCGGCTTTCAGATGCCGGTGTGGCTGAGCAATCTGCTTCTTAATATTCCGATTTTTTGGATGGCGTGGAGGATCAAGGGAGGACATTACATGAGGATGACTCTTGTGGCAAATATCTGCTTTACGGCAGCTCTTTTTCTAATCCCGGTTCCGTCTGCTCCACAAAAGGATTTTGTGCTTGCTGCGGTTGTCGGCGGTGTGCTGACGGGGGCGGGACTTGGTCTCGTATTTTCCAGAGGATGTTCGACCGGGGGAACGGATCTTCTGGGGGCGGTGATCCATCATTTTCTGCCGTATTATCCGATGGGGCAGATCCTGTTTGTGCTGGACTGCCTGATCATTGCGGCGGGGGCGTGGGTGTTTGGAATACGGTCGGCGGTGTATGCGGCCGTGGCGGTTTATCTGACAACCAGACTGATGGATATGATCGTGGCGGGAGGAAGTTTCGCCAAGCTGGCATATATCATTTCTGATGAATATGAAGCGATCGGACATGCCGTCATGTCACAGCTCGGACGGGGTGTTACCGTGCTGGAGGGAACAGGAATGTACACCGGCAGACAGCGAAAAACGCTGATGTGCGTGGTCGACCGGAAACAGATCAGCAGCGTTAGCCACATTGCGCGAAAAATCGACAAAAAGGCATTCGTCATTATTTCAGACATCAGGGAGGTTCAGGGAGAGGGATTTGTGGAAAAGATACAGAGTTAGGTGGCTGGGATGGACCTTTTTTTGACGAATTGAATGAAAAAAAATAAAAATATACGGTTTGCACAAAACATTAAAATGTTCTTTGGCTATTTGTGCTATGGTCAATAATGCTTGGATAGTGTAATATAATTCATGGGTAAAGCGTTAGGAAGTAACGCGGAACGCTAATAAGGCATATTATTTAAACATTATAGGAGGAACACACAATGGCAAGTTTATCATTAAAGAACGTTGGTAAGACATATC